>Ga0366775_1005_pt1 | contig 34040 bp, 29 predicted proteins | sample BONcelN113001D10_FD_207075 | JGI IMG/M metagenome (GOLD analysis project Ga0366775, IMG submission 207075) | Enriched cells from coal bed in the Powder River Basin, Montana, United States - BONCAT cells N11 rep2 HSBNCT.N11.300.1.D10 ...
GCTTTGGAACCAGGTAAAGGCATAGAGTTTTCCGGGATTATAGATATCAGCCCGTATCAGCATAAATTCCGATCCTGCTACACGGCCGGCAAAGAAGGCTTTGGTGGAAGGCAGATTAACAGCGATAATCAGCACTGCCAATAAGATGTAGGGCAGCCAGGATAAGAAAAGCTCCCGGAAATTAATGCGGCTTGCTCTTGACTGCTGCCGCTTTTTCTCACCTGTGAAGAGCCATACCGGCTCTATCTTACGGTAACTGAGATAGCCGGCTACCGCCGTTAGACAAACAAGCGACGACAGTACATCTACCAGTGTCGCTCCCAGATAGTTGGCTGTAAAAAACTGCATTACCGAAAAACTTAGGCCGGTTACAAGAATAAGCGGAATAACGCCTCTTACACCGCGTGTCCCTGACATAGCATATACCGTTGCAAAGGCCATGATAAAGGCCAGTACCGGCATGATGCGTCCTGTCATTTGAGATAGTTTCATCCAGTCAAGCTGCGTAGTAAGTGCCAGCGTATCGGTAGGAATACCAAGAGAACCGAAGGGCACCGGCCCGGTATTGGCAACCAGGCAAACCAAAGCGGCCATCATAGGATCATAGCCCAGACCAACCAGGATGCTTGCCGGGATGGCTACCGGTGCGCCAAAACCGCAAATTCCTTCCAGAAAAGCGCTAAATCCGAAGCCGATCAGCAAAGCCTGGGCCCGTCGGTCGGTAGTAAGCGACCCCATGGCTCCCTGCATTTTGTCCATCCAGCCGGTCACTTTCAAGACATTGTACACAACTAAAGCGCCAAAGGGGATGTACATAATAGGAAAGATACCGGTAATCGCTCCCTGAAGCGCGGCCAGCAGTGTTACGTCGGCAGGAAAGCCAAAATAAAAAATAGCAATCAAGATAGTAACAAGCCAGGCAATGGGCGCTACTTTTACTGCCGGTTTCATCAGCAGCGGCAGCCCGATCAGCAGGACAAATAAGGGTAACGAAGCAATTAAAGCATCCAAATTTATCTCCTCCTTCCACTCTTACATATATATTGTAGAGCAGCGGGATTCATCCATCATTTCCAATTGGAGTAAAAAATTAGTTGCGTCTTCCTTTGTCGCTGCATTTACTATATGATAAGGTTATTGTTACTTCATTGGAGGAATATGTCATGAATCCACACCATAAAGGAGCGTTGCTGGCCTTATCGTCTGCTGCCGGGTTTGCAACACTGCCGATCTTTATCAAATTTTCTTACGCCGCCGGTGCCAACACCCTCACCATACTGACAACGCGTTTTATCCTGGCTGCCGCTTGCCTTTGGCTGATTTTGCACTTGCGCAATATATCTCCTGTGATAAACAAAAAACTAGGCTTTCAATTATGCCTGCTGGGTATTGTCGGCTATGGCGCCATGTCGGCTGCTTTTGCTGCCTCCCTGCAGTATTTGCCAGCCTCCTTAAGCTCGATGCTGCTTTACATGTACCCGGCAATTGTCAGCCTGCTGGCGCTTGTAATGGGTGATGATCAGTTAAACTGGCAGAAATTCGTAGCACTTATTATCTGTTTTTCCGGCTTATTCTTGATCCTCGGTGTTTCCTTTGCCGGAGTCAGCCTGATAGGAGTACTATGTGGAATCGTCTCGGCAATTGTCTACTCTCTCTATATTCTGGTTGGAAACCGGTTACTGAAAAATGTAGACTCCCTTGTTGCCACCACGTATGTCTGTACGGCAGCAGCAGCAACTTTTGCGCTCACTTCCCTGATCAGCGGTGAATTTATATTTGAGCTGCCTGTAACGGGCTGGATTACTTTACTGGCTATGGCACTGCTCTCTACCATTGTCGGCATCGTATGCTTCTTTGCTGCCATGACCTATATCGGCCCTGCCAATGCCTCTATTATCAGTATTGCTGAGCCGGTATTAACGGTGTTCATGTCTATTTTGCTGCTAGGCGAAAAAATAACGCCGCCCCAGCTGGGCGGCGGTCTATTAATTCTGATCGGTATTTTAATTCTGCAGCTTTGGGGGACGGAAAAACAGTCACAGCAAGCTGCCGGTGCTTCTTAATAATCCTTTTGTTTATCCCGCATATGGCGGTCAATTTCCCGTTTGGCATCTTTTTCGGCAAGATCCTGCCGCTTGTCATAGTTCTTCTTACCTGTCGTCAAAGCTAATTCCACTTTCACTTTTCCTTTGGTGAAGTAAAGCTTAAGGGGCGTTAGGGTATACCCTTTTTCTTTGGTCTGGCCAAGTAGTTTGTTGATTTCATAACGGTGCATCAGCAGCTTGCGGGTACGCAGCGGTTCATGATTGAACCGGTTTCCCTGCTCATAAGGGCTGATATGCATGTTATGCAGCATGAGTTCACCATTATCTATCCGGGCATAGCTGTCTTTTAAGTTAGCCTTGCCGGCTCTAAGTGATTTAACTTCGGTACCGGTCAAAGCAATGCCAGCTTCAAATGTTTCGTGAATATGATAGTCATGCCGGGCCTTACGGTTTTCGGCAGCAATTTTGATACCTGCAGTTTTTTGCATTGCCTTACACCTCTTTTACTAGCGTACACTATATGTTACATCAAAACTACAGGGCTAGTCAAGATTACAGGGCGGCAGGAATATCTTGATCAGGCTGCAGTACCGGAACCTCTACCTTTACTGTATCGGGATATTTCAGGCCTGTGCCGGTATTGAGCATCACTACCTTTTCGCCTGGTTTGATCCAGCCGCTTTGGCATAGTTTTTTCGTTGCCGTATAGTTGGCTGCTCCTTCAGGGCAGATGAATAAGCCTTCTTCACGGGCCAGTTCAGCTAAATCAAGCAGTAGTTCTTCATCGTCTATCGCAATGGCGCAACCATCGGTTTGATATATTGCATCCAGCACCAGGAAATCACCTAAGGCTTTGGGCACGGTAATGCCAAAAGCTACTGTCGAGGCATTATTCCAGAACTCGGAAGCCGGTTTCTTCTCTTCCCAGGCTTTCACGATAGGAGCGCAGCCTGCTGCCTGTACTGCTACCAAGCGAGGCATTTTCTCACCGACCCAGCCAATAGCCTGCAGCTCCCGCAGTGCTTTGTAAATGCCGATCAGGCCTACGCCGCCGCCGGTGGGATACAAAATAACATCCGGTACTTCCCAGTTCAGTTGTTCAGCAATTTCCAGACCCATCGTCTTTTTGCCTTCAATCCGGTAAGGCTCTTTTAGTGTTGAAGCATCCATCCAGCCATTTTTGGCTACTGCACGGCCAACGATTTTACCGGCATCGCTGATCAGTCCATTAACTAAAAACAGCTTGGCTCCGGCAATGGCACATTCGTTGCGGGTAATGGACGGTGCATCAACAGGCATTACAATATAAGCATCAATATCGGCTTTAGCACAATAAATGCTCCAGGAGGCACCGGCATTGCCGTTAGTTGGCATAGCAAGGGCAGTAACGCCCAGTTCTTTAGCCCGTGAAACACCGACAGCGGCGCCGCGGGATTTAAAAGTTCCGCTGGGGATAATGCCTTCATCTTTTAAATACAGTTCAATGTTCAATTTTTTGCTTAACTTACTGAGAGTTAGTAAGGGTGTCATGCCCTCACCAAGGGTTACCTTGTTCTGCTCATCAACCAGCGGCAGCATTTCACGATAGCGCCAAAGGTCGGGCTTGCGATGAGGCAAGTCTTCTTTTTTAAAATTAGCTTTAATTTTTTCTAAGTCATAGCGGACTAATAGCGGCGCACCGCAGTCACATAGCTGGGTCAGCTGATGAGGATTATGCTCAGCTTTGCATTTCGGGCATTCTAAATGAGTCATATACATGGTTTATCACTCCATTCGCCAAAAACAGGCTGCCTGCTTTTATTTATTACGTAGTATTTCTCCATTTGCCACCTACTTCCCTTTTAGATTTTTGCATTAAAATTGCTTTGACAGCCAAAGCGGTTGACAACTATGGAATAAACTGGGTACACTAGTAGTGGATGTTGCTTCCAATCAAGTTACAAGGAGCGATCAATATGGTTTCAGTTATCAGCACTTCAAATGCACCTGCTGCAATTGGCCCTTATTCGCAGGCAATCAAACTGGGGAATCTCGTCTTCACTTCCGGTCAAATCCCCCTGGATCCCACAACCGGACAAGTGGTATACGGTACAGCCGAAGTACAGGCTCACCAGGTGCTTACTAATCTCAAAGCTGTTCTCGAAGCAGCCGATACCAGTCTTGATAAGGTAGTAAAAACAACCGTGTTCATTAAAGATATGAATGATTTTGCTGCTATCAATGCTGTTTATGCCAGCTACTTCACAGCAGCTCCACCGGCGCGTTCCTGCGTGGAAGTGGCCCGGCTGCCAAAAGATGTTTTGGTAGAAATTGAAGCTGTCGCCTACGTAGAATAAAACAAATCCCCGATGAAAATCGGGGATTTGTTTTATTCTATCGCTTAACTGTCCTTAACTATTGTTTTGAGGTACGGTACAAGTCCGCCGTCATTGATCAGTGAAAGTATGTGGGGCGGAATGGTGCTGCATCCATAAGACTCGTTCCGGGTCAGATTGGTGATGACGCCTTGTTCGATATCAATTTCTATAACATCCTGCGCATTTATCTTATCAACCTCACTGCACTCGATCACCGGGATACCCAGGTTAATGGCATTTCGGTAAAAAATGCGGGCGAAATACTTCGCTACTATCGCGCCTACGCCTAAATATTTAAGTGCCAAAGGTGAAGTTTCCCGGCTCGAACCGGAACCAAAATTAGCCCCCGCAACCAGAATGTCTCCCTTTTGTACCTTAGCGGCAAAATCGGGATCAATTGCGCTCATTGTATAGGGAGCAGCATCAGCAATACTAAGTTCCATATATTGCGGTGGAGATATGATGTCAGTGTTAATATTGTCACCATATTTCCATACAGTGCCGCGTACTTGGTTATTCATAAAAACACTCCTCCTTACAGAAATTCCCGGGGATCGGTAATGGTGCCGGTAATGGCACTGGCTGCCACCGCCAGCGGGGAGCCCAGGTAAATACCGGCCTTTTTACTGCCCATTCGGCCAATAAAGTTACGATTGGTTGATGACAGGCAAACTTCGCCATCGGCCAGCAGACCTGAGTGCAGACCCAAACAAACACCGCAGGTCGGTGATAATACGGTTGCTCCCGCCTCGGCAAGCTCCGCCAGAATACCTGATTTGCTGGCGCGCAGCCAGATTTCCTGTGACGCAGGTGATATAAGCAGCCGCACGCCTCTTTTGACTTTGCGGTTCTTTAAGATCCGGGCCGCAGCTTCCAGATCGTGGTATCTCCCGCCGGTGCATGATCCGATATAAGCCTGATGAATGCGGATATCACGAACATTGGCTATTTCGGTCACGTTATCCACTTCGTGAGGACAGGATACTACCGGCACAAGTTCAGCGGCATTCAGGTCATAGGTGGCACAATAGCTGGCACCGGGATCACTCTTAACGATTTCATAGCCGCCGGTAATGTTACGGGCAGCAAGGTAATCGATTACTTTTTGGTCAGGAGCCATGAGACCCGCTTTAGCCCCCATTTCCACTGCCATATTGGTAATTGCCATCCGCTCATCCAGGCTCAGGTTCTCAATTGCTTCGCCTACATACTCTACCGTCTTGTAGGTTGCACCGGCATGGCCGATAAGGCCGATTGTCTTGAGCGACATGTCCTTGGCCATAACGCCGTCAGGCAATTTGCCGCTCCAATTGACTTGGATGGTTTCGGGCACACGGAGCCACGTCTTGCCGGTAATGAGGATACCGAGCATTTCGGTAGAGCCAATGCCGCTGGCAAAGGCCCCCAGAGCGCCTCCCATACAGGTATGCGAATCTGTGCCAAGTACAACGGTGCCTGGCAATACATGACCGTATTCGGCCATAATCTGGTGACAGGGCCCGATAAATTCATAATAATTATCTATACCGTGACTTTCGGCCCAATCACGGGTAAACTTGACAATCTCTGCTTGTTTAATAGTTGCCGGCGGCGTATAGTGGTCGGAAATAATAACGACCTTATCTTTATCCCAAACAATATCCTTAATTTCCTGCATCTTTTCGGCAATTTCCACCCGTGGTCCGAGCAGATCGTCCATCATGGCTTTGTCAACATTCACCCAGACGATCTCACCGGCCGATGTCTCTGCTACGCCGGCAGCTTTGGCCAGAATTTTTTCCGACATGGTTTTGCTCATTTTAGCACCTTCCCTTTTGCAAGCTTCTTCTTGTGCTTATATCGCTGCCTAGCCGTTTACTACATTGACAGGACTGCCGGCCAGGTATTGCTTCAGATTGTTAACAGCAATGTCCATCAGGCGCTGTTTTGATTCTTTCGGCGCCCATGCAGCTCAAATCTCCCGGGTTTAACGTATAGCCGTCAAGTATAACTGCTTTCATTAATTCTTCTCCTTCGATAAGCGGTTTTTATTCTTACAAGTTCGATATAGTCTATTTCTTCAAATTGTCAATAAAGCCTGCCTTATAGTAAAAAATGGCATAGTCAAAAAAGCGATACCCCTTTTTACAGAGTATCGCCTTTTGCTTGGCTAAATTTTTTATTGCAAGGGTACACTTTCCTGGCTTTGATTTGTCCGGCCGGGCTGAGACACTGGCTGCTTGGCATCAGATCTGCGGTGACTGGCGGCATAGCGAATACCGGCGAACTCTGCCAAATCGCGGTCTACCGCCACCAGATCCTCACGGGTCAGATCCTTTAGCGCCTGCTTGCCCATGGCCTGAACAGCTAATTTCATTTCTGCCGTGCAGGAAGCAAGGAAATTGGTCAAATGGTGGGCGGCGCTGTCGATATCCAGTTTGTCGTTCATTTTGCCTTTATACAGCGCCAGTTGAGAGGGCGGCGCCTCGGGCATTACCTTGGCGGCCTGGGTATGCATAGCTGCCAGCAAGGCAATAGAGCCAATATAGATGGCATCGGCACCTAAGGCCATCGCCTTTAGGAAATGCCCCGGTGTGGCCATTCCGCCGGCAACAATCAGGCTGAATTTATCGCGTATACCATTTTCTGTTAAGTAATCCACTGCCCGCACCAGACCATGCAGCGTAGGGAGTCCCATATCATCCTGCAAGGTCGGCGGTGAACCGGCTGTGCCGCCTTCAGCTCCGTCAATCACAATATAGTCAGCCTTGCTTCGCGCAATAACGGCAAGCTCATATTCGATATAGTCGGTGGCAGCAATTTTAACGCCTACCGGTACATCATACTGGGCTTTCATTTTATCAATCATGGTGATGATATCCTGAGTGGTATCCTTCCCGGGCATACGCGAATAAATAGTCACATCCTGACCCTTTTCCAAATGCCAGGCTTTTCTCAGGTGCTTGCCAATTTCATCACTTTCAATCGGTTCGTCGACAGCACCGCCCCAGGCGCCCTGGCCCAGTTGAATTTCAATGGCATCGAGCTGGCCCAATTGTTCGGGACCGCTTAACCAGCCGCCGCGGTGATACTGGCCGATGAGGTATTTCGCCGCTTGCCGTTCTTCATCAGTAACTGCCGACTCGCCTGTATTGGTAGATGTGCCGGCAGCAGCAGCACCTTTGGCCAGTGCTATTTTCATCTGCAGACTTAGCGATCCGCCGTAGCTCATACCGGTAATCATAATGGGAATATCTAACCGGAGCGGATTCTTAGCCCTTGCTCCAATTACCGCCCCAGTATCCACTGAAGTATAGTCAGTGCTAGGCAGTTCAAACAATTGCTTAGGATTGAGGTACAGCTTGGTCCATGGCGAAAGCATCACCGGACTGCCTAAGGGCCGCGACAGTTCGGTACCGGATTCAGCGCGCATGGCTGCCTCAATCAGCGCCCGGGGAGACAGTTTCTCCGATACGGTAAGCATGGCCAGGGGATTATCAGAATACTCTTCCGTCATCATCTTGATGGTTGTTTCATCCACCATGGGGTTCATCAATTTCATTAAAGCCCAGCTTAAAAACATACTATACACCTCCGTCTTGCTTATGTGTAGTATGAGTAGCCGGGCTTTAAATTACACCATATTTATTGTTTTTTAGGAGTTTTCGGTCTGGCACTGGAGGTTTTTTTCTTTTTGCTGCGATTTGCCTGCTTAGCAGGTTGACTGCCTAGAGGCTTACGGCTTGTCGGTCTTTTGCTTCCCGCCGCTTGCATACCTACTTCAGTAGCAAAAACAAAATCAATTGTTCTCTCTTCCGGATTTACCTTGGTTAAGAGCACGCGAACAGCATCGCCAAGGCGGAATACTTTACCCGTCCGTTCGCCTATTAAGGCATACTCTTGCTCGACATAACGATAATAGTCATTATCCATGCTGGAAACATGGATGAGTCCTTCTACGCCATTCGGCAATTCGACAAACAACCCGAAAGCCGTAACACCATTAATAACGCCATCAAATTCTTCGCCTACAAACTGCGCCATGTACTCGACTTTTTTCAAGTCTACTGTTTCTCTTTCGGCTTCAGCAGCTGCCCGCTCCCGTTCAGATGAATGGAGAGCAATCTGCGGTAAGAGCAAGGCAAGTTTCTCACGCCGTTTCGCTGAAATGTCACCGCTGGTAAAGGTCTCCCGTACCAGGCGATGAACAATGAGGTCAGGATAACGCCGGATAGGTGAGGTAAAATGCGTGTAATAACGAGCAGCGAGGCCAAAATGCCCCCGGTTCTCGGCTTCATAACGAGCCTGTTTTAAGGAACGGAGCATAACAGTGCTGACAATTCGCTCTTCCGGGCGGCCGGCAATCTGAGCAAGAATCTTCTGCAATGCCATTGGCCGGACTTCTTCCACCTTTTGGAGCTGTTGGCCAAAGTTATGGAGCAAATGATTAAGTTTCTGCATTTTTTCTGCATCCGGTTCATCATGAACGCGAAAAACAGACGGCACTCCAATATGGTGCATATGTTCAGCTACCGTTTCATTAGCAACTAACATAAATTCTTCAATGATGGATTCAGCTATAGTCCGGACCCGTTTTACCAGTTCCACCGGCCGACCTTGTTCGTCAAGCTTCACCTTTATTTCCGGGAAATCAAAGTCAATTGCTCCCCGCCGTAGGCGCCGCTCTTTCAAAATGCGACAAAGCCGTTCCATTTGCTCCAAATCAGGAACAAGTTCTTTATACTCATTGCGCAGATCTTCATCATGATCGGCAAGAATCTTACGGACTATGGTATAGGACAAACGGGTGCGGACATGAATGACGCTGGGAAATATCTCGTAGTTGACTACTTGTCCCATATGGTCAATATCCATATGAGCAGACAGAGCCAGCCGGTCTACTCCGGCATTCAGGCTGCAGATACCGTTGGATAGACGGTGGGGCAGCATAGGCAGTACCCGGTCAACAAGGTAAACACTTGTCCCCCGTTCACGGGCCTCTTTGTCTAGCGGCGTGTTTTCCCGCACATAGTAGCTGACATCAGCAATATGTACGCCTAAGCGGTAGCGGCCATTTGGCAGGCGCTCAATATGAACGGCATCATCCAAATCTTTGGCATCCTCACCATCAATGGTGACAAGCGGCAGATGACGCAGATCACGACGTCCAACTAATTCACCTTCGCTGATCGTCTCAGGAATTTTTTCTGCTTCCCGTTCGACATCAACATCAAAGGAGGTGGGCAGATTGTGGCGGGTAATAATAGACAGTATTTCAATGCCTGAGTCGCCTTTATGGCCCAATACCTGCACTACTTTGCCTTCAGCGCTTTTGCGTTTTTCCGGCCATTTCGTGATTTCCACAACAACCTTAGAGCCTTTTTTAGCCCCGTTAAACTCGCTTTTGGGGATGAAGATGTCATGACCGATGCGCAAATCATCAGGAATAACAAAGCCAAAGTGACGGCTAGACTCAAAGGTGCCTACTACTTTGTTATTAGCCCTGTCGACAATGCGGATTACTTCCCCTTCCCGGCGGCGGCCTGTCCCGGATGTGAGGCGATGAACACGGGCTACAACTTTATCATTATGCATGGCACTCATGGTTGCGTCAGGAGCAATAAATACATCACCCTCGACGCTGACATCATCAATAACAAAACCAAATCCTTTGGAGGTTGCCGCATAACGGCCTACAACCAGATTCATTTTTTCGGGAACGCCGTATTTGCCATACCGTGTCTTGATAATAAACGCTTTGGCTTCCAACTCATCCAGAATAGGCCAGAATTCAGCCAGTTCCTTGCCTTTTAGTGCCATTTCCTCAGCCAAATCTTCGGCCGCCATCGGTTTGTAGGCTTCTTCCCTCATAAAGGCCAAAATTCGGTCACGTAACATATTCGGTTTATCCATTTTTATCACTCACCTTGCACCAATACTACTGTTGCCTTCCCGTCAGCTGTGACGGTACCATCAGCTAAGCGTATTTCTCCGGCTAACTCGTATAGTTTGCCCCGTTCCCGTGTTATCCATCCTACAACGGTAAGCGGCTGGCCAATCGGAGTGGACTGGCGGTATCGCACTTCCAATCGGGCTGTGACAGCATTAAACCCTTTAGCGTAAATATACCCGGCCATAATTTCATCAAGCACCGTACTGACAATGCCGCCATGAACAATACCATCATAGCTCTGATGCTCCGGGCCGGCCGTAAATTCAGTAATATACTTTTCATTTTCTTCACGAAAAGCTAATTTTAATCCAATAGGGTTATTAGGGCCACATACGAAGCACATGCTATTGCGATCATCCATACCTTATTCCTCCTCACCCGTGCTAACTAAACCTGACGGTTGGCCAAAAACTGTTTAAGCTGTTCAAATAATTGGTCCCGTTCCATATCAAGCGTAATGATATGGCCGGACTTTTCCAACCAGTATAATTGTTTATCCACACTTGCTATCCTGTCAAAAATATGGTTGGCGCTTTCAGGACGCACCGTATGCTCCAGACGGGATTGAGCGATAAAAGCGGGCACATTCACCAGCGGCAATAATTTATCCACATGTTTGATAAAGTCTAATAGACTTTCCAAACTTTTTAGTGGTGTATGGTCATATCCCACCGAATAAAGCGGGTCAATATCAACAAAACGCTTGCGTTTTTTGGGCATATAGTTACGAAATAAACGATATATAGGCAGCAGCGGCAAGCGGCGCTCATAGAGATAAATTGGCGCGCTTAAGGCGGCAACTTTGGCCACCGGATACTCTACAGCTAACTTCAGCGATAACAAACCGCCCATAGATAGTCCGATTACGCTTATTTCCTTGCATAGTCCTTTTAAAATATGATAGCCGTCTTCGACTGCACCATACCAATAAGGCCAGGTAGTAGGGGTCATATCCCGCACATGAGTGCCATGACCGCATAGACGTACGCCAAGTACAGTATAGCCCTGGCTGTGTAAATATTCGCCAAGCAATTTCATTTCTGCCGGCGAACCGGTAAAACCATGGACAAGCAGCACACCCTGCTCATTGCCTGGTAACAGAAAAGGTTCAGCGCCTCTCATAACAGACAAACTGTTATCCTCCCGTTAAATAATGGTAATAACATTACTATTATATCATGTTCGTCAAAGCGTATATACTAGCAGTGTCAGAAAATGCAAGAAAACGCCGAATACACCAATCGCTTTGTTTTCATTATGCTCCGGATGGGCATAAAAAATGTTGCAGATCGGTTGTACTTTTGTATCAAGCGAAAGTACAGCAAACGCATGAGATTTCCTCATTTCAGCATGCTGACCTTGATTGCTGAGGCTTAACAGGCACAATGGAAAAAGCACGGGTGGTACTTTTGTCATCGCAACAAAAGTACCAAAAGTGCTAGGCCAGTCTGGAAAAAAGACTTGGGAATAGCGCCAACTTACTAAAATCCGTGAAACTCGCTGTGCTCAAACATACGGATTTCTTAACGTAAGCTGGCGCTATTCCCATCCTTCGGACCGTCTTTTTTCCAGAAAGGCCGATAAGAACGAGGAACGGAGAAACGAAGAAAGATAAGCTTTCCTCCATTCTTTGTTCTCGTGCCATGGGGACGGTTCCAGTGACACAATCTCTCTGCGCAAAAGTTAGCTGTTTCTCTTTTCTTTCGTTCTTTGTTTTCGTATCCTGCGACCCTTACGGAAATTGCTGTCCCGCAGGGTGGAAGCAGGCCTTCCTTGCGTAAAGAAATTCCGACTGTTTGAGCGCAGCGAGTTTTCGGAATTTTAGCAAGGGAGGCCTGCTTCCAAGGCCATTTCCGTACTGGTCTTGACTTTTTGGTCCTTTTGTGTCAAGACAAAAGGACACAACGTTTGCCATGGGGACGGTTCCAGTGACACAATCTCTCTGCGCAAAAGTTAGCTGTTTCTCTTTCCTTCCGTTCTTTGTTTTTGTATCTTGCGACCCTTACGGAAATTGCTGTCCCGCAGGGTGGAAGCAGGCCTTCCTTGCGTAAAGAAATTCCGACTGTTTGAGCGCAGCGAGTTTTCGGAATTTTAGCAAGGGAGGCCTGCTTCCAAGGCCATTTCCGTACTGGTCTTGACTTTTTGGTCCTTTTGTGTCAAGACAAAAGGACACAACGAACACCCCTTTTCTGAAAACACAAAAGGCCTACAGGCATAAAACCTGTAGGCCTTTCCATTATGCTTAACTCTAGAAGAAGAGCAACGGCGCAATAATGAGTGAAATGGTACCGGCAACTTTAATCAATGGGTTCATGGCCGGACCGGAAGTATCTTTGAAAGGGTCACCAACTGTATCGCCGATAACGGCTGCAGCATGGGTTGGGGTACCTTTACCGCCGTACTTGCCGGCTTCAATGAATTTTTTTGCATTATCCCAGGCACCGCCGGCGTTGGACATGAATATGGCCAGCAGTACGCCCGAGGCAGTTACACCGGCCAGGAAACCAGCCAATGCTTTAGCACCAAGCAGGAAGCCAACTACCAGCGGCGAGCCGACGGCAAAGACGCCTGGCAGCAGCATTTCACGGATAGCCGCTTTTGTGCTGATATCAACGCATTTGGCATAATCAGGACGGCCAGTGCCTTCCATAATGCCAGGAATTTCACGGAACTGACGCCGAACTTCTTCAATCATTTCAAATGCCGCTTTACCAACCGCTTCCATGGTGAAAGCGCAAACCAGGAAAGGCAGCGTAGCACCCAGGAAGATACCAATAATAACACCTGGCTCGGTCAAATTAACCACCAAGTGTCCGTTAACCAGCAAGCCGCTAAGCTTGGGGTTTTTGGCAACTTCTTCAGCGAAAGCAGTAAAGAGTGCCAGTGCAGTAAGAGCAGCCGAACCAATGGCAAAGCCTTTGGCAATAGCAGCAGTAGTATTACCTACTGAATCCAGCTTATCTGTTGTTTTACGGACTTCAGGACCAAGTTCGGCCATTTCAGCAATGCCGCCGGCATTATCGGCAACAGGACCAAAGGAATCTACCGCTACTACCATACCGGCAGTGCAGAGCATCCCCATCGCCGCCATGGCAATACCATAAATGCCTGCTTGCGAAAAAGCCAGCCAGGTAGCGGCACAAAAAACCACCATCGGCAGACCTGTACTGCGCAGACCATTGGCAATACCGGCAATAATATTGGTAGCAGCACCGGTTTGCGAAGCATCGGCAATGTGCTGACAAGGTGCTTTGTCATTGGAAGTATAGAATTCGGTAAGCATACCGATCAATACGTTAACAACCAAACCGGAAACAATGGCAATAAAGATGCCGAAAGCATGTTTCGCATCAAAAATAGTAGTAGCTAATACGTACGAAAGTACAGCTGTTATTATGTTAGTAGCCCACAAGCCACGGTTAAGAGCGGCCTGGGGATCTCCGTCCTCAGAGGTACGGACAAAGAAAGTGCTGATAATAGAGGCAGCAATACCGGCAGCGCCGATAAGCAGCGGGAAAATAGCTCCGGTAACTCCGAACAGGGTGTTACCAATAAGCATGGCTGCAATAGCTGTTGCACCATAAGATTCAAACAAGTCAGCACCCATACCGGCAGTATCACCGACATTGTCACCAACATTATCGGCAATTACGGCAGGATTACGGGGATCGTCCTCAGGAATACCGGCTTCTACTTTGCCTACCAGGTCGGCACCTACGTCGGCAGCCTTAGTAAAGATACCGCCGCCGATACGGGCGAAGAAGGCAATGGCACTGGCGCCAAAGGCAAAGCTGTTAATCACAACAGGATCACGGAAAATGATATATAGCATGGATACGCCTAAGAGGCCAAGTCCGGCAACGGACATACCCATTACAGCGCCGGCACGGAAAGATACACTAAGTGCCTTATTTAAACTATGACGGGCCGCTTCGGTTGTCCGGGCGTTTGCTTTGGTGGTTGAGGTCATACCGATATATCCGGCAATGGCCGAGCAAACAGCACCTACCAAAAAGGATACAGCTAATTTATATCCGTCAACAAAAAATAAAATCAAGAAAATAGCAATTGTGAAGGGGATGAGCGTCTTGTACTGCCGGTTAAGGAATGCCATAGCACCCTCAAAAATGGCCTGTGACAGGTCGCGCATTCTTTCATTACCTGGATCTTCCTTCAGTACACTGGACATAAGATAGACCGCAAATAAAAGCGCCACTATTCCCGCTGCAGGCGCTAAGTACAATAATTCCATTACCTTTTCTTCCTCCCTTTAGCTGTTGGAGTATTTCAGAACGAAAAAGAACCTCAATGTTTTCATTGAGGTTAATAAGTGCTGAGAACACGGCCAAGAATCAAGGTTAGTATTCCAAATACAATACCTAGAATCATGGTGACACGAGCCAACATTTCATCGAGACCTTTTTTCTTGCCTCCGAACAGCGTTTCTGCTCCGCCGGCAATTGAGCCTGACATACCAGCACTTTTACCTGACTGCAGTACTACGGATGCAATCAAAGCTATTGCCACAACCGCTTCAAGAATCATTAGTACAGATTTCATCGTTCCTTACCCCCCTACCCGCTTGTACCCTACTATTGTAGCACATGGAAAAACACCTTGACAATTGTACTGGGGTAGATTTTTGCCTAATAGGCTAATTTTATTGTAGTATTGCCAATAAATAACATTACTACTCGGTACATCTTGCCATCAGCTCACTATTTACTACGCATTTTTCCCGATATGTGCCGCCTTATTCTCGATTGCCAGCCACGCTACTGTTAATTGAGCCAAGCTGCGATAAAAAACCGTCTCACTGCCCTGGCGGACATCTTCGCAAAAAACCGGCACCCATTCCAGCACATGGCCGGCAAAAAAATCACGCTGCCCTGTGAGAAAGGGTTGGGCTTCCAGCGGACTGGAAGCCTTGGCTGCTTGCTGGCACAGCCAGCCTAGAAATTCAAATTCCAGGGCAATGTGATCTTCCGGCTCCTGTGCCTGCTTTGTAGCTTTAAGACCAAAGGAGTGGTAGAAGGCACGCACTGCCAGCGTTTGTTCACCAAATATCAGTCGTTCTTTAGACCGGTACACCGACTCCCAAGGAGGAGCCACCAGCGGTCCCGGTCCGGTAAACAGCCGGTTATAATCCTCGCTAAGCTGCTCTTGATAAGCACCGGCTTCATAAGCATTAGCAGAGATATCAGATTCCATTTCAGCAACAATGGGCAAAACACTGTTCATTTCTTCAAACAGGCAAGCTAGTCCCCGTTGTTCACTAATAGCCTGTAAAACTTCCTGATCCGGTTCTTGCCTATACAGACGAGCCAATGACAAATAGACGCACGAACGCCACAACTGCCATTCTTGAGAGTGAATTTCTACCGGAATTTCCACTATTAACTATACCTCACTTTCTACAGACGCCCCATCATAGCATGCACACCGGTAGCATAAAAGAGATACCGGCTCGCCAGCTCACCGATAATAACAGCGGCAAGACCGCCATATAACCAGTTTTCGGCTGCGCTGCTGCCTTTTTGCGAATATTTCTCCCAGGCGGCAAATGTAAGACCTATAGCTCCGGCAATCAACAGTGTCTGACTGACAGCCAGCAGCCAGCCGTGCTGATACAACAATTTTGCCGTTGCCTGCATGGGGGCTGAACCGGCGGCAAGAGCTGCCAGATAAGGCGCCAGGCTGAGCAATTGCACACTTGCACCAACAGCCCCAATAGCAAAGGTACGGCTATAGAGGGTAAGTGCGGTATCAGCCTGAACACGCATGATTACTGCAGAATATGCTAAGGAACCTAACGCTGCGACAGTACCGAAAAAAGTCAGGTACGTATAGGCGGTACCCCAGGCATAAATAGAGGTTTCAACATAGATGAGAGACATACTGAGCAGCATAAGGACACCGAGAGCAGCAGTTGCAAGCCCCAGCGGTGAAGGCAGCCTCCCGCCCCTTCTCACTGTCCGGTACAGCAAGAGCGACAAGCCGAAGAAACCGCTTGCACACCATATTTCCCGGCTAAGCCAGGAAGAGCCGACATGTACAAGCGTCCGGTATGCTCCAAAAGGATCACCTAAATGTGTTAAAGAGATCAGCAAACTTGCCGCCATAGCCCCCACAGCCCAGCGAAGCACAATTTGACCGGTTTTATTATCAACTTCCGGTGTAAACTGACTTACGACAATCATGCCGACACTGGTTTGAGCCAGTAATGTAAATAGTACTAAGGACCATTCTTCACCCATTATGTTCCTCTCCTTTCTACCGTTCCATCACCGCATCACGGTGGGGAGTTATCACAAAGGACGGTTTCGTTCTCGGTTCAGGCATACCCTTAATTTGATTCACAGCCTGATGCTTTTTCTTTAGCTCCTCCACATTTCCTGACTCCAGCACCCGCATGGGACAAGCGGCAACACAAACGGGCTGTTCTCCCTTGGCCAGCAAATCTTTGCACATATCACATTTGCCGGTTTTGCCTGTTTTCGGATTGTATTGAGGGGCTCCATAGGGGCAGCTCATAATACAGTATTTGCAGCCTACGCATTTGGCCTGATCAACAAATACCACCCCATCGATTGCCCGCTTTTGCATGGCTCCGGTAGGGCAGTTTTTCACACAAAGCGGCTCTAAACAGTGGTTGCAGCTCATGGACAACCAATAAGCATAGACATTATTGGTAAAGCCCTTATCAGTCATACTATATCCGCCACCGGCAAATTCACGGACTTTGCGGAAGCACTGGCCCACATCCAGGTCATTTTTATCTTTGCAGGCTATTTGACAAGTGAAGCAACCGATACACCGGTCTTGCTGGAGATAAAATCCCAGTTGTCCCGACATCGTTTCTTCCTCCCTTCTAACGTTACGCTTTCTCAACCTCCACCAGGTTGGTATGCTGGGGATTTCCTTTTGCTAAAGGGGTGGGATGATATTTGGTAATGGTGTTGACATTGCCTCGCCGGTCTATTCCCTGGCTGTCCGGTGTCCACCAGGCTCCCTGGGGAATGGAAACGACACCGGGCATAATGCGGGGAGTTATTTTTACCGGCATGATGATCGTACCCCGGTCATTGAAAATTTTGGCACTGTCCCCTTCTTTCAGCCCCCGGGCTGCTGCATCATCAGCATTGATCCACATCTGCTGGGGCGCCGCTTCCTCCAGCCAGGGACTATTGTCAAAGGTAGAATGAACGCGCCGTTTATAGTGATGGCCGATGCATTGAAGCGGGTACTTGTCAGTTAAGGCCGCTTGCGGTCCTTCCCAGGTGGGAATGTATTTGGGAATGGCCGGAATTTCTTTGGTATTATTCATATTCCAAAGGCGGGGCGAAAATAACTCAATTTTGCCGGAAGGTGTTTTAAAGGGATTAGCCGCCAGGTCGGCAACTTGCTTTTCGTAAGCAATAAGCGGTTTAGCCGGCGCCACTTTATAAATCCCTTGGTCACGAAACTTTTCAAATGAGGGAAACTTTGCATCCTTTTGCCGGGCAAAAGCAACGCATTCTCTCAGCCAATCCTGCTCGCTCTTGCCTTCGGTAAATTTGTCACCAAAGCCTAACCGTTCTGCCAGAGCGCTGGTTACCTGATAAATATTACGGCATTCAAACATAGGCTCAACGATCTTCTGATGATAAATAGCATAGCCAATACCCGAAGCAAAGGTAATGATATCCTCCCGTTCAAAATGAGTGACATCAGGCAATAAAATATCAGCGAACTTGGCGCTGGGAGTCATAAACACATCGTGAACAAGGATAAATTCGCATTTTGATTCATCCTGCAGGATTTTGGCAGTACCGTTGCAGTCGGAATGCTGATTGATGAGTGTGTTTGAAGCATAGTTCCAAATCATCTTAATATCGGTAGACAGTTTTTCCGCGCCAAGCACGCCGTCAGCTGCGCCCATTTCTCTGCCCCGCTCGATGGCTTCCGGCCATACATAACAGGAGATGGTCGCTTTAACCGGGTTGGTTCCGGCGCTCATCCATCCCATGGGTACGCCATGTCCGCCCAGGCGCAGGCCCGGACCGCCGCCGCTTTTGCCGACATTGCCGGTCATGGCTGCCAATACAGGTAAGCCCCGCACCGGCTGTTCGCCATAAGCATGGCGCTGCCAGCCAAGTCCCTGCAGCAAACAGCAGGGCTTAGTCTGCGCAATTTGCCGGGCCAGCTTGAGTATTGTCTCGCGGTTTACGCCGGTAATCGCCTCAGCCCATTCGGGTGTTTTTACCGTTTTATCCTGGCTATTTCCAAGCAGATAACTTTTATAGGAGTTGCCCGGTTCAATACCGTCAGGCATGTGTTCGTCATCAAAGCCCAGGCAGTATGTATCCAAAAAGGTTTGGTCCTGCAGGTTTTCCGTTACGATGACATAAGCCAGAGCATCCAGAAGGGCGTTGTCGGTTGTCGGCTTAATGGGTATCCATTCGTCAGCCAGTGACAGCGCCGTATCGCTATAGCGAGGATCAAGGACGATTACCTTTGCGCCTTTTTCTTTCGCTAGTTTTACGTAGTGAGCAGCATTGGCTCCGCCCATTCTTGTTTCGGTCAGGTTTTCGGCAAAAAGTACAATGAGTTTGGCATTAACCAGGTCATCAGGACTATTGCCTTCGGCTGCGCCGTACGTATAGGGGGTACTGTAGCTGAAGCAGGCTGAACTGTAAGTATTGTGATACCCCAAGTACCCGCCGAACATATGGAGAAATCGTGGCAGAGCACCGCCAAAAGAGGGAATAATCCAGGACTGGCTGATTTGTCCGTACACGCCGGTGCCATAGAGCAGATGAATCGCTTCATTACCATAGGTTTGTTTTATGCGCTCCATCTGGGCTGCTATCGTATCAAGAGCCTCTTCCCAGGTGATGCGGACAAATTTCCCTTCCCCCCGCTTGCCAACCCGCTTCATCGGATATTTCAACCGGGCGGGATCATATAGCCGTTTGCGCTGGGACCAGCCTTTCAGACAGGCTCTGACTTGCGGAAACTGGGTCGTATCGGGCGTGTCATCCGTACTTAGCCGGGTAATTACACCGGCTTTGACATGGGCTTTTAAAAAGCAGCGTCCTCCGCAATTGTGCGTACAACTGGTAGGAAAGATTGTCTCCGTATTTGTTACTGCAGATTCTAGTTTTGCTAGTACGTTGCCAGTCATAGGCAGTGCGGTTAGGCCCATCGCACCACCGGCTAAGGCACTCATCGCCAAAAATCGCCGCCTGGATAATAATGGGGCTGACCATCGTTTATCATGTGACATGCTTCCTCCTTACCGGTTAGGCTTTTTCTATCTGTACAAGATTGGTATGCTGGGGATTGCCGAAGGCTAGCGGTGTGGGATGATATTTGGTAATGGTATTGGTGCAGCCGCGGCGGTCAATTCCGTTGGCATCGGGTGTCCACCAGGCACCCTGCGGTACCGATACCACTCCCGGCATCATGCGGGCGGTAACCTTCAGGGGAATAACCATCACACCACGGTCATTGAAGACTTTTACTTTATCACCTTCGCGTAAGCCCCGCTTAGCAGCATCAGCAGGATTGACCCAAACCTCCTGGGCACTGGCTTCTTCCATCCACGGCACATTGTCAAAGGTAGAGTGGACCCGCCGTTTATAATGGTGTCCAATACACTGAAGAGGGTATTTTTCAATCAGCGGATCTTGCGGGCCCTCCCAGGCCGGAACATATTTGGGTACAGCCGGAATGTGAGCCGGCCTATTCATCGCCCATAGACGGGGCGAGAATATCTCGATTTTCCCTGACGGAGTCGGAAATTTATATTTATCCGGTTCTTCAATCTGTTGTTGAAAAGCAATAGAGGGTTTATCATATTTCCAGCGGTAAACACCCTGTTCCTTGAATTGTTCCCACGTAGGAAAGCCGGGATTAGCCTGCCGGGTTTTGTCAACTATATAGCGCAGCCAGTCCTCCTTGCTTTTTCCTTCGGTAAATTTCTCTTTCAGGCCTAATTTACCGGCTAAATCACTAATCCAGTCATAGCCGTTGCGGCACTCAAATACCGTATCCACCGCTTTGTTCATGTACAGTAAATAATCTCCCCACCCCCAGGGACTTACAATATCATCACGTTCCATGAAATTATCGGAGGGTAATAAGATATCAGCGAATTTCGCACTGGCTGTCATGAAATGTTCCGTTACAACAATACATTCTACCAGACTTTCATCGGCCAGCAGTTTGGCAGTGCCATTGCAATCGGAATGTTGGTTAATCAGGCAATTCCCTGCCAGGTTATAAATCATCTTAATATTCGAAGATAATTTCGGCACACCCCGCACTCCGTCGGCTGCTCCCATTTCCTTGCCGCGCCGGATAGCCTCAGGCCAAATGAAACACGATATGGCGGCCTTACAAGGATTGGAGAAAGGAATAGAACCGACCACCTGATCACGAGCCTTGTAACCCGTGCCCGAAGCCCAGCCGCCCTTTACGCCAACATTCCCTGTCATAGCTGCCAATACTGTACCGCCCCGGACTACCTGTTCGCCGTAAGCATGGCGCTGCGGACCATAGCCTTGGATCAGTGCTCCCGGACGCATCTGGGCATATTCACGGGCTAACTGGATAATGGTATCACGAGGTACACCGGTAATGGCTTCTGCCCACTCGGGCGTTTTCGCCGTCCTGTCATCACCCAAGCCTAGGACATGACTTTTGTACGACTGGCCCGCCGGTATGCCCGACGGCATATGGTCTTCATCAAAGCCGAGGCAATAGGTATCTAAGAAACGCTGATCCTGTAAGTTCTCGGTAATCATCACATAGGCCATGGCATCAAGGAAGGCATTATCCGTTGTCGGTTTAATGGGAATCCATTGATCGGCCAACGCAATGGCAGTACTGGAATAAATGGGATCAATGACTACCACTTTGGCGCCTGCTTCCTTGGCCTGCTTGAGGTAATAGGCGGTATTGGTTCCGTGCACCGTTTCTACCGGATTAAAACCAAGCAGAATAATCAGTTTGGAATTGACCCAATCCTCCCGGCTGCTGCCGGTGGCTATTGTCCCGTAAGTATAGGGCGTCGCCGCCTGTGTACAGGCAGTACTGTATGTGCCGTAATAATTCAAATAACCGCCGTAAAGCCCTAGCAAGCGCGCCATCCAGGTACGTTCGGCAACCTTGCCGGCTATCCCCGATGCATAATGCAAAAAGATTGCTTCCGGGCCATGCTGCGCCATAATGCGCTGTGTATGCTCCGCAATTATGGTGAGTGCTTCGTCCCAGGTAATGCGCTGAAACTTTCCTTCGCCCCGCTTACCTACCCGTTTCATGGGATACTTAAGGCGGTCGGCATGATAAAGGCGGTTACGGTACGAACGGCAGCGCAGGCAGCCGCGCAATTGCGGCGTCTGCTTCGAGTCAGCTATATCATTATCAGTGGTAATACGGACAATCACACCATCACTGACATGCGCTTTAATTTGACAGCGGCCGCCACAGTTATGCGACCCGGAGGTGAGAATAACACTCTCCGCTCCCTTAGCTTCTGCGCCTGTAGTGACAGCTTCAAACGAATTGGCTGCAGTTGCCCAATGCAGCAGACTGGAAGTGCCGGCTAATGCTGCACTCCACGCCAGAAAGCGCCGCCTCGTCAGCGACAGGGGTCCCCCATTCTCCTTTGCAGACACACTATCCCTTCCCTTCGAGATATTTTAGTATCTATCTTTCATTTTATTAGAAAGTTCATCAGTAATATACCGGTATTAGTAATTCTCAACAATGTTTAGTAGCTGATTTTATTGGGCATTGAGCAAAAAGGCGATACCCCTGGTTAGGGATATCGCCTCCGTCAGTCATGCGGCTAGCCAAGCTTATGTAACAAACTCTTTAACAAAATTTTAACATAATGCATCAAACATGTAAATATTAAAAGTTGTAACTGGTCTTCACCCAGACGGTACGTCCCGGTTCATTAATCCGGATTGTTGCCGGGATTCCATCTACGGCAACTCCGGCACGGCTGACAAACTCAGCGTAGTTTTTATCAAAAATGTTGTCTACACCGGCAGCAACCACAATATGGGCTGCAGGACGATAGGCTACACTGGCGGAAAGAATGCCAAAACCGCTGCTTCGTCCAATATCCAGACCGATCTCACTGCCGCTGCCAACATCGTAACGGGTTTGGGCTTGTACACCACGCCACAACAGACCTGCTTCTACTTTTTCCTTATTATATTTCAGGCCAATTGTACCTTCCAACGGCGGTATTTGCGCCAAAGGCTTATTACCGGTGTCATTAGTGCCCCGGACATAAGCAAGAGTAGCTGTAGCCGTCCAGTGCCCGGATAGTGAGTAAGAAACATCCGCTTCGCCGCCATACAGCGTTGCGTCAATATTACTTGCTGAAGAACTGCCCGTAATTAGGATAAAATCATCGATATTAGAATAAAACGCCGATAAGCTTGCCCTTAATTTACCGGAGCTGTAAATAATCCCGGTATCTAGCTGCGTATTTTTTTCGGGGTTCAGGAAGAAAGTGCTGTTGCTTGCCCCTTTGGTTCTTTCCCAATAATCGGCCGGGCGCTGAGCATGACCAACGCCGACATAACTGGTGAGCGGTGCATGGGCATAGTCATGTTCGTAACGCAGGAAAGCTCCGTAGGTATGATTATTATCTTCAGCCGTTGCCGGGGATAACTTTTTTACCTCCAGGCTGTCAGCCCGCAGGCCGCCCAGTAAGCGGTTATGGCTGTCTAAAGTACGCTTGATATCACCAAATACCCCATAGTTGGTGAAGTTCAGATCAGGCTTTCTTGGGAATGACTTGTATTCCGTTCCCATCCCGCGCTTGGTATGTTCATTCTTCTGATAATCAAAGCCCACATTGGCTTCCGTGGCTGGGCTGAGGGAAAGCTTAGCCACCAGCCGCCCGCCGGTTGTTGTCCGGTCAACATTACTCACCATGGCCCCCATCATCCCGCTAGGGGTACGGAAAGTAAAGTTATCCATTACGTGATCAACATAATTGTGATAAACCTTAAATTCCAGACTGCTGACAAGCGGTGAAAGATGCTTCTTTTCATAGGTAAAGCTGTAATTTTGTTGATCAAACTTGGTCCCGTCCATACTGCGTCCGCCATAAGCGGCTTCAGCAGTGCTGGTATCAACAGCAAATTCGTACAGCGTATTAGGGTCGGGCGTTAAGCCGACTATACCGGTCAGGCTTTGACGGGTATAAAAAGAACGTACTGTATTACCATCACCGTCCTCATAATCATCGGCATGAGATCTGGTTTTAATAATGCGTACATAGCCTGAGGTATCACCGGCCGTTACATCCAGCAATTCATCGTTGCGCCCGGCACTGCCTGCCAGTATGCTGCTGTTTACCCGCACCGCCGGTTTTTCAAAGGGTGCCGTATCTCGTTCGAACAGTACCGTGCCTGCTACATTACCGCCGCCATATAAAACACTCTCCGGACCTTTGAGTACGGTAATTTTACTGAATGATTCGGGAAAGGCATAGGAAGTTGTCGGGTCCATTCGACTGGGGCAGCCGCCTAGCTGAGCGGTGCCATCGAGGAGGACATTGAGCCGCGTACCGCCCAGCCCCCGGAGCAAGGGATCGCTGCCGGTGCCGCCTTGGCGTACAACAGAAAAACCGGGAATGCTTTTTAAATAACCGCCGCCATCAGCTGACGGAATAGGCAGACGCGGTGCCTGAGGATCAGTTTCAACCACTAGCGGCTCAGTTCCCCGGGGCGCAGTAACCACTATTTCATCAAGAATGAAGACGGCATCTGCTTTGTCCGTTTCTTCTCCCGCAGCGAGTACGCCAGGCTGATTGGCCACTGCAGTTGCTGACAATAAGAGCAGGCAGGCAATTAAGCGCTTATGCGATTTTTTCATTTAAGATAACTCCTTTACATTTCACAGCTTATATTTACAAAACACCTGATAAAAGGAGTTAGTAATTATTTATATATTGCTGCCTTACTGGTAATGGACTGACTGGCAAGCGAACCTGAAAAGGCCGTAATGTTATCAACGGTGCCGCTTTGCGTACCAATGGTAACGGTAAGTTTCCCATCCTCGATAGCAAGGGTAAGGAGGCTGCAGCAATTGAGCGTTTTTTTGTCGACTTGCAAAATGATATTCCCATTTTGGGGAGAATAGGCGGTAACAAATTGACGGTCAAATTTCAACTGAACCTCAGTGGGTCCGGCATTGCTTTGTACATAAACGATAATTTGGGCATCAATGCCGTCAGGGCTGTAGAATTCGTGAAATTTCAGCGTACCGCTTTCCGGTTCGGCAAGAAAAGTATAACTTACAGGGTTAGCCGATTTATCGTCTTTCAGTTTAAATTCACTGACTAATTGCGAAGACGGAGCAGCACTTGTTATAGGAATTATTATCAATAAGAACATCGCAGCCAACAGCCAGCAGAATTTTTTCACTATGCTTTTTTCCATTAAAATCGAACCTCCTATTTTTAGTAAATCAGCCCTGGGACAGTGCTTATTGGTTTATCCGCCACCTCCTGCTTAAGGATGAAGCCGCCAGGAAAATCAAAAAGGCCGGACTTATCCTGCTAGGTAAATCAGGCCTTTAACTTGTTGTTAACCAGCCAAAATCGATCAAACATCAACCTGTAATCATCTTTAATTATAAACTTGTCTGTTTCCTTGTCTACTATCCTAAAGTACTATTTCCGAAATCAAAAAGTACTAGAAAAAGCATGTAAAATGAATGACTTTGTTAAATTGTTATTGACATTCATTCTTGTTTAGCTTTACATTAAACATAATATAAATTGTTGTAACACAGGTGAGTGTATGTCATTTTTGCTTTCAGACAAAATCAAAAAAATGAAATGGCTATCGGCTTTATTCTCGGCAGTTTTTATTGGTGTATTTGAGTTTATTCGGCATCGTTTTTTAGATGTCATATCCATGAGCTGGGGTAATGTGTTGGTTGCCGGCATCACAGGCATACTGTTTGTTTTGTATTTTCATGGCATTTTTTCCTTATTAGAGAGTGTTAGCAGTAAGCTGCAACGGGAAAAAGAAGAAACTGCCGTGCTGCAAGAGCGAGAACGTATTGCCCGCCAGTTACATGACAGTGTTGCTCAGTCTTTATTTTTTATGAATATAAAAGCACTGGAAATTGAAAAGGCTTTGCACCATCAGCCGCTGCCGGCCGTAAAAGAACTGCAGGAAGCAATAAAAATGACCGATGCCGATATCCGTCAGCATATCTTTGCTTTACAAAGGGTTACTCCTGAAACTATCAATCTGGTAGCCACTATTCAAGAGCAGCTTACTGCTTATGAGCACCACAGCAATAGTAAAGTACATTTATGCATTACCGGCAACATCGATATGAAGCTTGGCAATGTGCTAAAAAAGAAGCTGCTTCACATTTTTCAGGAGCTATTGCAGAATATCCGCAAGCATGCCGAAGCTAAACAGGTGAATGTCAGCTTAGGAGAGAATGGCCGTCAATTCACTATGACCGTTCAGGATAACGGCAAGGGTTTTTTAATAGAAACTGCCAAAACCAGACCTTCGTCATTTGGTCTGAAGCATTTGGAGGAGGACCTCCGGGCAATGGGTGCCAACCTAAATCTCCAAAGTGTGCCAGGAGAAGGAACAACGGTAAACATCCTGTTAGACTTGGAAGAGGGAGGCTAGTGCTATGTATCGAGTACTGGTTGTAGATGATCACTTATTATCGCGCAAAGGTATTGCCAGTATCCTTGCTGCTCATCCGATGTTTGAGATAGCCGGAGAAGCGACCACCGGTCAGGAAGCCTTTACCAAAGCGAAGTTATTAATGCCTGATCTTATTCTGATGGATATCCGCATGCCTGGCGGCAGTGGTTTGGAAGCGACCAGGCTGATAAAAGAAGAAATGCCCTATGTAAAAATTGTGATATTAAGTGTTTCTGATGATGTACAAGATTTTTTTGAAGCAATTAAAAAAGGTGCGCAAGGCTACTTGTTGAAAAACATGGAACCTCAGCACTGGTTGGACTATCTTATCAGTATCGTCCAGGGAGAAGCACCTATCTCTCACGCTTTGGCAACCAAGATTCTTCAGGAGTTTTCTACACAAAAGCCTGTTATTGCGGAGAATAAATTATCCGACAGGGAACAAGAAGTACTGCAGTTAGTCAGCCAGGGCTTAGGCAATAAGGATATTGGCAAACAACTGTTTGTCACGGAAAGCACCGTTAAAAATCATTTGCGTAATATTATGGCTAAGTTACATATGCAAAATCGCATGCAGCTTATTGCCTTTGCTTATAAAAATGGGATGATCAATGCATAAGAGAAAACCGCTGAGCGTTCTATTGTTCAACCTTGATTGATAAGGCTAGCAGCCTTAATGAGCAAAGCCCGGTTTGTACTTTTGTCATCGAAACAAAAGTACCAAAAATTCTAGGCCTGGTCTTGCAAAAAGACTTGGAAATAGCGCCACCTTACTAAAATCCGTGAAACTCGCTACGCTCAAACATACGGATTTCTTAACGTAAGCTGGCGCTATTTCCATCCTTCGGAACGTCTTTTTTCAGAAATGGCCGCTGAGAACGAGGAGAAAAAGGGGACTGCCCCCTTTCCGTTCCTTGGTTCCTTGTTTTCGTATCTTACGACCCTTACGGAAATCGCCGTCCCACAGGGTGGAAGCAGGTCTTCCTTGCGAAAGAAATTCCGACTGTTTGAGCGCAGCGAGTTTTCGGAATTTCCGCAAGGAAGGCCTGCTTCCAAGGCCATTTCCGTACTGGTCTTGACTTTTTGGTACTTTTGTGTCAAGACAAAAGTACGGTACCTCCATCCCTTGACTCGCCCCACTTCACAGGCTTTGATAACTTATAAATTCTTAATAAACGAAAAAAGCTGGTCTAATGACCAGCTTCTTCTTATTGCACTTTAATTACCCAAGCCATCATGGTGATTATAATACTGACAAAAATACTTTCGACAAGCAAGTTTGCCAGATCATGAAGGTTTTTCTTTTTAAAGCTATCCTGCTGCAGGGCAGAAAGTTCCGCTTGTTTCAAATTTTTTAGAGCCCAGGTGTTTTTCATAATAGACACTCCTAGTTCATTAGAATTAAAAATCTAGTATTCTTCGCCGAGAATGCACTCCGACCTTTAGTAGTTAACCAACCAGCCTTCTCTTATTCTCTTTATAAGGCAGCTGAGGAAGAAATAGCTTCTGCCACATCAGGTCCTGCCGGTTTTTCAACAAGAGCAGCGGCAGAGTCATTTTGGAGCAGTTCCCAGATTTTATGCCGAATCCAGCCAAAATCAGCGGAGGAACGGATACCATCGCGCGGACGGGGTAAATTGATATTGACAATTTCCTTAATCGTTCCGGGATGAGAAGACATGACCGCTACGCGGTCAGCCAGAAAAACCGCTTCATCTATACCGTGAGTGACGAATACAATGGTTTTTTTAGTTTGTTCCCAAATGCGCAGCAATTCTTCCTGCAACGTTTCCCGGGTTTGGGCATCTACTGCTGCAAAAGGTTCATCCATAAGCAATACTTCCGGATCGTAGGCCAAGGCTCTGGCAATGGCCACCCGTTGCTTCATCCCACCGGATAATTCATGGGGATACCGGTCGGCAAAATTTTTCAGACCCACCATTTCAATGTACTTTTGACTGATAGCCTGACGATCTTGTTTGGGAACTTTTTTAATCTCAAGGCCAAATTCCACATTTTTTCGAACAGTACGCCACGGAAACAAGGCATAGCCCTGCATGACGATCCCTCTGTCTAAAGCGGGACCTTTAATCAGTTTACCATCAATGAAGATTTCACCTGAACTAGGCTTTGCCAGCCCGGCAATCATGTCCAGAAAGGTGGATTTGCCGCAGCCGCTTGGTCCGACAATTGCCAGGAATTCGCCCTGTTTTACTGTAAGATCCAAATGCCTGATAGCCTCAAATTCGGTCGTTATTTTATCTTCTTTCCCTTTGATGTGATAAACCCGGCGAATATTACGGGCAATAATCTTATCAGCTGTCATGTAGCTCACTCCTCTTTTCTTATATGCCAATCTGGTATAACAACATTAAAAAAAGCAAAGATCATCCCTCATAAGGGCTGCCTTTGCCTTCAGTACCTACTGACCAGCTATCGCAATATGAATTTTAAATAAAAAAGGCTAAAGCACATCAAGAGATGCCGCTTTAGCCTTCAGTCGTCTGATCAGCCAAAAAATATGATTTCTATTATTATACGTTTTTAAGAATTAATTTGTCAATAGCGCATCAATCGAATTTATATCTCTTCCGGTTTATGCAGCTTGCAATACGGTCACCACCCCATTGTACTCCCTGAACAAGCAGCACTAAGATGACAACAGTAGCCAGCATGACATCATCCCAAATATATCTTCCTTATCTATTTGCAGGTTTATATTACATAAAGCCGTAACACTGGCATGAGGAGTAATATAGGTTTTATTCACGTTTTTGACGGTTATCATGTTGTTCCCCTTTCTTTTGATGAAAAAAGGCAAAGACCTTCCCAGCAGGGAAAATCTTTGCCTTCAGTGTTGTATACTGACCGGTCTATGCCTATGCTGTTCGATTACTGAACCGTTTTTTTTATTTCCGCAAGAAAATGCTCATTCAAAATTCGAATATAGGTTCCCTTCGTACCAAGTGACTTGGACTCAATGAGTCCTGCACTTTGGCATTTGCGCAGTGCATTAACGATGACTGACCGGGCAATGCCAACTTTGTCGGCTATTTGACTTGCCACGAACAGGTTCTCCGCCCCTTCAATCCCGCTGCAAATGTGACTTAGTGCCACTAATTCGGAATAGGAAAGCGCATTAACAGCTACCTGACTGGATATTTGTCTACGCGCTTCCTCTTCGATATTATCTGCTCTATCCCGGAAAATTTCCATGCCAACTACTGCAGCACCGTACTCTGCCAATACAAGATCATCGGCAATGAAGGGTTCATGAAATTTTGCAACAATCAGCGTACCCATTCTGTCAGCTCCGCCAAATATAGGAACAACAGTGGTAAACTTCTCATTAAAGAGGCATTGTGTATCTTCGTTAAAAGCACATAAGCTCCCGTCAAGGCCGACATTAGGCGAAACATCATAAATGCGGAGCAGCCATTCGGTGTATTCTTGGGGAAATACGCCTTTCTGTAAAACTTGTTCATACATAAGCTGGCATTCAAAGTTGTCCAGCAAAGTATACCCCAAAATATGTCCGGCTTTGCCCACAATATATACGTTAGCATTCATAACACTGCTTAAAATAGCGGCAAGCTCAGCATATTGCATTCTTTCCGATTTTTGCAATACCTTATTGATTATTCGTATACGATTTAACAGTAGCTGCACAGTCCCCACCCTTACCAATACTAATTTTAATAAAACAGAATCCAATCTTAGTCACCAAAGCAGAAAAAGGCCGTTCAGAAGCAACTCTGCCCGGCCTTCAGATGATTACTGATCAGCTCATTTATTAATATAGTATAGCATTACGGTTCAACTGCGTCAATTAAATTAATAACTGGTGCTACTATTTTTATAAGCAGTGGCATCAGCCTGGCATAGACATTTTGTTGAAACAAACCGAGTAGTACTTGCTAACACTTCCCTTGCTTTGGCAAATTCAGCAAAACCGGTTCCAGTGCAAAACTACCATAGCTGCGAATATGAACCCAATCCTTATACTCTTCGGCCGCTGGATTGTGCGCCAATATTTCCTGCTCTTCAAAGTATTTCGCAAAGTTATTACTCTGAAAAAGCTGCCGGTCTTCACCAACAGGGCAAACCTTGATGCACGAACCGCAAGGGTCACAAAAGGCCTTCTGCAGGAGTTTCTCATGACTCAAGCAGGCTGTCTGATCAATCTTAGCCTGTTTGTTACTGTTATCTCCACTCAGTGCCTGAACTGGGCAGATCTTTTGACAATATAAACACTTCGTACATAATTCGGCTTGCACCATAGCATCTCCGTCTAATTCCAATGCAGTAAACACCGATACCAGATGCACCCGGGGACCATACTCAGGAATTAAGAGACTGTTATTCCAGCCTACTGTGCCAAGCCCGGCATAATAACCTGCCCAAATATGAGAGAATACGGAATTGGCCTGAGAAACATTAATAGCCTCATGGCCGCTGCGCTTTAAAAATACCGCTAGGCGAAAGGCGGCTTCCGTTAACAGTTCATTTGTGACAATCGCCTGCTCTCTGCCCAATACGGTGGGAGCGGCTTCCAGCAATGGCAGCCAAAGCGGTACTCCTAAGACAATAACGGTTTTAGCCTGAGGCCAAATTTTGCGAGGGTGAACCAGCAAAGGGGCAGCTTGGTTTGCTATCCATCTGTCAACCGGCGCAAAACCGACAAACTCGGCTCCTAGCTGCTGAGCTTGCTCAATAATCTCTGCCTTTGTTAATTCAAGTTGCCCCAAGCTGATCACACTCCAATTCGAAAGCCGACAATATGGAAACAAGGTTCCATTGCGTACCGTGCTGCCAATTTGCCAGCGCCCTATTTTGACCAAGGCCGGCATAATGGGCCGCCCAAACGTGGGAAAAGACCGTCACAGTTGGAAAGTCTGCGATATTCTCACCGTTACTGTCGCAGGGAATATTCACGGAAGGATAGCCATTGTTATTCAGAAACAGGGCTATCCGATAGGCGGCTTCATCTAATAAATCACTAGTCACTCTTTCCTGTTCCTTTGCTATTGCCAAAGACAGCGTTTGCTCAATAGACAGCCAAAGGGGAACGCCTAGTATAACAACCGTTCTCGTCTGGGACCAAATCTTTTGCGGATAAAATTCTATCGCTACATCAGCGTGCTTTGCCCATTTATCAATTGAAGCAAAACCGACAAACTCGGCTCCAAACTCCTTGGCTTTTGCAATGATCTGAGCTTTCGTAAGCTTAACTGACACCAAGCTACCTACCCCTCCATTCGCTTATGTTTGCACCAACGCCTGAGCTCCAGGCAGCAAAGGATTTTGCTTCATTAAAGTACTTGCTGATATCGGTGCTTTTATACAGTTTGCGATCTTCGCCTATCGGACAAACCTTTAGGCAAAAACCACAATGCTCAAAGGGGCCCTTAAAGCGTTCCCGTCTGTTTGTGCAAGCCGCTTTTTCCATATTTGAATACTTATCCTGCTTATTTCCTGAGAAGGACTGCGTAGGGCAGCCCTTTTCGCACAACCGGCACTTGTTGCATAAGTTACCTTCGATCATGGGATCACCTTCTATTTCTAAGGCAGTCAGCACAGATACCAAACGATGGCGGGGACCGAACTGGCGGGTAACAAGGGTATGATTCCAGCCGATGCTGCCAAGACCGGCATAATAGCCGGCCCAAACATGGGAGAATGCAGCTATTGGCTTTTCTTTCAAAACACCAACTCCATAACCATCCCGGCAAATAGGAATCGCCGCATGACCATTGCGGTTCAAAAAGGCCGCTAGCATATAAGCAGACTTATCAAGCAAACTGTTTGTGTTATTATACTGAGACCGGTAAAGGTGAGAAATTTTTGTTTCCACAATAGGAAACAGCGATGGTATAGCCAGTGAGATTACGGTTTTGGTTAATGGCCACACATGGTGAGGGTAAAATTCTTCCCTCAGATTCTGATACTCTTCCCACCTGCTTACCGGAGCATAACCTACCAATTCGGCCCCTAGCTTGCGGGCAGCAGCAGTAATCTCTGCTTTAGACAGTTCTCGTCTAATCAAGCTTCTCTCTCCCCCTGCAAAACACTACAAAACATTTTTGCGTCGAAAATACTCCATGTATTCAGGCAAATGAACGAGACTTTCTTCCCATTCAAAATAACGTTTGGCCTCTTCCTTGCCATATTCGGTTAAATGAGTGTGCCAATCGTCGGGTTCTACTCCTTCCAGGCCTTTGCTAAGCGGATATCCTTCTGCAAGCCAGGCTGCTTTGCCACCATCTAAAACATAAACATGGCGAAAACCAAGCTCTTGTAACACTAAAGCTCCAAAAACCGGGCTAAAACTGTCTGAACCGGTCACTAGCAAAGGAAGCTCTTTGTTTGCAGCTATATTTTCAATTCTTTTTTCCAGCCAGCTTCGTGGCACCCAGTATGCTCCGGGAAGGTGTCCATCGGCAAAAGCTCTGCTGTCACTTACATCAATTATTTTTGCTTTGTCAGCCAGTACGTCTTTTACAGCAGAAGCAGCAAGTGTCTTCACTTGTTCAGCTGCCTCAATAAACCCCAGTGGAGGTTGCTGAGCTATGCCTCTTTCCAATTGCTTTCCCTTATCGATCCAGGCTTGTAGACCACCCTCAAGGACATAAACATTTTCAAAGCCCATTTGCTTATACCAATAAGCGCTGATGGTTGCACGGGTAGCATTATCGCAAACGAATATAATAGTCGCTCCATGGACGACAACAACATCATCGGCATTTTGAATTGCCTGACCGCCAGGTATAGATATTGCTCCCGGTATATGTCCTAAGAGTTCGTACTCTTCCGTGCTGCGAACATCTAACAGGTATACTGTCTCCTTATCTGCATTTTGGCGCAGTGTCTCCAGCCGGTCTACAGAAATGAAGGGAGCATACTGTTTTGCTGCCAGCGCAGCAGCAAAATCATCAGCCGCCTGCCTGCTTGCTAAAGATGGCGGCGGTCCTGGCGGTATATCCTGTTCCAATTCAAAGCCGGCCAGCTGCCAGCCCAGCGTTCCATTATTCAAATCATAGACCTTTTCAATACCCATTAGCTTTAACGTACCAGCCGCAATAAATCCCCTTGTCCGCCCTGCGCAAGTCGTTATAATTGTTTTTCCTGTATTTGCGTAATCGGTGATTCTGAGAGGCAATTCGACACCGGGTATGTTAATTGCCCCGGGAATACTGCCGGTTTTTTGTACTTCCGCAGCTGGACGTACTTCAATAATAACATAGTCATCCCTATTCGCTTCCAGCAGTTTCTGAAACTCCTCCGGCAGTACTACCGGAACAAGATTGCGCAGTTCCCCCACTATTTCGCCAAAGGACTTGCTGAGCACATGAACTCCCTTAACGATAGGGTGGCCAGCCTGCTGCCAGGCGTTAATGCCGCCTTCTAGAATATGGATGTTGGTATAACCATATCGCTCCAAAGTAGCTGCAGCTAAACCGGCGCGGAAGCTGTCATCATCATAGACAACCACTTTTGTTACTTTGACAGGCACAGCTGCCGGAATACGCAGCTCTAATAACCGGCGTGGAATTTGAGATGCACTAAAAATCTGTCCCTCTTCGTATTCATTTCTTTCCCGCACATCGATGAGGGCGTATATCTCATCACTCTCTAACAGTATTTTTAATTGCTGAGGAGAAATTATTTCTGCCATGCTGATCCACCTTTCCTACTGCTATCTCAGTTGTTTTCAGAAGAGCTGACTTTCCATTTGGTAAATCGGCTTTCAATGAAAATCAGCGAATAATTAACTGCCAGCCCTACAATTGCAAGCGAAATGATGGCTGCATACATATCAGGAACTTTAAAAACTTCTTGTGAATAGAGCACCAGAAAGCCCAGCCCCGCATCGGCACCAATCATCTCGGCAGCAACAAGGGCAAGGATAGAATAAGAGCCGCCCAGACGAATTCCCGTCATGATGTTGGGCGTCGCTGCCGGCAGCACTACCTTTAAAAAGATAAAGCTTTGCGAAGCGCCTAATGACTTA
>Ga0366775_1007_pt1 | contig 31546 bp, 24 predicted proteins | sample BONcelN113001D10_FD_207075 | JGI IMG/M metagenome (GOLD analysis project Ga0366775, IMG submission 207075) | Enriched cells from coal bed in the Powder River Basin, Montana, United States - BONCAT cells N11 rep2 HSBNCT.N11.300.1.D10 ...
CAAAACATAGACGGCAAGGATGTGTACCCGGAAACGCCGGAAGTGATGGCCTCCTATATACCGGAGCTTATAGGGGCCGGAGCCAATATCATCGGCGGCTGCTGCGGCACCACGCCCGACCATATCAAAGCCATCAAAGAAGCCATAGGGAAGTAAGTGCAAATAGAAATTACTTTTGTCATTCTCCAGCGAAGCGACGAATCTTAAAAAGATACGTTATTTGAAAAGATTCTTCACTGCGTTTGGAATGACAGGATGTAAGATGAGAATGGATGTAATACAGTAACTGTCATACTGAGTGGAGCGAAGTATCTTATAAGATTCTTCAGTCGCTTTGCTCCCTTAAGAATGACATCTGGATACATGATTACCTGTTAGAAAATATTGATTTTAGGAGGAGATTAGAAATGAAAACTGGATTCATATCTACTGCCATAGGGAGCATGCCTTTTACAGACCCGGATTATGCGGTGGATGTCTCTTTATCCAGGCTGGATGCGCCCATCTGGCCGCAGCTCCCCAAACTGGGAATTAACGAGCAGATGGAGATACAGTACAGCGAGGGAATGCCCTGCATCGTGATAGACAACGAAAAGAAACGCATGTTTTTCGATACCTCCGTGGACTACTCGGAGGATTTCGCGGTATTTTACGAGCAGTATATGGCCGCCATGGAAGAGGGCGGGGATTTTTCCGCCATGGCGATCAGCGGGGACTTTTCCAAGGGAATCTACGCGCTGGAGAAGGCGTTGAAGGCGAAAGGCGGCAAGCTGCCTTTCCTAAAGGTGCAGACCACCGGCCCTTTGAGCTTTGCCCTCACGATCGTGGACGAAAATAAGCGCGCCATCTACTACAACGAAGAATTCAGGGACGTCGTCATAAAAGCGCTGGCCATGAAATGCCGCTGGCAGCTCAAGATGTTCAAGCCCTACGCCGAGAATTTCATCTGTTTTATAGACGAGCCCATTTTATCCGCATTCGGCAGCTCCACATACGTCTCCGTGCAGCGTGAGGACGTGGTGGCGGCGCTCGCCGAGGTGGTGGAGGCCGTGCATGCGGAAGGCGCACTTGCCGGGATACACTGCTGCGGCAACACCGAGTGGAGCATTCTTATCGACGCGGGCGTGGATATCGTGAATTTCGACGCTTTCGGGTACGGAGAGACCATCGCCATGTACGCCGATTCCGTAAAGGCGCATCTTAACAGGGGCGGTATACTGGCCTGGGGCGTTATCCCCACCTCCACAGCCATACGGGAGCAGACGGCGGAAACGCTGGAAGCGCAGCTCGAAAAGGTCATGGACAATCTCGCGGGGAAAGGCATCGATAAAAAGCTCATCATGGAGCAGGCGATACTGACGCCCTCCTGCGGAACGGGCTCCATGGAAGCGGCGGACGCGGAAAAGGTGTTTGCGCTGACCAGTGAACTCAGTAAGAGAATGAAAGCTAAATACGGCGTGTAAGCATTGCCGGTACTATCTGATCTATCATTTGTGAAGGTGCAAAGTGACTGCAAAATCTTTAAAAAGAATTTAAAAAGATTCTTCGCAAGCTCAGAATGACAGATTAGAAACATTTTTAAGTGTAAATATGGACGAAGTTATACAAACATGAAATGTCGTTTGCCTGCGGTACGCATATATGCGTACCCTACTTATCCGGGGCAAGTTGTAGGGAACGGATATATCCGTTCCGAAAAAAACGGCCCCGCGTCTCACGCTTGAGGTTTGACTTAAAAAGACGTATTTTATAGGAGTTTTACATGAAAATCGCAATATCCGGCAAGGGCGGCGTGGGCAAATCCACAATAGCCGCCGCTCTTAGCTTATACTTCGCGGGAAAAGGGCATAAAGTGCTGGCTCTCGACGCGGACCCGGACGCAAACCTCGCAAGGGCGTTAGGTATTCCGGAGAAAGAGCAGGGTGGCATCGTTCCGGTTTCCAAACAAATAGCCCTCATAGAGGAGCGAACGGGCGCAAAGGTCAAGCAATACGGACAGGTATTCAAGCTGAACCCGGAGGTCGCGGACATAGCGGACGGTTACGCCTGCAAATACAGGGGCGTGAACCTGCTGGTATTGGGCGCGGTGAAATCCGGAGGAAGCGGCTGCGCCTGCCCGGAGAACACTTTCCTGCGCGCGCTTACGACCGACCTCGTGCTTTTCAAGGACGAGACGCTCATCATGGACATGGAGGCGGGCATCGAGCACCTGGGGCGCGCGACGGCCTCCGGCGTGGACGTGATGATCGTGGTGGTGGAGCCGGGGCAGCGCTCCATAGACAGCGCAAAGACCATCCTTCGGATGGCAAACGAGATAGGGCTGAAAAAAGCCGTTATCGTGGGCAACAAGGCGGCAAACGGGCGTGAAGAGGCGTTCATAAAGAATGCGCTCTCAGGCTATGAGGTTTTGACCGTGCTCCCGTATTCCGAAGCGGTGAGGACGGCCGACAGGCAGGGCGTATGCGCATCGGACATAGCGGATGAAAAGCTTGAAAAAGCATTGCAGGAATTATATTCGGGCATAGAGAGGTTATAGGCATGGGACAATTGATAGCGGTATCGGGCAAGGGCGGCGTCGGCAAGACGACCGTTTCGGCCCTCATCGTACGGCAGCTGTTAAAGGGGAACAAAACGCCGGTGCTGGCCATTGACGCGGACCCGAACAGCTGCCTCGACGCGGCGCTCGGGCAGCGCGTGGTCTCGACCATCGGCAGCGTGCGCGAGGAAACGAAGGAAGAAGCCGCAAAAGGCGCGGTGACCGGCGTATCCAAACAGGAAATGCTCAGGTTGAAGATAGCGGAAAGCATCGTGGAGGCCAGTGGGTTTGACATACTGGCCATGGGCAGGCCGGAGGGCCCCGGCTGCTACTGCTACGCGAACAACGTATTAAAGGCGGCCATCGGGGAGATATCCGGGCAATACCCGTACGTCGTTCTCGATAACGAGGCGGGCCTCGAGAACCTCTCGCGGCGCATCGTGCAGGCCCTGGACGTTTTGGTCATGGTCTCCGACCCGTCGAACGCGGGGTTGGGCACGCTTATGCGGCTCTACGACCTTTCAAAGGAAATGCAGATACAGTACAGGAAACTCGTAATCATCATAAACCGCATAAGGAACGGCCTTCCCTCCCGGATGGAGGAGATCGCCTCTTATACGCATGCGGATTTAATCGTGGGGCTCCCGGACGACGCGGAGCTGGCCTCTTTTGCCGAAGAAGGCAGGAGCTTTCTTGAGATAGAAGACGACAACAGGGTTTTAGCGCTCATCGATACGGTTCTGGATCAAAATTTATAAGTTTAAGTAGGTGTGAATATTGGCAACGGACTTGGAAGATTTAAGAACAAGAGTTTGTGACGCGGCTTCCTTAGACATGCTTGTAAAAGCACGTGAGGAATGCGTCGAGACCTGCTTTGACCGCATGGATCTGCAAAAAAACCAGTGCGGATTCGGAAAGAGCGGCGTGTGCTGCAGGAACTGCCATATGGGCCCATGCCGGATAACGCCCAAAGCGCCGAGAGGCGTATGCGGCGCGGATGCGGATACCATCGTGGCCAGGAATTACTTAAGACAGGTCGCAAGCGGCACGGCTACGCATTCCGACCACGGGCGCCATCTGGTGCTGCGCTTGAAGAAAGTGGCCGAAGGCCACGGGGCAGGTTACCAGATAAAAGACGAGAAGGCGCTTGACCGCGCGGCGCATGCCTACGGCATCGAAACAGACGGCCGCGCGAAGGAAGAGGTGGCGCTGGAGCTCGCGAATGTCATGATCGGGGAATTTACCTCGCAGGAAGAGGCATTAAAAACGCTGGGCCTCGCGCCCCTGAAACGCCAGGGCGTTTGGGAGGCAAAAGGCATAGAGCCACAAGGCATCGATCGTATGTGCGTGGAGGCGCTGCACCGTACGACGATGGGCGTGGACCACGACTATAAGAACATACTGCTGCACGCTTTCCGCACGGCGCTCGCGGACGGGTGGGGCGGATCGCGCATCGCATCCATGGTATCCGATATACTCTTCGGCTCACCCGCGCCTGTGAAAGCCCGCGCCAATCTGGGCGTTCTCAAAAAGGACACGGTGAATATCGTGATACACGGGCACGAGCCGGAATTATCCGAAATGCTGACCGTAGCGGTGCAGGACAGAGAAATACTGGAATACGCGAAGGCGGCGGGAGCTGCCGGCGTAACGCTTGCGGGCATCTGCTGCACGGCGAACGAGATACTGATGCGCCACGGCGTGCCGGTGGCCGGCAACCTGCTGCAGCAGGAACTGGCGGTCATCACCGGAGCGGTCGAGATGATGGTGATAGACGTGCAGTGCTGCATGCCGAGTTTGCCGTCTGTCGCGGCCAATTACCATACGATCATCATGTCCACCACGCCCATAGCCAAAACGTCGGGCGCAATTAGCCTGGAGCTCGATGAAAACGATCCGCTAAGCTCCGCCAGGGAGATCGTCAGGCGTGCGATAGATAATTACAAGAACAGAGATATTAATAAAGTTGTAATACCAAGTCAGAACGAACCCATGGTCGCGGGCTTCTCCGTAGACGCCATCAAATACATGCTGGGCGGCAGGTTCCGGGCATCCTTCCGGCCGCTGAACGACGCCATCATACAAAACAGGATCACAGGCGTGGTCGGCATCGTCGGGTGCAACAATCCGAAGAGCCGTGTGGACGAATACACCAACATACTGACAAAAGAGCTGATTTCCCGGAATGTTTTGGTGCTGAAGACGGGCTGCGCGGCCATCGCCTCCGGCAAAGCGGGGATGCTCAAGCCCGAGGTCGGCATAGAGATGGCCGGCAAGGGGCTGCGCGAAGTCTGTGAAGCTGTCGGTATCCCCCCGGTACTGCATATGGGAAGTTGTGTGGACAACTCGCGCATACTCGAAGCGGCAACGGAGGTCGTAAAAGAAGGCGGACTGGGAGACGACATCGCCTCCATACCTGCCGTGGGCGTAGCGCCCGAATGGATGAGCGAGAAGGCCATTGCGATCGGCTGCTACTTTGTAGCCTCCGGCGTGGACGTGGTTTTGGGGCATCCTTTTTACACTTCGGGCTCCGAAAACGTGACGGACTTCCTGCATAAGGATGCAAAGGGCCTTTTCGGCGCTTCGTTCCATGTATGCGAAGACCCGGTTGAGGCGGCTGAAAAGATCATGGCGCTGTTAAACGAGCGGCGCGAGAAACTCGGCATCAACAAAAAAGCCGAACGCAAGCTGTATGATATGAAGGATAGGAGGGGTCTCGATGTCTAAACTGATCTGTACGAGCGCAATAGACGGCGCCGTGGAATGGGTCGTCAAAGCCGAGATGATGGTGGAAAAAGCCATCGCGGAAAAGGGGCTTGACTGCCCGGTGGGATTTCCGGATACGAACTACTATCTGCCGGTGATCTACTCCTTTACGGGAAAGAAGATGCAGACGCTCTCCGATCTTAGGGAAATATTAAAGTACGCGCGGGAACTACTCCCGGCCCGGCCTGCGGAGCATGTCTGGCTGCCCTACCTCGGCAACACCATGGACGCAGGGATCGCGGCGCTTTTCGCCTGCGAGGCCATTGAGGCCTGCAAATACATCGTCGGCCCGAACCCCGTGGAAGGCATCTGGCTGGGCGCGGCTTCGGACGTTATCATGCGCGAACGCGGCATAGAGTTCGTGGACGGCACGGCGCCGGGCTTTGCGGCCATTACGGGGGCGGCCCCGGACAATGCGACCGCGGTCAAAATCGCGAAGGAATTGCAGCAGAAAAACCTCTACGTATTCATGGGCGGCTGCACGGACGGCAGGCAGTTCGCGGAGCAGCTGGAGGAAGAAGGCGTGCAGCTCGGATGGGCGACGCGGCTCGTTCCCTTCGGGCGCGACGTATCCGCGCTCATCTACGCGCTCGGGTTCGCAAACCGCGCGGCATTGTCATTCGGCGGGGTAAAGCCGGGGGATTTTGCGGGAAATCTCAAATACAACAAAAACAGGATATTCGCATTCGTGCTGGCTTTGGGAGAGGTCACGCCGGACAAATACGCGGCGGCCGCCGGGGCCATCAACTACGGCTTCCCGGTCATCGCCGATACGGACATACCGCAGATACTGCCGACGGGCATCTGCACGTACGAGCACGTGGTGTCGAACGTACCCTACGACCAGATGGTGGCCAAAGCGCTGGAGGTCCGGGGCTGCAAGATAAAGGTCGTGGATGTGCCCATCCCCGTACCCTACGGCCCGGCCTTCGAGGGCGAGCGCATCCGCAAGGAGAACACGCAGGCGGAATTCGGGGGCAACAAATCCCCGTGCTTCGAATTCGTGACCAGCGTGGAGCCGGAAGCGATCGAGGACAACGACATACAGGTCATCGGCCCGGATATCGACCAGGTGGAGCCGGGAACGGTGCTGCCGCTCGCGATCTGGGTGGAGGTGGCGGGCCGGAAGATGCAGACCGACTTCGAGCCCATACTGGAGCGTCAGATACACCACCTCGTAAACGGCGCGGAGGGCATCTGGCATATGGGGCAGCGCGATATCGTCTGGACGCGCGTATCCATCGACGGATTCAAAAAAGGCCTTCGCCTGCGGCACTACGGTGACGTTATACACGCAAAATTCCTGGCCGATTATCCGGCCATTGTGGATAAAGTAAAAGTCACGCTTTTCACCGATAAAGACGAGGTGGAGAAGCGGCTTAAAATCGCGCGGCAGGTGTACGACGAGCGCAACCACCGTCTGGAGGCCATGACGGACGAGTCAGTGGACACATTCTATTCGTGCCTTCTTTGCCAGTCCTTCGCGCCCAACCACGTCTGCGTCATCACGCCGGAAAGATTGGGGCTCTGCGGCGCTTACAACTGGCTGGACGGAAAGGCTGCCTACGAGATCGACGAGACCGGCCCGAACCAGCCGCTGAAAAAAGGCGATTGCCTGGATGAGCGGAAGGGAATCTGGAAGGGCATCAACGAATACGTATACGCGAACAGCCACAAGACCGTGGAGGCCTTCTCCGCGTATTCCATCATGGACCGGCCGATGACGAGCTGCGGATGCTTCGAAGCCATCGTGGCATTCGTGCCCGAGTGCAACGGCGTGATGGTGGTCAACCGCGAATTTTCCGGGGATACGCCGGTCGGCATGACGTTTTCCACACTGGCGGGAAGCGTCGGCGGCGGACAGCAGACGCCGGGATTCATCGGCTGCGGCAAGATGTTTCTCACCTCCAAAAAATTCATATCGGCGGAAGGCGGGTTTGCCCGCATCGTGTGGATGCCCAGGGAATTAAAGGAGCTTTTGAAAAGAGACCTTCTGCAGCGCTTCGGGGAAGCCGGCATGCCGGAGCTCTACGACAAGATAGCGGATGAGACCGTTGCGACGACGGCGAATGATGTCCGCGCATTTATGGTGAGTGTGGACCATCCGGCGCTGAAGCTGGACGATATGAGCCTGTACCTGCAGAGTTCCGGCGGGGAAGAAGAACAGCCCGCCGTACCCGAAACAAAGACGGAACAGACTGCGGAGGCCAAACCGCAGGAGGAAAAGATAGCGCCTGTTATGCCGGCGATCGACCTGGAGGCGCTGAAAAAGCAGATGGCGGAGGAGATACGCGCTTCCGTCACAAAAGAAGTCGTTTCTTCCATCATAGACGTTCTGGCTGAGAAGTTTTTGGGCCGGGCACTGTCTTCGAAGGAACCGGAAGCGGCTGCGGCAAAGCCCGCGGAGGAACAAAAAAAGCCGGCCGTTACGGCGGCTGAGCGGATCGGCGCGGTGGGATCGTTCAATATAAGGAAAGAAAAGAGCGAGAACGCGGTGAATACCGTCAAGCTGGGCGCGGGCCCGTCGGAGGGCGGTACGCGCACGGTGACCTATGCGGTAGGCGGCGAGACCTGCATGCCCTTCCACCTGTGGGAAGGCGAAATGCCCAATAAGCCGCTGGTCGCCATGGAGGTATTCGACACCGTCAGCGAGAAATACCCGGCAGTTTTGCGCGATATATACGGCGATATACTGCACAAACCAGCAGAAATGGCGAAGCTGTGCGTGGACAAATACGGCGCGGACCTCATAAGCGTGCGGCTGGACGGAACGCATCCCGAACGCGGCAACAGAAGCGCGGAGGAAGCGGTCGCACTCGTCAAATCCATTTTAAAGTCCGTAGGCGTGCCTTTGATCGTCACCGGGCACAATCATTTCGAAAAGAACAACGAGGTTTTAAAAGCGGTGGCGCAGGCCTGCGCGGGGGAAAACCTGCTCTTAAACTGGGTGGAGCAGGACAACTACAGGACGATCGCGGGCGCGGCCATCGCCTACGGGCATACGGTCGTGGCGCAGTCGCCTATCGACGTCAATATTTCGAAGCAGCTCAATATACTTCTCGGGAATATGGATTTAAAGCCGGACAGGATCATCGTAGACCCCATGTCCTCGGCCATCGGCTACGGCATCGAGTACACATATTCCGTCATGGAGCGGATACGCCTCTCGGGACTCGGCGGGGATAAGATGCTCTGCGGCCCCATGATCGCGTCTCCCGGGTTCGAGTGCGCCAAGGTGAAGGAAACAAAGGCGGGCGAGGATTCCTTCCCCGCGTGGGGCGGACTTCAAAAGCGCGCCGTGCTGTGGGAGCTTTCGACAGCCATGAGCATGCTCTATGCCGGAGCGGGCATACTCGTCATGTACCATCCCGACGCGGTGCGGGAGCTGAAAAAAGCGGTCGCGGCGCTCTTAGACGCGCGAGAGCTGTAGGAGGGGAATTAAAATGGCATTGAACGGTTTGGAAATACAAAAACTATTGCCCAAGACCAACTGCAAGGAGTGCGGCTCCAATACCTGCCTGGCCTTTGCGATGAAGCTGGCCGCCAAAAAGGCGAACCTCTCCGAATGCCCATACGCGTCCGAAGAGGCGAAGCAGATTTTGGGCGCGGACAGCGAGCCGCCCGTAAAAGCGGTGAAGATCGGCAGCCGAAAAATAGGCGAAGAGACGGTTTTGTACCGGCATGAAAAGACGTTCGTAAACAAGACGGTATATGCCGTCAATGTGGACGACGACGCCCCCGGTACCGAGGAAACGCTGCAAAGTATAAAAGACTACCGGCTGGAACGCGTGGGTGAAGTGCTCACCATAGAGGCAGTGGCGGTAACGCAAAAGGGCGGCGATGCATCGGAGTTCGTTGCATTAGCCGGAAAAACGCACGAAATCACGGGGCTGCCCGTCATACTGCGCGCGAGCGCGGAAGCCCTTGCGGCTGCGGCGGCTGCGCTCAAAGGGACGGACAGTATACTCTGCGGCGTGACCAAAGAGAACGCGGACGGCATGGCCGCCCTGGCGAAGGAGAATGGCTGCAGCCTGGCGGTCGCGGGAAAAAGCCTCGACGAGACGGCGGCAATCACCGCATATCTGAAGGAAAAGGGCTTTAACGAACTACTGGTGCAGCACGCGACGTACTCTCTCGCAGAGCAGTTCCAGACAAACACCATCGCGCGGCGCGCGGCCATCAAGGATAAGGTGAAGGCCCTGGGTTACGCAGGGATAAAGTTTATAGAAGAAGGAGACCTCTATGCCGCCACATTGCAGGCGGTGACCGAGGTGGATAAATACGGCGGGGTGGTCGTGCTGCCTTCGTTTGACAAGGCGCAATTGACCGTTCTCATGACGCTGCGGCAAAATATTTTCACAGACCCGCAAAAGCCCATACAGGTGGAGCCGAAGATATATACCATCGGCGAGCCGGGCAAGGATTCCCCGGTGTTCGTTACCACCAACTTCTCGCTCACGTACTTTATCGTCTCGGGAGAGATCGAGAACAGCGGGCTTTCCGCGTACCTGCTGGTGCCGGAATGCGAGGGCATGAGCGTCCTCACCGCCTGGGCGGCCGGGAAATTTACCGGCGCGCTTATCGCAAAGGCGGCCAAGGAAATGGAGCTGGAGAGTCTAACGGACAACCGGAAGCTCGTTATCCCCGGCTACGTATCGCAGATCAGCGGGGAGATAGAGGAAAACCTACCGGGCTGGAAGGTGCTGGTCGGGCCGCAGGAGGCGGGGGACATCGAGAGCTTCATCAAAGCCGTTTTGACTAAGTAAAGCGGCTGTCTAAAAGGCCCAATTGCTGCGTTATTTCTGCGCTGCGGGCATCCTGTCATTCTGATGGAGCGTAAACGACTGAAGAATCTTTGCAGAAATCAATAAAGATCCTTCGCCAAAGCTCAGGATGACATAGTGGGCAGGGCTTTGAAGAAGTTTACACGCAAAATTGCGTTCCCTGCGATGCATTTGGATTATATGGGCCCGTGCAAACGGTAAATCTGTATTTCCTTAAAAACGGCCCCGGATATGCAGGGCACGCATTCATGCGTACCGTTCCCGATATTCAAACCCCAAATTAAAGCACCCTGTCATTCTGATGGAGCGTAAGCGACTGAAGAATCTTTGCAGAAGAAAAAGATCCTTCGCCAAAGCTCAGGATGACTTCGCTAAAGTTCAGGATGACATAGTGGGCAGGGCATCGAAGCGGAACGCATAAATGCGTTGCCGAACAGCAGTATATGTACGGGTGCCGTTAAACCAAACCCAAATGCCGTATCCGTTTGACAAAACAGGCGTAATGCTATAAATTTTAAATGAATCAATACGACCCATAAGGAGAGACAATGTCCTTCGTTACGTTTATGCCCGGAAACCGCACGGTGGAGGCCCCGGAAGGCTCCATGCTGCTGGACGCGGCCAAAAAAGCGGGCATCCACGCGGATACGCCCTGCGGCGGGCGCGGGCTTTGCAGGAAATGCACCGTGCAGGTGGTCGCGGGAAAAGCGGATTACGAAAACAACGGCGCCCTTGGCGATGCGCTTGTAAAAGAGGGCTATATTCTTTTGTGCCGCGCCAAAGTGACGGACGAGCCGCTGACCGTGCGCATCATCTCCGATGTTTCGGCGGAGACGGGGAATTTCACAAAAACCGTTTTTATCGATCCTTCAAAACTGCCGATGGGGGAATCAACCCCGATTGTGAAAAAGGCGGGGCTTTCCGTCGGTGCTCCTTCCGCGGGCGACGGGCTTTCCGACTGCGACAGGCTCTCAAAGGCCGCATCGGGACTCGGCAGTGCCATCGACATACCGTTAAGCGTCTTAAAGACGCTGCCGGAGGCCTTAAGGGCGGACGACGGGAATATAACGGCATATTATTATGCAGACAACAGTACCGCCCATATCGTCGATATTACAGCGGGAGAAGACGATATGGATTACGGTATCGCGGTGGACATCGGCACGACCACGGTGGCCGTGTCGCTCATGCATATGCCGGACGGCCGTATCATCGCGGCGCATACGGCGTACAACGGACAGATAAGCTGCGGGCTCGATGTCATCAGCCGCATCAATTACGCGAAGAATGCGGAGCGCCTGGAGGAACTACGGCAAAAAGTCCTTGCTACCATAAACGGGATAACGCAAAAGCTTGCCGGAGATACGGGAGTCGGTAAACGCAGCATACGGAACGCTTCGATCGCGGGCAATACCGTCATGACGCACCTGTTTTTAGGCATTAAACCGGAATACATACGCCTGGACCCCTATACGCCTGCGGTATACGTTCCGCAGATGTACAAAGCCGGGGAGATCGGGCTCGACATCCATCCCGAAACACCCGTATATATCGCGCCTTGCGTGGGCAGCTACGTAGGCGGGGACATTACGTCCGGGCTTTTGTGCACGCCGCTTGCGGATTCGGAGGAAGTAAGCCTCTTTATCGATATCGGCACAAACGGGGAAATGGTTTTAGGAAACAGCGATTTTCTCATCGGGTGCGCCTGTTCGGCCGGCCCGGCCTTCGAGGGCGGCGGAATCGACAAGGGTATGCGGGCTTCCACCGGGGCGATCGAGCGCGTGAGCGTCGACGCGGAAACGGGAATGCCGGACTACGCCGTGATCGGGGGGACGGAAGCTGCGGGCATCTGCGGCTCAGGACTTATTTCGCTTATTGCCGGGCTTTTTGCGACGGGCTGGATAGACCCTGCGGGCAAGCTGAACCGCGGGAAACCGTGCGAAAACATTCGGGTTGAAGGCAAAAGCGCGCGCTACGTGATCGCGCCGGGGCTGACACCTTCGGATGAGGTATATATTTCGGAGGCGGATATAGACAACCTGATACGCGCCAAAGGGGCCATCTTCTCGGCCTGCCGCGTGCTGATGCACAAGGTGGGGCTGGAGACCGGCGATATTTCAAAGGTATATATCGCGGGCGGCTTCGGGCAGTACCTCGACATGGAGGATGCGAAGACCATCGGGCTGATCCCCGATTTGCCGCCGGACCGGTATGAATTCATAGGCAATACGTCGTGGGGCGGAGCCAGCCTGACGCTGCTATCCGAAAAGCACCGGGAAAAAGAGCTGGAGATCGCAAAGAAGATCACCTACCTCGACCTCGGCGCGGAGCCGGAGTATATGCATGAGTATACGGCGGCGCTGTTCATACCGCATACGGACGAAAAATTGTTTGGAAAGAGATAAATACAGATTGTCATACTTAAGCGAAATCGAAGTATCTTTAAAGATTCTTCAGTCGCTATGCTCCTTCAGAATGACAAATAAGGGTTATACGTTTTGGGCCATCTCGGAACGCGAAATCGCGTTCCCTACAATGCATGTGTGGGATTTTGGGCCTTCGCGGAAACGCGAAATCGCGTTCCCTGCAGTGCAAGCAGGGAATGTAGGGTACGGATATATCCGTACCGGAAAACGAAGCGCAAATTGCGTTCGCTGATATGATAAGCAATGCCATACTTAAGCGAAAGCGAAGTATCTTTAAAGATTCATCAGTCGCTATGCTCCTTCAGAATGACAAATAAGGGTTATACGTTTTTGGGGCATCTCGGAAACGCGAAATCGCGTTCCCTGCAGTGCAAGCAAGGGGAATGTAGGGTACGGATATATCCGTACCGGAAAACGAAGCGCAAATTGCGTTCGCTGATATGATAAGCAATGTCATACTGAGCGCAAGCGAAGTATCTTTAAAGATTCTTCAGCCGCTTCGCTCCTTCAGAATGACAAATAAGACGGACATAGAGCAATAATCGGAGGAATAGATCATGCATATGGCGGACGCCCTGATCTCGACCGCGGTCGGGGGGGCTGCAATGGCCGGGGCTTTAGGCGTCACGGTATTCTCCAACATCAAAATAAAGAACGAGCTGACAAGGGAAAAGATACCACTTATGGGCGTAATGGGCGCTTTCGTATTTGCCGCGCAGATGATCAATTTCACGATCCCGGGTACAGGATCCAGCGGGCACCTCGCGGGCGGGCTGCTTTTAGCCGCCATGCTCGGGCCGTATGCCGGGTATCTCGGCATGTTCGCGGTGCTCCTGATACAGGCGCTTTTTTTTGCGGACGGAGGGTTGCTGGCCTTTGGCTGCAACCTCATCAATATGGGGTTTTTCGCGTGCTTTGTGGCGTATCCGCTCGTTTTCAAGCCGATTCTGAAGAAAGGCTGGAACTATAAACGCATACTCCTGGCATCGGTGATCTCTTCCGTCGTCGCCCTGCAGCTTGGGGCTTTTTCCGTGGTGATGGAAACGCTCCTCTCGGGCAAGGCAGAGCTGCCGTTCCTGCCATTTGCCGCGCTGATGCAGCCCATACATCTGGCCATCGGATTTGTGGAGGGGCTTGTCACGTCTGCGGTGCTTTTCTTCGTATTCCGGTCGCGGCCCGAGATATTAGAGCCGACTTTGATGCAGGCGCAGGATAAAGGAAGGAGCAAGAAGCTTCTCGTTGTGTTTATCGTCATTACGCTGGTGCTCTCTGCCGGGATTTTCTATTTCGCCTCGGCCAATCCGGACGGGCTGGAATGGTCTCTTGAAAAAGTTCTCTCCGGCGGGGAACTGCGCTCCGATTCGGCCGGGCAGGCTGCGGAAAGCCTGCAGCAGGGGACTTCCCTTTTCCCGGACTACGGGAGCGAAAACGGCACGCAGAGCTACGCCGGCGTCATCGGGGCGGCCTTTACGCTCGTGCTGATCGCAGGTATTGCTTTGCTGCTGCGGTTTTTTGGGAAAAGAAGCAAAAAAGGCAGTTTGAAACCAAAGCCCAACAGCTGATAAAAATATACTAAAAAGTACGGTACTAAAGGAGTAAGGCATGGCCAGGATGGAGCATACGCTATACAGCTTTTCGCTTTTGGACGAGCTTTCGCAGCAGCAAAGCGCGGTGCATGCGATTCACCCGCTCTCACTGCTTCTGTGCACGCTCGCCTATATCGGCGTGGTAACGTCATTCGGACGCTACGAGGTGATACGCCTGATGCCGTTTTTCCTCTATCCCGTTTTCGTATTTTCCCTGGGCCAGATACCCTTCCTGCCGCTTTTGAAGCGCTCGTTCGTGGTGCTTCCGATCATACTGGGGATCGGGGTGTTTGCGCTGTTTTTCGATAAAAGCACGGTTTATATCGCGGGAGAACCGGTTTACGGAGGGTTTGCGAACCTCGTTTCGCTCCTGTTAAAATACGCTTTGACCGTTTTATCGGCGCTTCTCCTCATCGCCGTAACGGGCATAAACAAGCTGGCTTACGCCATGCGGATGTTAAGGCTGCCGCGCCTCCTCGTACTGCAGATCACGCTGACCTACAGGTATCTGACCGTGCTGACGGAGGAGGTCATGCATACGACGCGCGCCTACGGTATGCGCGCACCGGGCCAAAAGGGCATAAAGGCCAACGCGTGGGGGCCGCTTGCCGGACACGTGCTGCTTAGGACATACGACCGGGCGCAGTACGTCTACCGCGCCATGTGCATGCGCGGTTTTGACGGGGATTACCGCACGGGCAATACGCTTGTTTTTACGGGCAGGGACGCTTTGTACCTGCTGTGCTGGACGGCGTTTTTTGCCGCGGCGAGGGTGTTTGACCTGCCTTCGCTTTTAGGATCGTTCTTCGGAGGGGTTTCATGAGCCATCATATCACGGAATTCGACAATCTGACATTTACATACCCGGATGGGAAAAAGGCGGTGGACGGATTGTCAGCGACGATCCGTCACGGTGAATCCGTGGGCGTCGTGGGCGCGAACGGGGCCGGGAAATCCACGCTTCTGCAGCTTTTGACCGGTATATTGCGGCCGCAGTGCGGAGAAGTGCGCATCGGCGGCGTAAAGCTCACCAAAAAGACATTGCCCGCTGTACAGTCACATCTGGGGCTGGTCTTCCAGGATCCGAACCACCAGCTTTTTATGGGCAGCGTTTACGACGATGTGGCTTTCGGGCCCCGCAACATGGGGCTGACAGAGGCGGAAGTGCAAGCGCGCGTGGATGAAGCGCTGGGGACTGTGGGTATCCTGCACTTGAAGGACAAAGCGCCCTTCAAGCTTTCGGAAGGGGAAAAGCGCGCGGCTTCCATCGCGACGGTCATTTCCATGCGCCCGGACATACTCATCATGGACGAGCCCACGGCCTCGCTCGATTCAAAAGCCAGAAGAAGCGTGATCGGCCTTTTAAAACAGTTCGAGCACACGAAGATCATCACAAGCCACGACCTCGACATGGTACTGGAGGTCTGCAGCCGCGTGATCGTGATAAAGGACGGGCGGCTGACGGCGGACGGGGAAGCGCCGAAGATACTTTCCGACGAGGCGCTTTTAGCCGAAAACGGCATGGAGCTGCCGCTGAGCCTGCAAAACTGCCCCATATGCAGGGGGAAGAAGAAGTTTTCGCTTGTAAAATAATAAGATTTCGGGAGCTGTTTTATCATTGTTTTAAGGGAAATTCGTCAGCTTTTCACTTTTTGTAATTCATACAAATGATTCAATTAATTGACATTGAATTCGTTTCCGGGTTATAATATTCTATATTCATATATGTTCATTTTATATTACGTACGACGATTCTTGTAATTAGGGGCATCCTTAGGGAAGCACTGAAAAACTCTCTTTTCGTCATTCTCCAGCGAAGCGAAGAATCTTAAAAAATGGCCTTATTACAAAGATTCTTCAGTCGCTGCGCTCCCTTAAGAATGACATGATGGCGTATTAATCAGTGTTTACTTAGGAAATCATGAAAAGTATTGTTACGCTGCTGTTTTTTAAATGCCGCGCTGCTTAAAAATGAATATATACCGGCTTATGGCTGTGTATTAAACTTTTAACGGTTCTATGATTGGGTATAATCAATAGGGCTTGGGGTTTATTTGGCTTTAGGAGGCATATGAAGAATTTAAAAGTAAATCGTATAAAAATACTGCGGGATCAATACAAGGCCCGCCACGCGGAAAATAAGAAAAAGAAGTATATCGTTACCGCAAAAGCGTATTTTATAGGCGGGGGCTTTGCGCTCGCCCTCGTGGCCTGCATATTGGCGATCGTGCTCATAAAACCGCAAAGCGTGCAGACGCAGGGGGCGGTCTCCACACCGGGCGCAACGCAGTCTGCAGCGGCTGCCCAGCCAAGCGGCAGCCAGAGCCCGCAGCAAAGCACGGCGCCTTCGCCTTCTCCTGCGCCCTCCCAGTCACAGCCGCCCGCTCCGCCGCCGGACTTAAAGCAAGGCGATGAAAACGAGGCGGTCAAAGAGCTGCAGGAAAGGCTGATGGAGCTCGACTACCTGGATATCGACGAGCCGACCAAGCACTTCGGGCCCGCTACGGAATTCGCTCTGGAGCTTTTCCAGCGCCAGCACAAGCTGCAGATAGACGGTATTTGCGGCGGGGAAACGCGCACGACGCTTTTCTCCGACAAGGCCAAGCCGTACACCATGCTGGAGGGCGCCAAGGGCAACGACATAGAGGCCTTCCAAAAGCGCTTGAAAGAGCTCGGGTACATGAAGAAAATCACGGCCTACTACGGCAAGGAGACGGTTGCGGCGGTAAAGGCGTTCCAGAAGACGAATAAGCTCAAGGTAGACGGCAAGGCGGGCGAGAAAACGCTGAACCTCATCTACTCGTCCAAGGCCAAGGGTCCGGTCACCATCGTTGCGACAGTGGGCCGGAACGTGGACAAGTTTATCGCTTTTGCGAAAAAACAGCTCGGCCGGCGCTATATACTGGGCACCGAGGGACCGAAGACGTTCGACTGCTCCGGGCTCGTATACTACGCGCTGACGCATAACGGCATCAAAACCGGGCGCTTGAACGCGGCAGGGTACTCCGGCGAGAGCAAGTGGAGAAAGATATCGAGTATGAACAACCTGAAAAAAGGCGACCTTCTGTTCTTCAAGACGAACGGTAAACGGGTAGGGCATACGGGCATCTACATAGGCAACGGGGAGATGATAGACGCGTCCTCCTCCAACGGAAAAGTCGTAAGGCGCTCGTGCTTTACGTCCTTCTGGAAGAGCCACTTCGTTGTGGCGAGAAGGCCGTGGAAGTGGTAACGGATTAAAAATATAAAACCGGTTGAAGTTGATTGGACTGAACCAGGATAACTAGACACAAATAAGAAGACCATACGCAGGATACCTAAAAATTATGCAAGCTGGCGCCGCTGTTCGAGTGGTGTCAGCATTGTTTTTATCTGGATACGTTCGTTGTTGTAGAACCAGATGTAATCATCAATGAGCTTTCTTGCATCATCGAGAGTATATGGGCTGATGTCTGTAAATACACTCTGTTTTGAGGATAGAAAAGAAATTTTCAGCCATAGCATTGTCATAACAGTTACCTTTTCTTGACATAGAAGGTGTAATGCCATATTGTTTAATCAGGTTAAAATACCCGTGGGACGTGTATTGAAAACCCTGGTCGCTGTGGAGGTGCAACTCTGCAGCGATTTTCTCTTTTTGCATAGCATTTTTAATAGTATTAAGGACAAGGTTAATCGTCTGCTCTGTCCCGGTTTGGTATGCGATAATACTATTATCATAGAGATCTCGGATCATGGACAAATACAGGACACCTTGGCAAGTATGGATGTAGGATATATCCGTAACCCATTTTGTATTTGGTTTATTTGCCTTGAAATTGCGATTGAGCAGATTTTCAAATTTATGTACTTGCTGCCCCATAATTTTGTATTTTCTTCTTCTACGAATTTCGGATAGCAAACCATATTTATTCATTACTCTAAGAACCGTTTTAGGATTGAGATACAAGGATTTTTTCCTTATCAACCAGATTTGTACTCTTCTGTATCCATACGTCATGCCGCATTGTTTCTGACATTCCTGTATCATTGCGGCAATTGGTTCATCCCGTTGAGATTCATTCATACGCTTTACATAGTCGTAGTATCCACTCCGGGATATGCCGAAGAATTTAGACATCACGGTGACCGGGTATTTATCTCTAAACCTGTAGATAGTCAGATACTTTATCGATGGCCGCACCTCCTTCCAACAGCGTGAAGAAAATCGCGCAAGAGTTCATTCTCCATGCGCAGTCGTTCTATTTCAGTTTCCAAGTTCGGTATAGGTAATGTACCATCTTTTCTTGGGCGTCCCTTTGGTCTCGGTATATATCCGGAGGTAAGATTTTTATTACGCTGATTTTCCCTCCTGAGGCAATTGCGTATTACCTCACCATCTCGAAGTCCAAGAATATTTGCAATCTCTTCATACGTTTTACCTTCTTGTCTCAGTGCGCGCATTGTTTCTTCGCGGCCTTTTACGGCGCTATATCCTTTGTTTTTCCTGCTAGACATAGTAAACCTCCAATAGTAGTTATTATCCTACGATTGGAGGTCTTTTTAAATGTCTGTTTTTTATGGTTCAGTCCAGATTCGGCCGGTTTTTTGTTTGTAAGAAATTTAATAAAGAGCATAAAGACTCTTCAGTACGCTTTGCTCCTTCAGAATCATCACGCGCTAACCGCACCACAATAAACGAAAAGGATTACCGTTTCAGCGGTACTCGTTTATAATGAAGATATGGCATGAGTTCGATTGTCATTGTCACAAAGAGGTCGACTCAGAATCTGAAAGTACCCCTGCTGCAGCACCACAAATTGTCCCAAAGGACGTATAGCAAAGTCGCTATAAAGGCAGGGGTAGCGCCATAATATTCATTCAAAGGAGTATTAGGAATGAAGTTTGTTTATGAGCGTTGTTGTGGGATAGACGTGCATAAGAAGCTGATTGTAGCCTGTTTCCGAAACGGGAAGAAAGCAGAGCTAAGGCAGTTTGACACGTTAACAAGGAGCCTCAAAGAGCTTGGGAACTGGCTTGTAGAGAACGGCTGTCAGATGGTTGCCATGGAAAGTACGAGTTCTTATTGGAAGCCGATCTATAATATTCTGGAGTTACTGAACCTGAACGTCATTGTAGTCAATGCTCATCACATGAAGAATGTTCCCGGTAGAAAGACGGATGCAAAAGATGCGGAATGGATTGCGGAACTGCTGCAGCATGGGTTATTAAAGCCCAGCTACATTCCTAATAAGGAACAGCGGGAGCTTCGGGAGATTGTACGTTACCGGAAGAGTATGATAGAGGAACGCTCACGGGAATTGAACCGTCTCGAGAAAGTGTTGGAAGGCGCCAACATTAAGCTGAGTTCCTTTGTATCGGATCTGAGCGGTATCAGCAGCCGAAAATTACTTGAGCAATCTTTAGATGGGCAAGTCAACGAGGAGAATATCGGCGATTTGATCCATTCGTCTATGCGATCCAAAAAAGCTGAACTTTTGGATGCTCTGGATGGTATATTCTCATCAACCCAAAAGATGCTTGTCAGAGCGATCCTGGATCACATTGATGATATGTCCCGGCGTATTAAAGAGCTGGATGATGTCATTGATCAACAAATGAAAGGCTATGAAGATGCCATCAAAAAGATCGATGAGATATCCGGCGTTGGCAAGCGCAGCGCCGAAGTGATTGTTTCAGAGATGGGAGTTGACATGAGCCGGTTTCCTACTGATGCGCACCTTAGCTCGTGGGCGGGGCTATGTCCAGGAAACAACCAAAGCGCCGGAAAGCGTAAAAGCAGTAAAACGAATAAAGGCAATAAGCACCTAAAGAGCATACTCATTCAATGTGCAAAGTCTGCCAAAAAGGATGGAAAAAGCTTCTTCCATGCGCAATATCAACGGTTGGTTGTCAGACGAGGTGCAAACAGGGCGACTGTTGCGGTTGCCCACTCCATGATCATAGCCATATACCACATGCTTAAAGATAAGGTGTCATTTAAGGATTTGGGAAGTGGTTATTACACAAAATTTAATCCGGAATCTAAGGCCAACTATTACTTAAAGAAGCTACAAGAGTTAGGTATGTCTGTTCCCGTTTCACTGCCTGCCTGACAATATTAATTTTGGCATATTGGGGTAATGAATGAACCATCCCTTTTTGGCTTGCTCTTATATATTTTGTTTTCATAGCAATGACAAGCGTTATCCAATATGTCATTCTGAAGCGCAGCGAAGAATCTTTATGCTCATTATTAAAACCGCGGCGGGTTTTATACCGCCGCGGCCTTACTGAAAAGGAAATCATGGTAGCTATTATGTTACGTATAAAATAGGACAAGAGTAACTTATGTTATTATGATTTTGCCTTCAAGGCTTAAACTTTACTTCGTATAGACGTTGAATTTCTCCTCCAGCATCTTGTTGATGCCTTTGGTCTGGGCTTCGAGCTTTCTCGTTTCTGACATCGCGGCGTTTAACCGCCGTTCCGCCATAAAAAGCGCATGGGCGTACGGGTTTTTCCCCGGTTCCGCCCGGTAAGCGGCGCAAAGCTCCGCCATATTGGCGACAATGCGCGAAGCGATGGACTGCTTGACTTTCTCCCATTTCTCTTCGATGGGCAGATTGACGAGATTCTCGTTTTCCAGCATCCACTCCTCGAAGCTCGATATGACGCCGCCGGAATTGGCGATGATGCCGGGTATGGAGAATATCCCCATGCCGTTGACCATGTCCCGCAGCTCCGGCCTGGTATAGGCGATATTCGCGCCCTCGCCGATAAGCTTTACCTGAAGACCGGGGCAATTTAATTCGTTCAGGCTCCTTCCGGGCCCGGCCAGTATGAGCACGTCCGCTTTCTTTTCCAGAAGGCCGGCCGGTTTTTCGCTGAACTCGGCGTCTTTAAATGCTTTCGCGTAAGTCTGTATACTGGCTTTTTCATCGATCATCTGCAAAAGCCTGTCGCTTTTGAGGCCGGCTTTGGAGTAGACCATACCTGTAATGTCGCTCACGCCGAAAATACAAGCGCCTTTTTCCAGCAGTATTTTGACCGCATTGCCCCCGACTTCGCCGATGCCCTCCACAATAAACGTGGAGTTTTCGATCTTCCCGTCCGGTTGCAGGCGTTCCATGGCCTGTTCGATGGCCAGTATGACGCCGAAGGCCGTGCTGCCGAGCTCATGGGGGATGCCCGTGCTTTTTCCGGTAGCGGCCAGGCGCGCCTTACGCCAGCCCCGCACCGATGCGCAGCCCGCGATGAAGGCGTCCACGGCGGTGCTGTCCGTATTCACATCCGGCGCGGCGCACCACCTGTCCGGCAGTATCTCCATTTTCGCTAGCTCGCGTCCGAAGGAAAACATTGCTTCCTCGAGCTTTGCGAGGTTTGCGAGCCGTATGCCGCCTTTGGCCCCGCCGAAGGGAAGGTCGGCCAGTATGCATTTCTTAGTCATTTCCTTTGCGAGGGCTGCGACTTCCTCTTCCGTCACCGCGCCGTGAACGCGGATACCGCCTTTAGCGGGCATACCGCGCTCCGTGCTGTCTATCACGAGTATGGCTTCGCCGTCTATGTTGAATTTGTTCAGTGCGATTTTAATTACGGTTTCAGGCATTTGCAAGACCCCCTATCATCAGTATCCGAGCTCTTTTTCCGTTTCCGCTACGCTTTCCTCTATGATGTCGAGTCCTTTCAATGCCATGTCGTCTTCCATGATGAGCGGCGGGGAAAGGCGCAGTATATGTCCGGCCGGCACCCATGCAAGCCCCTTGGAGAACGCCTTCTGGTAGACGAGCTTGCCCGCTTCATCGAAAGGCTCCTTGGTGGCGCGGTCGCGGACGAGTTCCATGGCCAGGAGACAGCCTTTGCCGCGCACGTCGCCTATGATCTTATGCCGGGATTTCATCTCGTTCATGCGCTTCACAAACAGATCTCCGAGATGCGCCGAGCGTTCGCAGAGGTTTTCCTCCTCTATGACTTCGAGGGACGCGAGGGCCGCCGCGCAGGCCATGGGGTTGCCGCCGTAGCTGGACGATGCCGATATCTTCTCGATGGCGTCCTTGTATTTGTCGCTTACGCACATCGCCGTAACGGGGAAACCGTTGCCGAAGCCCTTGCCGATGGTCGTGATATCCGGCGTTGTGTTCCAGTGTTCCATGGCGAACATCTTTCCCGTACGCGCCATGCAGGTCAAAACCTCGTCCGCCATTAAAAGCATGCCGTGCTTGTCGCAGATCTGGCGAAGCCTGGGCATGAATTCGTCCGGGGGAACGACCGAGCCGCCCCAGCCCTGTATGGGTTCCAAAACGATGGCAGCCATCTGGCCGGAGGTCTCGTTGTCCAGTACCTTTTCCACGAAATCCGCGCAGTAGCATTTGCAGCCTGGGTATTCCATGTTGAACGGGCAGCGGTAGCAGTTCGGCCTGGGGGCCAGGAAGAAGCCCGGAGCCCGCATGCCCTGGGATTTGTCCACGATGGCGCAGCTGACGGCGCCCATTGTCTTGCCGTGGAAATCGCGCCAGAAGGAGAGGAACTCGAATTTGCCGGTGGCGGCGCGCGCGCAGCGGAGTCCCGCCTCTACGGCCGTTGTGCCGGAATCGTAGAGCTGTACGCCGTTCAAGTCACCCATGGTGATCCCGGCAAGCTTCTCCAAAAGCTTCATTTTGATCTCGGTGGTGAAATCGTGGCAATTCATGAGCTGCTTCGCGTAGTGGGCCACCGCCTCGCTGATCTTCGGGTGGCAGTGCCCGAGGCCTGTGACGTAAATACCCGAGGAGAAGTCGATATATGTGTTCCCGTCCACGTCGGTGAGCGTGCAGCCCTTTCCGGATTCAAACACAACGGGGAAGAGCTTTACCTGGCTCGAATACCCTTTCATGTATTTGGACGCACGCGCGTGGTACTCCCGGGACTTTGGCCCGGGTAATTCCGTTTTGATGGCCGGTAATGCGGATACATCTTCTTTCGCCCAATTTTTATCGTACATATTAAAACCCCAGCTTTCCTTTTTTATTTTGCTTATCTTTTATTATTAGTTTACATCAAGTTACGTTTCATTGTCAATTATATTTTGATTTACTTTCGAATTGGATTTGTTTTTATATCGGGGACAGGATGCCGCGCATGAACGAAAACGCAATATTCAAGTTTTATGCGTTTTTTGGGTAAATACATCGAGCGATATGTAGGGTATGCATATATGCATACCGCCCCCAAAGGTCAGCTTTAACAAAATTTATAAAGATCCTTCACTGCGTTCAGGATGACATGCGAGCAAGGATATGGGGAGCGGAACGGATAAATCCGTTCCCTACAGTTTGGGCAAATAAAAAAGCCCGCATAGGCGGGCTTCATGATGATCTTACTTTATTTCCCCTTTTAACTTCTCCGGCACGCTGTCAAACAGCGGGCTTACCGAAATGCGTTCATGCACGCGCATGACAGCCTCTGCAAAGAGCGGCGCTACGGATACCGTCAGTATCTTTTTGCTCTTCAAAAGATACGGGTTTTCCACCGAATCCGTCCCGATGACCATTTCAAGCGGGCTGTCTTCGATGGCCTTGATGCCTTTATCCCGGAGAATCACATGGGACAGGCAGGCGATGATGCGCTTGGCCCCCCGTTCCTTCAGGGCGTTGGCAACTTCTACGAGCGTACCGCCGGAGATGGTGAAATCGTCCACGATCATGCAGTTTTTACCCTCTACGTGACCGATGACCTCCAGCACACGGGCGTTTTCGTCGTGATCCGTGCGGGTCTTGTCCCCGATCGCGACAGGCGTCTTTAAGTAATCCGCATACTTTCTCGCAGTCTTGGCAAAACCGGCGTCCGGCGAAACGACGACGAGGTTTTCCATGATATCGAGCCCTTTCACGTATTCGCAGAGCACAGGCAGCGAGTAGAGGTGGTCCACAGGGCCCTTGAAGAATCCCTGTACCTGCGGGCTGTGCAGATCCATCGTGATCACGCGGTCGGCTCCCGCAAGCTCTATACATTCGGCGCAAACGCGTGCGCGTATGGACACGCGCGGCTCGTCCTTTTTATCGCCCTTCGCATACCCGAAATACGGTATGATGGCCGTTACGGAATTGCAGCTGGCCCGCTTGAAGGCGTCCATCCAGAAAAGTATCTCCACAAATTCGTTGTTCGGATTCATGCCGATGGGCTGCAGCAGGTATACGTCTTTGTCGCGCACCGTCTCTTTGATGCGGATAAATATATTGCCGTCGGAAAAAGTGATGACTTCGGAGTCTCCGATATTTACTCCTAGATACTTGCACATCCTCTTTGAAAAAGCGAGACCTGAAGATCCTGCAAATATTTTGATATCACCGTCGTTAGGATGCATTCTAAATTTCCTCTCAATTAATAAAAGCTCTAAAAGACCGTACTAATTGTAACACAGGTCTTTTCTGTGTTCAACAGTTACGGGCATATTAAATGCCGGTATTTTTAACGATTTTTTCTATGCTTTTCTCCAGATAGGAGGATTTCCGCGTTTCACAGCCCAGTTCCGCCTCAAATACCGTGCCGTGAAAGTCGCTCCCCGCCGTAATGAGAAGGCCATTTTGCATAGCGATGCATTCATATTCGATGCATTGTCCATCGGTGTGCGCCGGGTAATACGCCTCAATGCCCAAAAGTCCGTAGCCTTTCAGTTCCGCTATAAGTTCGCGGATGTTGCCGAGCCCCGTTAAAAGCGGATGCGCAAGCACGGGGATGCCGCCCGCACTGCGTATAAGGCGGATCGCCTTTTCCGGCGTCATTTTCACGCGGGGAACATAGGCTGCCGCGCCGCGCCCCAGATATTTTTCAAAGGCCTCCATCGGGTTTGAAACGAAGCCCTTGTCCATGAGGGCCGCGCCGATATGCGGCCGCCCGATGGAATCCCCCCTGGAGTGTACAAGCACGTCTTCGTACGTGATGGGGGCGCCTAAGTCTCTCAGCTTTTGTATCATCTTCACGGTGCGGTTTTTCCGCTCGTCGCGCATTTCTTTGATACCGTCCAGAAAAACGCTGTTGTGCGTATCGAACTGGTAGCCCAGTATGTGGATTTCCCTGTCCGTTTCGCAGGAGAGCTCTACGCCGGGGATAACGAGGACCCCGTTTTTCTTTCCGGCTGCAACCGCCTCATCGATGCCGCCTGTTGTATCGTGGTCAGTCAGCGAGACGATGTCCACGCCGGCGTTCACACAGGCCGCCACGAGGGCGGCGGGTGTTTCCGATCCGTCGGAATAGGTGGAATGCGTATGCAGGTCGGTCATTCTTTTTCCTTTCTCTTGGCGTTTGCCTTGGCCAGGAACCGGTTCGAGTCTATCACAAAGCGGGTGTGCGCGCCTTCTCCTATTTTCTCCGTCTCGTCGAAAGCCTCTATAAAAAAGCTCAGCTTTCTGCCTTCGACCTGGGTCAGCACCGCCTCGGCATAAACTTTCAGGCCGACGGGCGTCGCGGCCATATGCTGCACGGAAATTTCCGCGCCTACGGTGGAATACCCTTCCGGCAGATACGGAGAAACGGCGGTATAGGCCGCGTTTTCCATCAGCGCGATCATGGAGGGGGTGGCGAACACCTCCGCGAGGCCGCTCGCAACGGCGCACGCCGTATCCGCAAATACCACGGTTTTTTCGACTCTTGCCTTGAGTCCCGGTTTTAAATCGAGTTCCATAACTAAACCTCCGCATATAATTAGGTGATGGCATCCTTAAGCACAGTGAAGGATCTTATTATAAAGATTCTTCGGTCGCTATACTCCCTCAGAATGACAAACGCTGCTGGTGTCATCCTGAGCATAGCGAAGGATCTTTTATTATAAAGATTCTTCGGTCGCTATACCCCTCAGAATGACAAGTTGGTGGTGTCATCCTGAACGCAGTGAAGGATCTTATTACAAAGATTCTTCGGTCGCTATACTCCCTCAGAATGACATGGTGGTGATGTCATCCTGAACAAAGTGAAGGATCTTATTACAAAGATTCTTCGGTCGCTACACACCCTCAGAATGACAAGTTGGTGGTGTCATCCTGAACGCAGTGAAGGATCTTTTATTAAAAAGATTCTTCGGTCGCTATACTCCCTCAGAATGACATGGTGGTGATGTCATCCTGAACGCAGTGAAGGATCTTTTGTTATAAAGATTCTTCGGTCGCTATACTCCCTCAGAATGACAAGGTGGTGGTGTCATCCTGAACGCAGTGAAGGATCTTATTACAAAGATTCTTCGGTCGCTATACTCCCTCAGAATGACATGGTGGTGATGTCATCCTGAATAAAGTGAAGGATCTTTTGTTATAAAGATTCTTCGGTCGCTATACTCCCTCAGAATGACATGGTGGTGATGTCATCCTGAGCATAGCGAAGGATCTTCTGTTAAAGATTCTTCGGTCGCTATACTCCCTCAGAATGACATGGTGGTGATGTCATCCTGAGCATAGCGAAGGATCTTTTGTTAAAGATTCTTCGGTCGCTGCACTCCCTCAGAATGACAAGTTGATGTCGTTTTTATCTTTTTATTCCATTCCTCGGATAAATCCTTCCATTCAGGATTCATTTCCTCTATCAGTACATTTTTCTTAGCTCTTGTCCACCCTTTGATCTGTTTTTCCCTTTCTATTGCAGTTTTAACATCTCCGGTGCAATCAAAATATACAAGTTTGCTGATATTATATTTTTTTGTAAAGCCTTCTTCGAGCTTGTTTTTATGTTCATACAGCCTGCGTTCCAGATTGTTCGTGAAACCGGTATAAAGTACTTTATTATTCCAGTTGGTGAGTATATAAACAAAGTACATAGCAAATACCCTCTTGTTATAAAGATTCTTTGGCCGCTGCACTTCCTCAGAATGACATGGTGGTGATGTCATCCTGAACGTAGCGAAGGATCTTTTGTTATAAAGATTCTTCGGTCGCTGCACTTCCTCAGAATGACAAGGTGGTGATGTCATCCTGAACAAAGTGAAGGATCTTTTGTTAAAGATTCTTGGGTCGCTGCACTTCCTCAGAATGACAAGTTGGTGATGTCATCCTTAAGCGCAGTGAAGGATCTTTTATATCAAAGATTCTTGGGTCGCTGCACTTCCTCAGAATGACAAGTTGGTGGTGTCATCCTGAACATAGCGAAGGATCTTTTGTTATAAAGATTCGGTCGCTATACTCCCTCAGAATGACAAGTTGGGACAGGGCTTATTTTATGTACGTGACGAGTCCCGGCTTCCTCTCCGGCGCCGGAGGGGTGGGAATATTCTTATACCCGAGCACAGCCGAGCAGATCGGCTTGTAGCCCGCAGGCATTTTCAGCTCTTTTCTCAGTTCTTCGGCTTGCTGCGATTGAAAGGCCATCAGCACGAAGTATATCCAGCAAGAGCCGAGGCCCGCCGATTCCGCCGCAATGAGCAGGTTCTGTGTTGCGGCGGCGCAGTCCGCTTCCATGGGCACGGGGGCGTTTTCGCTGCCCGAGACGATCACAAGTGTCGGCGCGCCGTACAGGCAGTCGAAATTTTCATCATTTCCGAGCTGCCTTAAAAAATCGACAGGCATGTTTTTCGCGGCTTCCTTGGCAGCTAGGTTCAGCCGGGTGAGCAGCTCTTTGTTTTGTACGACCGTAAAGTGCCACGCCTGGTCCCCGGCGTTGGGCGCGTAAAGCCCCGCTTCCAGCACAGCATGCAGTTCCTCATCCTTTATCTGCCCGGGCTTAAAGCTCCGTATGCTCCTGCGCTGCTTTATGATCTGCATAGTCTCGTTACCGTTCATGGTATCCTTCCTTCTATAAGCTTTAGCGTAAAATGCAAAACAGCATTCCCTATATAGGTTTAGCAGGTTGCGTGTTTTAAATCACAGCCGCAGGCCCGGTTATAAAGATTCTTCGATCGCTGTCGCTTCCTCAGAATGACAAACGCTGCTGGTGTCATCCTGAACATAGCGAAGGATCTTATGTTACAAAGATTCTTCGGTCGCTTCACTCCCTTGAGAATGACATGGCGGTACAAGTCATCCTTAAGCGCAGCGAAGGATCTTTATGCTCATCATTTAAAAAGGGCGTAATCGCTACGCCCTTCGTTTATGGTTGCTTTTATGCTTCCTGCGGTGTATTGAACAGGTTGATAAATTCGTCGCCGTCCAGCTTTTCCTTCTCCAGCAGCACGTTCGTGATGAGGTTCAGCTTGTGCATGTGCTCCTTTAAGATGCCGACTGCGCGTGTGAACGCGTCTTCCAGTATCCGTCTTACTTCCTTGTCTACGCGGGCCGCAAGCTCCTCGCTGTAGTTTTTCATATGCCCGAATTCCTTGCCCACGAAGATCTCCTCTTCGCCGCCCAGGAACACGGGGCCGATCTCCTCGCTCATGCCGAATTTCACGACCATGCTCCTGGCCGTCTCGGTGGCGCGCTGCAGGTCGCTGATAGCGCCTGTGCTGACATCGGCTAAAACGAGCTTTTCAGCAGCCCTGCCGCCCAGCATCATGCAGATATCGTCCACCATCTTGCTCATGAAAACATGCCTGTCGTCTTCATCGGGCAGCGTGAGGGTATATCCCGCAGCCATGCCGCGCGGTATGATGGATATCTCGTGCACTGGATCGCAGTTTGGCAATACCTTCGCGCAGATCGCATGTCCTACCTCGTGAATGGCCGTGCAGCGTTTGTCTTTTTCCGTTATCACGCGGCTCTTTTTCTCCGGGCCTGCGATGACGCGGGTAACTGCTTCTTCTATCTCCACCATGCCGATCTCCTTGTGTTCGTTGCGGGCGGTCAGTATGGCCGCTTCGTTCAGCACGTTTTCGAGATCCGCTCCGGTAAAGCCGGGTGTGCGCTTGGCTAAAACCTTCAGGTCCACTTCGGAGCTTAAGGGCTTTCCGCGCGAGTGCACCTTTAATATTTCCTCCCGGCCTTTTACATCCGGGTAATTCACGAATATCTGCCTGTCAAACCGGCCTGGCCGCATAAGCGCCGGGTCCAAAATATCCTTCCGGTTGGTGGCTGCCAGAATGATGATGCCCTCGTTTACGTTAAAGCCGTCCATCTCGACCAGCAGCTGGTTTAGCGTCTGCTCGCGCTCGTCGTGCCCGCCGCCGAGGCCTGCGCCCCTGTGACGGCCGACCGCGTCGATCTCGTCGATAAATACGATGGCCGGGGAGTTTTTCTTGGCCGTATCGAAGAGGTCGCGAACGCGCGATGCGCCTACGCCTACGAACATTTCAACAAAATCGGAACCGCTGATGGAGAAGAAAGGCACGCCGGCTTCACCGGCCACAGCCTTTGCTAAAAGCGTCTTGCCGCCGCCCGGAGGGCCTACCAAAAGCACGCCCTTGGGGATGCGCGCGCCAAGCTCCAGGAACCGCTTGGGGTTCTTAAGGAAATCCACGATCTCCTTTAATTCCTCTTTTTCCTCGTCGGCGCCCGCTACGTCGGCAAACGTCTTTTTGTTTTTATCGTCCGTGTGCATACGCGCTTTCGACTTGCCGAATGAGAGGGCTTTGTTGCCCCCGGTCTGCGACTGGCGCATGATATAGAACCAGAAGACCAGCACCAGTCCCAGCGGTATGATGTAGGGCAGCGCCTCCTGCAGGAAGGAAGGCTGCGGCGCCGGCTCATAGGTGACGGTGAACCCCACATCCGTTATGTTCGTCTTGCCCGAAGCCGACAATATATCGGTTGTAAACACGTCAAGCGACGGTATATACGTGAAAAAGTCGTAATTTTCCGGAAACGCCTTGTCCGTATACTTCGTATCCCTGGTGAGTCCGACCAGCCTGGTTTCCGTATAGTTTGTCGTAACTGAGACCGCTTTTACCTTGTTTTCCTTCACCATTTGAAGGAATTCCGTATTATAATTGATCTGCTTTGTATCCGGCTGGCTCCAGTTCATGGAGCTGATCAGCAGGAAAACCGCCGCGATCGCAAGTATATATACCAAAGGGCCCCTGAAAGCCTTATTCAAAATTTTAGTCCTCCTTAAATCAGGTACATTTGAACTGATATTATATCACATACAATTAGCTTATGCAAATATTGAAGTGGCAATTAGCAGGGTTTTGCCCGGCGGAAAGATTTATTTTAACAAATTGTTTCCACACTGTTTACCAAATATTTTTTATGTGCCGCACAGCGCCCGGATTTGGGAGGAGATTATTGGACGCTGTACGTCCGGCAGGCTCTTTAAGCCGCGGCGCGTATGGATGTTTTTTTAAGCGGTTCACGCCGGGTTGGTCAAAAGCACCCATAAAGCGGCCAGCGCAAGCGCGGCGAATACGCAGGCGGAGCATAACGTCATTTTCCGGTAGGTCAGGATGTGCATGACGCGCGATTTTACGGGGCCGGCGCTAAAAGGGGATGTAAGGCCGCCTTTTGAGGCGCAGGCCACGAGGGTGCGCGCATACGAGCGCCTTTCGTTTTCAGCGCATCCCGAAAGCGCCTTTTCGTCGCACGCAGTCTCCATATCCGAAAAAAACACCTTTATGAATACCCATACCAGCGGGTTGAACCAGTGTGCGCAGCCGATAAAGAGCGCGATCAGCCGCCAGAGGTTGTCGCGCCTTTTCACGTGGACGCGCTCGTGCGCCAGTATGCATTTCAGACCGGGCGAGTGGGCATAGGCAGCCGGGATGAGTATGCGCGGGCGTATAATGCCGTACACGGCGGGGGAATCCACCGATCCGGACAGGCAATAACCGTCTTTTAAGGGCGCAGGCTTTATATGACGGGCGCTTAAGATGTAGAGCGCGATTGCAAGCAGTATCATCGCCCCTGCGACGCAAGCCCAGACGATTGCCGCCGCGGCAAAGAGGGGGGCCAGGCTGTCCTCCTTGTAGACGACGGGAAAATAGCTTTCCGCCGCCTGCACGCTGTTGGCCATGGTGACGGAGACGTTTCCCGCCTGCATGAGCGTGACGCATCGAAGCCCGAGGCCCTTTAAAAGGCCCAAAAGGCTGAATCCGCTGGAAAATGCGGCGGGGATGCAGAGCCGCACGGCAGCAGCGCCCCACAGCGCGTACAAGCCGAACTTCGGAAAGCGCGGTATGAACCGCAGGCAAAAGAGAAGCGCGCCTGTTGCCGACCCCAGTATGCTCATATTCAGTATCCAGTAGAATACGCCGTCCATTTCAGTCGCCGTTCTTGTCGATAAGCTTTAAGAGCTGTTCCGCTTCCCCGGGCGTGAGTTTTTTACCGTCTATAAAGGAGGCGAGGAAGGCCTTTTTGGAGCCGTTGTAGAGCCGCCCGATGAGGTTTTCGGATTCTGCGCGCCGCGCATCCTCCCGGGTGATGAGGGGCGTGCACGTAAAGCCCGGCTCCGTGCGGCGGATATAGCCTTTGGCGGCGAGCTTTTTTAATATGGTGTAGGTCGTGTTCTTGTTCCAGCCGATCATTTGCGCGGCTTCGGCGCTCACATCCCTGGCCGTGACGGGTGAGCGCGCCCAAATGATCTCCATGAGTTTTAGTTCGCTGTCGAAAAGCCGTATAGCGTCCATATTCCCTCCGGATGGTA
>Ga0366775_1008_pt2 | contig 31314 bp, 28 predicted proteins | sample BONcelN113001D10_FD_207075 | JGI IMG/M metagenome (GOLD analysis project Ga0366775, IMG submission 207075) | Enriched cells from coal bed in the Powder River Basin, Montana, United States - BONCAT cells N11 rep2 HSBNCT.N11.300.1.D10 ...
GCCAACAGAAAAATGATGTTGGGTTTACCGCTTGCAGCGCCTCCTGTTTCGGGCGAACGCCGGCAATGCCAGTTCACCAGCACAACAACAAGTAAGCAAACAAGCCAGCTTTTTTTCATTTTCGATTTCCTTAAACTGTAGGGTTCTCCCTATGTGCTTTTGGTTTTATTGCTTCATCGCGTGGGGAGAACCGTTTTAGCGCAACCGGTGCAAAATGCAGGAGTTTAACAGCATGCTATCCTTTCCCGTATCAACCTTTGCCTAGTTTAAAACTACTTTCTTTCGAGAGATTGAAAATGCAAAATTAGCTGTAAGGGCGGTTCCCTGCTTTTAAACAAGTTATTGGCCGGTTAGTTTATTGACAGAAGCGGCCCCTGCGGAAGAGGGGTACAAAACACCAACAAAAAAGCGCATGGTACCATGCGCTTTTTTGTTTTTGATGAGATTATGGCGTGACTAGTCCTTCAGCGCCCGGTAGCTCACATTGGGCAATGTCATCAGGAAGTTGATTTTGTCGGTTGTATAATCCACTTCCATGATTTTTGGCTCACTGCCACAGCCAATAAAGTAAGTGTTGCCTCTTTTCTGAACAGAACCCATGTATTGCGCAAAAATGCCGTTAGGCAGGTTGTAGGATTTAAAGCCCTGGATATTTTTTGCGTCCTGTGCCAGCGCAAACTCCAGCACCCTTGAAAATTTCCGCTCTTTGGCTTCGCCGTTATCAAAAAGAAGCAAGGTTTTATTGTCATCGGTAAGGGTGGCGTGGTGCTGCCGCAAAAATTTCATGTCGGCGGTCATGGGATAATCGCTGTTGGTGCCGCCCAGCCTCCATAGAATATTGCCAGTGGTGCGGTCGACCTTGATAACCTGGTTCAGGTTGCGCAGCGAGCAAATCAGGTTGTTGTCTGTCGGGTCGATGAAAATGGAGTTGATGTGCACATAATCGTGTACGCCGCTGGCATTGCTGAAATCATTGCCTTCCACGCTATGCTGGTAAAATTCGGGAAAGTTGGTTCCGTCCCATTCCCATACAACCTGCCCGTTATTGATTTCCTGAATAATGGGCGCAATGACCTTGCAGTTGCTGACGGGATTTAGCGAAGCCGGAATGTTGGTAACGACCTTTTGAAAGTAGGCCAGTACAAGGTAGTGGTTGTCGTCTATATAAATGAAATCATGCGCATCCACTGCACTTATATCGGATGCTGTCCGCCCGTTGTAGGGCAACAACCGGATGCGCTTCATTTCCTGCAGGTTTTCGTTGAGCAAAACGGCGGTTGTTGGCAAAATGCCTTGCGAGAGCTGCACCACATTCGGGTCAAACTCCATGTAAGTGTACCGGGTGGCCCCGTTTACCTGCCATTTGTTGAAGTTAATGGCCGCATAAGGAACTGTTTTCTGGGTGATGGTCTGCCCGTTTTTATCGAGCACCATCAGTGGGGAGGGTTTGGTGAGCGAACCGTAGGCGGATACGGTAATTTGTCCTTCTGTGGGGTTCGACAGCACATCCACTTTGGTTGCATCATTTTTTTTGCAGCCCATTAAAAGCAAGGTAGCCGTGCTAAACGCAACGAGTAAATTTTTCATGTATGGTTTTGTTGTTCAGAATTGTGAAAACGAATAAAAACAGCGCCATGTTTATTAAAAGCTGTTAATTATGGTTAACATTTTTGCTAGTGGTACCAAAAAAGCAGCCCCTGTTTTCGCTTGACGAAAACAGGAGCTGCTGTAAAGAGGGAAAATTTACTTAATAGACCGGCTCAAATATGGGTGCCTCTTCCGTAGCCTGTACACTTGTGCACCCGGGCAACAGTTCGGCAATGTATTGTTCGCAAAGCTGCGCAGGGTTGTAGCTTGCCAGCTCCCGCTTCAGCCTTTCCACATTGCGTTTGTAAAGCGGGGTACGCAAAATTTCATTCACCGCATGGCGGATCTGCGCTGGCTGAGGCGTTTCTGTTTTCAGGTTAATGCCGTATCCAAAATAGCCGATGCGGGCATTGATCTCGTTTTTGCCTTCGTGCACACCGGCTACCACCATCGGCAAGCCGTGTTGAAAGCCCAGCATCACGCCGCCCATGCCGCCATTGGTAACATACACATTGGTAAACGGCATCACTTCTTCAAACGGGATAAAGTCTTCAATAATGAAGTTGTCGGCAGAGAAGCGCCGGCGCAGGTCGTCGGTGCCCGAGCCGCCTGTGGTGGCAATCACCAGTACATCGGTATGCTGGAAGGCCGTGAGGGTTGGCGCAATGATTTTGTTCACGTCGCCTTCCACGGTGCCCTGCGTTACCAGCACCACTTTGTTGTAGCGGGACAGTTTTTCGCTGGTCCAGCGGGTTCCTTTTTTCCTGGAACTGTAGGGGAGCAGCGGTCCCACAAACCTGTATTTCGGATCAAGGTCGCTGCGGCTGTACTCAAAGCTCGGCGAGCCGGTTTGCATTACAAGGTCACTTTTTTCCACCGCAAGGTCAAACACCGAATCGGCGTTGGTGGTGATGCCGTGTTCACCAAGCACCTGCTGCATGATTTTGTTGGATTTGGCAAAAAGAACATTGACTGCCGCCCAACGCAGGAAAGCCTGTTTCATGCGACCAAAAAGACCCGTTGATGGTGTCATTCCCAAGCCGGCAGGCGGCAGGTCGCGGCTTGATTTGGTGATGGGAACGATGCCCACAGCAATGGCCGGAATTTTCATCAGGTCCGTCACAAACGGAAGTCCTGTAAAGGTCAAGTCGGCAACCAGCAGGTCAAAAGAAAAGGTCAGGTAGATGTCGAGGAGATCTTCATAATATTCCGGTCCGCGTTTGATGAACACGTTGACGATGTCAAAATTTAATTTGCCCACCTGCGATTTGATCTCGTCCCGCTCGGGAAAAATGCTCGACGGATCGCCGGCACCGAGGTCCAATGCTTTCTGCAGCGGATAAAAAGGAATGCCCAAACGTTCAATTTTAGCCTGGTAGCGGGTGGAGGTATACCACCGAACGTCGCAGCCGATGCTTTTCAGGTGAGCGGCCAGTCCTGTTAACGGGTTAAAATGGCCATCGGCCGGTACGTTGGCAAACAGGATTTTTGTGCCGGGTTTCAGGGTGGAAAGAAGTGAAGGGTTTTTGCTGCTCATAACTTGGTTTTTGGTTAAATGGAGCAGCAAATTGGCGCTGTAAACGCACAAAACTGTACGGAAACGTTACAGGTTGGCGATTTTTTGGATGCGTTGACCGGAAGAAAGGATGAAATGAAAAAGCCCTGCGTGGTTTCGGACCGCGCAGGGCTTTTGCAAAAATGCCATATCTGTGAGATATGGCATTTCTATGGTTACACTGCTTCGGCGCTCATGCGCTTTTGCTGTTTTACTCTTTCGTTTTCATCGAGGATCACTTTCCTCATCCGGATGTTGTTGGGGGTTACCTCAATGCATTCGTCCTGCTGGATGTACTCCATGCATTCTTCCAGCGTCATTTCACGCTTGGGCTGAATGTTGGTGGCAGCATCAGAACCTGAGGCGCGGTGGTTAGTGAGTTTTTTTCCTTCGTTGGAGTTCACCACAATATCACCGGGTTTGTTGTTTTCGCCAATGATTTGTCCACGGTACACTTCTTCACCCGGGTCAACAAAAAAGTAACCGCGGTCCTGCAATTTATCCAGCGAATAACCGGTGGTGGTGCCGTTATCCTTGGCAATCAGCACACCGTTGTTGCGTCCGGGGATGGGTCCTTTCCAGGGTTTGTATTCGCTGAAGCGGTGGTTCATCACGGCTTCGCCGGCGGTATTGGTCAGCATTTGCGTACGCAAACCTAAAAGGCCGCGGGAGGGCATGTCAAACTCCAGGTGCTGCATGTCGCCCTTGGTTTCCATCACCAGCATTTCGCCTTTGCGACGGGTGACCATGTCAATCACTTTCGAGGCATATTCCTGCGGCACGTCCACCACCAGCGTTTCAAACGGCTCGTGTTTTTTGCCGTCGATTTCTTTGGTGATCACCTGCGGCTGGCCGATGGTCAGCTCGTAGCCTTCGCGGCGCATGGTTTCCACCAATACGCCCAGGTGCAGAATACCGCGGCCATACACCATGAAGCTGTCGGCGCTGTCGGTGTCAAAAACACGCAGGGCCAGGTTCTTTTCGGTTTCTTTCATCAGGCGGTCACGCAGGTGACGGGAGGTTACGAATTTTCCATCCCGGCCAAAGAACGGCGAGTTGTTGATGGAAAACTGCATGTTCATGGTGGGTTCATCCACACTAATTACGGCCAGTGCTTCCGGGTTTTCTGCATCAGCAATGGTATCGCCAATGTTGAAACCTTCCAGGCCCACCACAGCGCAAAGGTCGCCGGCAACCACTTCGGTCACTTTCTTTTTGCCCATGCCTTCAAACACGTACAATTCTTTGATCCGTTGCTTTTTAACCGTGCCATCGGCTTGCATTAGCGCAATGGGCTGGTTTTCTTTTACCGTACCACGGGCCACTTTGCCGATGGCGATACGGCCAAGGAAAGAAGAGTAATCAAGCGAGGTAATCTGCATCTGCAAAGGACCTTCGCTCACTTTTGGTGGCGGCACATGCTTGATGATTCCATCGAGCAGGGGCGTAATATTGTCGATCTCTGTTAAGCTGTCGTTGAACCAGCCGTTCTTGCCCGAACCATAATAGGTGGGGAAGTTGAGCTGCTCTTCGGTGGCATCGAGGTTGAAGAAAAGTTCGAATACGGCATCGTGCACTTCATCGGGACGGCAGTTGGGCTTGTCCACTTTGTTGATGATCACAATGGGCTTCAGGCCAAGGGCCAGGGCTTTTTGCAGCACAAAACGGGTTTGCGGCATGGGGCCTTCAAAGGCATCCACCAGCAGGCAAACGCCATCGGCCATTTTCAGCACCCGTTCTACCTCGCCGCCAAAGTCGGCGTGACCAGGGGTGTCAATCACGTTTATTTTAACGCCGTTGTACGTAACGGCAGCGTTCTTACTGAAGATGGTGATGCCTCTTTCCCTTTCCAGGTCGTTGCTGTCCATGATCAGTTCACCGGTTTCCTGGTTGTCGCGAAAGACCTTGGTGGCATGGAGGATCTTATCAACCAGGGTGGTTTTTCCGTGGTCAACGTGGGCAATGATTGCAATGTTTCTGATATCCATAAATGTTAAGCTGCAAGCTTTAAGCCATCGGCGTCAAGCTTGCAGCTTGTTGCCAACAGCTTGCGGCTGTTTTAAGAGGCGCGAAGGTACAGGATTAAACCGGGGTAGCCAGAGGAGTGGGGAAGGTTAACAAAAAGTTTTCGGCGGAAAGGGAGTTGTGGCGGATAAAAGAAGGAAGCCGCAAAACGCACTGCAGTCGGAAAGCGATTTGCACCCGAAAAACTTTTCCTGCTACATTTACCGCCATGTCTCTCGCCGTTAAACGAAAACTGAAACCGGTTCAACTGGCTGCCGTTATTTTTCTCACTGTTTCCGGGGGGCCGTATGGCCTGGAGCCCTTGCTGGAGCAGACCGGCGCCCACGCCGCGTTGCTGTTGCTGCTGCTGACACCGTTGGCCTGGGATGTTCCCACCATCTTTACCATCCTGGAGCTGAACAGTATGATGCCCGTTACGGGCGGCTATTACCAATGGGTGAAACGGGCCCTGGGCTTGCGCTGGGCTTTTTACGAGGGCTGGTGGACCTGGCTGTACACTTTTGCCGACCTGGCCATTTATCCGGTGCTTTTCGTGCAATACCTGTCTTTTTTCTTTCCCGAAGCGGAAGCCTATAAAATACCCGTTTGCCTGCTGATGATCTGGGTTTCCGGCGCCATCAACATCTTCGGCATTGTGCCGGTGGGCAAAACCTCAGTGGTGCTGAGCGTCCTGGTGCTGATTCCCTTCCTGGTGCTGTTTGGATGGTCCCTGGTGCAGCACAACGGCCACCTTATTGTTCCGGCACCCTCGTTCCGCCAGTCCAATTTTTCGATGGTCAGCCTGGGGCTATACACCGTGATGTGGAATTTTATCGGTTGGGACAACGTCACCACCTATGCCGAAGAGGTGGCAAAGCCGGTCAGGTCTTACCTCGTTTCGATGCTGATGGCCTTTGTTGCCGTTATCAGCATTTACCTGATTGCTATTTTGATTTCTGTGAATGCCGGCATCAACCCCGCTGTTTTATCGGAAGAGGGTTTTCCGTCGCTTGGCCAATTGATGGGGGGCCGGTGGCTGGGTTCCATCATTGCGTTGGGTGGAATGGCCAGCGCTTTGGGACTGTACTCCGCTGTGCTGCTGTCGGTCTCCCGCATTCCGAAAGTAATGTCGGACGATGACCTCCTGCCGTCGAAATTGCAGGCCCTGCACCCGCGATACAAAAGCCCTTATGTGTCTATTCTTTGCTGTTCGGTGGTGGTGAGCTTTATGGTGCTGTGGACCTTTGGCGAGCTGATTATTATTGACATCACGCTTTATGGTGCAGCACTTTGCCTGGAGTACGTTACCCTGATCCGGCTGCGCAAAACAGCCGCCACCGAGCACCGGCCGTTCCGGATTCCGCTGAACCGCTTTGGCTTAACGCTGATGGCGCTGCTGCCGTTTGGGGTGTATGTGCTGGCCTTAACCGGCGCCTTCCTGAACATGGACAAAGCCCTGAAGCCGGCTTTGTTTGCGCTGGTGATCCTGTGCAGCGCCGAAATTGTGTGGCAGGTGGTGCAGTGGTGGAACAACCGGAAACTGGCGTTATAAAAGTTTCCGAAGCAGGTTTACCACCACCGTTAGCAACACACTCAATAATAGCATGGTGGTAAGAGGAAAGTAAAAGCGGAAATTTTCCCGCTCAACCCGAATGTCGCCGGGCAACCGGCCAATCCAGTGCAGCTTGTTGCCAAAAAAATACACCACGGCACCGATCACTATAATAACGGCGCCCAACAGAAGAATGTATTTACCCGTTTGCTGGTTCATGTTCCGGTACCAAAAACGGCAAAACACCCTTTTTTATTTCAAGGTTGATGCACCGCTCCCTTTCCAGTTTCAGCATTCTGTCGTCGGCATGAAAGCGGGTGCCGTCCCACCGGATGCTGATCTTCTTTCCGCGTAAAATATGAAAATGATACGGCTCGTCGGTTTCGGTCAGCTTGTCCAGCAGAAAACCGGAAAATTTCTCCATGTGCGCTTCGGGTACCAGCACCACCTCCAGCTCGCCATCGGTGGGATCGGCGTTTGGCGCCAGCACCATGTTGGGACCAATGGACCGGATATTCATCACTTCCACCATGTAAAATTTGCCCGAGTGATCGGTGCCGTCGATTTCCAGCTTGCAAAAGCGGGGCTCGTACGACAACAGGATTTGATGAAGTTTCCGCAGGGCACCTCTCAATTCTTCTTCAGGAGAGTTAAACACTTCTTCCCGTTTTTTCATTTCCTTCATCAGGTAAGGAAAAATGCCAAAGCCAAAACCTTCCAGAAAAAACTCTGTACCCGGGATGTTTTCCACTTTGCCAATGTCGATGCGTTTGATGGTCTGCTGTTGCCAGGAGCGGATCAGCGTCTCCGTATCCTGCCGGTCGAAAACGGCAGGGGCGTAAAGTGTTTTTGAAAAGTTGTTGGCGGTACCCAGTGGCAGCAGGGCCAGGGTGGGGATGGTTGCTGCGTCCTTCTTCAGCAATTGCCTCACCACCTTCCGAACGGTACCGTCGCCGCCGGCAATGGCAACAATGTCGGCTTCGTTTAGTACTTCTTTTTTCCAGCGCTTCTCCTTTGTAGAGTTGTATCTACAGGAAAAACCGGCAGCTTCAATTTGCGCCGTAAGTGCTTCTTTGTTGTGCTCTTCATCTCCCGCTGTAGGGTTATGAACAAGGTTGATTTCTTTCATGGTTGAAACGTGTGTTTAAGCTCAACAAAAGCATACCAGATAGGTTGCTACTGGCATAAAAATGTTGCTGTTCAGGGCATGAAGATTCTAATCACCAACGACGACGGCATTTACAGTCCCGGTTTGCATGCGCTGGCAAAGATGGCCAAAGCACTTGGCGATGTGACTATCATGGCACCTGATGTAGAGCGTTCTTCAGCCTCGCATGCGATCACGGCTCACTTGCCCATTTCCTACAAAACGGCCACGGTTCCGGTAGAAGGTGTGCAGGCCTTTAAAACCACCGGTACGCCGGCCGATTGTGCTGCTTTGGGTACACACCTGACCAAAACCGACCTGGTGCTTTCCGGCATCAACATGGGGCCGAACCTCGGCAACGCCATGTGGCACTCCGGCACCCTGGCTGCAGCCAAGCAGGCCGTGTTGCTGGGCGTAAAAGGCATTGCCCTGAGTACGCCGGTGGGTAAGGTTCCGCCCGACTTTGACCTGCTGGCGCCCTACGTGAAAGAAACACTGGACATGCTGTTGGAAGACGACCGGCTGGCGCTGTACAACGTGAACTTCCCGCCAAAGCCCAAAGGCATTAAGTGGACCTGCCAGTCGGTACGGCTGTACGATAACCAGATTGTTCCGGCCGTGGATCCCATGGGACGAAAACACTATTGGTTTACGGTTATACCATTGGGCCCTGCCGAAGAAGGCACGGACCGCTGGGCGGTGGAAAACGGCTATGTGTCCATTACGCCGCTGCGGCTAGACCTGACCGATGAAAAAGAATTGCAAAAGCGGATGCAGAAGACACAGAAAACATAAAGCACCTGAAAGAACACGATCGACTTTTGCCGCAGAACCTACTTTTGTGCGAATTAAACCAGTGCTGTGCAGCGGAAAATTCTTTACATCGTTAACCCGATCTCCGGAACCAAGAGCAAGGGCTCTATCGAGGAAATTATTGCGGCCGAAACCAAAAAGGCAGGCTTCCGGTATGCGGTTTACCCTTCGGTTGCCGGTGGCGACTATTCATTTCTTCACCCCATCATCAAAGAAAAGAAGTTTACCGACGTGGTGATTGCCGGCGGCGATGGTACCATTAACCAGGTGGTGAACAGCCTGCGCAAACTCGATGTACAGTTTGGCATTATTCCCTGCGGCTCCGGCAACGGGCTGGCTTTCAGCGCCGGCATTCCAAAAGATCCCGTGAAGGCCCTGCAGCTAGCCTTTCGGGGCAACAGCCTGCTCACCGATGGCTTTTATGTAAACAACCAGTTTGCCTGCATGCTTTGCGGTTTGGGCTTTGATGCACAGGTGGCCCATGACTTTGCCAACGCACCCAAACGGGGACTGTCGACGTATGTAAAAAAAACGGTGCAGAATTTTTTCGCCTCCAAAGCATACCCCTTTGTTTTGACCACCGGCGGAAAAGAAATCAGCACCGAAGCGTTTTTCATCTCCATTGCCAACAGCAACCAGTTTGGCAATCATTTTACCATTGCCCCCAAAGCATCGCTCACCGACGGCCAACTGGATGTGGTGATCATGACCAGGCAAAACAAACTCAGCGTGCTTTTTCAAACGTTGAAGCAAATCAGCGGGTTTAATAAAGTGCAACGGGTAGATATTGTGGACGAGAAAAGCAGCCTGATTTATTTTCAGACTGATGGCCTGAAGGTGGTGAACAACGGTGGCGCACCCATGCACATCGACGGCGACCCGGTGGAGTCGGCCGAAGAACTGAACATCCGCATGGAGCACCACGCTTTTTTGCTGCTGCACTAAATGGCCCCTGCGCCTTGCCGTGAGGCTGCACCAAACCTCCAATTTGGGTAGGTCGTTGGTTCATTTCGGCCTTCCGTCGTTCGTCATCTGCTGGAAACGTCACAAGGCTTATCTTGCAACACTGACGCAAATTCCTGTAACGATGCTAACCGCCGATCTCACCACCTTTCCTGTTTTGCACACCGATCGTTTAACCTTGCGGCAACTAACGCAATTGGACAGCCAGGAAATGTACCGTCTCCTGACCGACAAGGAAGTGAACCAATACTATGGACGCCTCCGTGCCGGATCTTACGAGGAGGCCTGCACGTACATTCAATACCTGAATGTGGGCATCAGCAAGAAAAAGGTGTTTTATTGGGGCATTTGCCTGCAGGGCGAGGAAAAAATCGCCGGTACGGTTTGTCTCTGGAACATGCGCAAAGAGCAAAGCATCATTGAATTGGGTTACGAGCTGCTGCCCGAATGCCAGCGAAAGGGCATTATGCAGGAAGCCTTGCCGGTGGTGATTGACTTTGCCTTCAACACACTGCATTACAAAAAGGTGGAAGCCTGGCCAAGCGCCGACAACCTGCGCTCGATTCATTTGCTGGTGAAATACCATTTTCGCCGCGACCGGGAAGCCGAGGCTAACATCGACTGGAGCAAAGAAGCCCAGTTTTACCGCGAGAACGAAGAGAACCGGAAAATTGAAACCACCATCTACTCCTTGCATAAAAACAGTGAAGTGTAAGCGCTGAATTCTGCTTCTGTTGACGCTTGCAATTTGAAGCCTTCGATGAGCGGTTTCTTTACCAACCTGCAACCTGCTTACGGCCGGCTTCCCGGGTGAAAACACTTTCTTAATTACTTCCCACCCGTTGCATTTCATCGGCGGCCGAACCTTCGGAGCGCCTGGCTGATTTTACAGCCTTGCCAAAACGCCAGGTAAAGCCCAGCACGGCAAACCTTGAGTCGCTCACGATTTTGAACGCTTCGTTCGCCTGCGAAAATTGCGTGAGGCCTTTGATCCGGGTGGTGTAAAACGCATCGTTCAGCGTCAGCTTCAGGCGGCCTTTTTCTTTGGCCACTGTTTTGGAGAATCCAACCGTAACCGAGCCGCTGGGATCAATCACTTCCTGAATATCCTGCTGGCTGGTAGAAGTAAAGGTGCCGGTTAGCTCAGCTGCCCAGCCTTTTTGAAAGCGGAACTGGTTGTTCCAGTTGGCCGTGTACTGGGTGATGGTGGCCGTTAGGTTGCGACCGACAACGCCTTCCAGCTTTTTCCGGTTCACAAACGTTTGCAGCGACATCGACCATTCTTTACGGGGCGCCAGTTGAAGCGAAACCGAAGCACCAAGGTTTTGCATCCGGCGCAGGTTGCCTTCGGTAAACAACACCAACCCGTTGCTGTCGGTAACGAAAAGCTGGGAAAAATAGTCTGTTGTTACGCTGTACTGCAGACCGGTCATCAACAGGTTTTTGTAGGCATGATTAAGCCCCAGGTTCCAGGTGTACTGTGGCCGGTAATAAGGATTGCCCTGCTGGTAAGAGTACTTGTTGTAAATGACAATGAACGGGTTTAATTTTTGAAATGCGGGTCGATCGATGCGGCGGCCGCTTGACAACGAAAAGACGTTAACAGAATCCAGGCGGTAAGAAACATTCAAAGAAGGAAAAAGATTTTTGTACTTGCGGTTGAAAGAAGAATCTTTCACAACGGCATTGCCCAACTGTGTTGCCTCGTAGGAAGTCAGTTCAAACCGCAGGCCGCCCTGCAACGACCATTTTTGAACATCCGTTTGGGCGGAACCATAAAGCGCATGTATCGTTTCCTGGTATTGAAAGTGGTTGGACTTTGACAGGTCCGGCTTCCAGTTGTTGCCCTCGCGGTATTCGTAATCGGAGCTGTTGTCGGTGTTGATCCGGGATGTTTTCCAGCCAGTCTCCAGCGTTAAGTTCTGTAGCTTCTGCGTGTGGTCAACTTTGGCCGAGAGAATGTGAATATCCGTTGGCGTTTGAGCCCGGAAAGCCTCGGTGTAGCTGAGCGGGAAAATGGCGTTATTTTCAAAAAACTGGTTTCCCCGGATGCGATAGCCCAGGGCATCCACATCGGCCGAAAGCTCACTGCCTGCGGCTAAACGGTGCCGGAAGCTTAAGGTAGCGCCGGCATTTTGCCAACGGTTGCTGCTTTGGCTGGTGGTGAGCAGCATGGAGTCAACCTTGCGGTTAGCCTGCATCCAAACAGCCGGATTGTCGCCGGTGTAATCCCGGTTTGTTGCCATGCCGGTCAGGGTAAGACTAAGCGAAGTATTTGCCCCCAGGGTGTAATCGATGCCGGTGCGCAGGTTCTGGGGAATATTGGTGCCCGCTAAATAGATGTTTTGCTCCAGCAGGTTGGCCACCGAACCATCGGTTTTAAAATAGGTGCGCAGGGCATAAGCATCCGAAAAATACCCGTTGGAAGTGCGGTTGAAATTCAGGAAAAGGGTCAGTTTGGAGTTATGGTAGTTCAGCAATAGGCTGTTGCTGTATTTGAAGTAGTGACCTTGTCCAACCATGGCTGTCACTGATCCATTGAAACCCTGCTGCTTGTTCTTCTTTAGTTTCAGGTCAATGATGCCTGCATTTCCTGCAGCGTCGTAACGGGCAGAGGGGTGGTCAATAATTTCGACCTGCGACAGTTGCGAGGCATGCATGCTGCTCAGCAGGTTCACGAGGTCTGCACCGGTGAGATAGCTGGGTTTGCCATCAATCAGCACCAGCACCCCTGAGCGGCCTTTCAGGCTGATGCCTCCTTGCTTGTCGGTGGTAATGCCCGGCAGTTTTTCCAGCGCTTCCAGCACGGTGGTGGCAGATGCCGCTATCCCGGCTTCCAGGTTCACCACCGTTTTGTCGGCCCGGAACTCGATCATCGGGCGCCGGGCACTTACCCGAACCGTGTTTAAAAGCGAGCTGCCTGCCTGAAGGGTGACTGTTTGTGTTGCCTGGTTGCCGTTGATTGGAAGAACAGTGTTGGTATAACCCACCAAACTAGCGCGAAGCAGGTAAGCGGCCGGTGCCAAGCCGTAAAATTCCACCTGTCCGGCGGTGTCGGTGATGGCAATTTTCAACAACGTGGAGTCTGTTTTCAGTAGCTCAACACTTGCTTTTGGCTGCGGCATTTGTTGGGTGTTCACCACTGTGACAACCATGCCTGCCGGTTTTTGCCCCAGGGCAAAACCACTCCAGCAAAGTATCGCCATCAACAGAAGCAACTTGTGCATGAGCCAAAGTAAATGTTAAATAGAGATTCGCGTTGATATTTATTCCAACGGCACAAAAAGCCCGCTCAAACCACCTTTTTCTAGGTGAAAACCCTTGCATCTGAGTTTCAGCAGGTTGCATTGCAAGGTCAGCAAAGAATGGAGTAAGATAACCGCTCGTGCGTTGCTACTGCTGAGCAGGTGGCTTTGTCCGAAATGGGTTTACCGTTTTCCGGCATGGAACAGGTCCAGCACCCGCCGGAAGCTTTCCTGGTTGTGAGCCGATTGAAGGGAGCCGGCTATGTCCATTTTTTCCTGTTTGGTAAGGTGAAAACTCAGCGCCGCTTTGTGCTCTTCCTTACGGGGAATGTACTGAAAAGTGATGTTGTGTACCGGGTAGCGGCTGTTGGTAAAGAAGTAGGTGGCCATGTCCTTTTGAAAATACTCCATCATTTTGTACCAGTTGTGCTGGAGCAAAAAGAAAGGTTTGGTGGCGTTTTGAACAAGGTCGTTGAACTCGTAGGGGTTGTCCCAGCCGCCATCCATGCGATCGCGAATCTGCACCACCAGTACGCCACTCGTGTTTTCGGAAATCCATTGTTGCATGTGCATCAAAAAACGCAGCGAAGTTTCCACGCCATAATTGTCGCGAAGGCCGCCGTCCATCACGTCAATCACCGGGTCGGAGGGCATCCAGACGTTGGGCAGCACCACCGGGAAGGTGGCGTTCATGCGCAGCACCGTCAGCATGCGCAGGTTGTACGGATCCTGTTTACTGAAAAAAGAAGTAAAGTCAATGGCATCGGCCGCCGCGGTTTTTTGGATGCTGTCGCGTGGCGGTTCCATCATGAACCGCATGGGCTGCGTGCTGATGGTCATCATTTTCCCATCACGGGTGATGAGTGTGTGGTAAAGAATCATGGGTATCCGGGCTTCCGATTCGTCGGCCGCATAGTCGCCCAGCTTTTTATCCAGCACCCGGCCGGTGTTGTTGTTCAGGGCTTCTTCAAACGCCAGGCCCCGGTCGCGCAGGTAAGAATAAGGCCCCACGGAAAACTTGCGCTCCGGCGCAAACACATCCCTTGCTACAAACGACGTAAACGTGGGGTTGAGCAAGTCGGAAGCAATGTTGTTGACATAAGTGGGGGATTGCAGGTTCAGGGAAGGGTTTTTTAGTTGCTGCCGGTAGAGTTCGCGAAAGTAAGAGGCGCCAATCATGCCGCCCGACGCACCGGCAAACAAAAAGGTTTTTTTCATCATGGCGCCGCCCGTAATGCTGTCGAGGCGTTGCAGCACATTCATGGTAAAGGTGGCGCTGCGGGTTCCACCGCCACTGGTGGTCACCACCACCAGCAAGGGTTTATCGCTGCCCTGTTTTGCCTTCCAGCGGCCAAGGATCGTCTCCATATTTTTCTTGTCCTGTGTGGCCGATGGCGAAACGGCAATGCTGTCGATGTTTTCCTGTGTGTAGGCCGGGTACTGGTTGCGGTTGCCGTAGTTTAAGCCGTATGCTTTGTTGCGCGGATCAATCCACCGCACGCTGTAAAAAACATTTAACAGCAGCAGAAACAGCACCAGCGCCGGCACACTCCAGCTCTGGAAAAAATACACAATGGCGCCGGTGACGCCGATGAGGATGGCAAACAGCAGGGTGATGGAGGCCGCTGCCGGCAACTGGAAAAACGGGTAGTCGAGCAAAAAACCAATCAGCAGCAGAAAAAGGTAGATCACAAAAATGGAGATGACCGCAGCAAAGTGGTGCCGCTTGAAGATTTTCTCCATCAGCTCGTGGGAATAGTGCGACACATCGCGGCAGCGACGTACCCGGTAAAACGAATCAAGAAACCACTCGGACCGGATCAGCGACCGTCCGGCGGCGCCTTTCTCCGGCTGCAGGTGCGAAATGTAATTTTTTGCGCTGCTGAACAGCGGCTGTAGCGCCCTGAAAATGGTTCGGTCGGCGCTGAAAAAATAAAGAAACGAAACGGTGAGCACCAGGATTAACCCAATCAGGAAACCGCCGGTAATGATGGCAATTTCGATGTTGTCGATCAGCTCGCGGTGGTGGAGATAAGTATATGCGTTGAATAAATAGAAGAATAAAAACGTGAGTGGGATAGCGCTGTTGTTGATGCAGAATTTGAGAAAAGGGTATTGCGTTGCGGCCAGGAACGTAAAGTGCCGGCTGAAAAGAATAAAGGTGGTAACGTTCCAGCACATGATGAAAATGCCCACCGCGATTCCCACAATCGCCGCTCCAAGAGCATTGACGTCGCCCATGTACTCGGGCGAAAGAAACAAAGCTTCGGCACCAAAGGATTTCATGAAGGCGCCGCCAACGGTGGCAAACAACAGCACCCAAAAAAGCAGCAGCACCTGGTACTTGCGAAAGTGCAAAAAAAGCAACTGCACGGGCAGGGAGTAAAACGTTCCCCGCAGGTATTCAGGAATGGCGGTGTGCTTTTTCAAGGGTTGTAAAGTACTGCGAAACTGGTTATGGAGGTAACGGGGAAGAAAAGAAAAGTGTTCCATGGTTAGCGGCTTTACTCTTCTAATAAGACGAGCGTACCGCCTGGGACGCTGCACAGGGGCCCACCCCTAGCCCCTCCCGGTGGGAGGGGAACAGCCACCGCACAGCGCCTCGCTTACACAACTTCACATTTGCTTCAACAACCGGTCTGCAATTTTACCGTTACTTTTTTACCATCCGCAGGAACGAGGGATCTGTGGACTGTAACAGCAGGAGGGCTGTTACCTGGTGTACTGCACGTTTATTTTTCTTCAACCACAATTTACAAATGGCTCCTTCATGGCCTTACTAAAAGTTTGTCGATGCTGTATGCGCAGGCTAAAAGCTAAAGCTTATTGCTGATGACTGACAGCTAATCGCTGCTCACAAAAAGAAAACTCCACCAGAAAACCTAGTAGAGTTTAAATAAGTATCGTACAAAAGCAAGGGTCTGTGCCGCTGGTGGCCTTCCTCCACCGGGGGAAGGTCGGGATGGGGGCCGCAAGGGTCTGTGCGATTGTAAGCCCCTCCACCGGAGGGGCGGGGGAGGCCCTTATCCCTTTCGCAGCCGTGGCGTTTTGTGCAAAAAGAAAACACTGACAAGCGAAAGCAGGAGCAACATGCCAACCACTTGGTGCAACTGTGCATTCCATTCAAACAATCCCCAGTGTTGGGGCTTTTTTTGGAGGCTGGTTAACACGGTGAAAACGCCCAGTGCAACCTGCATTACCATTAGCAACAACGGCAACCATTTGATGCGGTTGAACAACCGGCTGCTGTTTTGTTTTACGGCACTCACGGTCCAAGCAACAACCAAGATGGCAAGCAGGTAGGCAAGGTTGCGGTGAATGAAATGAATGGTGACAGGGTTGTTCACCAGGGCAGAGAAAAAGGTTCCCTCAACACCCCGGTTCACCGTAATGCCGGCCGGCAGGTAGCTGCCGTTGATGGAGGGCCAAGTAGGGGCCGCGGTGGCGGCTTTGAGGCCGGCCATGAAGGCGCCGTACGCCAGCTGAACGGCCAGCAGCGCAATGATCCAGCCCAGCATTTTTTTTGAAGAGGACGACACAATTTTTTGGTCCCTCCGCACCAGCAGCCGAAGAGCAAACCAATACGTGTACACCAGCAGTACCAGCGCCGCCATAAAATGAATGGCCAGCCGAATGTGACTCACGTAAAGGTTTTCGTCGTTCAGGCCACTCTTCACCATAATCCAGCCGATGGCGCCCTGCAGCCCGCCCAGTAAAAAAAGAATCAGCATGGGCCTGACCATTTCTTTGCTGAAGCGCTTCTGCACCAGGAAAACAATGAACGGAATGAGGAACACAACGCCGATCAGGCGGCCCCACACCCGGTGAAACCATTCCCAGAAAAAAATGGATTTAAAATCCTGCAGCGTAAAGTAGGCGTGGAGGTTTTTGTACTGTGCAATTTGTTTGTAGCCGTCAAAGGCTTTTTGCCATTCGGCTTCGTTGAGTGGCGGCACGGTTCCCAAAATCGGCTGCCATTCGGTAATGGAAAGGCCTGAGTCGGTAAGGCGGGTAATGCCGCCCAGCACAATTTGCACCACAATCATGAAAACACCGACCAGCAGCCAGATGGCAACCGGACGGCTGCGCTGGTGGCTGACAACCTTTGTTCGCGGTTGGCGAAGAGCTTCTATCATAGCGGTGCAAAGCTACTTGCGGATTGAAGGGATCGGGTGGAGATTTTCCAGATTTTTCGCATGTTTAACCTTCTGCTGTGGAGGTTTGCGGTGGCCGCAGAGCGGCAGATTTTAACGTCGTTCTTTTTTCTTGTTCACCTTCTCTTTTCCAGCTAAACTGTATTTTCGTTGCGGAACAAAAACGCATGCTGCAAGCCTATTTTCAGAAAGAGTTAGTGGAAGCCGGTTGTGACGAAGCAGGCCGTGGCTGCCTTGCCGGGCCCGTGTTTGCTGCTGCAGTAATCCTTCCGAAAGATTTTTTTCATCCGCTGCTCAACGACTCCAAACAGTTAACAGAAGTGCAGCGTTACCAGTTGCGACCTTTTATCGAACAACACGCCATCGCCCATGCGGTAGCGCAGTTGTGCAACGAAGAAATTGACCGGCTGAATATCCTGAAAGCTTCTTTTAAGAGCATGCACCTGGCGGTAAAAGCACTCCCGGTGCCGCCGCAACTCCTGCTCATCGACGGCAATCGCTTTACGCCGTGTGAGGGTATTCCGCACCAATGCATTGTTGGAGGCGATGGACGGTACATGTCCATTGCTGCCGCCAGCATCCTGGCCAAAACATACCGCGACGATCACATGAAAGAATTGCACCAGCAATTTCCGCAATACAACTGGGCCAAAAACAAGGGCTACGCCACCAAAGATCACCAGGCCGCCTTAAACCAGTTTGGTCCGAGCCGCTTTCACCGCAAAAGTTTCCGTCTCGACTACAGCCAGCCAACTTTGTTTACCGCACCAACAGTGGTGCAACACCCCGTTGCAGACGCCGGCGTGGTTTGATGCCTTTGCCTTTTTACGCCGCCGCCGCACAACAATTTTAAACCCGTGCAGCGTTTTTCCGTCTTTGTAGTGTCTTGTTTTTACTGCATGACTGAATGTTCTGCCGTAAAAATGGTTGAAGGTTAACAAGAGCGCCTCCTGATGGGGGCGTTTTTGTTGGGTCCTCTTACTCCAGTGCAATAAAAAGCCCTTCTTTGCGGCTGCCGTTAACGGCAAAACTGCGGATGGCCTTGTACTTCTTTCCGCCACAGTTGCATTTTTCGGTGGTCAATTCAAAATTTTCGAGGAGGAATTGCTTGTTGGCTGACGGCAGCGTGACCTGCCAGTCGTACGAAGAAGAGAGGCTTTGCACAACGGCTGAACGCGAAGTGTCGGACGGAGAAACCGGCGCAGCAATACGAAAGCTGTTCACCACCTGCGTGTGGCCGGTGTTCGGTACATAACTCACAAACAAAACAGTGTCGGTTTCGCGGGCTTTGAATTTTTCAAAGCTTACGGTTAGTTCTGTGCCGTCGCAGTAAACTTTGCAGCAGCCGGCCAAAAGCAAAAACAAAAAGCAAACAATAAATGATTTCATGATGGGATGGTTTCAGTTGGCAATGACAAGAGAAAACGGCGAATTGTTGCCTGCAGGTCACCTTCCTGCGCAACAGCAAACGGCTGGTAAAAAAACTGGTGCGCCATTGTCAGCACAGGCTTCAGCCTGAACTTGCTTTGCTCCACGCAAAAGGCAAGGTTCTGTTTCATCAGGTGGCGGGCCAGGTACTCCTGTTCTGTTTGGCCGGGAGTGGGAATGAGGATGCTCCGCTTTTGAAGGGCGGCCAGGTCCATCACCGTGCTGTAGCCGCTCCGGCTGATGACCATCGATGCTTTGCGTACCACCGCCTCCAACTCGGCTGCCGGCAGGTGGTGAAAAACGTTTACATTTTTGGCCACGGTCATTTCTTCTTCCAGCCCCGGAAGACCTCTGACCAATATCACCGGATCCGTATAATCTTTCAGGTCTTCTAAAATCCGCTGCTCCAGCAGTGAACGCTGTGGCTCGGGACCCGAAAGCAACACCAGCAGGTAGTCTTCTCCGGGTACGGTTGTTTCCTCTTTAAAACGCGACAGCGGCCCGGTGTAAAAAATCGGGATGGAGGGAAGATTTTGCGGGTGCGAAAGGTCGCCGGCCAAGTTGGGTTCACCTTCCACATCGGGCACCCAGCACTCGTGAAACTGGTTGATGTGCTGGTAAACGGTTTCCTGTAAAAGATCTTCGGCAAGCTTCAGCGGAATTTTAATACACAACTGGTGTGTCATAAAAACCGATCGTACCTGTGGATGAAAAAGGCCATAGCGGTTGTCTGAAATCACGGCATCAATCCGCTGTTCGGCAACAACTTTTTGCAACCACACTTGTTCTTCTTTTATCGCATCCAGAAGTTTGGGAATTTGTGCCACAATTTTTACCGCGAGTCCCCAGCCCGATGTTGCGTATTCAATTTCATAACCGGGTAAATGGAGCATGGGCAGCGCCGGAAATTCCTGTTGCAATAAGGCTTTCCCCCTACCTGACGCAGCGAGCAAGACGTTGCAGTTTTGCCGGAGCAGTTCTTTAATCAGCGGAATGCAGCGGGTTGCATGACCAAGCCCCCAGTCGAGCGGCGCTACGAGTATAACAGGCGAAAGATCTCCTTGATTCACGTTAAATTTTTTTCGTTTAGCCGATGCTTATACTAAATTGGCGGTCAAAATAGTTATTTTCAAAAATTCAGCATGAGGAAGATATTCTATATGGCATTGTTCTTGACTATTCTTGGTAGCACCGGTTGCTCTCGCAATTACTACTCTGGTACTGGCAAAGGAAGCAGTTGCGGTTGTCCCGGAAAGGTCTAAGGATAAAAAAGGATGAGCCATGAAAAACTATAACCGAGATTTGTTGTTGTTGTACAAGGACGAAGTGTATAACGATGATTTAATTCAGTACGAAGTAGAATGTCTTCACCGGATTCTGATGACTGTGGAACGAAACGATGTTTTTTGCCAGGCCCACGAATTAGTGAACCGCTACAAAATAACACGAAAAGCAAAGGCCATCCTAAAAGCAATAGAATGGCCTGAACTAAAACCGTTTCAATTTCTACTCAACAAAAATTAAGAAAGCTGCTGCAAAGTGGCTTTTAATTTCTGCAGCATTTCGTCAATTTCCTCTTTTTTACAAGTGCCCACACTGAGCCTGTACCAGGGCGATGATTTGGACGCACCAAACGCATAGAACGGCACAATTGCCAGCCCGGCCTTTTGCAACAGGTACGACGTCACGTCGGCTTGTGTTTGAAGTGTATTACCCTCGGCTGTTTTCTTTCCCACTAACTCAATTTTTATTGTCAGGTAGATGGCCGCTTCCGGTGTTACGGCATCCACAGGGAAACCTTCGTCTTTCAACGCCACCAAACCATCATGAATGCGGCGAAGCCGCTCTTCCACTTCGGCCTTGAAATGGGTGAGATAGGTATCAATCGCTTCTGTTTGTCCCAGGAATTTTGTTAAGCCTTTTTGTTCCGGCATGGGTGCCCAGGCGCCCACATGCGAAAGAATGGCTTTCATTTTATTCAGCACAGCTGCCGGACCGGTGCTCCAACCCACACGAACACCCGTAGCTGCAAAGCACTTGCTGATGGCGTCGATAAAAATTGTGTAGGGCCGCATCTCCGGGTTGAGCGTTACGGGGTCGTAGTGCTGAATGCCGTTGTAGGTGAGGTGCCAATACATCTGGTCGTACATTACGTACAGTTTCTTGCCATCACCGCGGCGTTTGTTTTCTTCCACCACCATCTCACAAATAGCCGCCAATTCTTCCTTGCGGAAGGTGGTGCCCGTTGGATTTTGCGGCGAGCAAAGCGCCAGGAAGGAAACGTCGCTGATGTAAGGCTTTAAATCTTCTGCCGTTGGCATGAAGGCATTTTCGGCTTTGGCTTCTACCACCACGTGTTCGGCTTCTACAAAATGCGTGTAGTGGTTGTTATTCCACGAGGGTACTGCGTACAGCACTTTTTCGCCTTTGTCCACCACGGCACGGAACAGCGCATAAATCAGCGGACGGCCACCGGAGGCCACCAGTATTTCCTCCACGCCGTAGTCCAGTCCCTGGTATTGTTTGATGTATTTGCTCAGTGCTTCACGCAATTCCAGGCTTCCTTCGCCGGGAGGATAGTTGGTGAAGTGTGCCCGGTAGGCATCGACAATGTCGTCTTCCAACTGTTTTGGAATGGGAAATATTTTCGGGTCAAAATCGCCAACGGTAAAGTTGTAAATGCGTTCTCCTTTGCGGATGCGCTCCCTGATTTCGCCGCCCAGTTTTACAATCTCTGAGCCGATCAGTGTTTCGGATAAATGCGAAAGCTTCATGGTTTTTAATTGCGCGGCAAAAGTAGGCCATAATCCCGAACAGGAGCGGATGTGATTTTAGCGGAAAATATGATGGCCAAGGGAGAGGAGTTGGCAGTCGACAATCCAACAGACAAGCTTCCTACTGGAGATGAAAATTATAGTGGAGGAAAAGTTATGGTCATCGTTGCATGGTTTTGAGCGTTGACTTAGTGATCATACTGCGTATTGCTTACGGCCGGCTGCCAACTTACTTCTCTCCAACCTTCAACTGGATCTTCTCGCTGTTGTGCGTGTACAAGCCGCTGTCTGAAAAAATGCCGAAGCGGAAAAAATAGTCGCCTGTTGCTAGCACAGGATCCAATGTCCAGGCGTTGATATGACCACGAACGAGTTGTTGCAATGTAAACGGCGCTTCAATGGTTTTTTGTTCTTCCCGTCCTTTGAAAAAAACGATGGCAATCTTTTCGTCTGCTCCGGGGTGTTGTTGCAAATACGCTGCGTATGATGCTGGAATATCGAGTGTGAAATGAAGCTGCAGCGAATCGCCGTTGGCAATTTGATAATCCTTGCTGCGGAATTGAATTTTTGCAAAGGATTGAAAGCTGCTGTCGAAGCGGAAACCAACCGTGAACAGCGGTGCTTTAATCGAGTCAGGGAAAGCCGGTACGTTGTAGATATCGAATACATAAACGGGTTTGCCCAGCAAGGAATCTTCCACCGGCCAGAAGTTGTAGTTGTTGCGCCGGTCGTTGAACTTGTTTAGCGAATACGTCATCTGCCCCGAATAAAACCAATACTTCGATGCCCGTTGGTAACTGTTGTTGAACACCACCGGATACGGCTTTGTTTTTTGCGCCAGAGTTTGCGGCCACTTTTCCCAGGCATGGTAGCGTTCAACAATGGCGTCGGCCGGAATCAGGTTGACGACCATAATGATCCGAAACGCAAAGGTGATCACCAGTGTTGGCACCAAAAGCCGCAGCAGCCACTTGCGCCAGCTTTCCCGATGCAGAAAAAATTCGTGAGTTAGTACCATCACCGGGATAATGGCCGGTGCCGTCCAGTTGGGCTCTACTTTTCCTTTCAATGTACTGAGAAGGAAAAACACAAAAAAACCAACGGCCAAAAATTTCAAGGCCCGTTCAAAAGCATTGTTGGTGCGAAACAGGAATGCCGCAGGCCAAAGCAAAAAGCCGGCAAATGGCCCGGCCAGCAACAATTGTCCTAAAATATAATCAGTGGTGTAGGAGAACTTATAGGGATTGACATTGCTTTCGAACAGGTGGTACCGAAAGCTGATCCAGTTGTGCTGGTTCTGCCACCAGAGATGCGGCACAAACAAAAAGAACGCAAGCAGGCCGGCAAGATAAATTTTGGAATTGCGCAGCAATTTCAAATTGGAAAGCAACACAAAAAACAACACCAGCACGCCATGATACTTGCTGTACAATAGCGCAGCGGCAGAAAGCCCGAGCCACAAACTATTTTGCCACGAAGCGTTGTTAACAAACTTCCGGTACAGCCAAAGGAACAAGGCGGTAAAAAACAACAGAGGAATATCGGGCACCGCTACAAAACCACTGATTTGCAAAACGGCTACCGACAGCACGATGGCATAAAACAGGAACGGCGCTTTTTTGTCGGTCAGCTTTTCTGTGAAAAAGATCGTAGCGGTGTTTAAAACCAGGGGCAGGATGCGCACACCCAATTCGCCACCAAAAAAGAGTGTCCCGATTTTGATGACCAGCGCCACCATTGGCGGGTGATCAAAATAGCCCCAATCCAAAAAAACGGGAGAACACCCAGTAATAGGCTTCATCGTCCTGCAGCTCGGTAAAGATGGATTGAAACAAGCCCAGTAAAAACCAGGCTGCGTAAAAGACGGCGCGGTGGTGCTTTTTCAAAAAAGAGGTCAAGCGGAAGAATTGTTTTCGTTGAAAAGATGGTTGATGGATGTTATGGCTTTTTGCAGGCGTTGCCGGTCGGTGCCGCTGATCTCTACCCAGGGAATGCCGCTGTTGATCACGATGTCCTTGTACACGTTGAATAACTTCTGCCGCATGGCCAGGTCGGGGTATTCCCGCAATTCGTCCTGCGCCCAGGGCAGGTCGGTGTTGCACAGCAGGTAAAGATCGCAGGTGCTTTGTGCAATGCCTTTCAAAATCCAGGTGGGGCAATGGTGAAAGGCCACTTCGTACCAAACCTTCATCACGTACAGGTCAGTATCGACAAAATAGTATGAACCTTTTGCTTCCTGGGCAAAATAGTTTTCAATGGCCAGCTGTCCCTGCGCAATTTTCGTCAGGTCGTGGTAAGTGTAAGCCGTTCCGTTTTGCAGCAGGTATTCCCGGGCATACTCCGGGCACCACACGGTTTGGTAGTGCTCGGCCAGTTCTTCGCACAAAGTGCTTTTGCCGGTTGATTCGGGACCAATGATGACAATTTTTTTCATTCGTTCTCCAGCGCAAAAATAGCGGCATTCCCCGGTGCTTTTCCACGGCGCTGCCATTCCATCAGGCCAAAGATGGCCAGCACCAGCAACACCACGTAATATACGCTGGTAAACACCAGTCCTTTTACATAATACAGCGGAATGGAAGCCAGGTTCGTGGCGATCCACCACCACCAGCTTTCCACTTTCTTTTTCGCCATCAGCCACATGCCGGTGTATGCCGTAGCAGAAGCAAAGGCATCCGCCCAGGGAATGGCACCGGCGAAATAGCGCTTCAGGTACGTTAGTGCAAAAAAGATGGTGACGTAAAAAAAGAGAAAGAAGCCCAGTTGCTGCAGCCACTCCCGCCGGTTGGAAAGGGTGACTTTTACCAGGGGCTGTGCCGTGCGGTCTTTGCGGGTCCACAGCCACCAGCCATAGAGGCTCATAACCGTGTAGTAAAAGTTGACGCTGGCTTCACCAATCAGGTGAAATTTAAAACTGAGGTAGATATAGATCACCGTATTGATTAATCCCGTTGGATACACCCAAATGTTTTCAATTCGTGAAAACACCACGCTGATGATGCCGGCAAACACTGCGATGTATTCGAGTAAGGAGGTGTTTTGAATGTCCCGGAAAAATTGTTGGAGAACGTCCTGCATAGAAACGCAAACCTAAGACGAAGTCAAAATTCAAACGGAAAAAGTAAAATGAGCATCGGCAACAAACAGCCTCCTTTTGCAATTTGCCTTTTCAGCTTTGCCTTAATTGGCTTTGTAGCGCCGCAACGGCTGCAGAAACACGCTGCCCCTGTTGGTGTGAAACCGCACCGGTACCTGCCGCACGGCTTTGCGCGGTCCTTCCGTGACTTCGAAATGCAGGTGCGGAAAAGCACTAAAACCGGTGCTGCCGCTGAAGCCGATTACTTGGCCCTGGCGCACCGAATCGCCAACTTGCACCAGCGCTCCGTTGTGCTGCAGGTGCACATAGTGTGCATAGGTACTGTCGCTGTGCCTTATGGCAATGTGGTTTGCTTTTCCAACGTATTTCTTTCCAATGCCGCCCTCTGTGCCGGCCACGTTTACCAGCATCACCACTCCGTCTCTTGCTGCGCACACCTTTGTGCCCCGGCGCATCTTGAAATCAAGCGCAATGTCGTCGTAGTGGGAAAAGAAGGAATGGTAGCCCTGGACCACGCGGTACGATTTTCCTTTTTCGTACGGAAGCGCATACACAAAGGCCGTATCGGAAAGCGCTTTACTGGCGTGGTAAAGCATGGTGTTGCTTTGCAGGATGGTGCAGGAGCAGAAGGTGGTCAGGATTAAAAAACAAATCCATTTCATGGCTGATGGCGATCGTTAATCGATCCAACGGTTGTTGAAGATACTTCTTCCTGAAAAGACTTTCGGCGCCACGTTACCGATACAGCGGAGATGGTTACATTTATACTATGAGCATTTTTCGCTACAGCAACACATCGGCCATCTTTGCCAAGCTCGTAAACCCGCTTCTTTGCCTGGCCCTGCTGCTGTGGATCCTGTACGTTGGCCAACCGGTGCTGATCCCGTTTTCGTTCTCCTGTCTCTTTGCAATTTTGCTGATTTCTCCCTGCCGTTTGCTTGAGAAACTGGGCCTGCCACGTGGCTTTGCCGTTTTAATTAGCTTGCTGCTGGCACTGGTGGCTTTCTTTTTTGTTTTTTATTTTATCTCCAGTTCTGTTGTTTCGTTCCGCAATGATTTCCCGCTGATGGTGCAGAATATTCAACAGGCCATCACGGACCTGCAGGTGTGGCTGCACAGCAAATTCAACATCAGCACCGATAGAATCCGCGAGTTGATGAACTCTTCCACTTCGAAGGTGCTGCCCAAAACATCGGCCATTGTAAACACCGCACTGACCACCGTGTCGAGTGCTTTTTTGACCGGCGTGATCATCTTTCTGCAAACCTTTTTGCTGTTGTTTTACCGCAGCCTGATTGTAAAGTTTTTTGTTTCGCTTTTAGCCGAAGAATTTTCCTCGCACATTTACGACCTGATGGCGCGGATCCGGTACGTTATTCAGAGTTACCTCATTGGCTTGTTCATTGAAATGCTGGCAGTGGCGGTGGCGTATTGTACTGCGCTGTTTATTATCGGCGTGAAGTATGCCTTGCTGCTCGGCATCATTGGCGCCATCCTGAACCTGGTTCCTTACCTCGGAATTTTTATCGCCTGCATTCTGACGGCACTCATTACGTTCAGCACCAACACGCCATCGGCAGTGTTGTGGTCTGTGATCTCCATCCTGGTGATTCACCTTACCGATGCTAACATTCTGTTGCCGAAGATCGTTGGCTCCAAAGTGCGCATTAATGCACTCACCACCATCATGGGGGTAATTATCGGCGAAGCCATCTGGGGCATTCCCGGCATGTTCCTGGCTGTTCCGGGCATGGCCATTCTGAAGGTGGTATTCGAAAGCATTCCTGCTTTTCTGCCCTTTGCCATTTTGATGGATGATGACCACCGGCCGGCGAACACCAAAAAACCCTTTCTGCAACGGCTGGCCAACCGGGTGGCAACCGTCAAGAGACAAAAAAAAGCACCTTAGAGGTGCTTTGAAATGTTGTTGGAAGAGAAACCCAATCTCTTGCTCTCGCAATATCCAGTTTTAGTGTCTTACTCCGCTTCGGCCACCACTTCTTTTACTTCGGGAATCATGCGCTTCATCATGCCTTCGATGCCGGCTTTCAGGGTAATCATCGACGAGGGACAACCGGAACAGCTTCCCTGTAACATCAGGTTCACCACGCCGTTGTCGTAGCTTTTGAACTGAATGGCGCCGCCGTCCATTTCCACCGCCGGCTTTACATAGTTTTCCAGCAGTTCTTTAATGCGAACCACCACGTCATCGTCATCGGCCGCCACGGCATTGCTGCTTTCCTGTTTTACCGTTGCCAGTTCTTCTTCGTTAATCACGGGTTTGCCTTCTTCGAGGTATTCTTTCAAAAACTGCCGGATGGTAGGAATAACATCGTTCCAGTCGGTTTCCGGTGTTTTGGTCAGCGTAACAAAGTTGGAGGCCACAAAGACCGCTTTGATAAACGGGAAGCCAAAAAGCTCGTTGGCCAATGGTGAAGGTTTGGCACTTTCCACGTCTTGGAAATCAGCGCTTTTGCCAGGAAAGAGGAGCTTGTTGGCCACAAACTTCATCGTTTCCGGGTTGGGCGTCATTTCGGTGTATATGCTGATGATGGGATTGCCTGTTTTAATCATAACGTTTTTGTTTGTTCCGCAAATTTATTACATGATCTGCCAATATCCCGTTTTCGGTGCAATGGGGATGTGAATGAAGTGCAAAACCAACGCCAAAAGAGGCTGTAGTGGCTGTTGGATCCTTTTTGCCGGTGGTTAGAAGCTGTATTTTGCGGTGAGTGTTGCATAAAACAGGTTCCCGCCCCGTTCCGACAAATCGGGCCGTCCCGGTACTGAAATCAGGTTCTGCGGCAGAATGTAAGAAGGTGTCGCCATCAGCAGCACCTTTCCCGACGCATAAATAACCGGCACTGAAAGTTCGTAGGCCAGTACATTGAAGCGACTGACATTTTCCGTTACCTGCTGGCTGCTTCCGGGAAACAGCAGAACCCCTGGTTTCACTTTTTTGTAATAGCTGCGTTGAAAGTTTTGCGTGCCGCCGTAAATGGTTGTTGTGGGATCAAAAATCACGACACTGTTCTCAGTAGCTTGAATGCGAACGAGGTGATCCAACCCGGCGGTTGCGCCATAATCCACTTTGTCGCTGAACTTCACATCGCCACCGGCGGTGATGTTCAGGACATTGTTTTGAAACGTAAAACTGGCGCCGGATTGTGCTTTCAGTGCCGATTGCACCAATTCACTGTTCTCCTTGTAAAATGGTTTGGTTACGTAAAGGCTGCTGATCCATTTTTCACCAACGTTCTGGTATCCGGCGCTTGCAACCGTGCCGGCATAGGCAAGCCGTTGCAGGCTGTTGTTGGTGAAAATGGGCGCTGCATTTACATACAATTTCGACGTGAACCACAACTCTGCCAACGGGAAAAAACCGGTGCTTTTTAAACTGTCGGTACGCCCATAATAATTTAAGGCGGTATTGTAATTCAGGCTGATTTTTAACTGTGGCTTTTGTGGTGTGGAGTCTGATTGCGCCTCGCTTGTTTGCAGCACAAGCAGGAACAGCAAAGCTGCGAAGGGTTTAAGGGATTTCATGTGTGCGGAAGTTTAATAAAGAAGCCACTCTGTTGGAGTGGCTTACAACAAGAAATAGATTTGGTTATTGGTGACCGGCTTTTACCTCGGTTTCCGATCTGGCCTCAAGACGTGCTTCTGCTTTGGCCTTTTTGGCTTCTTCTTTTGCCGCTTTTGCTTCGGCTTTAGCGACCGCTTTTGTTTCCTTGGTTTTTTCTTTTGTTTTGGCAACAGTGCCGTCGGCCGTGTTCTCGATTTTGGTTTTGATTTTTGTTTCTTTTTCTTCGGCAGTGTTCACCGCCTTGCTGCCATTAACATGTGCATTTACACCCGCATCAGCTTGTGTTTGATCGTCGGTTTTGGCACCGAAGATGGCTGAATTTTCGTTGGCGTGGGCCCTGGCCTGTTCGCTTGCATGAACATCTGCCTGTGCGTGAACCCTTGCACCGCCTTTTACGTCGGTGTTTTGTTTAACGCTTTCGGTTGTTGCCTGCGTTGCGGCAGTTGTGGAAGCAGCAACATTTGCCGCTTTAGACGCCGTAGCAGAAACGGTGTTTCGTGTTGCCGCTGTTGTTCTGGAAGCCGCATTGGCAGCGGTTTTCGTGGCTGACGCTGCATTCACAGAACTGTGAACGGCAGCATGTGTTGAATTGGCAACACCCAAACGGACTTGGGCAAAGGAAAGGGTGGTTACAAAGGCTCCGGACAGGACGAGGATTACTTGTTTCGTAGATTTCATAGTTGCGTGTTTTGTGCTAAATAGAACGAAAACTTTTGCGCAGGTTTAAAAATGTGGAAAACTGCTGTGAAGGATCTTTGAAAACCCTTATTGGCATACAGCGGTTCTGCTTGAATAAGCCAAGGGCAGTTCAGCAAAGAAAAGGAAAACAAAAGAAGAAGAAACCGGTCCGGGATGAGTTGTTTTTGGTGTTAGTTTATCAGTGTACCGGGTTGGGTGCTGTTGCTCGAATGCCGTTCAGCATGCCGTTTATTTGAAAGAAGTTGGAGCACGTATTTTTCGGTCAGCCGTAGCAACATTGCCACTCCTGCTACAAAAGACAAGTACACCACTAAAATGAGGAATTTAATGCCACTATTGGTGTGCTGCTCTGTTAGCTGCAGAAACGGAGCCCGGAGAAAGCCGTTGACAGCAAAAAGGTACATGGATAAATCGCCTACAAAAAACAACGTTTTCCTGATCCATCCATCGCCAATGTGAATGACCTGTTTTGCAAAAACATAGCCGTATAGAAAAAAGATGGTCACACAAATGCGGGAGAAAAGCCACGCTTTCATGTACCAGTTGCTGAGGAAAAGCACAGCCAGTGCAACCAGTAAGACCCAGATTGGCATGGGGATGTTCTTGTATTTTGCCAGGGCCAAACCAAGGCAAATCACCGACATATGCCCAATCACCAACGCAATTGGAAAAACACCTGTTGCACTAAACCGGTACAAGAACAGGTTAACCAGTGCCAGGCAAAACAGCGACAAACAAACGAGAAAGACCAACCCATACTTGTTGAACCCTTTCCGCAGCAGCGGGAAGATCAGGTAAAACTGAAAAATCATGGAGTAAAACCACCAGGGCCCAACAACCGTAAGGCTTTCCCCCGGAACCAGGTTGGATACAAATGTGAGCCGGAGCAGGATGCCAATGAATAGATCGGGATGATGAAAGGTGCGGGTGGTAATAAAGGTGAAAGCCAGGAAAAATAACACGGCCAGGAAGAATGTTGGCCACAGTTTCCACAAGCGGTCACTGATGAATGGACCATAGCGCAGCGGCTTGTGTTGGTAGGAGGAATACAAACCATACGCACTGAGGAAAACAAAAAGCTGAACGCCGTAGTGACCGAGATAGGCAAACAGTAAACCAACAACATCATATCCATTCAACGAAAGGTGGTCGCGAAAGGAATTGAAATTTTTGGATGAAAAGGAGAATTCGTTTTCAATCATCCAGCCGGGTAAAAGATGAAAGAAATTGTGCAGCAAAATGAGCGTGATTCCAACCGCCTTCAACACGGTTGTATCGTTTTTAGAAAGCCCCTGCCATCGCAGTGGAAATTGCTTTTCTTTGGTTGGCGCTGTCATACTGTACTGCCTTTATTGACAGCCGGCGTTTAAAGAATTGAAACACCAGCCGGTTATTAAATTTAGGTGTTCCTGTGCAATCAGGTTAGTCTGCTCTACCTGTTGGTAACACCTCGCTTTTGTGCCCTCTACTTTTTGCTGTTTGGTTGCTCTTTAGCCAAGAACTTCTGTTCGTAAGTCAGGTCCTTTCCAATGTATCTTTCTCTTGGGGAAAACCCCGGATTTACTAAACTGCGTGTTGCATCGAATTCTTTAAAACGGACATTGCTTAAATCTGCAAGGGTGTAAATCAGGTCGTCCGTCATGTATTTCCTGTCTGTTACATATTGATGTTTGCTATCCTGCTGCTTGTATTTATCGGAAAGCCAAAGCACAAAAGGAATGTCGTACATGGGTTTTGTGCCGTTGTCCTCCTGGTGCGAGCCCATGCTTTTTGTTTCGTACACTTCTTCGCCATGGTCGGAAAAGTAAACAACATAGGCTGGTTGCTTTTGTTGTTTTACCAGGTCAATGACGCTGTTCACAACGTAGTCATTGTATAAAACGGCATTGTCATAAGCATTGATTACCTCAAACGCTTGCCTGCTTTTGAAAATCGTTGAAGGCGTGTCGCGAAACCTGTCAAATTCCGGCGAATACCGCTGGGAGTAGCTGGCGTGTGTACCCATGAGGTGAAGGATGATAAACTTCTTTTTTTCTCTTTTCGTCAGAATTCGTTTTAAAGGAAAAAGTACCTGGTCATCGTAGGGTGTAGCGGTCTCCCAGGATTTTGTGTTTATAAAATAGGTGTTAGTGGCCGACTTGGCAATTGACGTAACGAGGGTTTCATCAATACCAATGGGGTTTTGATTGGAAATCCAATACGTATCAAAACCGGCTTTGTTCATCAACTGGAGCACCGATCCGGCTTTTTTCAATTCGGGATGTTCGTGGTTGGCAAGGGTGAGTACTTTTTCCAGGGAATAGATGGTGTGGGTGTGTGGACTAATGACATCGGTGTACACCATCAACTCATTTTTCCGGCTATCCAGCAACGGGGTTGTTTCCCGGGAGTAATTGTACAGGCTCATGTGGTGCCGGGTGGTTGACTCACCAATGATGACGACGGCCAGTTCTTCCTGCTCATTATCGGAAGAAACGTTGGAAAACTGTCCGCCATATTTGTCTTTGCTCAACAAGCGGTACTCCCTCGCATCGTTCTGATACACCTGAAAATATTTCAGTCCCAGATACAGGGGATTTGCCTGGTAAATTTTTGCAAGCACAAAAGCCCCGGCCACCAAAACAAACAAAAAAGCCGTATGCAGTAGTGGGCGAAATGGTTGCGGTTTCAGGGATAGAAGCCGGTTAAAAAAATAGCGGTACGAACGTAC
>Ga0366775_1010_pt1 | contig 30150 bp, 25 predicted proteins | sample BONcelN113001D10_FD_207075 | JGI IMG/M metagenome (GOLD analysis project Ga0366775, IMG submission 207075) | Enriched cells from coal bed in the Powder River Basin, Montana, United States - BONCAT cells N11 rep2 HSBNCT.N11.300.1.D10 ...
TGATGTAGTCTTCCAGGTGCAGCACTTTTCGGGTCACCAGCAACAGGGTTTGCGTCATGGCAAAACCGGAGAAGATGGCACCCGCAACAAAGTAAGGCGGGAAGATGGTGGTATGCCAGCCCGGAATAACAGACGTGGCAAAGTCAAAGGATACAATGGTGTGTACCGAAAGTACCAGCGGTGTAGCCAAACCAGCCAGCACCAGCGACAGGGCCTCGTGGCGCTGCCAGTGTTTTGTAGAACCGGTCCAGCCAAATGCAGCCACACCGTAAAAAGCTTTGCGCCATTTTTCTTTAGCGCGGTCACGCAGCGTGGCAAGGTCGGGTAAAAGGCCGGAGTACCAGAACAGCAGCGATACCGTGAAATACGTTGAGATGGCAAATACGTCCCACAAAAGCGGCGAGTTGAAGTTTACCCACAACGGGCCGCGGGTATTAGGATACGGCAGTGTAAAGAAGGCATTCCACACACGACCCATGTGAAAGATCGGGAACTGGCCGGCGCACATCACCGCAAAGATGGTCATGGCCTCCGCGGCACGGTTTACCCCGGTTCTCCAACCCTGGCGAAACAGCAACAAGATGGCAGAGATCAGGGTTCCGGCGTGACCGATACCCACCCACCATACGAAGTTGGTGATGTCCCAACCCCAACCAACAGTGCGGTTCAGGTTCCATTGACCGGTACCAAACCAAACTTCGCGGGTTACCGATATAATCCCAAACAAAAGACAGCAAACGGAGAAGATAAACCCAATCCACCAGGTGAGGGATGGCTTCTGTTCAACCGGCCGGCAAATGTCTTCCGTTACCTGGTGGTAGTCCTTGTTCCCATCGACCAGTGGCGGTCTAACCTGCGATTCGTATCTAAGTAATGCCATAAGTTAAAGCGATGAGCTGTTGTTCTTTGTTGAACGGCAGCTTTGGTTTTTACAACTGTTCTTTTATCTGCGTTGCTGCTGGCATCCGGTAAAAGACGACAGCAAGCCTTTTCAATTAGTGCTCTGCCTTTTCTTCAGTAGCCGGTTGGTGCTGTGGCGTCACCGGTTCGCTCGTCTGCTGAAATGACTGCTCGTTGGCGTTTTCGCCGCGAACAATGAGTTCATCCGTGTTGCGGATTTTTGCCAGGTAATTGATGTTGGGCAACGTGTGAATTTGCTCCAGCACATAAAACAAGCGGCGCGGATTTTCTTTGCGTGTCCGGGTGATGGTGCTGGTGTCGTCGTTAACGTTACCAAACACAATGGCCCCGGTCGGACAAGCCTGCGCACAAGCGGATTGTACTTCGTCGCCTTTGATGGGACGGTTTTCCATTTTCGCCTGCAGCTTGCCGGCTTGCGTACGCTGCACGCAGAAGGTGCATTTTTCCATCACACCGCGGCTGCGGGTAACCACATCCGGGTTCAGCACCATTCTCGTCAGGTCATCGTTCATTTGGTACACCACTTCGTTCAGCTCACCGGTTCCACTCTTTGGACCCAGCACACCGTGTGTACTGGCGCCGGTGTAGTCGCCCCAGTTAAAGCGGCGCACTTTATAGGGACAGTTGTTGGCACAATACCTTGTACCAATACAACGGTTGTAGATCATTTGGTTAACTCCCTCGGAGTTGTGCATGGTTGCCGCTACCGGGCATACGTTTTCGCACGGTGCGTTGTCGCAGTGCTGGCAAAGCATGGGCTGAAACACAACGGCTTTCAGGTTGTCCGGATTTTTTTCATCCGTTACATAATAGCGGTCGATGCGCAGCCAGTGCATATCATGGTAACGGAGCACTTCGTTTTTACCCACAACCGGAACGTTGTTTTCAAGGTGACAAGCCACCACACAGGCGCCGCAACCATAACAGGCATTCAGGTCAATGGACATGCCCCACTTTACGCCGGGTTGTACATAGTCGCCGTACAGCGTTCCTTCTTTGCGGTAGTCGCCACTTTTCTTGGCAAAGTCGGCACGCAGCTCTTCGCGGAAATCCAGGAAAGCATCCGGGTCGTGGCGGAAGGTAGCCAGCGTGGTTTCTTTCACTACTTCAGTACGTCCTTCGTACGAGTTGTGCATCTGCACACGGGCAATCTTGTATTTGTCAACCGGTGCCGCCGACACGCTGACCTCGTTGTGGTATTCCACCGTTCTGGTGGTAGCATTCCAACGGGCAAACGGAAATACATTGGCGCCCCGGCCTTCAGCTGCTTTGGAAAAGTTGAGGCTGCGGCCATAGCCGAGAGCCACGGCAATGGTATCGGGGTTCATCCCCGGAACCACCATCACCGGCAGGCTGACTTTTTTGCCGTTGGCGGTCAGCTCAATTACCTGGCGGTCTTGGTAGTATTCGTAATCGATGCCTTCGTAATCGATACCAAGTTCTTTTGCCTTCTTGGTAGAGATCATTGCATAGTTCTCGTAAGTCGTACGGGTGATCGGGTCGGGCAGTTCGAGCAGCCAGGGGTTACCGCCTTGTCGTGGCGACAGCATGTTCACCTGCTGAAACAGCACAATCTCGTCTTTACCACCCGAACGTGTGGCGGAAAGCGCCGCTACGGCAGCCGCTACGTTGCCTACCGGTGTTCCTGTTGGAGCAGGAGCTGGTGCAGCAACAGCAGGTGCTGTTGTTGGTGTTTGATTGGGAGTTGCCCCGTTGGGTGTACGAACACTGTCGCGGGCATTCACGGTCATGGTGCCAGCCACCAGCCTGTCATCGTTGGCGGTAAACAGGTTGTTGTTTTTGTTCACCTGCGCCGATGCGATGTTGCCGGAGGCACTCCACACACCATCTTGCAGCACACGGTCAAAGGCAGCCTGGCCGCCCAGTCTTCCTGTCCAATAAGTGCGGAAGAAGGTTTCGTAATCAGTATTGTTTCCGCTCCAACGCAACAGCGAGGTTTCAAAAGCACGTGTTTTGAAAAGCGGGTAAATGGTCGGTTGAATAAACGAAATGTACCCTGTTCTTGGCTCGGCATCACCCCAGCTTTCGAGGTAATGGTGCGATGGTACCAGGAACTGGCATAGCTCGGCGGTTTCATCCAGCTTTTCGTTGAGCGAAACCGTGAGTTTCACCTTTGCCAGCCCGTCCGTAAAACGTTTGGGATCAACATAGCTGTAAACAGGGTTGGCGCCGTAAAGCAACAGCGCACCAACACGGCCTGCATTCATATCATCAACAAGTGTCGCCATATCGGCATCGCTGCCCTGGCGGTAGTTGAAGGTTGTGGCCGTGTCGATGGTGGTACCCATGGCACCGGCCAGGCGGTTAATTTCCCGCACAACGGTTTGTATGTTCGGGTCGTTGCTTCCGCTCACCACCAGGGCTCGGCCGCTGTGGGCCCGCAGGTCAGTGGCAACTTTCTGCACGTCCGTTTTCAACTCGGCACTAAGCGCAGGAGCTGCACCACCGCCACCCATTGCGGACAGCAAGGCCAGTGCAACAGCAGCGGTTTCCGACGGGCGGTGTGTAAACCGCTCATCAGCGCTGGCGCCGGTTGGGCTCAGATGGCATTCAAACTGGTAGTGTTTGCTCATGCCGTCTTCCGGGTTTTTGATCTTGCGCTTGCTCGAATACTGACGGGCAAACTCCACCGGAGCCAGCCAGGTCGTCAGGAAGTCGGCAGCAAGACTTACCACCAGGTCGGCCTTGTCGAAATTATGGGCAGGAATACGGCCGCCATAAGCGGTCATCAGTCCCGAATAAGAATAAGCGTCGTATTGTACGTGGCGGCTACCGGGGTATTTTGCCAAAAACTGGGCAATCACCTGTTTGGTGGTTGGCGAAACAACCGTAGAGGTCAGCAACACCACCGGGCCACCGGCACCGCTCAGGCCACCAACAATCTGCTGGTCTAGCTGGTCGAAGGTGGGAATTTCCTGGAACGCTTTGCCGCTTCTTTTTTTCGGATGTGGAATGCGGTGGGTATCGTACAGATCAAGCACCGATGCCTGGGCACGGGCCGAGGTACCGCCTTGCGTAAAAGGATAAAGCGTGTTGCCTTCAATTTTTATCGGGCGTCCTTCTCTTGTTTTTACCACAACCGGCAACACATCACCATCCATCACGTAGGTACTGGCGAAGTATTTCGGAACACCTGGTGTCAGGTTTTCGGGGCGGTTAACATAAGGAATGGCCTTGCGAACCGGCATTTCGCAGGAAGCTGCAATGGTGGCTGCTGCCGTGCTGAAGCCGACATATTTTAAAAAGTCGCGACGTGGAGTTTTGGCGTCCAGAACCCCTTCTTCCAACTCACCAAAGGGAAGTTCTTCTTTGAACTCGTCTTTGTTGAGTTTTTGTACCTGCTCTTTGTTTTTGAACTCAGCGAAACTTTGCCAGTACTTTTTATCGCTCATAGTGGAATTTGAAAAGTTGATTAGTTGAAAACGTGACAACGGCTGCGGTGGCTCTGTTCCTTGTCACATTTGCACACAAGCTTTTTAGATTTTAATAGTGACATTTTTGACATTCGATACCACCGATGTCGGCCACCTTTACACTGTCCATTTTACCTGCTTTGAAGTCGTTGTGAAACTTCTCGTAGATGCTGTAAAACTTATTCCCGGTGCTGTCGTTGTAGTTGAAGTTCACCTTCGACTCGCGGTGACAGTTCACACACCAGCCCATGCTCAATTCGGAAGCCTGGAAAACTTTGTCCATTTGCTGAATGTTACCATGGCACTGCTGACAGGCCACACCACCGACACGGGTGTGTTGTGCGTGGTTGAAGTAAACGTGGTCGGGCAGGTTGTGAATCTTGACCCACTCCGGCGACTTGGCTTTGGAAGGATCCCACTTTGCACCAGGTCCGGGTGTATACGCTGCATATTGATACAACTTTTTGATTTCGGCGGTTCCGTTGACTTCGTTACCGTCCTCATCGTAAATCTTCGGTCCTTTTTCATACGCATTAATGGCGTTGTGACAGTTCATGCAAATGTTGAGCGTTGGAATACCGGCATGACGTCCTTCCCATGCGGAGTTGTGGCAATACAGACAGTTGATCTGGTTAACACCCGCATGCACTTTGTGCGAGAAATAAATGGGCTGCGTTGGCTGGTAGCCTTGCTGGCGGCCCAAACCAATGGCACTTTTTGCCACAAAGAAACCGCCAACAATAAACAACAACACGGCAAAAAGGGCGATGTAAATTTTATTGCGCCAGAACGGTACCGGCTCGGGGCGAAGAATTTGTTCTTTGTCGTCGGAAAGTTTTTTCAGGTTGCTGTTGACCTGCATCAGGATGAGTGCAATAACAGCCAACACAATGGAGATGATGCCGAAGATCAACTGGCCGTTGCCGGATGATTGTTCTGTTCCCAAATCTTCCGTTGGTCCGCTTCCACCTTTGTCGCCGGGAGGCGGTGCTGTTTGGAGATACGTATAAATGGAAAGAATCTCCTGTTCGCTCAGCTGCGGAAAGCTGGGCATTACCTGCCCGTTAAACTGGGCAGCCAGTTGTTGTGTGTAAGGTGTGGTTGGAATAAAGCCACCGGGATTGTGCACCCACTTGACGAAATTAGCCTTCTGCGTCCATGGACCGCGGGCCGGCGCACCACGCAAAGCAGGACCGGTGAGTTGTTTGTCCAGCGCATGGCACGAGGCACAATTGGCCTGGAAAATCGTCTTACCGTCTTGAGCTTGAGAAGAAATATATGAAAGAAAAAAAAGCAGTCCTAACAGAGCACCTTTTCTAACATTGGATGGTAAAAAATTCATAGAAATTATTCGTCTGAGGTGTGGATAAATTTCCAAATTGGACGCAAAAATATGACAGGAAAATTACAAAAGAGCACCCGCTTGAATTTTTTTTTGATCCTTATCAGTGCTGCATTTGAGCTTTGTCATAGTTTTTTTCAGCAATGTCAAAATTGGTTCAACGACGAAGAAGCAAAAGCAATTGAATTGTGTGAATATCGGCAAAAATACAGCATCTTGCACGGCGCAATGTTACAGCATTGTTCTTTTTTTCACAACCGTTTCAAACAAAGTAGGCTGCATGTTTTTTTGGTTACAGAAAAAGTGGGGTGTAGGAAAAAAAGAGCTGTTGTTGATTCTTTGCGTCTTTGCCATTACCGGATTTACCACAGCCTGGCTTTCCAAATCCATCACCACGTGGGTGGGTCTCGATGCACGGTCGCATTGGTCGGCACGGGTCAGCCTTCGCTTGGCCGTCTTGGTTTTCGGTTACCAGGTGGTGTTGCTGTTGGTTGCCTTCTTACTGGGACAGTTTTCCTTTTTCTGGAAATTTGAAAAAAAGCTGCTGCAGCGGCTGCGGTTGTTGAAACGGGAAAACACAAGTTCTCCAAACCATAAATAATGCGCTGAATGGAAACGAACCAACGGACAACGGTCACGTCAAAAATAAAGCTTGCCGTTTTTGCATCGGGTGCCGGCAGCAATGCACAGAAACTGATCGACTACTTCCGCGACTCTCCGGTTGCCTCCGTAGCGTTGATTGTGTGCAACAAACCTGGCGCCGGTGTTTTGTGCATTGCCGAAAACGAAAACCTTCCAACGTTGTTAATTGAAAAGGAAAACTTTTTTCGCGGCGATGCTTATGTGCCCAAATTAGCAGAGCTGCAAATTGGCTTTTTGGTGCTGGCCGGTTTTCTGTGGAAGATTCCGGCAAAGCTGATTGACGCTTTTCCAAAACGCATCGTCAACATTCACCCGGCGCTGCTGCCAAAATTTGGCGGTCGCGGCATGTATGGACAGTATGTGCATGAAGCGGTGCTGCAGGCCGGCGAACGTGAATCGGGCATCACCATCCATTACGTGGATGAACAATACGACAACGGTGACATTATTTTTCAAACCGCCTGTCCCATTGTGGCCGGCGACACACCCGAAAGCATCGCCCAACGCATTCACCAGCTCGAACACCTGCACTACCCAAGGGTGGTGGAAGAAGTGGTGAAGAGCGGCCCCCTGTCTCCCGGTGGGTGAACCTAGGTCAAGGTAGTTTTTGTTTTACAGTTGTTTTTTAATTCAATCTACTTGCCGGCTTTTCTTTTTGTTACCGGCAGTAGAAGATCGATGAAGCTTTTGTTGCGTCGCACACTTGTACGCCTTGTCCGCTATTCAGCAGCGAGTAACCGATAAGGCAGGATGACACGAAGAAGCAGAAAGGAAATAAAAGACCTTTCTGCCGCTTTGTGCCCTTCGCGTCTTTGTGGTTCACAAAAAGATTGAACAAACACAGAAAACAAACACCTTTGTTCGCCCGCTGTGGGACAAAGGTGTTTTTACCATACCTTTTAGAATTCCTTTTGTTACTTGCTTCACGCTTGAGAAAAAGTCCGGCTCATATTACAGTTTTCCTGTTTCTCTTGTTTGCTTTCCTGGCAAACACCGCCGCTGCACAATACAGGGTGAAGGGCCATGTTTACGACAGCAGCCGCACCTTTCCCATCGAACTGGTGACGGTGCAGAGCACCGGCGGACAGGTAACCATGACCGACTCCACCGGCGCCTACACGCTTTATGTTGCCGAAAAAGATTCCATCTGGTTTTCTTACCTCGGACGTCCTACGCCCAAGTACCCCGTGCTGAAGATTGCAGACGTGAACCAGTTTGACCTTGCCCTGCACCTAAAGATGGACGTGATGCGGGAGGTGCGGATCAAAACCCGCAGCTACAAACAAGACTCGTTGCAAAACCGCCTCGATTACGCCAAGGTGTTCGACTTTCACAGGCCATCACTCGGCACCATGACATCCATCTCGTCGGCGGGCGCCGGTTTTGATGTGAATGAAATCATTCGCCTTTTTCAGTTCAAGAAAAACCGGAGCATGGAACGTTTCCGCGAACGTCTAGAACAGGAAGAGCGGGACAAATTTGTTGACCGCCGCTTCGGCAGGCTGCTGGTAAAACGGCTGACCGGCATCGAAAACGAAGACGAGCTCAAAGACTTTATGCAAAAATACCGGCCCACCTTTGAGTTCACTGCCGGCACCTCGGATTACGACTTTCAATACTTTATTAAGATTGCCTACCAGGAATACAAAAAAGGCAAAACAGGGTTTTAGCACGTGATTCACTTATCGTGAAACATCAATGAGAAAGCATTCACCGGTTCAGAACTTACTCTCTCCTGCCACACCGAATCAAAAGAAAAAAGACAACTTCCGGTTTCTTCCATTCACGGTTGACGCTTGGCGATTCATCGTAAAGCTTTATATTAAGCTGCAAAAAACAACATGCGGCTTTGTCTTTTGTTTTCCATTTTTCTTTTTTCCTGCCAGGCCTATAAACGGCTGCACCAGGATGTCCTTGTGGTGGACACGCACAATGATGTTCTTTCGTCCGCCACCATGCGGGGGCTGAACATCGCCGGTGATCTCAGTGGCAAAACGCATTCGGACATTGCCCGCCTGAAGAAAGGTGGTGTGGATGTGCAGGTGTTCTCTATTTTCTGCGACGAGCGGTTTGGCAAAGACACCGCTTTCCAATTTGCCAACCTTGAAATTGATTCGTTGTACGCGATTGCCGCCAGAAACCCGGAGAAGATGGCAGTGGTAACAACACCGGCGCAACTGCAACAAGCCGTCAGCGAAAAAAAGCTGGCCTGCATGATGGGTGTGGAAGGCGGCCACATGATGGAAGACCAGTTGTCGAACCTTGACAGCTTCTACAAACGAGGCGTTCGATACATGACGCTCACCTGGAACAACTCTACCTCGTGGGCTACGAGTGCCATGGACGAAACACTGAAAAAAGATTCCCTGCCGCACAAAGGCCTTACCGCTTTTGGCAAACAGGTGGTGCAGCGGATGAATGCCCTGGGCATGCTGGTGGATCTTTCGCATGTGGGTGAACAAACGTTTTGGGACGCCATCAACACCACCACCAAACCCGTGTTGGTTTCGCACAGTTGTGTGTATGCGCTTTGCCCGGTTTTTCGCAACCTGAAAGACGACCAGATCAAAGCCGTAGCTAAAAATGGTGGCGTGATCGACATTAATTTCTATTCGGGTTTCCTGGACAGCACCTTTCAGCGCCGGCTAACGGCCTTCAATAACCGGCACAAAGCAGAAGCAGATTCGCTGAAGGCTTTGAAATGGGTAAGCTATGAGATAGAAGAATACTTTCTAAAGGCGTATCCCGATGAAGCCGGCAGTCTGCGGCCGCCGCTTTCTGTACTGCTCGACCATATTGATTACATCGTGCGGCTTGTTGGCGTTGATCATGTTGGCCTGGGCTCCGATTTTGACGGCATCTCCTCCGCACCCAAAGAATTGAATGATGTAACCGATCTGCCGCTGATCACCAAAGGGCTTTTGCAACGTGGTTATAACAAAAACGACATCCGCAAAATCCTGGGCGGAAATTTTATCCGCGTTTTTTCCGCAAATCAGGTTTTCTGATCTTATCTTTTCCCTCAAACACATTGCTTCCATGGAACGACTCCTTTCATCGCTTTTCGTTTTTCTTTTCCTTATCTCGCTGGCCCATGCACAAACAAAAACGTTGGCTGTTGCCGCCCCGGAAACAGCCGGCATGTCAACGGAACGGTTGCAGCGGATTGACACCATGCTGAGTGGCTGGGTACAACGGGGACGAACAAACGGTGTGGTGGCGCTGATTGCCCGCAACGGAAAAATTGTTTACCACAAAGCCTTCGGTTATAACGACGAGGAAAAAAAAGACCCGATTGAGAAAGACGACATCTACCGCATTGCCTCGCAAACAAAAGCCATTACCTCGGTGGCGGCAATGATGCTGTACGAAGAAGGAAAGTTCCTGCTCGACGACCCGGTTTCCCGCTACATCCCGGAATTTGCCAAACCACAGGTGCTCGACAAATTCAACCCCGATGATTCAACGTTTACCACAACACCGGCCAAAAGCGAGATCACCATTCGCCAGCTGCTGACGCACACCTCAGGCATTGGCTATGCGCAAATCGGTAGCAGGGAAGCTACTGCTATTTATGCCAAAGCCGGCGTTACGTCGGGCATTGGTGTTGGCAAAGAACACCTGCTGGCAACTGACATCAGGAAGTTGGGAAAACTGCCGCTGATGCACCAACCCGGCGCAAGGTTTACCTACGGGTTGAACACAGACGTGCTGGGCTACCTTGTGGAAGTGCTTTCGGGTAAAACACTGGATGAATTTTTCCGCACCCGCATTTTTGAACCACTGGGCATGAAGGACACGTACTTCAATGTGCCGGCCGCCAAGCAGGCCCGCGTGGTCAACATTTTTGTAGAAACCAACGGTAAGCTCGCCAAAGCCCCGGCAGCCGTTCCGGGCTTTTTGCTCGACTATCCAAAACAAGGCTCTACTTATTTTTCGGGCGGTGCCGGTCTTTCTTCAACAGCGTTGGACTACGCCATTTTTCTGCAGATGCTGCTCAACGGCGGCGAATACAACGGCAAGCGACTGCTGTCGCGTAACACGGTTCGGCTGATGACCATGAACCAAATCGGCGATGTTGATTTTGGTGTGAACAAGTTTGGACTGGGCTTTGGCATCACCACCGAAAAAGGCAGCGCTGTGCTTCCAACGCCTGCCGGTGTGTTTGAATGGGGTGGTTATTTTTCAACCACCTATTGGGCCGATCCGAAAGAAAAACTGGTGGGCATTATTTTCCGGCAACTGAGCGGCTCTACGCACAGCGACGCACCCGACAAATACAAGGTGATGGTGTACAGCGCCATTGCTGACTAATTCCAAAACCAAAATTCAAACGTAAAAGCTGGTTCCTGAACCATAGAAAGCTTTCTTTTGAATTTTGGTTTTTTACTTTTATTTCTTATGAACCACAACTTCCAGAACGAACTAAAAAAAGAATTTCAGCTGGAGCGGATGATCCTCTTCAGCGATGCGGTTTTTGCCATTGCCATTACGCTGCTGGCCATTGAAATCAAGGTGCCGGATATCGCACACGACGTGGTAAGCGATCACTTGCTGGCCCAAAAGATGGCGCAGTTGATTCCGAAGTTTATGGGCTTTTTTATTTCGTTTATGGTGATCGGCATTTACTGGGTGGTGCACCACCGCATGTTTGGCTACGTGATCAATTACAACCAGCGGCTGCTTTGGCTAAACCTTTTTTTCCTGCTGGCCGTTGTGCTGATGCCGTTTTCGTCGGGGTTTTACAGCGAGTACGTGGTGCGGCAGATGAAGATCCCCGTTATTCTTTACATCTGCAACATTACGTTCCTCGGTATCATGGGCTTGGTGATCTGGAATTACATTGCCAGCCCCAAACGAAACTTATCAGAGGGCATCACACCCGAGATGTCGCGGTATTTCCGCTTTCGGTCGCTGGTGCCGCCGGCCGCTTTTTTGTTATTGGGCATTGTTTATTTTATCAACCCACAGGTGGCTATTTATGTACCAATGTTGATTCCGATTACCTTGCGTTTGATTCGACGTTTTTATTTCAAACCACAACTGAAAGCCAATTAAGCAATGGAGCAACTGAACCTTGGCATCGGTACCCGCCTGCAACACACGCAGCACGGACCCGGTGTGATTGTGGGTGTACGCTACGCCACGTACCTGATCTCATTCATTTACCACGGCATCAAAGAAATCGATAAAGATGATGCCCACCTCGACGAAATCATCCCGGAAAACGTAACCGAGGAGATTGAAACTGGTGCCGATGTGGAAAAGAGTCTTTTGAAAATCCTGCGCCTCTGGGGCGGCATTACCGAAGTGGTGCCCCTGGGCGATCGCTGGCAGAGAGGAACCATGATTCTGCAGCCAGCCGATAAATCGCTCAAGCCAAAAGAAGTGCCCATCGACGATTTTTTTCACAAAATTGTGATGCTGCGTGATCGCTTACGCGTTATGGAGCAACAGATCAATGCGCACAAAACACTGAGTGATGAAGACAAAGTAAACCTGCAGCAATACATCACCCGCATTTACGGCACGCTAACCACCTTCAATGTATTGTTCCGGAACAAAGAGCATTGGTTTGTTGGCGACAAAGGCAGCGGCGGGTAAGCGCCAGGCTCTTTTCCTCCCGGCGCAAAGTTGTTTTAGTAAAACCGCATGTTTTATTTCGACGGGTTTTTGGTGTGCGGATGTTTACCGAGTTCGTGCCAGCTTTTTTCCTGTACATCGATGCCGTAATGTTCCGCTGCTTTTTTAATGTTGGCAAACGCCTGGTCCCGGTCTTCATCGGAAACATCTTTCACCTGATCGAAGCGGGCCAGCGCATTTTTTACATGCGAGGTATCGGTCAGGGGTTCTTTGCGTTGCTTTGGAAAAGCATAAACACTTTCGGGCAAATCGTTTCTGTCTTTGCTGCTCAATTCGCCGTGCTCGGTATGCGGCTTCCAGGTTGTTGTTGCCATAGCGTTGGTTTTATGTTTTAAATCTGCGTGATGATACTGTTACCCGTTTCAGCTTCAAATAATTTGCCACGGTAAACCCAACGGAAAGGAAATTTCTAAACACGGCAGTCGCTACAGGAATGCCGGCTAAAACACTATCAACAAATAGAAGGAAAATTATTTTGGTGGCGAAAACAGGTACCGCAGCTTTTGTGACAGCCCGTTTATTTTCGGCAGGTTCTTTCCAATGACAGCGAACTCGTGAAAAATGATGGACACCGGGTTGTGGGTGTGAATGTTGTGCGTGATGCCATATACCGGTGGTGCCACTTCTTTGGCGTAGGTGCCGAACAGGTGATCGTAAAGCATGGTGATGCCACCCAAGTTTCGATCGATGTATTCGGGGTTAGTGCCGTGGTGCACCCGGTGATTGGACGGCGTGTTGAACCAGCGGTCCAGCACGCCAAGCTTCCCCACTCGTTCGGTATGCACCAGGAAGTTTTGCAGCGCAGTGATGGATTCAATAAAGAGCACCATCTCGGGCGGCAACCCTAAAAAACAAAGCGGCGACCAGAACAAGAACCGATAGAAAAGATGCAGGAAATTGGTGCGCCACCCGGTTGACATGTTGAAATGTTCGGAGGAATGGTGCGTAACATGCGCCGCCCAAAAAAGCTGTGTTTTGTGTCCGAGCCAGTGGTAAAACCAGTGCACAAAATCGCAGCTTAGAAAGCCAACGATCCACAGCCACCACGTTACGGCGGGTTTAAACAACGCAACACTGTACATGAGCGAGAATACGCTTAACTCAACGCCTTTCATAAACAAACCGGTAAGCAAAATCAGCACGCCGAGCAGGAAATTTGATCTCAGGTCAAGAAAAACATCCTTCTCCGGGTGTTCCTTCAACAGCAGGATCACCTCGATCAGGAACACCACCAGAACAAGAATGGTACCCGTGACATTAAACACCATCATGTTGTTGTGTGTTGATGGGTGGAGCGAATGCGGTTGTTGTTCTTTACACAGGTCAGTTCAAAAACCGGTTCCCCGCTGTCGATGGGAAGAATGGGGGCCAAGGCCGGTGCCTGCAACCGCCTCATGGTTCTTTCTTCAAAAAACCGCACAACAAAACGAGGCACAATCCGGTTCAGGAAAACAAGTGCCTGGTTAATTTTTCCGGGAACAATGACTTCTTTTTTCCGGAACAACCCATCCAACGCAACAGGCGCCACGTCTTCGGGCTGCATGCCGGAAGCACGGGAAATAAAATCGCCGGTAGCAATGGTTTGCCGGCAAATGTCGTTGGTGTACATGCCGCCGGGACAAACCACACTCACTGAAACGTTCTTTCGTTTTAACTCCCTGCGTAAACTTTTTGAAAAATAAGCCACATAAGATTTGGTAGCGCCGTAAACCTGTTTTTTCTGCAGCGAGAAAAAAGAAGCAAGACTTCCCACGTTCAGAATATAGGCGGGGCTGTTTTTTTGCAGCATCGGCAGAAAAAGATGGGTAAGGGTTGTTGTAGCGAGGATGTTCAACCGAATCTGCCGTTCGTACTGTGCAAAGCTTCCTTGCTCGAAGAGTTGCGTACTGCCAATGCCGGCATTGTTCACAAGCACTTTCACCTGCAGGTCCATGGCCTTCACCTGGTGAAACAGGGCCAGGCAACTTCCTTCTTCGCAAAGGTCTGTTTCGATGGCCACCGCCGCAACACGGTACTCCTGCCGGATGCCGGCGGCCACTTGGGGCAACGACTCTCCGGGAAGGGAAACCAAAACCAGGTTCATGCCGCGGCGGGCACATTCCATTGCCAGTGCTCTTCCAAAACCCTGGCTGGCGCCGGTAATCAGGGTATAGTGCTGTTTATGCATGGGAACTCTTTTTTAAAAATTGAATCGTGGACGAAAGCGCTTCTTCCAGTGGCGTGATGTGATAGCCAAGATAGTCGACAGCTTTATCGCTGGAAAAAATATAATTGCTGAACAAATGATCAACAGAGTCAACAGGAAAACGAACGTCGGTACCCATCAAGCGGTGGGCAAACTCCTGTGCAGATGCGGCCGCTTTGATCACAGCTTTCGGCAGCGCAATGATTTTTCCTTTGCTTCCGGAAAGTTGCCGGATGCAACCGAAGAAATCAGCATAAGAGACATTGTTGCCGCCCAGGAGATAGGTTTCACCGCTTGTGCCGTTGGTCATTGCCAGCAGATGTCCCTGCACAACATCATCGACATAGGCAAAGCAAACCCGGTACGTACCAGGAGCAGGAATAAAAGCAATGCCTTTTCGCAGAAAAGAGTTGATAATGGCATTGGCTGTTAGTGAATGAGAGGTGTGGCCGGGCCCGTACACTTTAGCGGGGCTTACAATCACGGCTGAAAAACCTTTTGCTGCATAAGCCTTCACCAGGTCTTCGGCTTCTTTTTTCGAACGGTCGTAATCAATCCGGAAAGGCAGGGTGCGGCGGTGTTCTTCGGTTACTGGGAGCTCCTCTGCCGGACCCAGTACACCGGCTGTGCTGGTAAAAACGAGCCGCTGCACACCAGCAGCTGCTGCAGCCTCCAGCACATTCTGGGTGCCGCCGACATTCACGTTGTAGAATACCTGCGGGTTTCGATCCCAGGCGCCCACTTTAGCCGCCGTATGGTAAACCTGCTGGCAGTCTTGCATGGCCGGCAGCAGCGTGTGCCTTTCCAAAACATCGCCTACAAACAAGGCCACATGCGGATGCTGCAACAGCTTGCCCGCTGTGCCTGACCGAACCAGGGCATGTACCTGGTGACCCTCGGCAGCCAATTGCTGCACCAGTTTATGCCCGATGTAACCGCTTGCGCCGGTGACCAGAATTTTCATGTTGTAAGATCTTTTGTTGATGCAGCAGGGTTGTTTCGTAGCAAAGCGTTAGGGCCAAATGAAGAAGGATGGCAGGCCAAACCACCCCCATCCAAATACAAAGGCTGCAGAGCAGCAAACCAAAAGGGATGCAGCCCAGCATCTCCTTTTTTCCATTAACCGTATGCAGCAAAGTATAAAGCGCCACATTGATGCAAACCGCTACGGGAACACCAAATTGCGCAACACTGTCCATCAACAGGAAACCCCGGAACCAACACTCGTATGCAACAATAAACGCAATGCGCAGTAAAAAATAAGCAGCCAGGTAAGCAAACGGTGGCTGTTGACGGACCGGTGCAATGCGCTTGTGCAATTGGGCTTCTTTTAGGGCAAGCCTGGGCGCCACAAAAATTACCGCCACAAGCAGGAGGGCCGACAAGGCGGTTGCCCCGCCAGCAGTTGAATTGCTAGCAAAAAAATGGATGCCTGCTGTGTGCTTTACAAGCAAAGGCATCAATCCAAACAAAAGGATACCGGCCACATGAAGCAAGAGCAACACTGGAGAGGTAACAACTTCTCCCCGGTCATCAAACAAGCGGTTGGCCCTTTTAGCCTTAGCATATTGCAACAGGCCCATAAACAAGCCAGCGCTAATTCCATACAACAGCAGCAAAATCACGTTATCGGTCATTCGTTTTTGTTTGTTTATAGTTGTTACAGGCAAAGGGTTTTTGAAAAAACATTTGATATTAGGAATCTTGTCTGTTAGCAAAAAGAGACGATGCTGTAAACGTTTGGTAATCATTTAAAAGACGCTTAATAATGCGATTGTTCTGAACTAGCATTTCTTTCTCCTAAACTTTTACCACAACCTTTGTCTGGCGAGCGGCTTTAGAGTTAATGGTTACTTGCAACTTTATTTGATGCAGGTAGAGAAGTTTGCGTTACCACAGGGCCAACTGCGCTTCTTGTGACAATGAGGGTTTGGCTGGTCTTGCTTTTTTACTTTCCCACACCGCATCTTTCCGCAACGAACCAAGCAAAAGTTTCATTGAGAAGCCTACCGGCGACTGAACACCGTTGAGGTGAGCAAAAGCACCGGCGCTCATTCCAACAATACCTGAAAAAGCCCAGGCAACTTCAGCCTTCAACAGGCCACCGATGGTGGTTTTCCGCTCCTCTGTGTAGGTGTAATTGGAAGGATATGCCGGATAACCACCCCTGTCCTTGTTGGGTTGAAACTGGAACACCTTACCATTGACCACGGAAAGGCCAGCATCTGTTGTACACCAAAACCGTCGACCCAACGGAAAAAATTTACCAGCTGTAAACGAAAAAGCGTTCATGTCCACGCTTGGATTTCCTTCTGAAATGGGAATGATGATGATGACAATGACGCCGGGATGGTAACCGGCAGGAAGGTTTTTCGGATCCATGCTGATGTTGTCGTACGCCAAACCAAAGGTCCAGTTGTTCGATAGAACAGTACGCAGGCCAACAGCAGTAAGTGTACCGGCACGGCTGGCTGTACCGCCGCCAAAATCGAGATACCACTTTTGAAAGGTTGTTTTGTCAGTTTGGCTGAGCGCAGGCACTGAAAGCAGCAACAAGAGCAGGAGATGGAGTAGCGGTTTCATAACGTGAGTTTTGTTGTGTTTGTGTTGATGTGAAGCTAACAGCGTAGCGTGCCGGTTCCGAATTGATTTTTACGAACTGCTTGTGCGTAGTTGCAGTTTTTGCAAATGACCTTAACTGTAGAAAAGCCGTGCTGTTGATCTGTGTTGCTGCGATGCTGCGTGCGGACAAAGCACCTGCTACAAGGCAGCTCTGTTTAGTGGATATAACGTTGCCTGCCACCCACTTTCCATCTATATTGCAAGGCAGTAGTTGTCAAAAAAAGGGAGCGGCATGCAAACGCATTACCGGTTAACACCAGCCAGCTTCGGGGTTACCTGCGCTTTCGCCTAAACCGCTGGTGCCAGCGTACCAAGTAGAAGGGTAATGTGCTCTCGCATTGACTTTGCAGTTGTTTTAATTGCGACCCCTGTTATAAACGTACACTTCTTTTCAGCTCGTTACAACCCTTTCCGGGTAGAGAAGCAGTTGCACTGAGTAAGCCCTTCTTTTTCTTTAGGGAACAACAGCATTCAGTTTTTTCGAGCCGGCGTTTACCGGCTTCGCTCAGCAAACAGGTTGCTGACCATTTTCATTTCCACAGTTCGCTCATTCGGCTGTGGTTTCGCTGTTTTCTTTTCTATCTTTAAAAGGAGCGGCGCTGCTGGCTGTGCGTTGTTCGTAGAACTTGCCATCAACAATGTTTAGAAACCATCTTCAGTGCTAACACATTCGATCAACTGTTTCGTTCTTTCTGGCAGAAAGCGTGCAGCACAATTCGCCACGCTTCTTCTCTGCTGTTGTTTAAGCTTATTGAATGAGGCACAGGAGATCAATTTTCACAAAGTGACACTGGATGCCAGAAAACCTCTCACTGATAATTATCTCGAGGTAAAAGAAAACAACCTTTCTCTTCCGAAGGTGCTCACCTTTTACCAGTCGATCGATCAAACTGTATGGATGGGAACTGAAGCGGACGGGTTGATTGCCTATGCCGGCAATTACACCAAACATTACCGCCACGAACCCGGCAACCCAAAATCACTGCCCGGCAATACCGTGTATGATGTGTGGGAAGAGAGTCCGACAATCCTTTGGCTTTCGACCGGCAGTGGCCTGATAAAGTACAACCGTTTGTGCGACTCGTTCATCCGCGTCAGCAACAACGGTGTTTTTGTTTGTAAAAACAAAAACGGGCAACTGCTCACAACCGTTCCTGGGCAGGGACTGCAGTTGATTGACACCCTCCGCCGCCGGTTAATTTCATTCGGGGAGCAGCGGGTTGTTCACCCCGATGGAACACAGTACCCCGGCGAAACAATGACATTCATAAACCGCCTTGCAGTTGATGCAGACGGAGACGTCTGGGCTGCGGGCAAAGCCAAAACTGTCGAGGGATTGTTCCGCTTTGAGGCCGGCTCACACCACTGGGTGTTTTACCAGCCACCGTCCGTTTACCTCACTGATTTTAAAAAGGGTTTAAAACCCATAACAACTCCCGGGTCAAGGTTAGGTGCCGCTACTCTTTACATTGACAGCACCAACCGCATCTGGTGGGGCGGATGGTCGTTCCAGGGACTTATGTGTTATGAAAAGAAAACAGGCCAATGGCACCAGTATTATTTTGAAGCATCGCCGCATCATACTGGTTATAATGCTGTTTTACACATATATCCTATCAACAATGACGCGTTTTGGCTGAGCACTGATCTAAACTGCTTTGTCTTCAATCACCGGCTGTTAACCGCAGATAACTACACCTGGCTGGAAGGGCAGCAGCAGGTTGCGTCATTCAAAACAGCAGAAAGTGGTTTTGTGGACCACTGCAACAATCGGTGGCTGTACACCAACAAGGGTGTCTTCAAAACAAATCGAAATCAAACCGGGTTTCAACCGCAGATGCGGCTCCCGGTGTTTCATTCAAGGCTCAGTGCTTTTTGCGAGCTTGACACCGGTCATTACCTTTTAAGTGACCTGCAGATCTCGCTTGAGTCGGAACATTCACGTTCGTACATCACCGAAATTAAACAGGGCATTACAAGACGGCTGGACTGCAGCATACCGCGTAGATCTGTACACGAAATTATTCCAGCCGGAAAAGACTCGTATTATATTATTGGAGCCGGCATCTACCGGTTCAGCCTCAAAAAAGGCACCGCTCGCCGAATTACCCTTTGGATGGACGACGGTAGTAAGTGGTATAATGGGATCGAACTTTTCCGGAACATCTTATGGAACGACAGCACCCTCTTTTCCTGTTCTCGTGTAGGGCCTCAAGGGTTGTTGAAAATAAATCCAAAAAGTGGAAAGGTTCACCGCTACAATTCAACTTCCAAGAAACCTTCACCAGATGCACCGTTCGACGATAACATTCTCCGTATCATGCAGGACAATGACAACCGCATTTGGTGCAGCACCGGCAACGGCGTAGACATTTTCTGTCCTGAAAAAGAAATTTTTGAGCACTATTCTGAGTCTGAAGATGGGCTGTCCCTGGGACATTTGCCTCGCCTGTGCAAAACAGCTAACGGTCAATTCTACATTGCTTCGGAAGCCGGCGTGTTTTCGGCATCCGCCGTCCCGGGCCGGAAAGCTTCGTTTACTTATTTAACCAATGTTGGCGTTTGCTATTGGGCCACTACCGACAAAAACGGGCTGCCCTGGGTAGGTACACCGCAAGGTGTTTTTCGCATTGATCCTGCCACAAAAACTGCGCGGCGCTTTACCGAAAAAGAAGGCTGGTACTGGAACCCCTTATCAGAACCAAAGCGAATGAACGACGGCCGTTTTGTACTTTATGATGGTGCCGTTATTGACCCCACTGCTTTTGCTCAAAACAAGTTTGTTCCACGGCCTTCTCTGACAAAATTTTTGGTGGCCGGCCAGCCTTTTACACTGGACACCGCCCTTCCCTTTAAACGGCACATTTTCCTGAAAAACGACCAGAACTTTTTTAGCATCAGCTACACCTGCAACAGCTACATCAACGAAGAGGGCAATACCTACACCTACAAACTGGAAGGCGCCGACAACAACTGGGTAGCGGCGGGAACCCGCACCGAAGCTTTTTATACGGCCCTTGTGCCGGGTACCTACCGGTTTTGGGTACAGGCCGCCAACAGTGATGGCCTAAGGGGCAAAGCCTACCAGCTCCTTACCATCACCATCGTTCCAATTTGGTATCAAACCGGTTGGTTTAAAGCAGCAGCGATGATACTTCTTCTGGTGGTGGTGTACACCTTTTACCGGCAGCACCTGCTGAAAGAACGGGCAAAGGTGCTGGCAGAAAAACACCGCGCCATTGCCAAACAGCAGGAAGCCGAAGTAAAACAAATGAAAGCCGAATTTGAAAAGCAACTGGCACAAACCGAGATGGCCGCTTTGCGTTCGCAAATGAATCCGCATTTTATTTTCAACTGTCTCAACTCGATCAAGCTGTACACGCTGCAAAACAACACCGAAGCCGCCACCGAATACCTCAGCAAGTTTTCACGGCTCATTCGGCTGGTGCTGGAAAACTCCCGTACCACCACCATCCCCCTTGACGCTGAACTGGAGTACCTGCGGCTGTACCTGGACATGGAAGTGATGCGGTTTAAACAGAAGCTGCACTACACCCTTTCGGTAGCGCCAGGCGTGGATACATCTTTTGTTGAAATACCGCCTTTGCTGCTGCAGCCCTACGTGGAGAACGCCATCTGGCATGGCCTGATGCACAAAGCAGAAGGCGGGCAGATCGACATTCATCTTTCCTTGCAGGAAGAAAGCTGGCTGGTGATCACCATCACCGATAACGGCATTGGCCGCACAAAAGCGGCCGAACTAAAAAGCAAAGGCGCTACCGCCAAAAAATCATTTGGCATGAAAGTGACCTCGGAGCGTATTGCCCTCATTAAAAAACTTTATCAAACCGACACCGAAATTTCTGTTCTGGACCTGGTAGACAACGAAGGCCAGCCTGCCGGTACAGAAGTCACCATTAAAATTCATTTGCATGACAACGCTGCGCACCCTGATCGTGGATGATGAACCCGATGCCGTGAACCTGCTGCGCCTGCAACTGCAACAACATTGTCCGCAGGTGCAGGTGGTGGGTGGCTTTACCGACTCCACCAGGGCGCTGGAGGAGATTGAAATCCTGCAACCGGACCTCCTCTTTCTCGACGTAGAAATGCCGGTGATGAATGGCTTTGAACTGCTGGAAAAGTTAGCCCCTATTCAATTCAGCATTGTGTTTGTAACCGCCTACAACCAGTTTGCACTAAAAGCGTTTAAGTTCAATGCGCTTGACTTTTTGGTGAAGCCGGTGGATACACAGGAGCTGATGGAAGCTGTGGACAAGGCCGAACGGCAACACAAACCAACCGCGACACAGCTCTCGCAACTGCAAAAGCAATTGCGTGGCGAGCCGGTGACAAGAATCGCCATTCCGGCACAAAACGGTGTTTCGTTTATCGACCTCAATGACATTGTTTATGCAGAAGCCAGCAACAATTATTCAAAGCTTTTCCTGAAAGATGGAAACCAGTTCCTTGTGTCAAAAACCCTCAAAGATGTGCAGGAAGTGCTGGAGGAAGAACATTTTCTGCGGGTGCACCGCCAGTATATCATCAACCTGAATCATGTAAAGCAACTCAACCGGAATGAAGGCATCCTGACGATGGTGAACGGTGACCGCCTGCCCATTGCACGCAACCAGAAAGAACGTTTAATTGAGCGTTATCGTTGGTTGTAAACCGCCTCTCCATCTTTTCTTGTACAAAGCCGGCGCAATATGCAATTGCAATATCGACCGGTAGTGAGCTTCCTTGCTCTACACGAAAGGAAAAGACGCTTTCGATGTTGGTCAGATAAAGACCTTGAATCCTGACAGCGCATCGCAGCACCTGGTTGCGCAACAGAAGCGTTGAACGATTAAATTTCGGAAGCCGGATGAATTCGTGTAACTTGATAGTCATCTGCACATCCTCAGCGATTAACCATTCCTGCTCTTCGGAACGAAAATTTTTAACCTAAAACATTTACCATGAAAAAGATTTCGGTTTCCGTGATTGCATTCCTGTTCTTATTGCTTGCAAACAGCACCGCAGTTTTGGCCCAGAAGCAGGTGTCCATGTCGGCAAGCGCCATGCCGTTGAACACCAAATCGCAACAGGCTAAAAAGCTCGGCATGTCGGGCCTTGCCCACATGATGAACGTGGAGCGGGAGTTTGCCTACAACGATTTTAAAGCCGCTGTCGAACTGGACCCGAACTTTTCGGTCGCACTTACCTATCTCGCCAACCTTTCGTTTGGCGATGCGCAAAAAGAGTACGCCAGGCGGGCCATGGAGACAGCGAAAAATGAGGGCGAAAAGCTGTATGCGCAAATTGTGCAGGAAGCTACCACAGCGAACGAACGTCGGCAGGCCTGGGCCAAACTTCGCGACCTGTACCCGGCCGACCCGGTGATTGGCTATGCCTATGCGTTTTCAAAAGCCGACCCGGACGAACGCATAGCTGCGTTAACGGCCTACCTGCAGAAATTCCCCGAAGAAACGGCCGCTTACAACCAGCTTGGTTACGCATACATGGCCGATAAAAAGGATTTTGTAAAGGCAAAAGAATATTTCGAAAAATACATCCAGACCAACCCTTCCAGTCCCAACCCGTACGACTCCATGGCCGAGTTTTACCTGAACACCGGCGACTTGGCAAATGCGGAAAAATACTACAAAATGGCGCTGGAGAAATATCCCTTTATGGTCAGTTCCGTAGAAGGGCTGCAAAAAGTGGAAGCGGGAAAAAAGAAGGCAGAAAAGAATTAAAATCAACTATGAGCTTGCTTGAGACCACCGGCAAAACGGTGGTCATTTTTTTGTGCCTGTTTTGCGACAGAACAGACCTGGGCTGCCATTTCTGCGGGGCATCTGCCGGTGGTTTTCGACAGAATGGCTTGCCTTCCCTGCTCCTGCTTTCTTGTTGAGCCTCTTTGTGTTAGGAGGGTGTTAAGCCCCTGTGTGCCAAAAAATCAGGCACTGGCTTTGTGTTACACTTGGCCTAAACAAATAGCAACATGAAGAAAACGATTGGATGGGCGATGTTGGCGATTGCAGGGCTTGTGACGGCGAGCAGTTGTACCAAAGATCCCATGAACAACTTATCAGCGGAGGAAAGCCGCATTTACATTACCAATAAAGACAACAACGTCAACTTTGGCAATTACAAAACCTATAGCATTGCCGACTCGGTGGCGGTGATTGACAACAACCGGTTTGCCGGCGAGCAGGCCACAGCGGTGGATCAGCAAATCATTGCAGCTGTCAAAAGCGCCATGGAAAGCCGTGGCTTTGTTCGGGTAGCCCGTTCACAGTCGCCAGACCTTGGCATTAACGTCAGCCGCTTGTACAACACCTCGACCAGTGTAGTAGACCTGAATGATTATTGGAGCGGCTACGGCGGCTATTATGACCCCTACTATTGGGGCTACAGCGGGTACGGCTACGGCTATCCTTCCAGCTATGCCCTGGTGCAGAGCACAGAAGCCATGCTGTCTGTTGACCTGCTCGACCTGAAAAATGCCTCTGCCAACAACAGCATTCGCGTGGTTTGGAATGGCGTGGCTCGCGGTTCCGGTGTCTTCACCAGCGATGCCGCTACCACTGGCGTTCAGGCTTTGTTTAACCAATCACCCTATTTAAACACCGTTCGGTAAAAAATGAAAAACATGAAACAACGTAATCTCATTTTATTTTTTGTTGCGTTTCTGTTTGCGGTGGTTGCGCAGGCGCAGCCAAAGGGAGGCACGCAGTTAACGCTTCAATACAAAGCGGCCCTGCCAACAGGTACCTTTAAAAACACAGTTTCCGACAATTCGTTCCGCGGTCTGCAGGCGAGTGTCTTGTATGGCGTTACTAAGAATTTAGCCGTTGGCTTTGGCACCGGCTTCCAGGATTTTTACCAGAAATACCCGCGGCAGCTTTACACCTTGTCCGATGGCGGCGACCTGTCGGCCGTGCGGTCATTTTCAATTCAATCCATTCCGCTGCTGGCGCAGGTAAAATGGAACGGTGCACCGGATGCAGGAATTCAACCATACGTGGCGCTTGGCGTGGGTGGAAACCTGGTGAGCTACAACGACTATGCAGGTGAATTTTCCCTGGAGCAAAAAACAAAACTGGGTTTTGCTGCCCGTCCGGAAGCCGGCTTGTTTATTCCTTTTCACAAGGGTGGCGAGACTGGTTTTACCGCAGGTGCCTCTTATAACCTCATGCCGTTTTCAAGCACGGCCGTTTCTAACCTGAACCACATTGGCATCCAGGCGGGCCTCAGTTTTCCCTTGCGGAAATAAGGCATCGGGAAAAAGAGAAGCAAACTGTTTAGTAGCGGATAAATAAGTGCATAAAAATGGCCGGTTTTGAACCGGCCATTTTGCTTTTGACGAACAACTGCTGCACCTACATGGCAGCGCTGTTCAGGTATTTGTTGAACCAGGCAATGTGCCGTTCGTAACGGTCTTTGATGTACGATGGCACCGTGAGTCCGTGGTGCTGTCCCGGGTAAATCACCAGTTCTGTTGGCACACCCAGCGACCGAAGGGCCTGGTACATTTGCTCTGCACCAGCCACCGGTACATTAAAATCGTTTTGGCTGGCCATAAACAAGGTGGGTGTTTTAATGCGGTCGGCATGGAAGAACGGGTACGAGATGGCAATCCATTTCTGCGGGGCCTTCCACGGGGCGCCCAGTTCCGTTTCGTATTGAGAAATGTATTGATCGGTACCGTACATGGTGAGCTGCAGCGAGCTGCCGGCACCGCTGACGGCTGCCTTGAAACGCGGATCGGTGGCAATGGTGTAGTTGGTGGTGATGCCGCCATAACTCCAGCCGGCAATGCCCATTCGCTTTTCATCGGCAATGCCTTTTTGAACAAGGTAATCGGCGGCGCCAATTACATCCATCACTTCTTTGTTGCCCCAATCGCCGTAGATGGCTTTTGTAAAATCAAGTCCACGGCCACTGCTGCCACGGTAGTTCACCGCTGCCACGGCAAAACCGGCCGCTGCATACATTTGGCGGCTCATGTCAAAGCTGTAGCTGTCCTGCCCTACAGGGCCACCGTGAATAAACAACACCAGCGGAAGCTTTTTGCCTTGCGGCGCATTGGGCGGCAGGTATAACAACCCCGAGATCAGCGCCCCGTCTTTGCTTTTCGATTGAAAGCCTTGTACCGACGCCAGTTTAATGTCTGCTAAAAAGGCGTCCTGCACATGCGTTAACCGGCGCAATTCGCCGTTCTCCACCACGTATAGTTCGGCTGGCAACTGCGGCTGGCTCACTATCGCCGCCCAGGTGCCGGTAGCCGGGTTGTTTTCGAGGCTTGAAAACGACTGATCGCCTACCAAAATGTTTTGTCGAACACCATCGGTAGAAAACGATACGAGGTTCACCTGCCGGTCGTCATCCATCAGCACCCATATGGCTTTGCCGTCGTTTGCCCAGCGCGGTTGTCGCACAGGGCGATCTACTGTTTGCGACAGCAGCTTTGGTTGGCCGCCGTCTTTTGCCACCAAGGCCAGGATTGGCTGCCCGTACATGGTAAACGGTTGGTCGCTGCTGCTTTGCAGGTAAGCAATCCATTTGCCGTCGGGACTCCACACCGGGTTGCCGTCCGAACCGCCCCAGGTAGTGAGCTTCTTCATCGCAGCACCGGGCTTTGGCGCCATCACATAAATGTCAGAATTGTTGTTTTTGTCCGGGTCTTCGGTGCGGTTGCTCACAAAGGCAATCAGCGAACCGTCGGGACTGAAAGCAGCATTGTTCTCGGTGTAGTTACCCTTAGTTAACGTGTCGAGTTTTTTACTGTCCACATCAAACAGGTAAAGGTGCGCATTGCGGCGATCAAGATAACCCTGGTTGTCCTGCTTGAACTGGTAGCGATCGATCACAATTGGCGTACGCACCTTTGTTTTGGCGGTATCCGACACATCTTTTTCGCGAAGCGTGAGCAGGATCTTTTTTCCATCGGGACTCCAGTCGTAATCTTCCAGTTCAGCTTTGATGTTGGTGAGTTTGCGGGCTTCACCGCCGCGGCGGTCCATCAGCCAAAGCTGCGAACCTTCCTCTTCTTTTTCTTCGCCGTTTTTGCGCGACGACACGAAGGAGAGATAGCGGCCATCTGGGCTCCACTTGGGGCTGGATTCGCCGGCCGGGTTGTGTGTGAGCTGCACGGTTTCTTTACCGTCCCAACTCGTCATCCACACATCGGTGGTGCGGCGGTCTTTGGCGGTATCAACAGCGCTGATCACGTACGCTACCCACCGGCCATCCGGCGAAACCTGCGGGCTGTTTATCTCTTTAAAACGGAAAACATCAGAAGGCTGCAAGGTGCGGGGCGATTGGGCCGCTGCCGTCAGGGCCACAAAGCCGGCAAGGGAAAAAACAAAATTTCTCATATCCGGTAAGTATGCTTTAAAGATAAAGGCTTACCGGAAAATTGTTGTGGGAAGACTGAAAACGTTTACCACCAAGCAGATTGTTGCTCCAAAGCACTGCTCTTGCAGCCTTACAGAATCAGCCCTGTCACTAACCGACTTTGCACTCAGTATTTAAACTGCCGCGTATCGATCCGGAACAAAGTGTAAAGCGGGCAGCGTCCAACAATGGCTGTTACACCAAAAACAACGGCAAACAGCAGCATGAGGTAAATGTAGGGTGCGGCAATATCCCGGGTGAAAGACAACGTAAGCAACACCACGGCCACCACCAGGCGAATAAAACGGTCGCCTACCGCCATGTTCTTTTTCATATGCAATGCTTTTGAACAAATCTATCCGACACCGGAAAAAAACACGATGACTTTGGTCAACTGCAGCAGCCAGGAAATTTACTTTACTTTTAATACGATCTGCTGCATTCATTTACAAAACCTGCCGTTATGCCAACCACGCTCCTCCGGTTTAAAGCAAAGCCGCTGATGCCTTCAGCTGTTCCTGTTGCTTCCTATCGAATCGACTCCATTGATCTTCTTCGCGGCCTGGTGATGATCATCATGGCGCTCGATCACACCCGCGACTTTTTTCACCAGCCGGCTTTTACCGACGACCCGCTGAACTTTGCTACCACGACGCCGGTTCTGTTTCTCACCCGTTGGATTACGCATTTTTGTGCGCCGGTTTTTGTATTTCTCGCCGGCACTTCGGCCTTTTTTCAGCACCAGCGCAAAACCACCAGGGACCTGAGCCGCTTTTTGATTTCGCGGGGACTCTGGCTGGTCTTCATCGAAGTTGTTGTAATTAATTTCGCTGTTACGTTCGATCCATCCTACACCGTAATTGGGCTGCAAACCATCTGGGCCATTGGCATCAGCATGGTTATACTCGGATTGATGGTATGGCTGCCGTTTTCCGCCATCCTTACCATTGGGCTGCTGTTGGTGTTTGGGCACAATGCCCTTGACGTTTACGAAAAGCAGTTTCCCGCCAACCACCAGTACAGCATGGTTTATTCTCTTTTACACCGCCCGGGTTTTTACCCGTTGGGAAGCGGCCGTTCGCTGCTGATTATGTACCCGGTGATGTCCTGGGCAGGACTGATGATGCTTGGCTACTGTTTTGGCAAGCTGTTTCTGTTGTACGAAGGAGTGCAAAGAAGAAAAGTTTTGACCTGGCTCGGCGCCAGTATGGTTCTGTTCTTTATTGCCCTGCGGGCCACCAATTGGTACGGCAACCCCGAGCCCTGGACACAGCAAAAAACAGCAATTTTTACCCTGCTCTCTTTCCTTGATACCCACAAGTATCCACCCTCGCTTTTGTACATGTGCATGACCATTGGTCCGGCTATTTTATTTGTGGCCTGGTACGGCACGGCAAAAAGCCGGTTAACCAATGCCGTTACAGTGTATGGGAGGGTGCCGTTCTTTTATTACGTGCTGCATTTCTTGTTGATACACATCCTCAGCACACTTGCGTTTTTCAGTCGCGGCCATTCGTTTGCCGATGGCATTTACCACGACAATACACCCGTTGCGCCGTTTAACTTTACAGTGCCCGGCGAAGGTTATTCGCTGGCCGTTGTTTACCTCGTGTGGCTGCTGGTGGTGGCTTCGCTCTACCCGCTTTGCAAGTGGTTTAGTCGTTACAAGCAAACACACAAACAGTGGTGGCTGAGTTATTTGTAGTTCCTTAATTTTAAGGATGCAGAATGGTGTTGCGTTTATCGCCTGTCTTTTCTTCTTTTCTATTGCCAAGGCACAAACAACGGTTGATGTCCTGATTCGGAACGGCCGGCTGCTTGACGGCACCGGCAACTCCTGGACCTGGGGCGATGTGGCAGTGAAGGATGGAAAAATCGTCAAAATTGGTTGGCTGCAAAACGTACAGGCAGCAAAAGTGATTGATGCCAAAGGTTTGGTGGTGGCGCCGGGTTTCATCGATGTACACACCCACATCGAGGGCGACGAAGTTAAAAATCCAACGGCGGATAATTTCCTCTTTGACGGTGTTACCACGGTGGTCACCGGCAACTGCGGCTCCTCTAATACGGACATTGGCAGCTACCTGCACAGGCTCGACTCACTGAAACTATCGATCAATGTGGCGTCGCTGATTGGCCACAACGATGTGCGCAAGGCAGTGATAGGCACGGCTAACCGCCCACCAACCGAAGAGGAACTGCAGCGCATGGAAACGATCGTAGACAATGCCATGAAAGATGGTGCGGTGGGCTTTAGCACCGGGCTTATTTACATTCCGGGCACCTATGCCAAAACCGACGAAGTGCTGCGGCTGGCGAAAGTGGCTGCCCGTTATCGTGGCGTGTATGCTTCGCACATGCGGGACGAAGGCGACAGCGTTACGGCCGCCATTGCCGAAGCGCTGTACATCGGCAAAGAAGCCGGCATGCCGGTGGAAATTTCACACTTCAAACTGAGCGGGCAGCAAAACTGGGGACGCAGCAAAGAAACGGTTCCGCTAATCATGCGTGCCAGGCAGGAGGGAATTGACGTGACCATTGATCAATATCCCTACACCGCCAGCAGCACCAGCTTAAGCACGTTGTTGCCCGATGAAATTTTAGCCGATGGGCAGGACTCCATCAAAGCCCGCCTGCAACGACCCGAGGTGCGCCAGTATGTGACGGCTTACATGCTGCAGAAATTGAAAAAGCGCAAGCTCAAACATTTCAGCTACCCGGTGGTGGCTTACTTCAAAGCCGACACCACCTTCAACGGCAAAAGCATTGAAGAAGTAAACCTGGCCATGGGTCGCAAACACAAGGCAAAAGAAGAAACAGAAACCGTGATGGACATGATGGCCAGGGGCGGTGCCGGCATGGTGTTTCACGGCATGAGCGAAGACGATGTAAAACGCATCATGCAATACCCGTTCAACATGTTTGCCTCCGATGCGTCGATCCGTGTTTTCAACCAGGGTGCTCCGCACCCCCGCGGCTATGGCACCAATGCACGGGTACTGGGCCGCTATGTGCGGGAACAGGGAGTGATTTCGCTGGAGGAAGCAGTGCGCCGGATGACGTCGTTGCCGGCACAAAAGTTTGGCTTGAAAAACCGCGGCCTTTTACGCGAAGGCTTTGCTGCGGACTTAGTCATCTTTAATGAAAACGAAGTCAGTGATCTTTCAACTTACACGCAACCACATGCGTATTCCAAGGGCTTTCGCTATGTGCTGGTGAACGGGAAACTGGTGATTGAGGAAGGCCGGCATACCGGTGAGCGGAGTGGTGCTGTGTTGAAACACCAACCATAGAGCAACCACTTAACATCACAGACCCGACAGGTATCAATGCCCTGTCAGGTCTGTGATGTTTGCCCTACATTACCTGCTTTAAAATCTCGCGGTGGCTTCGTTCCACCAGTGGCTTAAATTGTTCGTACCAGGTTTTCCATGCTTCGGCATTCAACTCACTGCTCAAAGACGTTTCATAATCGGCCAGGCTGTCGAAGCCCATTTCCAAAATCAGGCGGTAGGCATCGCCGGTAAAGTCGGTGAACATTCTTGCCTGCTGTGCCTGCGGCATCAACCCTTTTTCGGCCATTTCATCAAATAGCTTTTTCGCCGCACGGTATTGCCCAAACTTTAGGTGAAAAATGTCCCGCACAAGGTAGGTCGTCTTCAGGTTGTAGGCTCCCTGCTTCACACCCAGTTGCCGCATCAGCACATCATTCAACGGGAAAATGTGGGCCTCCTGAATAAGACCGTTTTTCAACTGGTAGGTAATACAAAGCGGCAACCGCACGTCCTTTCCTGTAGCGGGAACGCCTTCAATTTCGCCAATGTGTTTGCCGGTGAGAAAACCTTCCACCACCGCCTTGTCTTCGGTAATGGCATAGCTGGTGGTTTCAAGCCTGGCATCAAACGCCACGTGGTACATGTAATGGAGCATGGCCCCAATCTCCGCACGGCCATGGTACACTTCCCCGGTGC
>Ga0366775_1012_pt1 | contig 29460 bp, 23 predicted proteins | sample BONcelN113001D10_FD_207075 | JGI IMG/M metagenome (GOLD analysis project Ga0366775, IMG submission 207075) | Enriched cells from coal bed in the Powder River Basin, Montana, United States - BONCAT cells N11 rep2 HSBNCT.N11.300.1.D10 ...
CTCGGCTATAAAGGGCTCAAGCTGCATGTTCCGCTTGCGGGTGCGCATCAGGTTGCAAACGCGCTGACGGCTGTGGAGACTGTGCTGGCCTTACGGGAATATACCGGCTTTAGCATCCCGGATGAAGCGGTCGTTTCAGGTATCGGAGATGTGAGGATCGCAGCGCGGCAGGAGGTTTTATGCAAAAAACCGTTGGTAATATTAGACGGCGCTCACAATACCGACGGCATAAAAGCGCTTGTATCCACGATCGAAGAAAGCCTGCGGGGCAAACGGATTACAGCGGTTATGGGCATGCTGAAGGATAAGGATTATGAGCCGTGTATAGCGGCCATAGCCTCCCTCAGCACACGGTTTATTGCGCTCCGGCCTGTGAACGCAAGGACGCTGGAAACAGCCGAGACGGTGCGCGTCGCCTCCAAGTACTGCAGCAGCGTATCCGAACATACCGATTACGGGGCGGCGCTTCAAGAAGCGCTGCTGGAAGCGGGAGAGGACTCGGCTATAGTTGTCTGCGGGTCGCTGTACCTGGCCGGCCCCATGCGGAGCATCGCAAAGAAAATGATTGGAATTTAGTTAAAGTTATGATATAATCCGCTTTAGATGCACAGAGTAAATATTGCGCGTTAAGTGTTAAAGGATGGGAAGTTGCCTTTAAACGAAAGGCTTGTGAAGCCTGCGGTGCAATATTGCATCCGCTGTGCTGCAAAGAAGAGGGTATTAACGCTAACCGCTTTCCTTTTAAATATGCGCGGAAAAAAGTTGCCTCCTTTGATTTTGCAGCGATGTTCTGTGGAATCTGTATAAAAGGAGGTTTTTTTATTTGAACTCGAAGACTTACAGGATCGTCTCTTCCGGTCTGCTCATTGCGCTTTCCATCATATTGACCAGGGTGTTTTCCGCCAATCTCATTGTCGCGGGCATACCGGCCGCGCGTCTTGCCGCAGGGTTTGTGCCCGTTATGCTGGCAGGGCTGCTGCTCGGGCCCTATTACGGGTTGGGTGTCGGCGCATTGGCGGACATAATCGGATACATGGTTTTTCCAAGCGGTGCTTACTTTCCGCCCATTACGCTGACCAGCGCGCTTGTGGGACTGCTGCCTTACCTGATCGTCAAGTGGACGCCGAACTGGAAGGAATGGCAAAAAACGCTCGCGGCCGTAGCCGTAACGCAAATACTATGCTCCATGCTGCTGCAGACGTTCTGGCTTTCCATTTTGTACGGAAAGGCTTATGAATTGCTGCTATATCCGCGGATCGCCGTTACGCTTGTCACCATCCCGGTATACTTTATAATGATATACACCATATTTTCAGCGTTAAAACGGGCGAATCTCCTGCCAGCAAGGGACGCCCGGCTTGCCAAGAGCAGAAAATAAAAGGGTTTCAAAGGGCGCGATTGCTGCATTATAGAGCACGTCTCCCGATCGCAGAATGATTTTTGCTGCGGTTTTTTAGGGCAGCCTTTTTGTATCTTTCATAGGCGGACTTTATTGACATGCTTAAAACTTAAGGGATACAATGAACATGCAAAACGATAAAGGAGTTTTTTACAAATGAAATTGGATTTTTCTACAGCGGGCAGGATTATCTTTGAAACGGGCGCGTTTTACAAACTGCCGGACCTCTGCGCGGCAAAGGGGAAGAATTTCCTCATTATTACGGGCGGAAGTTCCCTGGAGAAAAGCGGGCTTTTGGGAAAGCTTGAAGAAGGGCTTAGGGAAAAAGGAATCCGCTTTGCGCTTGCAGGCGGCGTGGCCCAGGAGCCTCAGGTGGAGGACGTGGACGAGGCCGTGGCAGCCGGTTTAAAAATAAAGGCAGACGCTGTGCTCTCTATAGGCGGTGGAAGCGTGATCGATACGGGCAAGGCTGTAAGCGGCGTCATTACAAACGGCGGCAGTATACGCGACTACCTGGAGGGCGTGGGGGATAGAAAGCTTGTACAAGACCCCCTGCCGTTTATCGCTGTGCCCACAACGGCCGGCACCGGTACGGAGGCCACTAAAAACGCGGTGATATCCTCTAAAAGAGAGGGCTTCAAAAGGAGCATACGGGACGACCGGCTGCTTCCGGATATCGCGGTGATCGACCCGGCTCTAACGGTTTCCGCACCGAAAAGCGTAACGGCCTCATCGGGCATGGACGCGATCTGCCAGCTCATCGAAAGCTATACGGCCGTGGCGCACAACGCATTTTGCGACGCGATGGCACTGTACAATATTCCAAGAGCGCTTGCGGCTATAAAACGGGCTTACGATTCGCCGGACGATATGGAGGCCAGGGAGCAGATGTGCCTCGCTTCGCTATGCAGCGGTATTTGCCTGGCAAATGCGGGCTTAGGCGCGGCGCACGGGTTTGCGGCGGGGCTTGGCGTAACGCTTGGCATACCCCACGGCATTGCCTGCGGGATGCTGCTGCCGCACGTCATGCGGTTAAACTATGAGAAAGGCGTTTCCAGGTACGAGGATATCGCCTACGCCGTATACGGGGACAGAAATACGGTCATGCGGCTCATAGAGGATATCGAGGCCTTAAACGCAGCGATGGATATCCCCAAGGATCTGAAGGGATATGGCATAAAGCCGGAAATGGCGGGCACACTGGCGAGAGCCAGCATGGGCTCCAGCATGAAGAAAAACCCTGTGGAATTTACCGTGCGGGATTGCGAGGAATTTATAAGCGCTTTGATATAAGGGCGCTGAAAAATATGCGGTTTTGTCATTCTGAGCGAAGCGAAGAATCTAAAAAACACCTTGATTACAGAGATTCTTCAGTCGCTTTGCTCCTTCAGAATGACAGTTTGGGTACTTTTTCAGTGCCCTTGATATAGAGCTTTTATTAACCGGATAATAGCAGGGGATAGACTCCAGGTACATTATTGTAATGATTGAAATCAAAGGACGAAACGGATGAAGATAGCGCTCGTTGCGGTAAACGCCAAATATCCGCATACGAATCCGGCTATTCGCAGCCTGAAAAGCGCGGCGAAAAGGGACGGGTTTGACATTGAATTGAAAGAGTACACCGTCAATATGCCGCTGCGCCAGATTGTAGACGACCTTTACGATCCGGAAACCGGCGTGTACGGACTTTCCGCGTATATCTGGAATATTGAAATACTTTTAAAGATCGCCTCCGCGGTCAAAATCCTGAATCCAGGCGCAGCCGTGCTGCTGGGCGGCCCGGAGGTTTCCTTTGAGACAAAGGATCTTATGGCACACAGCCGTATGATCGATTATGTGATAGCGGGAGAGGGGGAGGAGGCCTTTGCTTGTTTCCTCGATTTCTTAGGCGGGAGCTTGCCGGTTTCTCAGGTGCCCTCGCTTTTTTACAGGGACGGAGAGGAGATCCGGGAAAATCCGCCTGCATCAGCCGCCGATTTAAACGATCTTCCGTTTATATATGAGGACATTGCGGGTTTGCAGGGGCGCGTTATCTACTACGAATCTTCGCGCGGCTGTCCTTACCGGTGCTCGTTTTGCCTGTCCTCCGCGGCGGAAGGCGTGCGTTTCCGCTCTATAGAACACGTGAAGCGGGATATAGGCCGTTTTATAAAAGCGGGGGTTATGAAAGTCAAATTCGTAGACCGCACGTTCAATGCCGACAGGGGCAGAGCCCGCGAGATACTTACCTATATAATCGAAAGCAGCGTTAAAACTGGGTTTCATTTCGAGATCTCCGCGAGCCTCCTGGATGATGAGACGATTGCGCTTTTGCAAAAGAGCCCCAAAGGATTGATTCAGGTGGAAGCGGGCGTGCAGTCGGTATACCCGCAAACGCTTCAGGCCGTGAACCGGAATGAAGGTTTCGAGAAAATTAAAGCAAATCTTTTGAAGCTGATGTCTCTTCGCAACATCCATACGCATATCGACCTCATCGCCGGCCTGCCGTATGAAGGCTATGCGGAGTTTAGGAATTCCTTCGACAGCGCTTTTTTCTTAAAACCGGACGATTTACAGCTTGGTTTTCTAAAGCTTTTGAAGGGCTGCGCCCTGCGGGACGAAGCCGGTAATTACGGTATACATTACGAGCCGTATGCCCCGTATACGGTGCTTCGGACCAACCATATATCGTTTGCGGAACTTATGCGGCTAAGAAGGATGGAAACGCTTCTTTCCAGGCTGTACAATTCCGGCCTTTTAAGCAATACCGTCTATTATCTTGCGGGAATAAAAAAAAGCGCTTTTGTGCTTTTTGAGGAACTGGACGGTTTTTTTCATACCTCAAAAGTGCAGGGAGAAATGAAACAAACGGATCTGTGCGAAATGCTTTTCCGATATGCATTGCACGTTGCGGATGAGAGCATCGTAAAAAACCTCATGCGGCTGGATCTGTGCATGGGTAGGGCAAAGGTCCTGCCCGGCTATTTGTACGACGAACGAAGCGCTGCCTTTGAAAAGGATTTTACTAAAGGGGAGGAGTGGCGGCCCCTGTGGGAAACCGTAAAGATCCCCCGGAAAGATTGCCGTGTGGCGATGTTTGATATCGATGCCGCCTTATTCCTGTGTGAAGGCTGTTTGGTTAAAGCGGCGTCTTGTATATTGTTCGATTATACGGATAAACGGAGCACTGCAGTCATCAGATTAAACGTAACATAAAATTAACAAAATGTTAATTTTCCAAGACTTTTCTTTGCTATTCTAAAAATTATGATATAATATGTCCAAATGCAGTTTTTCCAAATAATTGCGTGAAAGAGGAAATTTATGCCTTATAATAATAAAGAGAATCCGAAATTTACCTCCTATAACAAAGGCGGTTATACCAGCAAATATAAAAGCAAAAATACGAGAAACACCAAACGCATCGTGCTGATAGCCATTCTAAGCGTATTTCTCGTGATACTGCTGGGAGGCGGAATATTTCTTCTTGTCATATCGAATCCATCCAACGTATTTAACAGCAATGTAAAAGCGGATGATCTGTTTGCTGAAAACAGCCCATCCGAACAGGCTTCGGCGCAAGCATCGGATCCCGTCGCGGAATTGGGTATGCCGACGCCGGAACCTTCCGTTGACCCTTATGACGAGCTTTTACAGCAGGCTGACATGAGCTTTATGAAGGACAAGGTGAATATACTCATATTGGGCATAGACCGGAACAAGAACCGTGAAGACTGGGGCAGTTTCCGTACGGATACCATGATCGTCGCCATGTGCGATTTCCAAAAGCACAGCATAAGCCTTCTTTCCATACCCCGCGACAGCCTTGTGCACGTTGGGCCGCGCTTTAAAAGCATGAATAAGATCAACACCGCATTCGGCGAAGGCGGCGGGGAAGACGGCGACGGCTACAAAAACGCCATGAAGACCGTAACGCGCGTATTGGGCGTTCCGGTTACGAAGTATATCGGGTTCGACATGACGGTAGTGAGAAAGATCGTCGATATTATGGACGGCATCGATTATGATGTGGAGCTCGATGTGAAGAACGCAGCCGGCGAGACGACCATACGGAAAGGGCAGCGGCATTTGACCGGAACACAGGTGCTGGATTATTGCAGGATGCGCCACGGTTCCAGCGACTTTGACCGCATTGACCGGCAGCAAAAGATGCTCTTTGAAGTAATCAGGCAGATGAAGAGCAAGGATCTATTGAAAAATCTCCCTGCCATGTTCCAGGCTGTTCAGGAAAATATGAGCACAAATCTGGATCTGGCCCAAATTACCTCAATGGCTTTGTACGCCAAAGACCTCGACCTTGAAGCAATGAAACGCTATACATTGCCCTGCATGTATCTGCCTGAGATCGACGGCACAAGCTTTGTAGGCATCAAGCAGTCGGAAAAGAAACAGATGATGAAAGAGATTTTCGGCATCAGTGTGAAAACCGATTCAAGCGAGGACGGGTACCGTATAAAGGACCTTGCCGAGCAGGAGAAAGAGTTAAAGTCGAGTGCGTCGAGCAAGATATCTGCCGCAAAGAAGTATGTAAACAACAATTCCTCGTATGTAAGTTCTTCCGAGAAAACGAAGTATAACGATTATGTTTCCGATTTAAAGGATTTGATCAATAAGTCCATGTCCTCGAATCTTTCCGGCGGAGTCAGCGATTTGAAGAGCAAAATCAATTCATTTGACAAATGGATGGCAAAGCTTAAGACTTCGGTCGAAGAACGAATAGCGGCCGAGGCTACGCCTTCTCCGTCGCCTACCGGATCCGAATCTCCGTCACCTACCGGCTCCCAATCTCCGTCGCCGTCGCCATCGTCGGCGCCATCCCCATCAGTAACGGCGACATCGACTCCAGCGGCTTGATAAAGTGATAAAGTAAAAATGTATAGATGATATCTTTTTTGTAAAGCGGCTTTATAACAAAAAAGCCGCTTTATATTTCGCGGCGAATATGATATTAGGTTTAACCGGCAACTCTATACTATAATTATTAACGATCAAATGTAATTTATACCATAATATTTATTTCACTGTGTTATTTTATCTGATATAATACGTAAAGGATATATATCAAAGGGGTGCAGAAATGGTAGAGATCAAAGAGGTCACAACACGCTCCGGCCTTCGCAGGTTCAGGGATTATCCGGATATATTATACAAAGGATATGAAAACTATGTCCCCGATCTAAAGGGCGATGAAATGAACATGCTGCGCAAGGATAAAAATGCGTCGTTCGAATTCTGTGATGCGCGTTATTTTATGGCCTACAAAGACGGCAAGCCGGCAGGACGGGTGGGCGCGCTTTTAAACAAGGCCGCCAATGAGCGCTGGAATACCAAGAGGATGCGCATTACCCGCATGGACTTTATAGATGACCCGGAAGTTTCGGCGGCGCTCTTCGGCGAGGTGGAAAAATGGGCGAAGGAACTCGGCATGACGGAAGTGCATGGGCCTCTCGGGTTTTCCGATCTCGATAAAGAGGGGCTTTTGATTGAGGGTTTCGAATATCCCGCCTTGTCCATTACAATCAACAACTATCCGTATTACCAGAGACACTTTGAGGCCAACGGCTATATGAAAGATGCGGACTGGGTCGAATACAACCTGTATCCTCCCAAAGCCGACAGCGAGGTTTCAAAAAAACTTGAGAGGCTTTCGAACATCGTTCTTAGACGCCACAATCTGCGGCTGTACGAACTGAAGAAAATGTCCGAAGCCGAGCCCATCGTACGGCAGATATTTACTTTAATGAACGAATGCTATCGCGACCTTTACGGTGTAATGCCTTTTACGCCCAAACAGGCGGATGAATACTATCTGCGTTTTAAGCCGCTCATGAACCCGGACTATGCGAAATTTATAATAGACAAAGACAATAATCTGGTCGGCTTCGGCCTTGGAGCGCCATCCCTTACGGAAGCGCTGAAAAAAAGCAAGGGGAGGCTTTTCCCTACAGGCTTCATCCATATATTAAAAGCCATCAAAACTGCAAAGGTTCTGGAGCTGTATCTGGTATCGGTCAAACCGGAGTATCAAAACGCCGGCCTTCCGGCCGTGCTGATGAACGCTATCGCTAAATCCGCCCAGAAAAACGGCGTGGTGTATGCGGAATCCGGGCCGGAACTGGAGAACAATGAACGCGTACAGGCGCTCTGGAAGATGTTTGAGACCAAGCTCGTACGGAGGCGGCGCTGTTTTATAAAAGAAATATAAAGAACGAGGTCGCTGAGAAAGCCCCGGTTCATATGGGCAAAGGCTTCGTTGCAGCTCGCCTTATGCCTCATATTCACCGAACCTCGCCTGCGCTTTAGCTGCCACTGGCAGCGCTTGGCTTCGGTTCCACTGCGATTTTTCCGCTTGCGCGTGGCGTATACAAAATACGTCTCGTTCGCAATACTCGTGTAGGCCTTGTATTTAAGGGCACTGAAAAAGTACCCAAACTGTCATTCTGAAGGAGCAAAGCGACTGAAGAATCTCTGTAATCAAGGTGTTTTATAGATTCTTCGCTTCGCTCAGAATGACAAAACCGCATGTTATGACAAAACCACATTGCTTTTCAGCGCCTTTCAGAGATAATACAAGTTTCATTAACAAAAACTGTTTGTAATCAAACTGTTAGGGACGTAAATTGTTTCCCTTTTTATTTTAAAGTGTTTGTTATTCTTCTGCCCGGTGCGGTATTCGTTTTTGCTGATGCTGCAAATGATGTCATGTTAAGCTTTCAATTAACGCCATTAATTATTTATACCCTGTTACAGTACTTGCTTATTGGCACCGGTATTGCGGCGCTAAGCGTGTGGAAACCGAAAGTGGTCGGCAATAAAGCCAAGATTACATTGTTTTCTGTTTTGACAGCGTGTTTTTTGATTATGATGATAGGGGTTTTGACTATTATGGGGAGATTTAATAATAGCATTTGAAGTGAATTTCTGGATCTTTCATACTATTTGAACAAACATATCACAGATATTATGCTCTTCTTGGGCGCCTATGCTGCAAATCTTATTTATGCAATCATAAAAAAACAGCCTTCAATTGCCGCCAGAAAATACTTTTTAACTCAAACATAGGCTTTTGAATACGAATACAGTCGATCAAAGCGTTTGCTTTATTTTATAAAACTGCTTGACAGAAGTGGCTTTAAACTATAACATTGGTTATAGTATCATAATAGAACGGAGAAGATCCATGAAAACAGCGAATACCAGCAGGATCATAAAGAAGGCTAACCAGCACCTGTTGTTTCATACCATTAAAGAGTACGAACCGATTACGATAGAGGAGATCATACGCAAGACGAGGCTCAGCCGTCCTACGGTGCTTACGCTTTTGGATGAGCTTTTAAGCAGGAAGATCGTCCAAAAGGCCGGATTCGGGGAATCGATGGGCGGGCGGCAGCCGGTTTTGTATTCCCTGGATGCGGGAACTTACTTCGCGATAGGCATCGATTTGGAGTTTCCGCCGATGCGCATCGTATTTACGGATATAAAGGGAAATATCGTATACTCCTATGAATGGGAGCACGATTACAGCGATAAAATTCAGGATATCATCGAGATGATTCTGTCGCAAATCGAAAAGGGCATAAAGGAGTTAAATATACCGAGGGAAAGCATCATCGGCGTCGGCATGGGGATCGCCGGCACGGTGGATATCAACAACAACGTGCCTATAAACATGGTGCGCATCCGCGGATGGAACAGGACGCCCATCAATACCATCATACAGGAACGCACGGGGTTTAAGGTCTATGTCCGCAACGACGCCCATCTGGTGGGAATGGTGGAAAAATCCCTTCCCAAAGGCATGGAAAACTTTCTGTATATCGGATACCGGACGGGGATAGGCGTAGGCGTTTTCAACAACGGCAAGCTCTACGACGGGGAATTCGGAAATCCCGGATACCTCGGACATACGACCGTGGATTTCGAAGGGGAAAAGTGCTACTGCGGCAACCGCGGGTGCCTGGAGCTTTACTGCTCCAAGCCGGCGATCGAGAAGCGGTACAAGGAGCTTACAGGCAAAAAGGAGAAGTATGCCGCGATCATAGCAAAATCGGAGCAGGGCGATACGGCTGCTGCGGAGGTTTTGGAACGGGCCGGGAGGTATCTCGGCACCGGGATTGCCAACATGATCAAGCTGGTAGATATTTCGAACGTCGTCATAGGTGATATCATATGTTCCGAAGACAATATATTCTTTAAAACAATTGCAGCCACCATAAAAGAAAACGTCAGCGGTTATACGGTGAAAGACGTCTTTGTTCGCTGCGACGTTACGGACGAATACGTGTTTGCACTGGGCGGATGCCTGTTTGTTCTCGATAACTTTTTCACCGAACCGAAACTGCAGCTCTCCGTAAAATAGGTGCATTTGAGTTGGTAAATCAAACTAATTTAAAGTACTTATTAAAAGCATGTAGACAAAAGTCGAATGTTCCGTTACTATATAAATGGTTCTAGTGATTAAGTGTTTGTTGGTTTTATATATTTAAAGAAAGAGGTCTTATCTACATGGAAATCGAAAAACTTGTGGAAAGCATTACTGCGGATGTACTGAAGCAAATCAAACAGGAAGGCACTGCCGGCAATGTCAAAAAACCCGGATACAATGCGGATTACGGCAAATTCTGCGACCATACGGTGCTGAGGGCCTACACGCCCAAGAGCATCGTGAAGCGCTTCTGCGAAGAAGCCAAAGAGTACAATGCTGCGGCAGTCTGCGTAAACCCCATACACGTTTCCTTTGTGCGGGAACAGCTTGCGGGCACGGGCATACGGACATGTACCGTTATCGGTTTCCCTCTTGGCGCGAACAAACCCATCATCAAGGCGATAGAGGCCTCCGAGGCGATCAAGGACGGGGCGCAGGAAGTGGATATGGTCATCAATGTGGGGGCCCTGCGGGATGACGACCTGATGCTCGTATACAACGACATCAAAGGCGTGGTCGACGTAAGCAAGGGGAAAGCGGAAGTAAAAGTCATCATAGAGACCTGTTATCTCAATACCGAGCAGAAGATAAAGGCATGCATACTTTGCAAACTCGCAGGCGCGGATTACGTAAAGACCTCTACGGGATTCGGAACGGACGGCGCAACGGAGGAGGATATACTGCTCATCAAGCGGGTGGTAGGGGACAGCATGAAGATAAAGGCCTCGACCGGCATCAACACGAGAGCCGATGCGGAAAAAATGATCAAAGCGGGTGCGATCCGCCTGGGAACCAGCCGCACGCCGAATATCGTCGCTGACGACGAGAGCATCAAGGGCGTTTCGGCCGACAACCAGCCTCCGAAGCCCTACGAGCTGACCTGCGCCCGTTGCTTCAGAAGAGAATAGTAACATTATAAATATAAATAAGTCTTAAAAGGAGAATGAGAATATTATGGAAAAACAAGCTTTGGGAATGGTGGAGACAAAAGGCCTGGTAGGGGCTATAGAGGCGGCGGACGCCATGGTAAAAGCCGCTAATGTACGGCTTGTCGGCAAGGAAAAAATAGGTTCCGGGCTCGTGACCGTAATGGTCAGGGGAGACGTCGGAGCGGTCAAGGCTTCCGTAGAGGCCGGGGCCGCGGCTGCGAAAAGGGTCGGGGAACTCGTAAGCGTACATGTCATCCCCCGTCCCCACGACGAAGTGGAAGGGATTTTGCCGGAATCCAAATAAAGCAGGTGAAGCGGTTTGGATATCAATGATTTGATAGAAAAAATCTCAAAAGAAGTATCGGAACAGATCGGTACGAAACCTGAAACGGTTGCCGGCTTTAAAAATGTTTCGGATCTTTCGTCTATGCTGGAATACTCCATGCTGAATCCGGATACGACGAAAGAACAGATACTGGAGGCCATTACAATAGCCAAAAAGCTCAGGCTGGCCAACATATGCGTATCGCCATACTATGCCTCGCTTGCTGCGGATTATCTCCGGAACTCCGGGATAGCGGTCTGCGTGCCGGTAGGGTTCCCTCACGGCGCTGCGACTACCGCGGCCAAAGCGGCGGAGATAAGGGAGGCCGTTCAAAACGGCGCAACGGAGCTGGATGTAGAGATGAATATACCGGCCATTAAATCCGCCCACTTTGACGAGGCCAGAAAAGACCTGGCCGAAATGTGCAACCTGGCCAGGGGAAAGGCGAAAATAAAGGCGATATACGAGCAGGGGATTTTATCGGATGAAGAAAAGGTAAAAACGCTGAAAATAGCGGATGAATGCGGCGTGGATTATATAAAGATATCCAACGCGCTGACCGGGAAAAACGCCTGCATAGAGGATGTGAAGTTCGTCCGCGATTGTATAGGCAAAAGCGTAGGCATCAAAATAGACGGGGGCATACGCAGCGCCAAGACGGCGATAGAACTGCTAAAAGCCGGGGCAAACCGGTTCGGCGTGAGCAAACCGGCGCAGATACTGGGCGGAGACTAAAGACCAGACTTTTAAATACGCAAAAACGGAGCGTCAACTATGCAGACGGAAAAACTTAACCTGGGTGTAGACATCGGCGGCACCAAGATCAATATGGGCATCGTCCGGGAGGATGGCGCCATACTCTATAAAAAGAAGATCGCGACAGTAAACGAAGAAGACCGCAGGGAAGGCATACGCAAAACATCCGCTGCGATATTGGCGTTTTTAAAAGAAAACGGCCTGTCTCTTGACGACATCTCCTTTATCGGCGCAGGCGTGCCGGGAACCGTTGATACAAGAACGGGTTTTGTGGACTATTGCCCGAATTTAAACTGGATCGACCAGCCCATAGGGGACTATTTTTTTGAGTTCCTCCACCGCGAAGTGAAGATCATTCAGGATTCCAGGGCGGCGGCTTTTGCAGAGCTTCTCTACGGCGCAGGGCGCGGATTCAGCGATATTATATGCCTTACGCTCGGAACGGGCATCGGCTGCGGCATCATTATCGGCGGGCGGATATTCAACGGCGGGATGAACACGGCCGGTGAAGTCGGTCATATGCCCATACAAAAACACGGGCGGCCGTGTGTTTGCGGGGCTAAAGGATGCCTGGAGCAGTATGCTTCGGGCACCGCTGTCATATACCGCGCAATGGAGCTCTTCCCGGAGAAATTCGAAGGCAGGGAAAAGAAAAGCGAGACCGTGTTTGAAATGGCCTATGCGGGGGATAAAGAGGCCGGAGACCTTATAGCGGCCTGCATGGACGACCTTGCGTTCGGTATTGCCAATGTGATAGACGTACTCTCGAGCGAGGCCGTTATCATCAGCGGGGGAATGTGCGAACACGAATCCCTCGTGATAGAGCCTTTGAAGAAAAAAGTGCCTGAATACGGCTACTTCAGCTGGACAAAGCTCGATAGGCTTAAGATTTTAAAAGCGGAGCTCGGCAGCGACGCGCCCATGATCGGCGCGGCGGTACTGTATAAGAGCCTATAGTAAATAAGATTGTTAAATAGCCTGCATACTGAGATATACCACAATCCACAAGGAAATACCATAAGTATAAGATTCTTCGCTGAACGCTCAGAATGACGTACGGCAGTTTCGCTGAACGCTCAGAATGATAGGTATGCAGACACGAATGTTTGTATTTCTGAGGGAGCAGCGCGACTGAAGAATCTTTAGAATAGATTCTTCACTAAACGCTCAGAATGACATACGGCAGTTTCGCTGAACGCTTAGAATGGCAGATTGAAAAAGATAATTCTGATATTTTTCTCTATGGAAGGCTTTGATTGAAAGCAAAAAGGCTTTAATCCTAAGGACGAAAGCATTTTTATCTCGGAACGCATAGTTGCGTTCCCTACAATTTCCATGTGGAATTCGGTTTGAAAATTTTCTATATATCTTGATAGTAAGCTATTCTGTATATAAAGACGTAAAAAGGCTTCAACTCTTTTACGGGTTGAAGCCTTGATTTGTTTTTACTTATTCTATAAAAGCCCCGGAGAACTGGCTGTTGTACAGCTCCGCATAGAAGCCGCCTTTTGCAAGCAGCTCCTTGTGGCTGCCCTGCTCGATGATATCGCCGTGGTTCATCACCAGTATCAGGTCGGCGTCTCTGATGGTGGAAAGCCTGTGCGCGATGACGAAGCTCGTTCGTCCCTTCATCAGTACGGCCATGGCCTTTTGAATGAGCACCTCGGAACGCGTATCCACGTTGCTGGTGGCCTCGTCCAGTATCAGTATCGCGGGGTCGGCCAGTATGGCGCGCGCGATTGTCAAGAGCTGCTTTTGCCCCTGCGAGATGTTGGAGGCCTCCTCGTTCAAGACCGTATTGTACTGTTCCGGCAGGCTCATGATATAGTGGTGCGCATGCGCCGCTTTGGCTGCCGCCATGATCTCCTCTTCCGTAGCGTCCTCCCGGCCGTAGGCGATGTTGTCCCGTATACTGCCGTTGAAAAGCCATGTATCCTGAAGCACCATGCCGAACAACTGCCGCAAACTCCCGCGCTCCATATCGCGTATGTCTGTTCCGTCCACCGTTATTTTGCCGCCCTGTATCTCGTAGAAGCGCATGAGCAGGTTTACGAGCGTTGTTTTACCGGCTCCGGTCGGGCCCACGATGGCGATCGTATTGCCTGGATACGCGGCCATATTCATGTCCTCAATCAGCGAAACGTCCTCTTTGTAGCTGAATTTTACATGCTCAAATTTGACCTCGCCCCTCGGGTTTTGCAGCGCCACTGCATCTTCCCTGTCGGGAACCTGTTCTTTTTCATCCAGTATCTCGAATACGCGCTCCGCGGAAGCCACCGTAGACTGTATGACGTTGGCTATGTTGGCTGTCTGGACGATGGGCATGGTAAACGTGCGTATGTACTGTATGAAAGCCTGTATGTCGCCGATCTTGATGGCGTTTTTGGTGACCAGCAGGCCGCCTACCACGCACACGGCCACGTACCCGATGTTGTTTACAAAGTTTAACACGGGCATAATGATGCCCGATATAAACTGCGCTTTTCTGGCGGCGTCGTAGAGCTCCCTGTTGATGCGCTTGAATTCCTTTATGGATTCATATTCCCGGGCCAGCACCTTGATGATCTTATGCCCGGTGTACATTTCCTCCACATGCCCGTTGAGCTCTCCCAAAACCTTTTGCTGCGCCGCGAAATACTTCTGCGAGGCCTTGGCGATTTTCATGGTGATCGCGCCGGTTACCGGCAGCGTGACAAGCGCAATGATCGTCATGACCGGGCTTATCGATATCATCATGCCAAGAACGCCTATGATGGTCACGGCGGAGGTGATAAGCTGCCCCAGGCTTTGCTGGAGTGTGGTCGCGATATTGTCCATGTCGTTTGTCACACGGCTTAAAATATCCCCGTGCGTATGCCGGTCGAAATACTTCAAGGGCAAACGGTCCAGCTTTTCCTTTACGTCGTTCCTCATTTTGAACACCGTTTTTTGCGATACGGTAGACATGAGATATGTCATCAGGAAGCTGAACAGCGCGCTGATCAAATACAGAGCGGCCACGATGATAATGATCGTCCCGATGTAGCCGAAGTCGAATTTCGGTATGGGCTGCATTCTCAGCTGTTCTATCACATTTGAAGGCATCTGCCGCAGGATCGCCGTCTGAAGGCGCACCGTGTAAATGTATTGCGCAACGATGCCGTCCGCCAGCTTTGTCGTGGCGAAACCGAGTATTTTAGGGCCTACGATGCTAAATACCGTGCTGCCTACCGCCAGGCAAAACACCGCGATAAACCGCGCCTTAAAAGCCATGAGGTACCCTAAAAGCCGCTTTAGCGTTCCTTTAAAGTCCTTGGCCTTTTCAACCGGCCGCCCCATAGGGCCCATGGGCCCGCCCCGGGCTCCGCCGCCCATAGGTCCGCCCATCGGTCCGCCGCCTCCCGTTTGCCGTGGAGGCCCGCCGCTATTCGTTTTGTTCATGCGATTTCCTCCTCGGATAACTGAGACGTAACGATCTCGTAGTAGACTTTGTTGGTATGCAAGAGCTCCTTGTGCGTCCCCATACCCACGACTTCGCCGTCGTCGAGAACGATGATCTTGTCCGCTTCCATGATCGTGCTGACGCGCTGCGCGACTATAATAACGGTTGACAGCGACGTTTCCTTTTTCAGGGCTGCCCGTAGCTTCGCATCGGTCTTGAAATCGAGGGCCGAGAAGCTGTCGTCAAAAATATAGATCTCCGGGCAGGATACAAGCGCGCGCGCTATGGACAATCTCTGCTTCTGGCCGCCGGAAACGTTGGTGCCGCCCTGCGCGATGGGGGAGGCAAAACCCTCCGGTATTTCGGTTATGAATTCCAAAGCCTGCGCGACATCCGCCGCATGGGCGACTTCCTCATCCGTAGCGTCTTCCTTGCTGTAGCGTATGTTCTCCGCAATGGTGCCTGAAAACAGCACGGCCGTCTGCGGAACGAAGCCGATCTTCTTGCGCAGAACCTTTTGCTCCATATCCCGCACATCGATACCGTCCACCAGAACGGCGCCGCTGTCCACATCGTAAAAACGGGGGATAAGGTTGATGAGAGACGATTTTCCCGAGCCTGTGCTGCCGATAATGGCGGTGACTTCACCGGGCTTTGCGGCAAAGCTGACATGGCTGATTGCCGGAAGCTTTGCACCGGGGTAGGAAAACGTCACATCCTTAAACTCCACATATCCTTTTAGCCCGCCCGGTTTTACCGGGGTATCCTTATCCACGATCTCCGGATGCATATCCAGAACTTCGTTTATACGGACGGCCGAAGCCTGTGCCCGGGGAACCATGATGAACATGATCGCGACCATGATGATGGAAAACATGATCTGCATGGCGTACTGCAAAAACGCCATCATATCGCCTATCTGAAGATTGCCGTTGCCTATCCGCAGGCCGCCGAACCATACGATGGCGAGCGTAGTCGCATTCATGAATATGATCATGATCGGCTGTACGATTGCCATGATCTTGTTGACCTTTATGGAAAGGTCCGTAAGCTCGCCGTTGGCCTTGTCGAACCGGACGCGTTCCTTTCTCAGCCGGTTGAAAGCGCGTATTACACGAATTCCGGTAAGATTCTCCCGCAGTACAAGGTTCACGGAATCGAGCTTTTTTTGCAGCGACTGGAACAGGGGAATGACCACTTTGGCGACGATGAGCATAACGAGTACCATGGCGGGGATCACGACGGCCAGGACGGTAGTAAGCTGCCTGTCCTTGGACAGCGCCATGACGATACCGCCGATGCTCATGATGGGCGCCGTTATCATAAAACGCATCATCATGATCGTAACCGTTTGCACCTGCGTGATGTCGTTGGTCGTCCGCGTGATAAGAGAGGCTGTGCCGACCTTGTCTATCTCGTGCAAAGAATAACCTTCCACCTGTGTAAAAACCTTATCCCGCAGATCCCTTCCGAAGCCCACCGAGGCCTGCGCCGAGTAGTAGGCCCCGACTACGGAGCATAGCCCGGAGAGACCCGTTACCAGCAGCATGTATACGCCGTACTGCCAGATGTAGGATAAATCCCCCTTCAGCATGCCGTTGTTTACGACTTCGGACATAAGCGTAGGCAGGTAAAGCTCGGCTAACGACTGTACGATCAAAAAGAACACAACGAGCAACACGAGGCCGGTAAAAGGCTTTAGATATCTGAAAATTTTTATCATCTGGCCTCCTATTGCACAGCGATTTCATCCGGTACGCGTATGGGTGCATTGTCTAAGAGAATAGCCACATTGCTGATGACGACGGTTTCGCCCTCGCTAAGTCCGCTTAAGATCTCTATGTCGTTCGTATTGCCTAGCCCGGTCGTAACCTCGCGTTTTACCGCCCGGCCGTTCTCCGGTATATATACAAAGATTTTCTCGTTTTCACGCTTCACGGCGGAAACCGGGATGACCGGGTTTTGCTGCAGCTGCACGGCAAAAGAAGCGTGGGCGGAGAGCCCCGGCTTTAACCCGGAGTTATTGGGCAGGCTGATTTCGATGGGGAAGTACCCGCCGGTCGATACGGCCATGGGACCTATGAGGGTGATGCTGCCGTTAAACTTTTGCCCCGGATAGATATCCACCGAAACATCGATGCTCTGGCCCTCTTGTAAGAAGGGAAGCATATCCTGTGCGACCGTGCTTTTTAATTTCAAAGTGCCGACCTCGGCCAGAGTGAATACCGGAGTGGTAACCGGCACGATCTCGCCGGCATTGATATTGCGGTTTATAACGACCCCGTCAATGGGGCTTTTTATGTCCGCGTTTTCCATCTGTATCAATATGATGTTGACATTGGCTTCGGCTACGTCCACAGCGGCTTCCGCCGTATGCACGTTGTTGCCGGCGGCGCTTGAAGCGCTTTTCGCCTGGCTTACTGCCGGGCCTTTTGCGGTGTCGTACTGGGATTTTGCCACATCCATAGCGGTTTGTGCCTTCAGCAGGTCCGCATCTGTCGCGAGGCCTGTGTCATGGAGCGACTTTGTAAGGTTGTATGCATCCCGGGCGGCATAATAATTGATCTTGGCCGTATTCGCCGCGCCCTGGGCTGCTTTAGCGGCATTGGAAGCGGAAGAGGATGTGGATTTCGAAGCCTTCAGCGCTGACTCAGCCTGCTTCAACGCGGCCTGTGCCTGCTTTAGCTGCGCGGAGAGCTGCTTCGTCTCCAGCGAAACAAGCGTATCGCCCTTTTTTACGGAACCGCCCACGTCTGCATTCACATCGACTGCCTGGCCGGAAAGCTTGCTTGTAACCGAAACCGTGCGCATGGGGACCAATACGCCGGAAAGGGATATTTCAGATGTCAGCGGCTTTTTTTGCACCGCCGCGGTTTTTACAGCTATTGAAGCATCAGCCGGAGCCGCGCAGCCTATAAGCGCTGCCGCAAGAACCAAAAGAGCAAGCGCTAAAATATATACTTTTCTTATTTCTTTAAACATAATTTACACCTCATAAAACTGCACTTAGCAAAAAAGATTACTGTATATGGATTTTAACGGTTGCATTGAAACCGGGTTTCATCGTGAGTTCATCCGCTCCGCTAATCGTGATCTTTACGGGCACGAGCTGCGTCGTTTTGGAGAACGTACCGCTGGTCGTAATGTTGGAAAACGGGTTGAATACCGAGTTCGTGACGTTGCCGATCTGCGTTACATACCCTGTAAACGCCTTTCCCGGATATGCGTCTATCGAAATATCCACCAATTGCCCTTCTTTGATCTTGAATATATTCGTTTCCTCTATATTCGCCATAACGTATATATTGGACATATCCGCGATGGTGACGACCGACAAACCGGGCGCTACCATCTGCCCTGCGATAACGGAGGACTGCACCACCATACCGTCTATGGGGGATTTGATATCTGCTTTGCCGGCCACGGCGTCCGCCGAATTTGTCAGCGCGGAGGAGTTGATCGCCGAGCTGGTCACAAGCGCGCCGGTATCCTGCCGCCCTAAAATCTGATCGGCTTTCACCGTGTCGCCTTCCTTGACGTTCCATTCCGTAAGCTTTCCCGTAACGAGGGGCGAAACGGAGATCATATCCGCAGACACGGAGGCGTTTTCCGTAGAAATAAAATGCGTGTCCTGATAGTTGTAGTACAAAAAGGCATAAACACCGCCCGCCACAATCAAAACAACGATTATCAGCATGATCAGTTTAAATTTTTTCATATTTACCACCTTAACTAAAAATTTATTTTCAGGCTGTCAAAAAACCCTTCTTATGTCATTCTCCTTGTGAATCGATGGTCTTTATAAACGTTCATTTGAAAGATTCTTCAGCCGCTTTGACCCTTTAAAAATGACAAGACAGATACTTGATTGACACCCTATAAAACTTTTTAAGCGTCTTCTTTTTTTAATATACCGTAGATCTCGTTCAGATCGAGCACCACCCGATCCAGGATTTCCTTCGGAACGGGCTCCAGCAGCTTTTCAAGCTCCGCGTTCAATGACTTCATCAAATGTTCCATCGTCTCGTGGAGGAGCGGAGTGGCCAGCAACAGTACGCTTCGCCTGTCGGCCAGGTCGTTTACACGTATCAAAAGCCCTTTTTCCACCAGGCGGTCCACCATGCCTGTAAAAGTACTGGCCGGGACATCGGCCATCTTCGCAAGGTCGGTGGTACGGTTGGTCTTTTTGTGGTGCACATGCATCAGTATAAATATTTCCGTTTTGCTGAAACCCGCGTCCCGCAGTTTCGGCCCTATCGTTTTCATGATAAGGGACTGTATTTTGCGCATGCATTCAAAAAAATCCAGCATCTAAAAATAACCTCCGCTTTTGCAGTATATCGCAAGCGATACAACCATACAATTAATTTGAATACGTATTTTTCATTTGCGAATATTTCGAAATCAAACTAAATTTAATTCTATCTCATATTGGATATTTGTCAATAGCCGTTTTGAGGTATTTCTTTAAATGTCATACAAATGTAATATTTGCTTGATGGCTTATAAAATGTCAAAGCTGTTTTTCGTAGCAATGAAAGAGTCCTTTGCGAATAGTTACGGAACCTGCTTTTATGTATCCCAGCGTTTCATACAGGGCGTTGGCGGCCGGATTATTATAAAATGCGTCCAGGCGGAGCCCGGTGAAGCCTTTTTGCCTTGCCAGACCCTCTGCAAGCTGCATGGTGCGTTTTCCGATACCCTGCCCCTGTCTGGAAGGGGAGACGCATAGCCTGTGTACGGTAAGTATACGGCCTCCGGTATATTTCCATTCCACAAGCCCGTAGGGCGCTTCCTGATGATCGTTTAAAACCACTGCGGACAATAGCATACCGCCGTCAGACAATAAATAAAGACAGCCGCTTTTTATATCCTCCCTGATCATCGAAACATCGGGATAAAGCGCGTCCCACTGGTCTATCCCTGTTTTGACAAGATGATCCGTCGCCAAGGAATATAGACGCCATACGTTATCAAGATCTTTTGGTCTTGCCGGTTTTAATTCCAATTTTTATATACCTTCCTATGCCTATAATAATATTATTCTACAAAGCTTTGCCTGTCAATTTGGTACACAGCAATTTGCAAAATACAAAAAACTAAAAATAATATTGCAAATAGCAAAATAATATTGTAAAATAAAGATGCAATCGGAAATACACTTTTTACAGATTAAAACGCACAGCCAAAGATTTAAACAGGATACGAATACCGGATAAATGTTTCAAAGGGGGAACCCATGGGCGATTTTGGCGCAAGAAACGATATCGTAGAAGTAGGCAAAAGAATGTACCGAAAAGGCTTTGTCGCTTCCAACGACGGAAATTTGAGCATCCGCATTTCGGAAAAAGAAATACTCATCACGCCCTCCGGCGTATCCAAAGGATATATGAACGCTTCGGATCTTCTTATCGTCGATCTCTCCGGGAATGTGCTTTCCGGCAGGCAAAAACCCTCATCCGAGATGAAAATGCACCTGGCCGTATATAAAAACCGCCCGGATGTTTACGCCGTCTGCCACGCGCACCCGCAAATCACCACGGCTTTTGCGGTAGCCAGGAAGATCTGCGACAAGATCGCGCTGCCGGAGGTAATTTTCTCCATAGGCTGTGTGGCGCTTTCCGATTATGCCACGCCTACGACCGAAGAAGTTCCGGATTCCATCGCCGGGATCATCAAAACATCGGATGCGGTGCTGCTTTCCAACCACGGCGCGCTGACCGTGGGCCATGACATATACGATGCGTATTACAAAATGGAGACGCTGGAGCATTTTGCGGGCATTACACTGTACGCGAGGCTGCTGGGCGGCGAAGTCGGCCTGGAACCGCTGCAGATATCGGAGCTCCTGCGGATAAGAAAGGATGTTTACGGAAAATCCGACCTCGGTTTCCTGGGGGACGGATACTGCGGGGGAAAGGCGCTGGAAGAGACGGGGGAAATTGACAAGCTGGTCCGGACGATCACGCAGTCGGTCATGGAAAATTTAAAAAACATAGGCGAATGACTTTTAACGGATGTAAATTTGCAAAACGCAAATTTATCATAATTAAATTATGAAAGGGGTTTGAATCATGAGAACGTATTACCAGCCGGAAATCTTCAATAACATGCTGGAAAGCGTCGATCTGAAAAACCATATCGTCGCGACGTACTACATCAAGAACCGCAAGGAGGGCGTGGATTTCCTGGACCATTTCAGCTTTATACAGTCCCTTGCGCTGGAGTCCTCCACAGGCACATGGGAAAAGATAAAGGACGATACGCTGGAAGTCCGCGATACGCTATCCTGCAAGCTCGTCGGGTATTTTGAGATCCCCGGCGGCGATCCGTACACAGCCGAGGCCGTCGTGCAGTTTGCCATGAGCGTCAACGCGTTTGTGGACAACATACCGATGATGCTTTTATCCTTTGCGGGAAACTGCTTTGCCTATGCGCAGGAGCTAAGGCTTCTCGACGTCTCCTTCCCTGACGACGTAGTAGACAACTTCAAAGGCCCCAAGTTCGGCCCGGCGGGCATCCGTAAGCTTTTGGGCATTGAGGAGCGGCGGCCGCTTTCGCTGCACATCATTAAACCCAAGATGGGGATGACGCCCAAAGCCACGGCCAACCAGTGTTATGAGACGGCCGTCGGCGGCGTAGACCTCATAAAAGACGACGAAATGACATCCGATACCTATAATTGCACATTCGAAGACAGATTGAAGTACGTGATGGAAGCGCTGCACAAGGCCAAGGAAAAGACAGGCAAAATGCCCATTTACCTCTGCTCCATCACCGACGAGAACCGTAAGGTGCACGACCGCGCGAGAAAGCTGATCGAGCTCGGCGGCAACGGCATACTCATTACCTATACGCAGGGGCTTTCGTCCTTCCGGGACCTTGCGGAAGACCCGGCGCTGAATGTACCGCTGATGATGCACGGCTCGCATATGATCGCATCCATGAAGAGCATCTCCTGGCCGGTGCATGCCAAGCTCGCAAGGCTTTGCGGCGCAGATCTCATGCTGACGCCGTATATCTACTCCTCCATACCGATGGTGTCCCACGAAGAGGGCTTGCGTACGGCGCAGGTAAAGCTTGCTCCCTGGAAGCACATCAAGCAGACGGCCCCCATGCCGGCGGCGGGAACCTATCCCGGAATCGCTCCGGCGATCATCGGCGAGTTCGGGCCGGATATCATCATCCCCTCGGGCGGCGGCATGCTCGGGCATCCGGACGGCTACACGGCAGGCGCGAAATCCTGGCAGCAGGCGATCCGCGGCGCAATGGATACGACCACGGACGAGGAATTCATCGCCTTTGCAAAAAAACCGGAGAATATAGATTTAAAACATGCGCTGGAAAAATGGGGGATGCCGAGACGGCCCGCTCCGCAATGGCTGAGAGCATCGGAAGCGCTCCGCCCGAAGCCTATGAAACTGGACTAAATGAATGATCCAGTGACAAAACGCGGTTTGTCATCGATAAAAGAGGGATATTTATGTTGAAGGAAATCAGGATGCCGAATCTCGGCACGAACGTAGACGAAATGAAGATCGTAAGGTGGCTGAAAGCTGCGGGTGATGAAGTGCGCCGCGGGGAGATGCTTTTCGAAGTGGAAACCGACAAGGCGACGATGGAGGTGGAATCCTACCTCGCCGGGTATCTGAAAAAGATAGCTGTTAAGGAAGGGGATTTCGCAGCCGTCGGCGGCGTAGTGGCCTATATCGGAGAAAAGGACGATTCCGCCGAACCCGCCGTTGAAGCACAGTGCAAAACCCCTGCTGCGCAAGCTGTGCCCGGAACTGAAGGCAAAGCGCCGGGCCAGATCCGCATTTCTCCCATGGTAAAAAAAATAGCGGAAGAGCTGAAAGTGGACTATACGAAAATATCCGGCAGCGGCCCAAACGGCATGATCACCAAGCAGGATGTTGAGATCGCCGCTGTAAAATCCAAGGCAGCGCCGCAGACGGAAAGACTGGAGAGCTTCAACCGCATCGCAAAAGCGACGGCCAGGGCTATGTCGCTAAGCAAATCGACGATACCCCATGTGTACTTTGAAACCGAAATAGAAGCCTCGGCCATGAAGGCTCTGCGCGAAAGAAGCGGCAAGGCCGTCTCCTACAACGCTATGATCGTAAAAGCCGTTGCGGATTGTTTAAAGCAGTACCCGTATTTAGCCGCAGCATACAGCGCGGAGGGGCGCATATTAAAGCCGGATATGCATATCGGGCTGGCTGTTGCAAACGGCGGAGACCTGTTTGTACCGGTGATCAAAAGCGCAGACGGTAAAACGGTTGCTGAAATTGAAAATGAGATCGGTGCTTTAACGGATAAGGCGAGAAACGGGACGCTGGCGCAGGAGGATATAAGCGGGGGCGTATTTACCGTAACCAACCTCGGAAGCTTCGGCATCACGGCTTTTGCCGCTGTCATCAATCCGCCGGAAGCGGCGATACTGGCCCTGGGAGCCATTTCGCCCAAGGCGGTTCCCGACGGAACCGGCGTTTCCTTTATGCCGGTGCTGCGTATGACGCTTTCAGCGGACCACCGCGTGGTAAACGGGGCTTATGCGGCGGAGTTTTTGAAGGAATTGAAATCTATGCTGGAAAGGATGGGTTGAAATGGACGGTATTACGCTGCCAAAAGAAAACTTACAGGAAATGTACCGGAGGATGCTCACCATCCGCCGCTTTGAAGAGCGGGTGCGCTACCTTTTCCTGGAGGGTATTATGCCCGGCACGATCCACCAGTACGACGGACAGGAGGCCTGCGCCGTAGGCGTGTGTTCCGCCCTGAGGCCGGGCGATATCATCGCCTCCACGCACCGCCCGCACGGGCACGCGCTCGCCAAAGGACTGACGGTAAATGAAATGATGGCGGAGCTTTTCGGAAAAACGACAGGCTGCTGCCATGGGAAAGGCGGCTCCATGCACCTTGGCAACCTGAAGAAGGGCATGCTTCCCGCCATCGCCATCGTAGGCGGCAATATCCCCATCGTGGCCGGCATGGCGCTTTCTTTTAAAATGCAGGGCAGGGACAGCGTAGCCGTATCGTTCTTCGGCGACGGGGCTTCCAACGAGGGGGCCTTCCACGAAGGGATCAATCTTGCGGCCATGTACGGCGTGCCGGCGCTGTTTGTATGCGAAAACAACCTCTATGGCGCGTCGACGCCCATCTCGAAGACGGTAAAGCTTACGAACATCGCAGACCGCGCGGCTGCTTACGGAATAGAAGGAATGGTGGCGGACGGCAACGACGTGCTTGCGGTATATGAGGCCGCTTCCCAGCTCGTGGAAAAGGCGAGAAACGGCGGGGGGCCTTCGCTGCTGGAGCTTAAGACCTACAGGCGCTGCGGGCATTCCAGAAAGGACGCCAAGCTCTATATGGAAAAGACCGAAATGGAATACTGGATGGGACGGGACCCTATAGAATTGTTCAAAGGAAAGCTCATCGGAAGCGGCATGTTCACGCAGGCAGGTCTGGACGCCGTATCCAAAAATGTGGACGATGAAATAGAGGCTGCGGTGGAATTCGCACAGAATTCACCCGACCCGAAACCGGAAGACACGCTCTGCGATGTCTTTTATACGGCGTGAAAGGAGGCGTGTTTTTAATGTCCGACGAGAGGATTTTAACCATAGCGGAGGCGCTGCGGGAGGGCATTTTCGAGGAGATGGAGCGCGACAGCCGCGTATTTTGCATAGGCGAGGATATTGGCATCCCGGGCGGATGGGGCGGCGCCTTTACCGTGACACTGGGGATTGAGCAGAAGTTCCCGGAGCGTACGGTCAATACGCCGATTTCGGAGGCAGCCCTCTTCGGCGCGGCGCTGGGCGCGGCCGTGACCGGCCTGAAGCCGATCGCCGACGTACAGTACGGAGATTTCCTGTTCTGCGCAATGGACCAGATCGTAAACCAGATCTCCATGATGCGCTATATGTCCGGCGGGGAGATACAGGTCCCCATCGTCATGCGGGCGCCTGTCGGCGCTTCCAACCGGGGTGCGCAGCATGCGCATTCCATGGAATCCTGGTTCGTCAACATCCCGGGGATAAAGGTAATATGCCCGTCCAACGCGTATGACGCAAAAGGCATGCTGAAATCCGCCGTGCGCGACGGCAACCCCGTGCTGATTTTCGAGCACAAGCTCCTGTACGGTTCCAAGGGCGCAAGGGCGGAGAAGGGCGGGGTAGATGCTTCCAGGCATATCCCGCAGGAGGACTATACGGTTCCCATCGGAAAAGCGGCCGTGCTGCGCGAAGGAACGGATGTGACGATTTATTCCACGCTTCTCATGCTGCACCGCTCCATGGCGGCTGCGGAAGAACTTGCGAAAGAGGGCGTATCGTGCGAAGTGGTGGATCTCCGCACGCTGGTGCCGCTCGATAAAGACACAATCCTCGCATCCGCCGGGAAAACCGGCCGTACCGTGGTGGTGGAGGAAAGCCCGAAAACAGGCGGATGGGGGGGCGGTATCGCCGCCTTGCTGGCCGAGGAGGCCTCTGAGATGCTGATGGCGCCCGTAAAACGCGTTTCGGCGCCGGACACGCCGGTTCCGTTTGCGCCGGTAATGGAGAATTTCTACGTTCCGTCGGTGGAAAAGATAATGCGCGAGGTGCGCGCAACAGCCGGGTACTAATACATATCCATTTATGATACAATATTTACAGTATAATGAATTGAAGGTGTGGATTGTTTGCCGAGGCATAGCAGAAGAGAGGAAATACTGGAGTACTTAAAGAATAACAAAACGGTTTCGTGCGACGAACTGTGCGGAAGGTTTGATGTTACGAGGGAAACCATCCGCCAGGATTTGAATTCCCTTTCAGAGCAGGGGCTCGTCGTCCGGACGTTCGGCGGAGCCATGATCGCAGGCGAACCTTTTCCGTCGCTGGAGCAGCGCGTAGCGCTGAATATGGAGGAAAAACACCGTATTGCGAAAGCCGCTTTGCAATATATACGGCCGAACGATCTCATGGTAATGGACGCAGGGTCTACGATCGTGGAGCTGGCCAAGATAATGGGCGAGGGAATGAATCTGGTGGTTTTGACCAACTCCCTTGAAATACTGAGGATTTTGGCACAAAAAAGCGGCGTACACGCGATCGGCACAGGCGGCTCCGTTTTCAGCCATTCCATGTCGTTTCAGGGAAGGAATGCGGAAAACATGATCTCCTCCTACAATCTCCGGAAGGCGTTCATCTCGGCAGAGGCTTTGAGCTTTAAGGAAGGCATCATGGACACCAACGAAGGGGAGGCCTGCATCAAACGCGCCATGATCGAGGCGGCCGGGGAAGTAACGCTTTTAATCGACCATACCAAGTTCACCAAGATGGGGCATATAACGGTCTGTCCGGTAACGCGTATCAACCGCATCATCACCGGTTCGGGCGTGGACCCGGAGACCATAGAAATGTTTCTCGGCAAGGGCATCGAATTTGTAGTCGTGTAATTTGTAGAAACTTATCTTTGCAAATTAAAAGCACATGGCGTTTGTGGACTGAACCCCAACCGATAGACACAAAATAAAAGCACTACTTGTAGGATTCCGTAGAGTTACACATACTGACGCCGTTTTTCAAGCGGCGTCAGCTTTGTTTTGAGCTGAATGCGCTCATGGTTATAAAAGTAGATGAAGTTATCAATGAGCAAACGTGCGTGCTCAATAGTCTTTAGTTTGTATCTGTGCGTGCATTCCGCCTTAAGAATGCTGAAGAAGTTTTCGGCCATCGCGTTGTCATAGCAGTTTCCTCGTCTTGACATGGACGGCGTGATACCGTACTTTTGAGTTAGGGTAAAATATCCGTGAGAGGTGTATTGAAACCCTTGGTCACTGTGGAGCTGTAACTCTGCAGTGACTATTTCTTTAGCCTTGGCATCCCGGATGGTATTCAATACAAGATTAATTGTCTGTTCTGTTCCCATCTTGTAAGAAATAACGCTGCTGTCATATAGATCACGAATCATGGAGAGATACAACATCCCTTGTCCAGTGCGAATGTAGGAGATGTCAGTCACCCATTTCTGATTTGGCCGGGAAGCAGTAAAGTCTCTGTTGAGCACATTGGCGTATCGGTGCAGTTGATCGCCCATATAGCGATATTTACGCCCACGGCGAATCTGCGCTAATAGCCCATACTTTTGCATAATTCGAAGGACGGCCTTGTGATTTATCTTGATTCCTTGGCGCTCCAGCCATATTCCGATACGACGATATCCGTAGGTACTGTGTGTCTGCTCCTGGCACTGACGGATCAGGTCGACAAGCGATTCATGCCGTTGGGGCTGGTGTTGCCGCTTGAGATAAGAATAATACCCGCTTCTGGATACCTCGAAGAACTCACACATGAGTTTAACAGGGTACTTGCCTCTATTCTTTTCTATCGCTATGTATTTGATTTCTGGCCTCACATCCTTCCAGCAGCTTGAAGAAAAGACCGGTATAATTCCACTTCTCGCTCCAGTTCTTTAATTCGTAACGCCATATCATGTGGTGTTGTAATTGGCCTTGTACGAGGTCGCCCACGTCTCATTTTCTGTGCTGTTGGAATACTCTCTTTACGCAATCCGGACCAGCTTTGGATCGCATAACGGCTAACTCTCAGTTGACGGCTAAGTGACTTTACGCTTTCTCCTTCGTGATATCGTTCTACTACTTTTGCTTTAAAACTTACTGGATAATGTTTCATTCCTTTGTTTCCTGACATAAAAAACCTCCTGATGTAGTTTTTATCCTACAACAGAAGGCTTTTTTACTCAATGTCCGTTTTTACGGGTTCAGTCCATTTTGGCATGTGCTTTTTTTGCTGCTTTTTATGCTTGCGTGCCCGTCATTCACCCGAGGGTAAAGGGCTCGTTGAAGGCTCCGGAGTAGTGGGTGAAGGCTCCGGCGTAGTGGGTGAAGGTTCCGGCGTAGTTGGAGAAGGCTCCGGCGTAGTTGGAGAAGGCTCCGGCGTAGTTGGAGAAGGCTCCGGCGGCGGTTCCACAATCTTGCCCAAAGGCGTGCCGAGGTATTCAAAATGCATATAGTCCTTGCTGCTGGAGAAGTATCCGCCCCAATCCCAGCCATATTTTATGAAAATATCCACTACTTCCTGGGGAATCCTATAGACGTTGGACTTTTTCCGCGGGTCTCCCGAACGAACATGCGGGTTATCCGAGGCGTTGATGTCGATTGCGCAGCCGTAGCTGTGCATGGAAAGCGTAGAGGACGCATTCGGCCCTTTGATCGTGCGGTAGTAAAAAGTATGCAGGCTTCGTATGGGGAATTTCTTCGGGAGAGCTAAAATCTCCGCGAAGATCGCCTTTACAGGCTCCACAAGCTTGCGGTGTACACGTACATTTATTGTGCTTTGCACGTATTTGCCGTTTGACAGCTTCCATACGGGCACGGTGACAGTCTTGATATACAGTTCGGCCTGCGAGCTGCTCCCATAGCCGATTGGCGGACTGGATTTAGTATATTTTTTATTGGTGCTGTTGAAAAGATAGATGTATTCGTCGTCAACGGTTTCTTTAAAGCTTTCTTCGATCGTCCAGCTTCCCTTGGCCGGCGTCGTAAAGGATACAATTTCGCTTGTACCTTTCTTTCCGCCTTTATTAACGGCATAAGCCTGGAAATAATACGTCTTATTGCCCGAGAGCTTGGTCAAAAGTTTTCTGAAACCATCGCCTTCGCTGACAGCGCCGTTGCTTGCTTTTTTATCCAGTTTATCCGCGGATAACCCGTAATAAAAACCCGCATCCGTAATCGCCACATTGCCGTCGTCCGTAAGAGATCCTTTTATAGATGCGACGTCGTAATCCACGATAAATGCAGCGCTTGTTTTAACTATGGGCGTTTCAAGCGGTTTTAAGGCGAAATCAATGGATATGTCCTTCTCGCCGGCGCCGTTTTTCGCATGCATCTTTGCGGTATAATTGCCAAGCGGAACCGTCACTTTTTTATTCTTATCCAGGATGTTCCATACAAAGCTCTTCTCGCCGCTGGTCTTTTTATTGGAAAGCAGTGTTGCTACTGCTTTTCCTTCGCTGTTATATATCTGTATCGTGATATCCGATTGGTTATAGGCGTCAAGATAAAACTTGGGGACACCTTCGACCTGGGGAACGATCTCCTTATCCGACACTTTAAAGGAGTCAATTTTTGGCGCGCCGTCTTTTACCGCCACGCTGAAAGCTTTCGAAGGGAATTTTTTCATGGTAGAGCCTTTGGAG
>Ga0366775_1013_pt1 | contig 27267 bp, 28 predicted proteins | sample BONcelN113001D10_FD_207075 | JGI IMG/M metagenome (GOLD analysis project Ga0366775, IMG submission 207075) | Enriched cells from coal bed in the Powder River Basin, Montana, United States - BONCAT cells N11 rep2 HSBNCT.N11.300.1.D10 ...
CTCGCAATGCGGCTACTGCTGCATCGTCAGTACAACGAATAAACCGCACTGTACTTCCCGAACTTGCCTGGGCAAGTATCTGAAGATCAGGACCAATAACGGTACCTATTTTGGCATAACCCCCCGTCGTCTGCCGGTCTGCCATCATCACGATCGGCATTCCATGCCCTGGCACTTGAATCGCCCCTTGGCACAGGGCATCCGAAACGATGTCCGGCTTGCTGCAGTGCTCAATTTTAGCTCCTTCTAGCCGATACCCCATACGATCCGCTTCGTCTGAGATGACGTAGGGAGTTCCAAAGAATGTAGCAATCCCGCCATCCGTAAAATAATCATCGTCCTGCGGCCCCGGCAGTACACGAACCAATACCTCATCAGCATATTGAGGTATCCACTTTGCTGGCAATGTCTTCGGAGTACACCGTTTAACCGTCGACTTAAGAGGCGCAATCAAATCGCCCGCCTTTAGAGCTCGTCCTTCAAAACCGCCGATACGTCCGCGAGTGTAGGTCGAACGGCTACCCAATACTTCGGGAACGTCGATTCCACCCTGGATAGCCAGATAGGTTCTGCACCCTGTTGTGACAAAATTGAAGACCAGTTTACTGCCAGCCGGTACAAATAGGGATGACCAGTTCGTAACTTTCTCCCCGTTCAAAGTTCCTTGCATATCAGCACCGCAGATTGCAATCCAGGTATCAGCATCAAAATGATATGTAGCTCCCAGCATAGTCATCTCAAACACAGCAGCTTCAGTTGGATTGCCCGCTAGCAGGTTTGCCGCCCGGCAGGCATAGCGATCCATCGCACCGGCTACCGGCATGCCGTTGGTCTGATATCCCCAGCGCCCCTGGTCCTGGATGGTTGTCAACAAACCAGGTTCGACAATTGTAATCATCTTGCAACTACACCTCCAACCAATCTACCTGTTACCGGAACATACCTGCCTGCTCCCACTTCTGCTTGTATTTGCTCATATTCTTCAGGAGATATGGCCACAAACCGGAGGTAATCTCCTGCTTCAAACAAAAATGGTTTTGCCGAATCCAGGTTAAATGCTTTGACCGGAGTGCGGCCAATCAATTGCCAGCCTCCCGGACTCTCAATAGGATATAATCCTGTTTGGCTACCGGCAATCCCTACAGAACCTGCAGGAATCCTTGTGCGTGGCTTTTCCAGTCGCGGTGTGGCAATACGCTCTGACATTCCGCCCAGATAGGGGAAGCCAGGGGTAAACCCCAGCATGTACACAGGATACGGTATAGAAGTGTGAATTTGAATGACTTCCTCTTCGGAAAGCCCGTTATGTTGAGCAACAAAGGCAATATCGGGTCCATATTCACCACCGTAACACACGGGAATATCTACGACCTTTCCATTTCCTTGTTCCTTAGCCTCTGTAGCTGCAATTATCAGGAGTTCTTCGACTTTTCGAATCAAGTCGTCCCGCTTAATATACAGTGGATTAAAATAGACCATAAGTGAGCGATAGGTTGGTACAACTTCAATTATCTCGCACGTCAGTTTTTCTTTGAGCAATTGTGCCGTCTGGTGTACACGGGAATTGATACCAAAATCTATAGTACTGCCAAACTCGATCACCAATCCCTGCTCACCGGCCGACAAGAATCTTACCTCAGTCATTACTTCACTCCATTCTTACATTTCTCGCTTATTAATCACGCTATCATCTGAAAATAAGGAAATACATGAGAAATACGTTGACTGTGAGTAAGACTAGAGCCGTCGGAATCTGAGCTTTAATAACGGCATTCTTGTCCGGCAAATCCAAAAGCGCCGCCGGCACAATATTGTAATTAGCCGCCATGGGGGTCATCAATGTTCCGCAATAACCGGAAAACATCCCGATTGCGCAAAGGACCGCTGGATTTCCGCCGTGCATCACCACAACTAACGGGTAACCAATGCCTGCTGTCATAACCGGAAACGCTGCGAAGGCATTTCCCATAATCATGGTAAACAACGCCATACCTACACAATAAGCGAACACAACCATAAATTTATTATCAAGTGGAATTACTGAACCAATGAGGGTCGATACTGCCTGGCCAACACCGGCGAGTGCAAACAGAGCACCTAATGTTGCAAGCATTTGCGGCAATACAGCGGCCCACCCGATGGCATCCACCAGACGCCGCGCTTCTCGGGCTGACTGAAGCCCTGTTTCTTTAGTCAACGACAAAGCCACAATAAAAGCTACAATACAAGCAAGCCCAAGGCTAACTAATGTAATATTGCTTTTTTCCAGCAAGGCCAAGCCCGCAATAGTTACCTCCTTTAAACCTAGCGTCCCGATGATAGTAACAATGGGAATGAGTAAAGCCGGTACAAAAAGCCAATTGCTAAATTTAACTGCTCGATCCGTTCGTTCTTCCTCTGTTGATTGGCTGTAAGAGCCAAGTCGAACCCCGCCAATCCCGGCGATGACGGCCATGATGATAACAGCAACTCCCATATACATAGGTGGTATGATTTTTCCGAAGAGGAAAGAAATCGCAAAAATTCCCCAAAATATAGCGGTAAGCACACGTTTAGGATTACTTTGATCCTTAAATGCTAAGAAAGAAATAATCGCCATCAAGATACCACAAATATAATAGACATATTCAAGGCTGAAAATCATGTTCCCAACTCCTCCCCTATTTTTTGATCCTTACTTTGCTTCTTCCATCGCCTGCTTGATTTTCCCGTCAAGACGATACAAACGGAAGGCATGGATGATGAAAGCTGAGATAGCCGTCGGAATTCCCCATACCGCAATCGCCAAAGGTTCCATGATGATGCCGTACTGTTCAAAGAACCCTTTCATCAGAAGAATGGCGCCGAAAGCAATGAAAATGTCTTCTCCAAAAAATACACCCACATTGTCTGCCGATGCGGAATAAGCTTTGATTTTGTTACGCAGCTCGTCCGAGAGCTTGCCATATTTATTGGCTGCTGCCGCTTCTGCCATAGGTGCTACCAATGGCCGTACCATCTGGGCATGTCCTCCCAGCGCTACTAACCCAAGAGCTGCAGCTGCTTCCCGAATAAACAAATATAAGATGAGCAGCCGTCCTGTAGTGGCAGCCTTTATTTTACCAATCACTATCTGGGACTGCTCTTTTAAGCCGTTCCGTTCTAACATACCGATAACCGGAAGAGTCAAAATGAACAAAGACAAATAACGATTTTTAATGAATGCATCCCCAAAGGTAATAAGAATTTTCTCTACTGATAAGCCACCAGCCAAACCGGTAACAATTCCCGCAACCACTACCACCAGCAAGGGATTGAATCTAAGTGCAAAACCAGCAATAACGATCACTATACCACTTAATGTTAACATCTCTTTCCCTCCACGTTAAATCTTCACTCAACCTTTTTACGATGTTATGTACCTTGTGGAATACAATCAAATCGTATCCAAGTTAAGAGAGAAATTTCATAATATCCCCCAAATCATGTTATCCACCATAAGTAATAGGACAAATATCAGACTGCCGTTAATTCGGCAAACGGCTGCTCCTTTCTCTTTCAGTGTGATAGGGAGTCAGGATAATGTAATCGGATTATCCTGACTTATCGATCTTAGTTTTCACCATTAATCTCCTCTCTTTCTTAGTCAATTGCCTATATGACGACATACTAACTTCAGCTAATACGTCCTCTTGAGACCGAACTATATTGTAAGGCTATCGAATTGTTCGATCGTCATTCTGTATCGCATTTTACTTTATCCGATATTCGGATACTATGTCCGTTTAATGGTTCTCTGAAAAATTATAACATTCATTCTATTCTGCATCAAGCAAAACTAATAATAAAAAAAAGATGGATGGCATCCTAATCAATTCAGATTAAGGATGCCAATACCATCTTAAAAAAATGCCAAAAGCATATTTGTTAGCACGTATGGAAAAATGACTGCTTGCTAACGCAGTGTATGCGCTAAATAATACTTTTACGGAAGATTTACTTCCGCCAACCTAGGCGGATAGAGATTTCACGAGCAGCAGCACTAACTAAATCAATTAATAACTGCAGACGCTCTCCTTTAAAACGCTCCGTCAGGCCTGCCAGACTAAGGCTTGCGATAACTTGACCATGCTGATTATAAATAGGTGCAGCAACCGCCGAAGTAAAGTCTTGTAGTTCGCCATGGCTCACGGAGTATCCCAGACGCCGTACCTCTTCTAGTTCCCGGCGCAATTCCTGCTTACCTAGAATTGTCCCTTTCGCATAAGAAATCAGTGCTGTTTCCTCAAGATACCGCTCGCGGTCAGCATCAGGCATAAAGGCCAGCAGTATCCGTGGGCAAGCACCACCAAACAACGGCGCCCGCCGCCCAATGCGGGTATAAACCTTCACCTGGTGAGAAGTGTCAATTTTCTCGATGTAAAGAGCTTCCTGCCCATCAGTAATTACTAAATTTACTGCTTCATCTGCGTCCAGCTGTAACTGGCGCATCACCGGAAGAGCAATAGCTCTGATATCCATACGCTCGGCAACCAGTTGTCCAAACTGTAAGAAACTCAGTCCCAATTCATAGTTTCCCATAGCATCCCTGCGCAGGAAACCAATCTCCTCAAGAGAGGTCAGCATACGCAACAGCGAGGTCCGAGGCATATTGGTATTCTTCATCAACTCAGATAGGCTCATTTGTGCATGATCCACAAATAAATTTAAGATATCCATTGTTTTAATAACAGTCGTATTTTTCTGCGCGTATTTCATAAAGCCCTCCCATTAATAGCCTCTCGCTGTTTACCAAAATTATAGATGAAACTTAAATAATAATATGTAATAGTCGATAAATAGTATTTTTATTTAGTTATCAACTTTTTTTAAAACATTAAAGCAGAGGATTGTTTTTTATGGAAATCAGTCTAAAGATATCCCCTTAATATTATATACTCTGGGCTATATTATTTGTTATTATTTTCACTTAAACTTACTAATATACTATGGGCTTCTTTTATTTGTTACAAGTTTCATATGCGGTAAAAAGAACATGGGAATAATAGTTTATTCTTTACATATTTTTTACCATGTAGTGATAAATTCCTGCTAAATGTAATAGGGAAACTCGCCTTCAAAAAAACAGAGCATATTCCACCGTAAGGAAGACTTTTTATTCACACACGCATAGCGTGTGGTTGTCAAAGGCTGATACTATTATCAGCTTATTTCAGTGATTTTCTATAGATTTACTGCAAATTTCTTCGGCATTTCACGGCAATATACGCAATAGAGAGACAAAAAATTTATTTTATCCACTTATGTACTAATACAGGAGATAAGCCTTTACAAACGCGAGATGCGAACGCGGTGGACAATAATAGTATTGCCGGGTTTATGCGGACCTAAAAAACGCCGAAACAGTATTCCTGAGAAGAAAAGAGGTCAACGGATTTTTGTCCGTTGACTTTCTAAATTTAGACTGGGAATGTTGGCAATATCCCCGTCCCTGTCTAGTTTGGCAATGAAATTCAGGCAGTCTTGCCGAGATATATTAGGTCATCATAGCGCAGATAAAGGAGCTTCTCCTCTTTTAAGCCTAATAATCTCGTCAACCGCTCCGACGCCCATGCGAATAAGCGCATCTGCGGTATTTGCACCGTTATGGGGCGTTGCAATAAAATTATCACAGGATAATAATGGATGATTTTTAGTGACAGGTTCTTGAGCAAAGACATCAAATGCAGCTCCAAATATTTTCCGTTTTTTCAAAGCCTCATATAAGTCATCTTCATTTACGATGCCACCTCGAGCAGTATTGATAAGAATAGTAGTTTCTTTCATTAAGGATAATTGACGACTACTGATCATATTCTCCGTCTCTTTCGTAAGAGGAACCGAAATGGAAATAATATTGCCTTTGCCGCATAATTCATCAAGGCTCTCTATTTTTTCGAAGCCAAGAGAATTGCATTGCTCTGCCTTCGCGTAAGGATCATAAACAATAACCTTCATGTCAAAGGCGTCACGTAGTTTTTTCCCCACAGACGCGCCAATCTTACCTAGTCCAATCAAGCCCAGCGTCTTACCGGCTAATTCATAACCACTCAAATACATGGGTTGATTTTTTTCCAGGCCACCCAATGCAGCAAGATGGCTTTGCGTAATTCTGCGGGCGCACTCAAGTGCGAATCCCACAACTAACTCAGCTACAGAGTTCATGTTCGCATCAGGAGTATTGGTTACTCTAATCCCTTTGCTCTTTGCATAAGATATATCAATATTATCTACACCAACGCCGTGCTTGGCAATAATTTTAAGTTTAGGCATTTGATCGATAACAGCAGCGGTCATTTTAAAGGTTCGTACAATAGCAGCTTCAGCTTCCGCATAATTATTAATTTCCGGGCTGTCCCAGCGTACTGCGTCAATATGAGTCTGTGCATATGTGAAGGCCTCATTGGAAATAGGATCAAAAACATAAGTTTTCATGACATATCCTCCTAAATAGGATAATTTTTTATAAAGAGCGTACAATAATTAATCCGATTTTCATCATGTACGAATTAACGCAGGTTCACTTAAAAAATTAAATTGCCTTAAGCATTAAATTGCATATCCATCGCTTCTCCCATAGATCTATGTTTTTCTTTAAGACTTAGCTTCCTCGTAATCCTCAATTGGCTCAATCATTGTAAAGAGTATGAGGAAGGTCATAAAAGCACTCGCCGCTAAGAAAGTAAATACCATATCCCAATTATAGTTATCCAATATAACACCCACCGCATACGGTGCAAAAGCCCCACCAAGGGAACCCCAAAAATTCACAACCGAAGTAGCCAAGGGACACTTTTCTTTTGTAGCAATTCCCATGGGATAGGCCAGGAAGGCCGAATATCCAAGATTGAGCAAAATCCCCGCCAGCATAAGCATCAAGCCCAAGAGGAAAGGATCATTGGGTGTAGATATTAGAGCATACATCATAAATGTCGTTGCTAACCCAGTTACCAGCATAAGAGGTTTACGGCGTTTATCAAAAACTTTGTCTGAAAGATAACCACCCACAAGATTGCCGATGATCGCGCCTATCCAAGGGGCAGAGGCAACGAAGCCCATTTTCATGATCGTATACTTCTTCACAGTCACCAAATACGTCGGCACCCAAGTCATAATAGCGTAGACAATCCCCACCATAAAGAAGTACCCAAAGGCGCAGGCCCAGATGTCCCAGGACAAAAATACTTTCTTATTTGTATCAAGAAGAGCTGGTTTTTTCGTGCGAATTATTTTATCCAGCCACCCGAGGGAAGACCGCTTTTTGCTTTGTGTCGGTTGGGCTGCTGCTGGCTTACCTGATTGAATATATTCTAGTTCACTTTTGGAAACAAAGCGGCTGTCTTCCGGCTTATCCTTTACCAGACACCACCACAAAGCTGTAATAATAAATCCAGGTAAAGCAAAGAGATAAAAAACTTCGCGCCATCCCAAAGTTACAATAATCCAGGCACACAACGGAGGTACAAGAGCTGGGGCAAATTTGATAGATGACATATAAACGCCTGTAGCAGTTCCCTTTTCCTGAGGCGGAAACCACCGATTGATTGTAGTAAGTAGCGCAACGGGAATGGGCCCTTCTGCAAGGCCCAGCAGAACGCGTGCAAATTTTAGACCTAGAGCTGAAGACGTAGTTCCGATGAACCATGTCGCTGCTGATGTCAGCAGCATCGAAATTCCAAATAATTTACTTACGCCAAATTTTGAAAAAAGATATCCTGTCGGAATTTGAATAAGTGCATATCCTATATAAAACAAACTGGCCATAGACCCAATATCAGTATTTGTCAACCCAAAGTCTTTCTTGATATAAGGTATAACCACTCCGATATTAGCCCGATCGGCTCCGGCAATCGTATAAACGATAAAGATCATGAGAAGAATAACCCATCGAAAACTCGACTTTTTCTCAACCTGTGTCTGCAACGTTGCTGTTTGCATTCAAGTTCACCCCTCTAATATATTGCTAATATTGAATTATTTATAAATCTCTTTAAGGATAAAGGGAGCACTTCTGTATTCTATTAAGTTCAACAGAGGCGCTTCCTTTACCAGTTAGGAATTAAGTTAGTCAATATACTCACAATTTTGGGATGATAATGCTTTATCCACCCAGGTCCTGTCCCAGGCCATGTTTTCGATATCTACCATGGTTTTTTGTTCTGCAAGATTTTTCGCCTGCGTTTTTTTGAGGATCTCCGGGGCATCTTCCGGTTTAATTACTACCACCCCGTCTTCATCACCTACAAGGATATCGCCAGGATTGATGACTACGCCACCGCAGCAAACTGAGAAATTGATTTCACCCGGGCCATCCTTATACGGACCGGCAGGAGTGATACCTGCAGCGTAGATGGGAATATCCATGTTTTTTAGTGTTCCGATATCACGGATGGCTCCGTCAATAACAAAGCCGCCAAGGCCCCGCTTTTTTGCCCACAGCACCATTAATTCTCCTATAATGGAATTGCTCATGTCCCCTTGGGCATCCACTACCATTATATCCCCAGGCTGGGCCATATCGAGGGCCTTATGGAGCAGCAGGTTGTCTCCTGGGCGCACTTTGACCGTAAACGCCGAACCTAAAAGTGGCGCAGCATTAATGGGGCGAATTTTAGCGTCGATGCAAAACGTACGGTTCATCATATCACCAATATTAGCTACCGGCAATCCGGCAAAGCTTGCGACCAGTTCCTTAGACGGACGATTAATAGTTGTTTTTATGCGCAATCCTACATTAGCCATGTACAAACACTTCCTCTTCTATTTTTGTACTTTGGGAAGACCGATTTGCTGCCAAGGATACTTGTAACAATGCAATTGTGCCAACATCACATCCCTCTTATTTTTTGTAATTGACTTAATTATCTGTCTATACTAATATTAAATAACAAAATCCAAACAGTAAAACGAATAAAATTCATATAATATAGCAATTTTTATGCTATTTGGAGGAAAAACCATGTACACTTTAGGAATTGAAACCTTCTTGGCAGTCGTTCGTGCCCAAAGTCTCAGCGGAGCAGCTGAGACCTTGCACTTATCCCAGACCACTGTCAGCCAGCGTCTTAGAGTTCTGGAACAGGAACTAGGCATCGTGCTCATCGAACGTGGTAAAGGGATTAAACATATCCGACTTACGCCAGTTGGTGAAGAGTTCTTTAAGTTGGCTGAGCAGTGGAGTTTTATCTGGCGTGAAGCCAAGCTTTTGCAGGCACACGGTCCTAAGCTTTTCTTGGCTGTTGGTTCCGTAGACAGCATTAACACCTTTGTTCTACCGCCAGTGTATCGGGCGTTGAACAAACATTCGACACCCATTAAGTTACAAATTCACACTTCTCATTCGACTGAATTATATGCTGATGTCGAAAATCGCAGAGTTGATATTGCCTTCGTATTGCGGGACCTTGTTCATCCTAACGTTATCGTGACAAAATGTTTGTCTTCCCCCATGGTTGTCCTACGCATAACAACTCCAACCAGGATACCCAGTGTATTTATCCATCCTGAGGAGCTTGATCCTAACAATGAATTATTCATGCCTTTTGGTGGACGTGAATACACGGTCTGGCATGAGCGTTGGTGGAATCCACTCAATCCTTCTCAGGTCAAACTCGATAGCGCCAATCTTTTATTTAGCATGCTGCAAGAACCTGAGCAATGGGCCATTGTTCCTAAAATTGTAGCTGAAGCGGCCGCCCAACGCGGCAACTATACCATGAATTATCTCAAAACACCGCCACCAAATTATACTTGCTACAAACTTACCCATAAGAATCCTACCAGGATCACTCAGGCGGCCACAGGAGTTTTCGAGCAATATTTCCATGCGATAATCAAAAAGTAACACTACACATTCCTCATGCAAAAGTCTAAGGCAAAAAAACAACCTCCGATTATTATCGCTCGGAGGTTGTACACTTGAAGTATTAGAGGATCAGCTGCCACATGCGAATAGATTCATCGTCCGAAAGGGGTAAACAAAGCCTCCCATGTAGCCGTTCGGCTTACCATTAACATCCGCCCCAACGAGTATAGTAGGGTAGAGCATAGCTGGCTTATTTGGCATTTTGACCTTTTTCATGTTGAAGCCTCCCAATTCGTTTATTGAATTAGTATGTATAAAGTTAGAGATAGCAGCACAGGCGCATGATAGCCACAGCCCTAATAGGATCATAAGGGTAGGTATCATCTACAAAGGTTAGTGATTCTAGATACCTAAATGTAAAAGCGTGAGCCGGTCAAGATGATTTTCAACCATCAACCGGCTCACGTTTTTATTCATTCAGTTTCCTACTCATGCTTAGTTCCAAATTGATGGTGCTCAGCTATTGCGAATGAAAACTAAACTCTGATTATGCAGGCATCTCCCTGTGTAAGGCCGCCACATGTGGCACAGAGGCAGCTATTCCGCCACCACGCCGCCTTAACTCTTCCGCAGCAGTTATCATGATACGTGCGCCACTTGCTGTATTTGCATGCCCGACTGCAATCGCCCCGCCATTTACATTAAGTTTTTCAACCAGGTGTTTGTATCGGTCTTTACTAAAACTGTCTAATGGGTAATTGTCAATCTTGCGTACCGCAGTCGCATAATCTTCATCAATGAAACTTTTGCAAGAAAGCAGCTTGCCAGATACAAGAGGAACACAAGCGAAGGCTTCATTAGTCTCTAAAACATCTATTTCATCAATCGACATAGTTTAATTTGTTTAAACACTTTTTTTAGCCAACGATGGTGCTACCGGCAGTAGATCTGGATTCGCGGCGATCGAACACATTCCGGCAATAGTATAAAGCGGCTTCAAACCAAGCTTATCGGCGGTACTCTTGCGCATAAGAATCTGCGCTGCCGCCCCGTCGTTCAATCCGGGAGCGTTACCTGCGACCGATAAATTCTTCTGGACAGTGTTCTATGAGAAGTTTCTTCGCGAACGTTGAATAACTGCAAAACGTTCCGGACGAATTGCTCCATTGGAGCAGCCTCACCTCTTTAACTGCTATCTATCCCATTTCAATTTTTCTCATTATCACCTCCGCAGGACTAAGCCTCATCGTCGTCTGCTGTTTTATCATGAGTTTGCCGCCCTTACACCTCAAACCGTAAATTGGCTAGAACCAGATAGTTGGATTATAGCGCATGCTGCGATGTATTATCCCTTGCGCAAAAGGTCAGCAAATTCATTAGGCAGCAATTCATCGGCCTCCACGGCTTTGGCCACTTTTTCATAATCATAGAGTACTTCCACGATATCAACCTGTACCTGCTTGTCCTGAACAGTAACGATCACATACGTCGCATTGGGGTTGCCATGCTTCGGTTTTCCGGCGGAACCGGTATTAATTATATGCTTGCCCTGCACAGTTTTATAATAGGGTTTATGCGTATGCCCACATATAAGAATATCCTCACTCAGCTGCGCTACTACTTCTGCTGTTTCGGGACAATCTTCGAACAGATATTCATTCGTCCGCCGGGGACTGCCATGCACCACCAGCGCTTTCATCCCATCTAGCGTCAGCGTAACGAACTGGGGAAGATTCTTCAGGTACTGCCGGTTTTCCTCCGTAATGACGCTATTGGTATACAGCATAGATAACCCTGCCAGTTCCAACTGCTTGTCATCTGTATAATCGCAGCCGCATACGACCTCATTATTGCCGATAGCATAGTCATAGTTACCCTGAATGGATAAGATATGCCGCTTCCTTAGAAGGTCGATAACTTCATTCGGGTATGGAAAATACCCGACCAGATCACCGGTGGACATGATAAAATCCACCTGTCTGCTGTCAATATCCTGTAACACGGCCTGTAAAGCTTCCACATTACTGTGAATATCGCCAATTGCCGCAAATTTCATCTGTATATCCTCCCTTGTAACAAGTCGTTCTGCATTGACTACGCCGATTTATCCATATTTTGATTGACGATAATTTCAATATCCATAATCGAACTGCTGACATTCTCAATATGGCTGCTTAATGTCTGAATACCGTCCAGAATCCTGTGAAATGCCTCACCGGTCAAATCCACTTACTGGGACTGTCGATCAAATTGCTGGTTTAAAGCCTCCATCTTAGTTTGAATGACCGCCGATTCTTTCATGACCTGCTGGATGGTTTCGGTAATATTTTTCGAAGAAGAGGCCACACCTTCCGCCAGCTTGCGAATTTCCTGCGCTACCACCCCAAACCCACGGCCTGCATCCCCGGCTCTGGCGGCTTCAATCGCGGCATTAAGCGACAGTAAATTGGTCTGCTGAGCGATATAACTGATAGTCTTGGTCACTTCGCCGATGTGCAGCGTCGTTTGCTGCAATATGCCAACCAGTGTGCCAACCTCATGAAAGCTTTCCTGATATTGCTTGGTGCTGTTGGATAGCCCGGTAACGATTTTTAATCCTTCCGCAGCTTTCATCTCAGTTTCATGCGCGTTGGTGCCCATATCCATGCAGCAATTCAAAGTAGATTCCACATTATTTTTGAGCAAATGTAAAAAATCGCCGGATGTTTTCGCCTCCATCGTTCCTCCTCCTATTCATTACGCATTGCGGATCAGAGCGTCCATATCTGTCGTTGATTTAAATCCGGCAACCTTGTCGACAAGGTTACCTCCTTTCAGGAGCAACGTCGTCGGCAAACTCAACACCCGGTGTGTGAGACACAATTGCCGGGCCTGCTGGGCGTTAATTTTATAAAACCGCACTTGCCGGTGCTTGCTAGAAAGCTCCTCCAATACCGGCAACAGTTGCTTGCAGACACTACAGGTATCCGAATAAAATTCAACCACCGCCACGCCAGGTTTTGCTGTTTCCTGCGAAAAATTCTCTTGCGTAAGTTCTGACACTGCCATGTTGATTCCTCCCAAACCTTATTCTTTACGGTGGCGGCAAAGCTGACAATCGACCCGGCCATGGCGGAAATCCTCCACCCACGTCCGTACCTTCTCGTCAATCTGATCTCTAACCTCCCTGAACTTTGCCAGCTTTGCTTCCTCCGTGCTTTCATAGGCCGCCGGGTCTTCAAACGGCCAGGACAAGCAGTTTCGCACCCCGGGAAAAATCGAAGGACACTGGTGTTCTACTTTTTTACAAACACCGATTACATAGCCGAACTGCATGCGGCCTAAAAATTCACGGAAGCTTTTCGACCGCTTACCGCTTAAGTCCATGCCGACTTCCTGCATCACCCGGACGGCATACGGGTTGACGGCCGCCGGCTCTAATCCGGCGCTGTACGCTTCGAGAATATCGCCGCCGTACTTTTCGAAAAACGCCTCGGCCATCTGGCTGCGGGCACTGTTTTGGGTACAAAGAATCAATAATTTATCTTTGCGCATATACCCCATCTCCCTGTTTATGAATTTCTCATACCTATACTTCTCTTATTTTAATTGTGGGACTAATAACACCAGTCGACGTTATCGTTCAGTTAAACTTGTGTAAACAAACTCCGTATTTCTGTTTCATCCTGTCACTGTGGCGACGCCACTTAGAACAAACCGCAATGGCAATGCTGATTGCGGCGAAATTCTACGCACGGGATATGTTTTCGTTGGAGTTCTCCAGTTTGCAAGGGCAATATCGCGCATTAAGCGTCTGTTTTTTGTGTTCAAGCCCCTGGTGAATCAATTCTTCGATTTCAGTGTTAATCTGATAGCCGTTCTTTATCGCATAATATGATACTAACGTTTGCTCATTTTCTTCTCTCCTCTATTGATCTGCATTTGGTTTATCTATGTCAAAACTACGCGCCGATAATCCGGCCAGGATGCCCACTGCCGTGATCGCCCCTGGCCGCCTATGGAAACGCGTTCTTCCCTACATTGCCAACTTCCGGTAATGCCTTTAGGGTGTAGCTGTGTACGTAAAAGTTGTATCCATTACTGCAGCCAATGTGCTACACGGGCCAGTGCATAAACAAATACATACCAGGAAACCAGAACAACCAGGATAAAAGGAAGATCACTCCCCGCCCCGCCTGTCTGCGCTCTGCTTAGCCGTTCTCTTTCTGGTCCAAAAACCAATGTTTGGTCCGGTTGCAGAAACTGCATACCGATAACATGACCGGCACTTCCACCAGCACGCCCACCACGGTGGCCAGCGTCGCCCCGGACTGCAACCCGAACAGGGAAATCGCCACCGCGACCGCCAGTTCAAAAAAGTTGCTGGCGCCGATTAGCGCCCCCGGTGCGGCAATATTGTGCGGTACTTTAAAATACCTGGCCAGACTGTAGGCCAGCGCTGAGTTAAAATACACCTGAATTAAAATAGGAATAGCAATGAGTACGATACTGAACCAGTTGCTGGTAATCACTTCCCCCTGGAAGGCAAAAATAATGATGAGCGTCGCTAAGAGGGCGATAATGGTTACCGGCTTTAGCGGAGCCAGCAACTTGGTGTTGAACCACTCCTCACCCTGTGAGGAAATCAACACTCGCCGGGTCAGATAGCCGGCGACCAGCGGAATAACAATGTATAAGAGCACCGACATGAACAATACGTCTTTAGGCACCACAATATCGGAGACCCCTAGCAGGAACATGACTATCGGTGCAAACAGTACTAGCATAATCAGATCGTTAATGGCCACCTGCACTAGCGTGTAGGCCGGGTCGCCATCGGTCAAATAGCTCCACACGAACACCATAGCCGTGCAGGGCGCAGCCCCCAGAATAATCACGCCGGCCATGTATTGGTTGGCCATATCGGCCCCAATAAGACCAATAAAGAGCTGCTTAAAGAACAGCCAGCCCAAAAAGGCCATGCTGAACGGCTTCACCACCCAATTGACAAACAAAGTAATCAGAAGCCCTTTGGGCTTGTCACCGACTTTCACAATAGCGGAAAAATCAATTTTCAGCATCATCGGGTAAATCATTAGCCATACCAGCACGGCAATAGGCAGATTAACATGGCTGACTTCCAATTTGCTCAATACCTCAACCACACCGGGAAGAAACTTGCCAAACCCGATGCCAATGACAATGCATAAGGCCACCCATATACTTAAATACCGTTCAAAAAAATCCAGGCGTTTCTCCGCCACCATACCAATCCCTCCTAATCATCAAATATTCATTCAAACTGTCAAAATGAGGAGCAGCAGAGCACTTGCTTCTGCCGCCTGTTCTGCACCATAGCATCCTGCCCGAGTTAGCAGCTCTTTTCCACTATATGCTCATATTGAATTTTAAGCATATATGCCCGAAAAAAATTTACCCTAATCACTCTTAACTAACAGGTATCACCATTCAATAGCCCAGTAGCCCATGCACTCTTGGCAGCTTGGGCGTTGGAAAAGCCCACCATGCAATGAAGCAAATCAGGTGCGGCCAGACCGGATTGCTTCATCAGCCGCTGAAGCTCCCCATCCAGTTCCGGCGAAACTTTTGGGGCGAAAACCGCTTTTTCTGTACAACTCATCTAAACTCACACTCCCTCATTGTTTATATAGTCCTTTAAAAAATAACCCACACTATCAGTATATGATCATATTCAAATTTAAGCATGTACTGTTTAAAAATTTTTACTCGTCCGTAATACGCACCGTTTGCTCACAACTGCCGCCCTGCTCCCGGTACTTTTTCAGCCGGACCTCATCCTTTTGGCAGGCAAGCTCTTTCGGCAGCTCCCCGTCTAAGAGTTCCCGTACAAAGGGATACCGCTCCAGACTGGCTTCATCCACACGGTAATACACCCATTGGGCCTGCTTTTCCCCGGTGATCAGGCGGGCATGGCGGAGCTTGGTCAGATGCCGTGAGGCATTGGACTGGCTGATTTTCAGCACCTCTTCCAAATCGCAGACGCAAAGCGTTTCCTTATTTAGCAAGTTCAAAATCCGTAGCCGGGTCGCATCTCCTAGTGCTTTCACTACTTCAACGATGTTCATTCTAGTCACCTCATTACTCTTTTGTTTGCATCCGTTATCCTATAGTATGATTATATTCAATTTTATTCATATGCGCAACCCATCGCTGATCTTATTTTTAATTTTTCATATTGAAATGGCTTATCTTTCCATGAGGTGAGGCCATTTCAACATGCTTATTCTTTGGGTGTTATAACAAGTAAAATAGGAATCCCCGAAACAGTTGACATTAAAATTACCGAGACAATAAAAGCCGCTACTAGTCGTTTTTGAAAAATCGAATTCAACATTACGATTTCCGGCATACTTGCCCCGGCCGAGCTGATGACGAGCGCCATGACGGCCCCTGCGCTCATCCCCTTGGCAATAAGAATTTGCGATACGGGAATCATGGCCGATAGGCGGATATACAAGGGAATGAGCCACCAGGAGTCGCCTCCTAAATACGTAGAGATCCATTCCGTCGGCACAACCTCATGGATAAACGCTCCGATGACTGCGCCAAACAATAAATAGGGATATACCACTTTCATAAGATCAATTGTCTCTTTCCAGGCAGAGGCAACACTAAAAGTCTCTGGAGCCACATTAATTCTTTCACAGTCACTTCCTTCACTGCACTTTCAAAGCCCAGCTTTTCAAGAGCAAAACCGATAACAATGGATAACACAGAAGTAATTAGGGTGTAGAAAACGGCCACTTTCCATCCCAAAGAAAATATCATAAGAGTCAGGATAGTTGGGTCTAAAATCGGTGAAGAAAACAGAAAAATCATGACGATACCAAACCGGACTCTTTTATTTAATAAATTTACAATAATGGGAATGGTGGAGCAAGAACAAAATGGTGTCACAAAGGCAAATACAATCGCCCCCAATGCACCGACAAAGGAGTTTCTACCGCGGAAAGCCACGCATTGACTTTATCATATGAAATCCAAATTTGGATTAAATTAATAAAAAAGCTGATTCCCACAAACAGTACAGATAATTCTAAAACAAGCATAGCCGCTGCCGGTTCCGACATCGAGATTGCCATCACCCGTTCCTATGATTTTACCGACGAACGGGCCGCTAATTTTCTCCCTGATCTGACACCCCAAGAACGCCAGGCGCTGAACGGCGCGCTCATCAGCGCTTTTATTCGAGCTAAAAAACCAGTTACTCCGCTAAAACTCGGTATCGACTACAGCCTGCGCCAAGCTGTGACGACCGATCTTCTCTCAATTGAAAAGCTATTAGTTGAAAATGGGTTGCCTACCGCCGGTATAGCCGAACACCTATCCACCTTCTGCATAGCCGACACCGGCATTGTCACTGGCGTTATTGGGTTAGAATTTTCCGGCGCAGCAGTACTGCTACGTTCCTTGGCTGTATCCGGCGACCGACGTAAACAAGGTTTGGGGAATGCTCTTGTTAATTACGCACTAGCCCAGGCCCGCCAAAGCAGAGCAGCCACTGCCTACCTTCTAACTAATACCGCTGCCGACTTCGCCGCCCGCTCAAAGCATCAATGCGACCCGCAGACAAATCATAAATACCATTTAATACACAATATTTACAGCTAACCGAAAAATTCATTTGAAGAATCAATACAGAGGCAATTGTCTTGTGATATTTTCAGGAGGTGGATACATGGAAATCGATTCGAAGCTAATTTCCAAAGTTGAGTACATCAATAGCAAAGAAATAAATTGTACAAAAGGACAAAACTCTCCAAACAATAAAATATACACATTATATGAATTTATCGATATTACCCAAGAACAAACCTTTTGGGATAAGGCTGTGCCATCATAGAATAATCGCCTATGCCGTCAGTCTAGAATAGACACTACCAAGCGCGAGACCTCGCTATCACATTTGCATTTTTCTAATGTTTTCTAGCTATGTCAGCGGAAACATATACCATTTTTCCCCACAGTTCTTGAACCCAGGCCCCGCCTGGCTTCATAGACTGCGTTTCCTTTCTACCCTTGCCACATTTTCTACATGATGGGTATGGGGAAACATATCCACAGGCTGAATCTCCTCCGTCTTATAGCCCTGTTCTGCCAAAATTGCTAAATCACGAGCTAGCGACGCCGGATTACAGGATACATATACAATTCGTTTAGGATTCATTTTTACAAAAGCCTCGAGCACTTTAGCCTCACAGCCTGCTCTGGGGGGATCGACGACGATGGTATCGGGCCGAATGCCGCTGCGATATAAATCAGGCATAACCTGAACGGCATCACCGGCAATAAATTCTACATTGTCAATTTTATTAGTCCTGGCGTTTTGCCAGGCATCAGCAATAGCCGGTTCGACAATTTCAATACCGTACACTTTAGCAGCCCGGGCTGCCAGAAATAGCGTTATTGTACCGGTACCGCAATAAGCATCAATCACTGTTTCTTTGCCGCTCAAGTCCGCATATTCCACTGCTTTACCGTATAGCACCACTGTTTGCTCCGTATTGACCTGGAAAAAAGAGCGGGCGGAAATATGAAAAGTTAAATTTCCCAGCTTATCGGTAATGGTATCTTTACCCCAGATTGTGCGGGTTGTTTCTCCTAAGATGATATTGCTTCTTTTGGGATTGATGTTATGAATAATACTAACCAGGCCTGGCACACTTTGCTGTAGGGCTGCAATTATTTTATCCTGCTGAGGCAATTGGTCAGTAGCCGTTACCAGCGCCACCATTACTTCACCGGTAGCTGTTCCTACCCGCCCCATGACATGACGAATGACCCCCTCACCGGTACGCTCATTATAGGTAGCAATGTTAAGGTCTGTTACAATGCGCCGCACTTGCCCGGCGATGGTATTGTTAACAGCATGCTGAATACAGCAATTATCGGTATTAATAATGGCATGGGTACCCTGGGAATAACAGCCGACAACTACTTCTCCCTGTGCCTGTCCTACGGGAAATTGCATTTTATTGCGATAATACCAGGGATTAGCGGCCCCTATGGTAGGATGAATAGTAATATCGGCCAGCTTACCGATACGCGTGATTGCATTGATTACCTGCTGCTGTTTGGCAATTAATTGAGCCTCATACTGCATATGCTGCAGCTGGCACCCGCCGCAATTGCGGTAAACCGGGCATACTGGTTCCACTCGCGCAGGCGAAGCCTGCTTGACAGCAATCAGCTTTGCTTTGGCATAGCTTTTCTTAACTTCATTAATTTCCACTTCCGCTGTTTCACCGGGCAAAGCCTGAGGAACAAAAATAGTGAAGTCCCGGTAACGGCCGACACCTTCTCCACTATGACCGAGGTTGACGATTTCCACTGTATACCGGCCGCCCATTCTTACCGGCGCTATTTGATTTTTCGACATGTAACTCACCTTATCTGTGCAAAATTTGTACCCCTTGCGCAAAGTTTCAACTTGCTGCAAGGGGTTTATTGAGGTTTTATTTTTCTTCTTTTTCCAGACTTTTACTAAGCTTAAGCAGGGTTTGCGTGTATTCGTAGAGTTTTTGCTGCACTCGCCGGTGAATTGTCCCTTCAGGATAATTCTCCTCATTGTCAGGCTGACCGGCAGCAATACCGGTAAGAATCTCAATACCCTGATCAATTGTTTTTACCGGGTAGATGTGAAATTGGCCTTGCCGCACTGCTTCCACTACTTCGTCATTTAGTGTTAAATCTTTGACATTCTGATGAGGGATCATAACTCCCTGCTTGCCCGTTAATCCCTTTATCTTACATACGGCATAAAAACCTTCAATCTTTTGTGTTGCGCCGCCAATGGGCTGTATCTCGCCCTTTTGATTAACTGAACCGGTTACGGCAATATATTGCTTGATTGGCGCCTCTGCCAAACTGGAAAGAATGGCATATAGTTCGGTGCTGGAGGCGCTGTCGCCATCGACACCTTCATACAGCTGTTCAAAAGTGAGGCTGGCAGTTACGGTAAGGGGCTGCTTTTGCGCATATTTTTGACCTAAATAGCCTCCCAGGATGAGTACGCCTTTACTATGGCTGGTGCCGCTCATCTCGGTCTCCCGTTCAATATTGACGACTCCGTGCTTTCCAAGATAGGTATTAGCCGTAATACGGGAAGGTTTGCCGAAGGTATATTCCCCCACAGCAAGCACAGCAAGACCATTTACCTGGCCAACCTTTTCGTCGTCAGTGTCAATCAGGAACATGCCTTCTTCAAACATTTCCTGCAGCTTTTCTTCGTATTTATTGGAACGGTACCGCTTTTCATCAACTGCTTTTCTGATATGCTGGACGCTGACAATCGAGCTCTGATCCATAGTAGCCCACGTATCGGCTTCACACAATATTTCTACGATATCGCTAAAGCGGGTAGTCAGTTTATCCTGTGAACCGGCCAAGCGGGTGGCATGTTCGACCATTTTGATAACTGCAGTACGGTCAAAAGGTTTTAACTGTTCTTTTTTGACAGTGGATGTAATAAATCCTGCCAGTTTATGCCTATTGATATCATTGTTTTTCATTTCAATATCAAAGTCAGCATAAATTTTAAAAAGTTTACGAAAATCTTCATCGTAATTAAAAAGCAGATGATACAGCGACGGATTACCAATTAATATAATTTTAACATTCAGAGGAATAGCCTGTGGTTTCACTGAGGCCATAGCTAACATGCCATACTGGTCACTTAAATTCTCAATCAATAACTTCTCGGTCTTAAGAACGCGTTTCAGCCCTTCCCAAGCGCCGATGTTTGTCAGTACATCACGAACATTCAAAATCAAATAGCCGCCATTAGCACGATGAAGTGCTCCTGACTTAATCATGGAATAATCCGTACTGACTACTCCCATACGATTTTCATACTCTACCCTGCCTACCAGGTTATAGTAAGTAGGATTAATTTCCACAACTACCGGCGCACCGTCCATATCACGATTATCCACTAACAGATTTACTTTATACTTATCTTTAACTGCATCTTGCATGTTCTTCTTAAACATCAGAAACGGATTATTTTCTTCTTCACTTGCTGCCGGTTTGAAGTCATTGATATTTTTAACCACTTCTGTTTTGACAGTATCTAAATAGGCAACGACTTTTTCAAAAGACCGGTACTTTTCCTGCAAGTCATCAATAAAATGCCCTGCTGCGAAAAGCCCTACTTTCGTATCCAGTCCCTTCAGTTCTTCCCGGGCTTCACGTTCTACCTGCTGCACCAGGCGTACAGCATCCATTGCTTTTTCATGAACAGCCAGCAGGTTTTTCTCAATTTCTTCCCGTTTGTCTTTGTCGAGTTTCTGGAATTCCTCCGGTGTTACAGGTGTGCCGTTTTGTACCGGTAAGCCAACAAAGCCGGTAGTCGACCACTGTGGTGAGATACCATACTGCTCACAATATTGATTGAAACCTTCCATAATAACAGCCCGTTTAGCTTGAAAGGTCTTAACAATCTCACCTTTAGCCTCTTCGTAATGATCACCGCTGAATATTTTCGGAATATCCGTTTTTAGATTTTCCACTAAATCCTGCATGTCCTGACGGAAATTACCGCCTTGTCCGGCAGGAAGCGATACAGCAATAGGCTGGCTGGGGTTTTCAAAATTGTTCACATAACACCAATCATCCGGTACGGCTTCATCTTGAGCGACTTTGTGAACAGCCGATTTCGCGTAGGTAATTTTCCCGGTACCAACCAAGCCGGAAATAAAGATGTTATAGCCCGGTATTTTCGTAAAGAGACCAAATTCAACAGCCTTTACCGCCCGTTCCTGGCCGATCATGACTTCCAGCGGTGGTACGCTTTCGGTAGTATCAAAACTAAATATACTTTCATCGCATTGAAAGCGAAGCTGCTCGGCCGCTAGTTCGAGGCTTTCGGTCATCTCATCAATCCCCTTCATGGTTTATTGCCGTGCTTTGATTGTTACTCATTCCAGGTTAGCTCACTGCTGCCACAGACCGAACAGGTATCAAAATAAGCTTCCGGCTGAATGGCTGCAGCATTGGCAATTGCCTTGGTAGCACCTAACCGGGTCATTCCGGTAAGAGCACCGGTGCTGTCAAAAGAACCGATTACTCCGGAACTGGGTCCATTGGCATAAGGAGCAACAGAGGGGACTTTACTTGATTCGAATCGGCTGCTATTACCGCAGTTGCTGCAATAAGGCATAGTATCATCTCCTTTATACTAGTGGTATGCCAAGAAACAGTAGAATTACTTTGGTAGAATTAATAAAAGAATGGGCAATCATGGCGCTGAGAAGCGAACCGGTCCAATAATACAAAAGAGCCAGCCCTACTCCGACCACGATAATTTCCGCCAGCCAATAGGCATTGAAGTGCAGTAAGGCAAAAATAGCAGCGCTGAGCACTGCTCCGCCCCACAAGCCAAAGCGATCTTTAAGAGGCAGGAAAGTAAACATCCGGTATAATAGTTCTTCCGTTACAGGAGCAGCCAAACCGGCCAGAAAAAGCGGTACCATTAGCTGCTGCCAATTCAGAGCTTGCTGAACCTGAGCTACCAAAGGGTGCTGGACAGGTGTGGCAAATAGAGTGGTCGCATAGAGCCGCTCACTATACATACTCACACCGAGCAGCAGTATGCCGGCTAGCAAACCGGCCATTACATTGCGTCCCAGCTTATGAGTAGATAGGCCTAACTCTTGCAAATTGCCGTGTTTGTTCCGGACAGCAAACCACACCAAACCAATAACAATCAGCCGGTCAGTCATTTCAACAACAAAGGATGATGATTCTGCAAATATCAGCGGATAGACAGCACGTACCAGTAATAAGCCTGCTACAATACGCAATATATAGACAAGTACTACATCTTTAAGGTTCCAAGGCACTTTTTTAGGCAGCATGCGTCATACCTCGCTTTTAGCTTAACAATATCATTATGCACTCGCAAAGATGGTTTCATGCAAAGAAAAAAGCGTCCAATGGACGCTTTGAGCCTGTTAATAATTACTATGGTTTTAAATTTTGCTTGGATTACATGCGATCACGCAGCAATTTATTGACCAATTCAGGATTGGCGCGGCCTTTTGTTTGTTTCATTACCTGACCGACCAGAAAACCAATAGCCCGTTCTTTGCCGGCCTGATAATCGGCTACTGACTGAGGGCTGGCAGCAATAACCGCTTCTACAACAGCAATAATTGCTCCTTCATCGCTAATCTGGACTAACCCTTTTTCTTGTACGATGGTTTCGGCATCCTTGCCGGTAGTCCACATTTCTTCAAAAACCGTTTTAGCGATTTTACTGGAAATAGTGCCCTTATCAAGTAATGCCAACAATCCGGCTAAACGCTGAGGAGTTACCAGGCACTCGTTAATGGCAACTTCTCCTGCATTGAGATGTTTGGACAGATCACCCATCAGCCAGTTGGCTGCTGCTTTGGCATCGGCCCCCAGTGTCACTACCTGATCAAAATAGTCGGCCATGGCGCGGCTGGCAGTAAGTACCTCCGCATCATAAGTGGACAGGCCATGATTGGTTACCAGCCTCACCTTACGGGCATCGGGCAATTCAGGCAAGTTAATGCGAATCTCTTCCACTCTGGCCGGATCTACAACAATCGGAATGAGATCAGGTTCAGGGAAAAAGCGGTAATCGTGCGCCTGTTCTTTGCTGCGCATGGAAATGGTAATACCCTTACCGTCATCCCAGGAACGGGTTTCCTGAATTACTTTTCCCCCGTCATCCAATACCTCGGCCTGACGGTCTACTTCGTATTCGATGCCGCGCTGAACAGACCGGAAGGAATTCATATTTTTAAGCTCGGCCTTAGTACCTAATTGAGTTGCTCCCATGGGACGCAAGGAAATGTTGGCATCGCAGCGCAGGCTGCCTTCTTCCATTTTGCAGTCCGAAATATCAATATATTGCAAGATTGCTTTCAGCTTTTCCAAATAGGCTTTTGCTTCTTCGGCTGAACGAATATCCGGCTCTGATACAATTTCCAGAAGCGGCACGCCGGTGCGGTTGTAGTCTACCAGGGCATAGTCAGACCTGGCAATTGTTCCGGCATGCACCAGTTTGCCTGCATCTTCTTCCATATGAACCCGGGTAATACCAATGCGTTTGGTTTCGCCATTGACTTCAATATCCAAATAGCCGTTTACGGCAATGGGCAAATCGGACTGAGAGGTCTGGAAGTTCTTCGGCAAGTCAGGATAGTAGTAGTTCTTGCGGTCAAATTTGCTGAAGGGCAGGATTTTGCAATTAAGCGCTAACCCGGTACGAACGGCAAAATCCACCACTTTTTCATTCAATACGGGCAATACTCCCGGTAAGCCTAAGCATACGGGGCAAACATTGGTATTTTGATCGGAGCCAAACTTTGTACTGCAACCGCAGAAGATTTTAGACTCGGTTTTCAGTTCGGTATGTACTTCAAGACCGATAACAACTTCATAACTCATAACTTAAACCTCCCCCAGCGGCGCAAAACGCTTGTGATAGTCTGTATTTTGTTCAAATGTATAAGCAGCCCGCAAAATAGTAGCTTCTCCCAGCGGTCTGCCAATAAGCTGCAGTCCGATAGGCAGGTTGCCGGCAAAACCGCAAGGCAGTGCTAAAGCCGGTATGCCCGCTAAGTTAACAGGTATTGTACAGACATCCTCCAGATACATGGCCAAAGGATCATTTGATTTCTCGCCAAGTTTAAAAGCCGGTGTAGGCGCAGTAGGTGTAACCAAAAGATCCACTTTCTCAAAGGCCCGGTCAAAATCCTGTTTTACCAGGGTACGCACTTGCAGAGCTTTTTTGTAATAAGCATCATAATAGCCTGAGCTTAAAGCATAGGTTCCCAGCATAATACGGCGCTTCACTTCCGCACCAAAGCCTTTGCTGCGGGTATTTTTGTACATCGAAACAATATCATCTCCATCCACGCGCAGCCCAAAGCCTACACCGTCATAGCGGGCTAAGTTGGAGCTTGCTTCGGCAGGAGCAATAACATAGTAAGCCGATAAGGCATACTCAGTATGCGGCATTGAAACTTCAACAACCTCTGCGCCAAGAGCGGTAAATTGCTCAACCGCCTTGTAAATGGCTTTTTCTACTTCCGGATTCATACCGGCAACAAAGTATTCTTTAGGCAAACCGATACGCAGGCCCTTCACATCATTGACCAAGGCCTTGGTATAGTCGGTTGAACCGGCTTTAATTGAGGTTGAGTCTTTGCTGTCATGACCAGCAATGGCATTAAGCACAATGGCGCAGTCCGTCACATCCCTGGTGATGGGCCCAATCTGATCCAGCGAAGAAGCAAAAGCCACCAGGCCATAACGGGATACCAATCCATAAGTAGGCTTCAGACCAACTACACCGCAGTAAGCAGCCGGTTGACGAATAGAACCGCCCGTATCAGACCCCAGCGCCCAGACAGCTTCGCCGGCTGATACAGCCGCTGCTGAACCGCCGCTTGAACCGCCCGGTACAGTGGATATATCCCAGGGATTGGCCGTTTGCTGATAAGCTGAGTTTTCTGTAGATCCCCCCATCGCAAACTCGTCCATATTGGTCTTGCCAACAAGCACAGCCTGCTCGGCAGCCAGCTTTTCCATTACGGTGGCATTATAGGGCGGAATAAAGTTAGCTAGCATTTTGGAGGCACAAGTAGTCTTGATATCCTTAGTACAAATATTATCTTTGATCGCACCGGGAATACCGGCCAGGGGGCTGATTGCTTTACCAGCCTTGATTCTTTCATCTACTGCCTGAGCTTGAACCAGGGCCGTCTCGCGATTCTGGGTAATATAACTTTTGACCTTATCTTCTACCGCATCAATGCGGGTAAAAACAGCCTTAGCAATTTCAACAGCAGAAACTTCTTTGTTCGTCAGTTTGTTATGCAGTTCGTGTATTGTTGAATGAAACACAATGCTCCCCCTTAACCTTCCATAATTTTCGGCACTTTGAAGTATCCCTCTTCCTGCTCCGGTGCATTGGCTAAAGCCAGTTCACGGGGCAGCGACGGAGCTACCTGATCAGGCCGCATAACATTTTTAAGAGGCAGCACATGAGCAGTAGGCTCAATACCGGTTGTATCAACGCGATTGAGCACTAGCATGTAATCGAGGATTGCATTTAGCTCACCGGTAACCTGTTCCATATCTTCTGTAGGAATTTCCAGTCGCGATAACAGCGCCACCTGCTGAACATCTTTGTTTGTAATTTTCATATTTCCACTCCATTTCGCTAGAAATCAGCAAAATTTCCATATTGCTCTATTATACCATGTTTGTCCAATTTTACGAGTACGGAGTACCGTGTTACCCCTAATCTGCTGCATCCTGGCGGTATATTTTCCGCAATCCCGCGTTATCGTCAATCAACGTACTCCAGTACGCCTCACTCCTCCGCCTTGACTTGCGAAAAATCTCCTCACCAGCCTACTACCACTTAGGGATGACACGGTACTACTCAGCCAGCAGTGTTTGGAGCTCGGCCTCGTTTAAGACAGTAATGCCTAACTGGTTCGCCTTATCCAGCTTGCTGCCTGCTTCTTCACCGGCTACCACATAATCCGTCTTTTTGCTTACTGATGACGCGACTTTACCGCCATAGCTTTCAATAAGCGCCGCCGCATCGCTGCGGGTAAGAGTAGGCAGTGTGCCGGTAAGGACAAATGTCTTGCCGGCTAAGGATAGATTGGCGGTTGTCTGGCGCTTTTCCTCCGTCATCTTGAGACCTGCCGCAGCCAATTTGCCAAGCAGCCGCCCAGTCTCAGACCGGGAAAAGTACTCAACTACACTTTCGGCTATGCGCGGACCAATTTCATCCAGCGCAGTCAGCTCGTCAGATGTAGCCTGGCGAAGCAAATCCATATCCCCAAAGTGACGGGCCAGCGTCGCCGCCGCCTTGGCACCAACAAAGCGAATACCCAGCCCAAAAAGCAGCCGCGCCAGCCCGGCTTGTTTGCTGGCATGAATAGCTTCCACCAGGTTTTGCGCCGACTTAGGTCCCATTCGCTCCAGTTTTAACAGCTCTTCTGTGGTTAATGTGTATAGATCAGCCGCATCGGCTACTAAACCGGACTCTACCAGACTGGTAACAACTGCCTGACCAAGTCCGTCTATATTCATGGCATCGCGCGACACAAAATGAATAAGCCCTTCCCTCAGCAGCGCAGGGCAGGCACTATTAATACACTTGTGAGCCGACTCTCCGGGAATGCGCAGAACTAAGCTGGCACACTCGGGACAGGTGGCAGGCATGACAAAACTTTTCTCAGCACCTGTACGCCGTGAAGTCACAACTGAAATAACCTCGGGAATAATCTCCCCTGCCTTGTGGATAATGACGGTATCACCAATGCGGATATCCTTTTCCCTGATGTAATCTTCGTTGTGCAAGGTTGCCCTGCTGACCGTACTGCCTGCGAGGCGTACGGGACGCAATACGGCAGTAGGCGTAAGCA
>Ga0366775_1015_pt1 | contig 27089 bp, 22 predicted proteins | sample BONcelN113001D10_FD_207075 | JGI IMG/M metagenome (GOLD analysis project Ga0366775, IMG submission 207075) | Enriched cells from coal bed in the Powder River Basin, Montana, United States - BONCAT cells N11 rep2 HSBNCT.N11.300.1.D10 ...
GGAGTTTTGGCTGACAGCAATGCCCAATTAGTAGAGCGGGTGGTAAGAATCTCAGGTGAACTGGGGCGCCAAATTGCAACACCGGACGAAGCGCGGGCAATTCTTGGATTAACCCGATAACTAGTGCTTATTCAATGCAATATAATCCGGCAATGTATATGCCCTGCCAGACTAATGCCCAAAATTTGGCGAATAGCTGAATTTTGGGCATTAGTCTGGTTAGCGTATTTGAGGCATCCTACACATGGTTGGCTTTTGTGATGCCCAATTTTAGGCAGTAATGGGAAATTCTTGAACTATAGATGCAGGCTATATCAGGATATATGTTGTTTATAGGAGAAAATCACCTTGGCACGGTATATGCAACTGCTTATCTATAGAAGTAGGAGAGAGGAGAGACGCAGGTATGTAGAACTCCTAATGTCGGAAGTAGACTTTACCGGCTAAAGTAAAAAAAGGAGTGAAGGTAGTGAGTACCTATTTAAAAACTGAGGAAAACCTAAACAGCAGTGGACATACAGTAACAGCAGAAACAGGAGAATTAAAACGGAGTTTGCAAGCTCGTCATATGAATATGATTGCGATTGGCGGTGCTATCGGTACCGGTTTATTTGTGGCCAGCGGTGCTTCTGTCAGTACGGCCGGTCCCGGTGGAGCGTTGGTGGCTTACGCAGTGATTGGTATCATGGTTTACTTTTTAATGACCAGTCTGGGGGAAATGGCTACGTATTTACCCGTGTCCGGTGCTTTTGGAACTTATGCCAACCGATTTGTAGATCCGGCACTGGGATTTGCCGTAGGCTGGAATTATTGGCTGAACTGGGCCTCTTGTTTGGCAGTGGAATTGGTTGCCGGAGCCATCATTATGAAATTCTGGTTTCCCGATGTCCCTTCGATAGTGTGGAGTGGATTTTTTTTACTCATCCTGTTTGTGCTAAATCTATTGTCAACCAGGGCATATGGTGAGAGTGAATTCTGGTTTGCCGGCATTAAAGTCATTACTGTTGTTGTATTTCTGTTTGTGGGGGTAATGGTTCTTCTGGGCTTTGGCGGCACTCCCTCACCGGGCTTTGCCAACTGGCAGATTGGCGAAGCACCCTTTGTTGGTGGCTTCGGTGCCATATTCAGCATTTTTATGATCGCAGGATTTTCTTTCCAAGGAACGGAACTAGTAGGCATTGCCGCCGGGGAGAGTGAAAACCCGGAAAAGAATGTGCCTAAGGCTATTAATACTGTATTTTGGCGAATCTTATTGTTTTATATTGGCGCGTTATTGATTATTGGTTTTTTGCTGCCATACACCGATGAGAATTTGCTGAAAAACGATGTCGAGAATATTACCGTCAGTCCATTTACGCTTGTATTTTCCCATGCTGGATTAGGTGCAGCCGCTTCAATCATGAATGCTGTTATTCTTTCTTCAGTATTGTCGGCAGGAAGTTCCTCCCTCTATGCTTCTTCCCGGATGCTGTATGCTATGGCTAAGGAAGGAAAGGCCCCCCAAGTTTTTAGTAAGGTAAACAAACGGGGGGTTCCGGCTAATGCTTTGTATGCTACAACGGTTTTTGGCTTGTTTGCCTTCCTGACCTCATTGGTGGGAGATGGTACAGCGTACACGTGGCTGTTAAACATTACCGGTGTGATCGGATTTATCGCCTGGCTGGGAATTGCTATTAGCCACTACCGGTTCCGGCGGGCCTTTGTCAAACAGGGACGTGATTTGAATGAACTTAAATACAGGGCAAAATGGTTTCCTTTTGGGCCGATGTTTGCTTTTATACTTTGTTTTATCGTCATTATCGGACAAAATTACAATGCATTTTTGGGAGGGACAATTGACTGGTATGGTGTAGCGGTGTCCTATATTGGTATTCCGGTGTTTGTGGCAGCTTATTTAGGGTATAAGTATTCCCAAAAAACGAAGCTGATTCCTTTAGACGAAGTGGATCTGAGCCGCCATACTGAGTGATGATTCATAAGGCAGGATGCTGCTGCAGATGTCAGTTTGAGAAACTGTATTTTAGGGAGGGGGTTTAAAATGAGGAATTATCGCGATATTCCCCTATGGGCTAATGTAAATGAGGAAGACTGGCAGGACTGGCGGTGGCAGGTAGCCAACCGTATCACTTCCCCGGAGGAACTTAAGCAGGTTATTCCACTGACAGCAGAAGAAGAAGAGGGAATCGAGAATTGCTTGCAAAGTCTAAGAATGGCGATTACTCCTTATTATGCCACTCTGATCGATCCGGAGAATTTATGCTGCCCGATCCGTAAGCAAGCCGTACCTACGGCAGCAGAGCTTGATTTCAGTCATTTTGATATGGCTGATCCTTTGCATGAGGATAAAGACTCGCCTGTATTTGGCTTAACGCATCGCTATCCCGATCGGGTGCTGATGCTGGTTACGGACCAATGTTCCATGTATTGCCGGCATTGTACCAGACGTCGTTTGTCCGGAGTCTGTGACCAGGCTCGTACGCAGCAGCAAATTGACCGCTGCATCCAATATATCAGGGACACACCGGTAGTCAGGGATGTAGTGTTGTCTGGCGGTGATGCTTTTTTACTCAGTGATGAGTTAATTGAATACATCTTGCAAGAATTGCGTCATATTAAACATGTGGAAATTATTCGTTTTGGCACACGTACACCGGTTGTTATGCCGCAGCGGGTTACTCCGGCTCTTTGTGAAATTCTGAAACGGTATCACCCGGTTTATGTGAATGTTCATTTTAACCATCCCAATGAAATAACACCGGCATCAAGGGAAGCCTGCTCTCGTCTGGCAGACGCTGGCATTCCCCTAGGAAATCAAGCTGTGCTGCTGAAGGGTGTTAACGACTGTCCGGAATTAATCAAGAAACTGATGCAGGACTTATTGGCCATCAGGGTAAGACCGTATTATATTTATCAGTGTGATATGTCAAAAGGCATACAGCATTTTAGGACGCCGATCAGTTCAGGAATCCAGGCGATTGAATATATGCGGGGGCACACTTCAGGTTTGGCAGTGCCCACTTATGTGGTAGACGCTCCGGGCGGTGGCGGTAAAATTCCGGTTATGCCGCAATATCTCGTTTCGCAAAATTCCGGTAAATATATTTTGCGCAACTATGAAGGCGTATTTACGACTTATACAGAACCACGGCATATTGTCGATCCGGAAATGCCCTGTGAAGTGTGCGGTGGTTATCACCGGGATATCAAAATCGGGCTGACTGCGTTATTGAGTGGTGAAACATGCTCACTTGAACCGCCGGTACAATTGAAAATTAATTCTTACATATAACTCAAAAAAGACTTGACGAGGACAATCGCCCTCTGTTACAATACAAAACAGTACAATGTATACAAAAATATGGAAGTGTGTCTAGGGTTCCGGCTGTTTAGTGCAGGTCCGAGCGACACAGGGCTCAGCGCTGAGCCAACACCGTGGGTATAAAAGACCCCAGCGGAAGGTTCCATTCAGGAATTTTCTTGCTGGGGTTTTTCTATTTTCCCAAAGATCTCGTCTATTCTTTTATAGGAGAGGATGTTATTGGTGTATTGGAATAAGCATGCAGAGATAATGGATAGGTCTCAGATGGCTGAGTTACAAGGTGCGCGGTTACAAGAGCTGGTAAGCAGATTGTATCACGCTTCACCATTTTACCGTTCCCGATTTCAGGCAGAAGGACTTTTGCCTGAGGATATTCGCTCTTTGGATGACATCAGCAGGCTTCCCTTTGTTACTAAACAAGATATGCGAGATAATTATCCCTATGGCATGTTTGCCGTTCCGCCCAGTGAAATAGTCCGTATTCATGCATCAAGCGGCACGACTGGACGTCCTACAGTAGTAGGCTATACAAAACGGGATATCGGCGTGTGGTCAGAGGTTATGGCTAGAGCGCTTACAGCCGCTGGTATCAATAATCAATCCATTATTCAGGTTGCTTATGGCTATGGGCTGTTTACCGGTGGATTGGGTGTGCATTACGGTGCAGAAATGGTTGGTGCTTCTGTCATTCCGGTATCGAGCGGCAATACGTCAAGGCAAATTATGCTGATGAAAGATTTTGGTACTACTGCAATAGCCTGTACACCGTCTTATGCTTTATATATAGCGGAAACCATGCGTGAAATGGGAATTGATCCAAGTGAGACGGCTTTAAAGACGGGAGTGTTTGGTGCCGAACCTTGGTCAGAAAGCATGCGGCGACAAATAGAAGAGCAACTAGGAATTCAGGCCATTGATATTTATGGACTAAGTGAAATTATAGGTCCCGGGGTGGCATGTGAATGTACTGCCCAACAAGGGCTGCATATTAACGAAGATCATTTTTATCCTGAAATTATTAACCCTATTAGTGGTGAAAGATTAGCAGATGGAGAAAAGGGAGAACTGGTCATTACTACTTTGACTAAGGAAGGACTTCCTATGGTGCGGTATCGTACCCGTGATCTGACAGTATTGAATCGAAACCAGTGCAGCTGCGGACGCACATTGGTCCGCATGGGTAAGGTGTTGGGGCGAAGCGATGATATGTTAATCATTCGAGGCGTCAATATTTTCCCTTCGCAAGTAGAAAGCGTATTACTTAATCTTGGTGCGACGTCTCCCCATTATCAGCTTATTGTTGAGCGAGAAGATAATTTGGATAAACTGACAGTAATGGTAGAAGTAACGGAAGAAATGTTCTCTGATGAGGTTCGCAAAATGGAGATCGTTGAGTATAAAATTAAGTCTGAGCTGGCGAGCGTACTTAGTGTTGCCGCTACAGTGAAATTAGTGGCGCCAAAAACGCTGGAGCGAAGTGAAGGTAAGGCAAAACGAGTAATTGATAAACGCCAAATAGGATAAGGAGGCTTACTGATGATTATTCGTCAGCTGTCGGTATTTGTCGAAAACAAACCGGGCACATTAGCTGAAGTATTAGCTGCACTAAAAGAAATTGAGGTAAATATCCGTGCAATGGCAGTTGCAGATACTGCTGATTTTGGTATTTTGCGTATTATTGTTAATGAACCGGACAAAGTAGAGCAAGCTTTGCGGGCAGCAGGATTTACAGTAAAGATAACACAAGTACTTATGCTTAATGTGAATGACAGTCCGGGAAGTTTGTATGAACAGCTACAAAAGCTAAGTGAGGCCGGTGTCAATATTGAATATGTATATGCCTTTGCTGCTGCTGGAGATGACTATGCAAGAGTTGTTATAAAAGTGGATAACTTAGCGAAAGCTGAAAGAATAGCCAATGGAGAAGAACAGAAAAGCGAACAAGAGCAAATCGAAACTCTCCCGGCATTCTACTGGTAGTTATAAAAACAGCTTGACAAAGAGTAAATGTGCTGGGATAATGTATACAAAGTAATGATTTTCAGCACTAAATGTACACCTGAAATAAACAAAGGTTTAATTTTATAAAGTAAACGTAATGATTGGGATTAAGCAATTAACTTCGTTTCAGAGAGCCGGTGGTTGCTGCGAACCGGCACGGAAGATTGCTACACTCACCCAGGAACTTCTTAGCCGAGTATATTCGCCGGACTTAACAGTCTTATGAATATGGTAGGTTAAGACGCCTAACTGCGTTATGGTTAGCTGGATAAACCAGTGTAAGAGTTCCAAGTAGGGTGGTACCGCGTTTAAAACGCCCCTATTGGCAGAGTGATCTGCCAATAGGGGCGTTTTTTAATTAATAAGAGTCAGGAGGGGTATTGTGAAACAAGTCTTATCCATTCTAGTACAAAATCAACCTGGGGTGCTGGTAAGAGTCGTCAGCATGTTTTCCCGAAGAGGGTTTAACATTGATAGTCTGACTGTCGGCATTACCCAAGTACCTGAGTATTCGCGCATTACAGTTGTAGTTTATGGCAATGAAGCTATTATTACTCAAGTAGTAAAACAATTAACCAAACTAATTGAGGTACTGGCAGTGCGAATTTTACCTCCCGACGTATCTGTTACAAGAGGAATGGCCTTGCTAAAGATCAATGCAGGTGATCGTCGAACGGATGTTTTAAAATTGGCAGAAGTATTTCGGGCTAGCGTAATTGATTTAAAAGAACAGACTCTAACTTTAGAAATTACCGGAGATGAAGAAAAAATCGATGCTTTTACGGATGTCCTAAAACCGTACGGAATACTGGAGATGATTCGTACCGGCCTGGTAGGATTAGCTAGGGGAACAACCACAATTTATGAGCAAGAGGCTAGCGACGAAGGTGAGCAAGTTTTAAGAAAAATATAAGCAGTAGGAAAATCAGTAAGGCGAGATAGATAACGGGTTATGTGTCAGAGGTTAAAATTAGAAATAATAAAAAGCTGGAGGAGATAATCATGGCCTCAAATATAATTAAAATCTTTGATACTACTTTGCGTGATGGTGAACAAACTCCCGGAATTTGTTTAGACGCAAAAGAAAAAGTAGAAATAGCTCAGGCACTAGCTAAAATGAGGGTTGATGTTATTGAAGGCGGTTTTCCGATTGCCTCTCCCGGCGATTTTGCAGCTGTAAGCCAAATTGCTGCTGCCGTGAAGGGCGTGTCGGTAGCAGCTCTGGCAAGGGCTTATGTTAAAGATATTGATGCAGCCAAGGAAGCTTTAAAAAAAGCCGAATGTCCCCGGATCCACATTTTTCTGGCAACAAGCGATATTCATCTGGAATATAAGCTGAAAATGACCCGGGAGCAAGCTTTGGCACAAGCCCAGGAGGCTGTACGGTATGCCAAAAGGTTTACTGCTGATATAGAGTTTTCTGCTGAAGATGCTTCACGATCGGATAAAGAGTTTCTCTGCCAAGTTTATACAGCAGCTATAGCAGCTGGGGCGACTGTTATTAATGTTCCTGATACAGTCGGTTACTCGACACCAGGAGAATTTGGCGACTTAATCAGGTATATCAGACAACATGTAACAAATGTCAATCAAGCTGCCATTAGTGTTCACTGCCATGATGACCTAGGAATGGCTGTAGCCAACTCACTGGCTGCCGTAGCGAACGGCGCGCAGCAAGTAGAGTGTACGATTAATGGCCTGGGAGAGCGAGCTGGCAATACTGCATTGGAAGAGTTGGTCATGGCACTGGCTACCCGCAAAGAGTACTATCAGGCAACAACCAATATCGACACTCGCCAAATTTATCGCACATCAAGACTGGTTAGTGCTCTTACTGGCATAGCGGTACCACCCAATAAGGCGGTAGTTGGGGACAATGCTTTTGCCCATGAATCAGGGATCCATCAGCATGGGGTACTAAATAATCCGTTAACATATGAGATTATTAATCCTGAAACGGTGGGAGTAAGTCGCAACTCTATTGTTTTGGGCAAACATTCAGGCAGGCATGCTTTTGAAGAACGGATTTGCCAATTAGGCTATGAACTGACCGAAGATAAGATCAATAGCTTATTTAAAGAATTTAAAGAGTTAGCTGACCGTAAGAAGGTTGTCTATGACCGGGATATTGAGGCGTTGATTGTTGAACATCAAAAAGTGGTGGATACCTGGTATCGCTTAGCTTATCATCATGTCATCAGCGGCAACCAAACCATGGCTACTGCTTCTGTACGTCTAGAGACGGAACAGGGCCTTACCGAACAAGCTAGCTGTGGTGATGGACCGGTGGATGCTGTTTTTAAAGCTATCGAAAAAGCAGTTGGTTTTTCGGTGTGCTTGAAGGATTATCAGTTAAAGGCAGTTACTTCCGGTGAAGACGCCTTAGGTGAGGCGACGGTGTGGTTAGAGCGGGGTGAACGCATTTTTATTGGTCGGGGCTTAAGTACGGATGTTATCGAGGCCAGCGCCCGCGCCTATATGAGCGCTATTAATAAAATGATTGCAGCTTGTGGATACCCAGAGGATAAACAAGTAACAGGAGGCATTTAATTATGGCAATGACAATGACCGAGAAAATTATGGCCCGCCATGCCGGACTTGAAACTGTTGAGCCTGGGCAGCTTATTCAATGCCAGGTAGATATCGTACTTGCCAATGACATAACTTTTCCACCGGCGGCCCAAGAGTTTTCCCGCATTGGGCGCCCCGTATTTGATGTAGAGAAAATTGTACTGGTGCCGGATCATTTTACACCTAACAAGGATATTAAATCAGCAGAAATGGCCAAGACAATGCGGCAGTTTGTCAAAGAGAATGGCATAAAACATTATTTTGAAGTAGGACGAATGGGAATTGAACATGTACTTTTGCCTGAGCAAGGTCTAGTCGCACCAGGAGAAGTAATTATTGGTGCAGATTCACATACCTGTACGTACGGTGCGGTTGGCGCTTTTGCTACAGGTGTTGGCTCAACCGATGCAGGTGCAGCTATGGCTACCGGCCAGAACTGGTTTAAAGTTCCTTCCAGCATTAAAGTGGAATTGACGGGGCAATTATCCCCATGGGTCAGTGGCAAAGATGTCGTTTTAACCTTAATTGGCAGGATAGGCGTCGATGGTGCCCGTTATCAGGCGCTGGAATTTTGTGGTGAAGGACTTCAATCATTATCTATGGCAGATCGCTTTACTATTGCTAATATGGCGATAGAAGCAGGAGCCAAAAATGGCATCTTCCCTGTTGATGATATCACAGAAACATATATTGACGGCCGTGTACAAAAGTCATATGAACGGGTAGCTGCTGATGAAGATGCAAGCTATGCCAGAACGGTAACGATTGACTTAAGTGCTCTTACACCGGTAGTAGCTCTGCCGCATTTGCCTGAAAATGTACGCCCTGTTAGTGAGGTAAATACGATTGTTATTAACCAAGTGGTAATTGGATCCTGTACAAACGGGCGGTTAGAGGATTTGGCACAGGCGGCGGCTATTTTTAGCCACCAGCCAGTTCATCCTGATGTACGTACCATCATCATTCCAGGTAGCCAACAAGTGTATCTTGATGCCATGAAACGAGGTTATATTGAGACTTTCATTCGGGCAGGCGCTGTTGTCAGTACGCCTACTTGCGGGCCTTGTTTGGGTGGATATATGGGGATACTAGCTGCAGGTGAGCGGGCAGTATCTACTACTAATCGTAATTTCCGGGGCAGAATGGGGCATGTCGACAGCGAAGTTTATTTAGCGGGTCCGGCAGTTGCGGCAGCTAGTGCCGTAATGGGCCGCATTGCCGGGCCGCAGGAGGTGCTGAAATGATTTTAGAAGGCAAAATTTGGCGTTATGGTGATAATGTTGATACTGACGTGATTATTCCTGCCCGCTATCTCAATACCTCTAACCCTGAAGAGTTAGCTAGCCATTGCATGGAAGACATTGATACTACTTTTGTGGGAGCGGTGAGAGCAGGGGATATTATAGTGGCAGGCCGTAATTTTGGCTGTGGATCATCCCGGGAACATGCGCCGGTTGCAATAAAAGCATCAGGTATCAGTTGTGTGGTGGCCGATAGTTTTGCACGTATCTTTTATCGTAATGCAATAAATATTGGCTTGCCCTTACTGGAAATCGGCGAAGTAGTTGGCCGCATTTCGGCAGGTGATTATCTTAGCATTGATACAACTGCAGGTACAGTGAAGAATGTTACTACTGGTGAGGTTTTTCAAGCACCGCCTCTACCACCTTTTGTACAAGAGATCGTACGTGCAGGTGGCTTGATTAACTTGCTAAAGGAGGCCAGACCATGACAAGGAAAATCATTCTTATTCCAGGTGACGGTATTGGTCCCGAAGTGACCGAAGCAGCCAAGCAAGTTTGCCATAAGGTAGCTGCTAAGGCCAGGATTAACATAAATTTTGAGACTTGTCTTGCCGGCGGCGCTGCCATTGACCGTACCGGGGTGCCGCTGCCAAAAGAGACGCTGGCTGCTTGCAGTCAGGCTGATGCAGTACTATTAGGGGCAGTAGGCGGGCCGGCCTGGGATGCAATTGACCCTGCTCTGCGGCCGGAGAAAGCTATTTTGGGCTTACGTAAAGAGTTAGGGCTTTATGCCAATTTACGTCCGATTAAGGTATTCCCTGCGTTAGTAGATCAGTCACCACTGAAACCCGAAGTAGTGACTGACGTGGATATGATTATTGTCCGTGAATTGAATGGTGGTATTTATTACGGTGAGCGCTCAGAAGGAACTATTGTTGACGGGGTCGAACAAGCATGGGATACCGAAGCCTATAATGCCAACGAAATTAGCCGCATTGTCAGTATGGCCTGTAAAGTAGCCCGCCAGCGGCGCGGGCAGGTTACGTCGGTTGACAAAGCTAATGTTCTTGCTACCTCCCGACTGTGGCGCCGTACGACTGAAGAAATTGTAAAGAACTTTACCGGTATCTCTCTTAACCATCTTTATGTTGATAATTGCGCCATGCAATTAGTCTTGGCACCGAAGCATTTTGATGTTATTGTTACCAGTAACCTTTTCGGTGATATCTTGAGTGACGAAGCGGCGGTTCTTACTGGATCAATAGGCATGCTGCCTTCGGCCAGCATCGGTGACGGTCCTGGACTATATGAACCGATACATGGTTCAGCCCCGGACATAGCGGGAAGAGGTATTGCTAACCCATTAGGTACTATCATGTCGGCAGCAATGTTATTTCGGCACTCTTTGGGTGAAACTGAAATTGCTAATTCCATTGAGACAGCAGTTGACAGTGTACTTAAAGATGGATACAGGACAGCTGATTTGTATAATGCAGGGCTAATACAAGTATCTACTGAAGAAATGGGCCGGTTAGTGATGGAACGTCTTTAAACCAAAACGGGGGTGAGGCATGAATGAAAATGACGGGAGCTCAGGCAATTATTAATTGTCTGGTGGAACAAAATGTAGATATTGTTTTTGGTTATCCCGGAGGAGCTATCTTGCCTCTGTATGATGCGTTGTACGATGCTCCTATCCGGCACATTCTTCCTGTTCATGAGCAGGGAGCAGCTCATATGGCGGATGGATATGCCCGGGCTACAGGCAAAGTAGGAGTGTGTATTGCCACTTCCGGACCGGGAGCAACTAATTTGGTTACTGGTTTAGCTACTGCTTTTATGGATTCAGTACCGGTAGTAGCGATAACCGGCCAGGTCTCTACCAGCTTAATTGGCCGGGATGCTTTTCAAGAAGTGGATATTACCGGTATTACTATGCCGATAACAAAACACAATTTTTTAGTCAAGGATATTAAAAAACTGCCAGAAGTAATTCGACAAGCCTTTCGAATTGCTAAATTTGGGCGGCCAGGTCCGGTGCTGATTGATATCCCCCGTGATGTTCAGACAGCGGAATTTGAATATATTCAACAAGTAAGTCAAGCAGAACCGGAATGGAATCCTATGCCGACGATTCGCAAAATGATAGAACAGGCAGCCGAAGTAATTAGTGGAGCAAAACGGCCGGTTATTCATATTGGCGGTGGCGTAATTGCTGCTGAAGTACATGAAGAAGTGCGGTATCTGGCCGAGAAATGTTCTATACCGGTTGTGAGCAGTTTAATGGGACTTGGCGGTATCGCGCAGACTCACGATTATTTTCTTGGGCTAACGGGTATGCACGGACATAAGCTTGCTAATGCCGCAGTGTATAATGCCGATTTGGTTATAGCTATCGGCAGCCGGTTTAGCGACCGAGTGACCGGTGACCGGGCCCGCTATGCTGCCGATAAGACCTTTATTCACATTGATGTTGATCCGGCAGAAATCGATAAGAATGTGGCCGCTCATATTGGTTTAACCGGACATTTGAAAAAGATTTTATCAATGGTAAATGCCATCGTAAGGCAAGGAGATACAAAGGACTGGTGGACTGCTATCCATCAGTGGCAAGCGGATTTTGTAAATGAAGAGAAACGGAAAAAACCACTATTGGCTGAATGGGCGATGAAACACATCTCTCAAAAAACAGCTGGTTCGGCTGTTGCATTTGTGACAGATGTCGGACAGCATCAAATGTGGGCAGCACAAAACTTGTCGATTATAACTCCTCGCAGTTGGATTACTTCAGGTGGATTAGGCACTATGGGATTTGGACTACCGGCGGCAATTGGTGCCCAATTCGCGTGCCCGGAGAAACGGATTATTCACTTTGCCGGTGACGGTGGTTTTAAAATGACTGGAGCGGAGTTATATACGGTTTCAACTCATGCTTTGCCAATTATTTCAATTGTTATTGATAATGGTTGCTTAGGCATGGTGCGGCAATTACAAAAGGTATATTTTCCAAATCGCTATTCGCAATCAATGATACCAGAAATGGATTTTGTCACCTTTGCTAAAGCCTTTGGCATTGATGGTATACTAGTGAAAACTAAAGAAGAGTTTACAAGGGCGTTTAATAAGGCGTTTACAGGTAAGAAACCTTATCTAATCGTTATTAAGATTGATCAAGATGATTTAGTTACTCCGATGGTGGCCCCAGGTGCCACTCTTGATGAATATGTCTCACTCAAGCGATGATTAATCCTCCTTTCTTAGGAGGATTTCTTTTTGTGTTTCCTTAATACGAAGCTAATTGTAATTTTGGGGGGCTAATGTTACTATAAATATAATCGACAATATAATGAAGTGAGGAACACAATGCAGCGAATTTCGGTTTTACGGTTGACACCGGGAATGATAGTTGCAAAAAATGTTTTTGCTGCTGATGGAAGAGTGCTTATTGCTGCCGGAATTACAATAAAACAATCTTATATTCGGCGATTAAAAGAACTAGGCATTGCTTCGGTATATATAGATAGCCCCTTACTACCGTCTGTGGAAGTGCCTGAAGTCGTTAAAGAAGAAACGCGTGTTAAAGCTATAACCATGGTAAAAAATGCTTTTCAGAACTTCCGGACAACAAAGAAATTAGACTTTAAACGATTTTCAGAAGTTGCTGCAGCTATTGTATCAGACCTTATATGCAATAGAGACACCTTAGTGCATTTAACGGATATTCGTTCTTATGACGATTATACATTCGCTCATTCCGTTAATGTTTGCATACTCGCTGTGCTGATGGGGACTTCTAGATGTTACGATGAATATAGGCTCAAAGAATTAGCGCTAGGTGCATTACTTCATGATGTTGGCAAAATCCTTGTTCCAATAGAAGTATTGAATAAGCCAGGCCGTCTGACCGCTAAAGAATTCGAGATTGTTAAAGAACATGCAGAACTGGGTTTCGAATTGTTACGCAAACAGCAGGACCAGGTATCGCTGCTGGCTTGCCATGTTGCGTTTCAGCACCAGGAAAAATATGATGGCAGTGGCTATCCCCGTCAACTTAAGGGAACTGAAATACATGAGTATGCACGTATTGTTGCTGTTGCAGATGTTTATGATGCGCTTACGTCTGACAGACCTTACCGCAAAGGTATGTTGCCTCATGAAGCTTATGAGATTATGATGGCATCCGGGAAAACTCATTTTGATGATGAATTGCTGCAAAAGTTTTTTGAAAAAATTGCTGTCTATCCAATTGGCACAATTGTCCGGCTTAATTCCGGTGAGGTTGGAATGATTACGGAGGTAATCCCTGAATTACAAACACGTCCTAAAGTCCAACTCATCACCGATGGTAATGGGCAGTTTATACAAGACCTGGAGGAAATAGACCTTACCGTTCATTTGACTACTTTTATCGATAAAGTGTTTAATGAAGAAGAGACATATCAGTGGCTGAGTACTAATAAATTAAGTGAACCTGCCGTATAATCGAGTGGATGAATGGAAACAATTAGTATGTATAAATGGCTTTATCTTTGTAATTCGGGCTATTGCTAGGCTGTTGCACAGTCTAGCAATAGTATAACAATGTAGAGTGATGTTCCATAAATTTACATTGACACAGCAAAGACCGCCATGGTAATATAGTCAAGTCGCCGCAATGAGCGATAACAAAAGTTTCCAAAAAAAATATGTTGACATGGCGAACAAGTTATGTTAACATAAATAAGCTGTCACCGCGACAAGCAATGACAGTGAAGAAAAACGTGTTCCTTGAAAACTAAACAATGTAAGAAGTAATAAACGCCAGATGTTAGGTGTTTCACTGAAACACCACAACGTTTCGAAGCGCAAGCAACGAAACACAAAAATAGTAACTTTAAGAGCCATCAAGGCTCCATAAAGATAATTTTTATGGAGAGTTTGATCCTGGCTCAGGACGAACGCTGGCGGCGTGCCTAACACATGCAAGTCGAACGGTCTAATACTCAACACTGAGTGTTCAGCCTAGCGCATAAGCTGCGAAGCAGCTTTACGCGTAAAAAAGTGTGCCTAATAAGCTGAATGTTGAGTGTTGAGTGTTAGATAGTGGCGAACGGGTGAGTAACGCGTAGATAATCTGCCTCAAAGATGGGGACAACACTTGGAAACGAGTGCTAATACCGAATGTGGTATCTTGGCTGCATAGCTGAGATAAAAAAGATGGCCTCTGAAGATGCTATCGCTTTGAGATGAGTCTGCGTCTGATTAGCTAGTTGGAGAGGTAAAAGCTCACCAAGGCGACGATCAGTAGCCGGTCTGAGAGGATGAACGGCCACACTGGGACTGAGACACGGCCCAGACTCCTACGGGAGGCAGCAGTGGGGAATCTTCCGCAATGGACGAAAGTCTGACGGAGCAACGCCGCGTGAGTGAAGAAGGTCTTCGGATTGTAAAGCTCTGTCAACTAGGACGAATGTGTGGATTGTAAATAATGATTCACAATGACGGTACTAGAGAAGGAAGCCACGGCTAACTACGTGCCAGCAGCCGCGGTAATACGTAGGTGGCGAGCGTTGTCCGGAATTATTGGGCGTAAAGAGCGCGTAGGCGGGTAGGTAAGTCTGTCTTAAAAGTGCGGGGCTCAACCTCGTGATGGGATGGAAACTGCTTATCTTGAGTACCGGAGAGGAAAGTGGAATTCCCAGTGTAGCGGTGAAATGCGTAGATATTGGGAGGAACACCAGTGGCGAAGGCGACTTTCTGGACGGTGTCTGACGCTGAGGCGCGAAAGCCAGGGAAGTGAACGGGATTAGATACCCCGGTAATCCTGGCCGTAAACGATGGGTACTAGGTGTAGAGGGTATCGACCCCTTCTGTGCCGGAGTTAACGCAATAAGTACCCCGCCTGGGGAGTACGGCCGCAAGGTTGAAACTCAAAGGAATTGACGGGGGCCCGCACAAGCGGTGGAGTATGTGGTTTAATTCGACGCAACGCGAAGAACCTTACCAGGACTTGACATTGAGTGAAAGGCCTAGAGATAGGTCCCTTCTCTTCGGAGAACATGAAAACAGGTGGTGCATGGCTGTCGTCAGCTCGTGTCGTGAGATGTTGGGTTAAGTCCCGCAACGAGCGCAACCCTTATCCTATGTTGCCAGCGCGTGATGGCGGGAACTCATGGGAGACTGCCGCAGACAATGCGGAGGAAGGCGGGGATGACGTCAAGTCATCATGCCCCTTATGTCCTGGGCTACACACGTACTACAATGGGCTTTAATAGAGGGAAGCAAGACCGCAAGGTGGAGCAAACCCCAAAAACAAGCTCTCAGTTCGGATCGCAGGCTGCAACTCGCCTGCGTGAAGTCGGAATCGCTAGTAATCGCAGATCAGCATGCTGCGGTGAATACGTTCCCGGGCCTTGTACACACCGCCCGTCACACCACGAAAGTTGGAAACACCCGAAGCCGGTGGGGTAACCTGAAAAGGAGCCAGCCGTCGAAGGTGGGGCCGATGATTGGGGTGAAGTCGTAACAAGGTAGCCGTATCGGAAGGTGCGGCTGGATCACCTCCTTTCTAGGGAGACTTGTACTTGAAAGATAGTACAATATTCCAAGGTCGAGCATCTGGCAAACTGATAGTAGACGCAACATATGTGTTGGCTGTACTGTCGCCTTACATTGTTTGGTTTTGAGGGAATACGTGCTTACCAGAAAGTACCTGTTGAAATAGACAGGTGCTTATGGTAGTATAGTAGATCCTCGGTTGTTCTTTGAAAACTGCACAGAAGAAGAAAAAAGATTTCCTCTCAGAAGAAATTTTGAGAAGAGAACTTTAACGAGCGCAATTAGGATTCAAAACGCAAGTTTTGAAAAAGCAATAGGTTAATAACCTATGCCAACATTAGTTAGTGATAATAGTTCATATTGTCACAAAACTAGTTAGCGACAGCGCGAAACTGGCTAGAAATGGACAGATGCAAGGCGGACCGGAAAAGCGAGCAGCGCCGCGTACTCATGTACGCAAGCCAACGCTTTGAGGACCAACGCAGGTCGATCATTATGCCATCCGTGGCATGATCGACACTAGAACCATCCATGGTTCGTCGCAGATGGGCGTTTATAGACAGTTGCAGCGGCGAAGTCAAGCTAATAAGGGCATACGGCGGATGCCTAGGCGCCAAGAGCCGAAGAAGGACGCGGTAAGCTGCGAAAAGTCACGGGGAACTGCAAGCAAGTATTGATCCGTGAATATCCGAATGGGGCAACCCGGCGATGGTCATGCATCGTCACCTACGCCTGAGAGCGTAAGGAGGGCACCCGGGGAACTGAAACATCTAAGTACCCGGAGGAAAAGTAATCAAGCGAGATTCCCGAAGTAGCGGCGAGCGAACTGGGAAGAGCCCAAACCAGAGAAGGAAACTTCTGTGGGGTTGAGGACCAGCAAAATTCGAGTCAGGCCTAGTCGAACTACCTGGAAAGGTAGACCGTAGGGGGTAAAAGTCCCGTAGACGAAAGGCAGAGCGAGATGGCTGTGATCCAGAGTACCACGAGACACGAGAAACCTTGTGGGAAGCAGGGGGGACCACCCTCCAAGGCAAAATACTCCTTGGCGACCGATAGCGCATAGTACCGTGAGGGAAAGGTGAAAAGCACCCCGGGAGGGGAGTGAAAGAGAACCTGAAACCGTATGTCTACAAGCAGTCGAAGTCTGAAAGGACGACGGCGTGCCTATTGAAGAATGAACCGACGAGTTACAGTAACTAGCAAGGTTAAGTGGAAGACACGGAGCCGAAGCGAAAGCGAGTCTGAATAGGGCGACTAGTTAGTTATTGTAGACCCGAAACCGCAGTGATCTATCCATGGCCAGGGTGAAGCGCAGGTAAAATTGTGTGGAGGCCCGAACCCGTGAGCGTTGAAAAGCTTTGGGATGAGTTGTGGATAGGGGTGAAATGCCAATCGAACGCGGAGATAGCTGGTTCTCCCCGAAATAGCTTTAGGGCTAGCCTCAAGGTTTAAGAATATAGACGGTAGAGCTCTGATAGGGCTAGGGGCCATTTAGGTTACTGAACTCTGTCAAACTGCGAATGACTATATTTATACTTGGGAGTCAGACTGCGAGTGATAAGATCCGTAGTCAAGAGGGAAACAGCCCAGACCATCAGCTAAGGTCCCAAATGCCGTGCTAAGTGGAGAAGGATGTGGAACTTCAGAAACAACCAGGATGTTGGCTTAGAAGCAGCCACCATTTAAAGAGTGCGTAATAGCTCACTGGTCGAGAGGTTCTGCGCCGAAGATGTCCGGGGCTAAAGCACGGAACCGAAGCTATGGCATTCCTAACGGAATGGGTAGGGGAGCGTTCTTATCGGGTAGAAGCGGTACCGGAAGGATCCGTGGACTGGTAAGAAGTGAGAATGTCGGTATGAGTAGCGAAAAGACAGGTGAGAATCCTGTCCACCGAAAGCCTAAGGGTTCCTGAGCAACGATCGTCGACTCAGGGTAAGTCGGGACCTAAGCCGAGGCGGAAAAGCGTAGGCGATGGACAACTGGTTGAAATTCCAGTACCACCGGTAATCGATTGAGTGATGGAGTGACACAAGAGGGTAGGTCAGCGCGAGGATGGAAATTCGCGTCTAAGCATGTAGGGTATCTGATAGGCAAATCCGTCAGATAATAGCCTGAGGTGTAATGGGGAACTGTTAGAAATAACGGAGAACTGATTGATCCCATATTGTCAAGAAAAGCTTCTAGCGAGATTATTGGTGCCCGTACCGTAAACCGACACAGGTAGGCGGGGAGAGAATCCTAAGGTGCGCGGGAAAACCCTCGTTAAGGAACTCGGCAAAATGTCCCCGTAACTTCGGGAAAAGGGGAACCTTGAATGTGAAGGCATGAAACGGCTGGAGCAGTAAGAGGTGACACAAGAGAGGCCCAAGCGACTGTTTACCACAAACACAGGTGCCTGCTAAAGCGAAAGCTGACGTATAGGTGCTGACACCTGCCCGGTGCTGGAAGGTTAAGAGGAGCGGTAAGGAGCAATCCGAAGCTGTGAATTGAAGCCCCAGTAAACGGCGGCCGTAACTATAACGGTCCTAAGGTAGCGAAATTCCTTGTCGGGTAAGTTCCGACCCGCACGAAAGGTGTAACGACTTGGGCACTGTCTCAACGAGGGACCCGGTGAAATTGAAATACCTGTGAAGATGCAGGTTACCCGCGACTGGACAGAAAGACCCCATGGAGCTTTACTGTAGCCTGACATTGGATTTTGGTAAATGATGTACAGGATAGGTGGGAGACGGAGAAGATGGAACGCAAGTTTCATTGGAGTCAATGTTGGGATACCACCCTTTGTTTACTGGAATTCTAACGGAATGAGTAACAAACATCCGGACAGTGTCAGGTGGGCAGTTTGACTGGGGCGGTCGCCTCCGAAAGAGTAACGGAGGCGCCCAAAGGTTCCCTCAGCGCGGTTGGAAATCGCGCGAAGAGTGTAAAGGCAGAAGGGAGCTTGACTGCGAGACGTACATGTCGAGCAGGGACGAAAGTCGGGCTTAGTGATCCGGTGGTACCGAGTGGAAGGGCCATCGCTCAACGGATAAAAGCTACCCTGGGGATAACAGGCTAATCTCTCCCAAGAGTCCATATCGACGGGGAGGTTTGGCACCTCGATGTCGGCTCATCACATCCTGGGGCTGAAGTAGGTCCCAAGGGTTGGGCTGTTCGCCCATTAAAGTGGTACGTGAGCTGGGTTCAGAACGTCGTGAGACAGTTCGGTCCCTATCCATCGCGGGCGCAAGAGACTTGAAGGGAACTGCTCCTAGTACGAGAGGACCGGAGTGGACGAACCAATGGTGTACCAGTTATCCCGCCAGGGGTACAGCTGGGTAGCTACGTTCGGAAAGGATAAACGCTGAAAGCATCTAAGCGTGAAACCAGCCTTAAGATGAGGTCTCTCATAGAGCAATCTAGTAAGGCCCCTTGTAGACCACAAGGTTGATAGGCCAGGTGTGTAAGATGGGCAACCATTTAAGCTGACTGGTACTAATAGGCCGAGGGCTTGACTTAAACAAGTTCCGAGCGCAAGTGAGGAACATCCGATTGCGTAACCAATCTTCTTCTGTGAAGTTTTCAGGGAATATACCTTTGAAGGATGTTCACCTGTATATTCAGTGGCGATAGCTGTGGGGATCCACCCGTTCCCATCCCGAACACGGTAGTTAAGCCCATATACGCCGAAAGTACTTGGCTGGAAACGGCCTGGGAGGATAGGGAGTCGCTGATTATAGCTAAAAGCACTTACGTAATGTAAGTGCTTTTTTGCTTTGCAGGTATTTTTTCTTGTCCACAACATATTATGTACTACTATGTTTAGGGACGGTGACTAGTATGGTGGAATGGTACTGGGTTTTAATTGCGTCCTGGGTTGGTGCTGCGGTCGGTGTAATGGCAGCTTCCTTATGTGCAATCAGTAGTGAACGGGATTAAAATGATAAATAATAGAGGGCTGCTTCTGTAGTGAAGCAGCCCTCTATCAATTCATACATTATGCGCTTATGTTAGAGGAATTGTTGGTGTCACCGGAGATCTCTGCTGGTACGGTTGAACTGACTAGTTTAGCTATTACCAAGTCACCGGATACATTTAAGGTTGTTCTGCACATATCGAGGAAGCGGTCTACGCCGAGTATTAAACCCATACCTTCAGGCGGAACGCCTACTTGTACGCAGAGTATGGCGATAAGCGGCAGGGATCCCCCGGGAACGCCAGCTGTGCCTACTCCAGCCAATACTGCCATCAGTACCACAACTAGCTGACTTTCAATTGAGAGGTTGATACCATAAACTTGTGCCAAGAATAAAACAACAACTCCTTCGAATAGGGCTGTTCCGTTTTGATTGGCAGAAGCTCCGCAGGTTAGTACGAAACGGGAAATCTTAGCAGGCATCTTTAAGACGTTTTCTGCTGTATCCAAAGCTATTGGCAATGTGGCATTAGAAGATGCCGTCGAGAAAGCATAGACATAAACTTCTTGACATTTCTTAAAAAACTGCCAGGGATTGGTCTTAGCAAAGATTTTCAGGCATAGGCCATAGACAACAAATTGTTGAATCAGAAGGCCAAGTACAACTACAGCGGCGAAATAAGCAACGTTTTGCAGGAACCCGGCACCTAACCGATAGGTAGTATTGAAAACAATGGCAAAAATACCGTAAGGAGCCAACAGCATAGCCCATTCAATAATTTTTAGAGAAGCCTTGAAAATAGTATCAAGCATTTTTATGAGCGGATTATCTTCATCTTCAACGATCATGCTAAGCGCATAGCCAAACATTAATGCAAAGACCATGAGCGCAATTATTTCGCCTCCAAAGGCTCTGGCGGCTGAGTCAATCGGGTTTTGTGGAATCAAATCAATGAAGTATTGAAACCAGGGTTTATCTTTTGCTGCCTGCACATTTTTCTGAATGGATAACACACCTTGATTAGAAGCGAGGGCTTCTTTATCAAAAGTTAAGCCAACTCCTGGCTGCATTACATTCGTTAATGTGACGGCGATAATTACAGCTAAGAAACTTAATACCAGTGTAAATGCCATAGATTTTTTAGCGACTGCTCCTAATCCACGGCCTTTTCCGAGCTCAAATACGCCAAGAATCAATGCAGATACTAATAGTGGTACAACAACCATAAAGATTGTTCTGAGGAATACAGCACCAGTTAAGGTACAAATATCAGTAAATGACTTCATTATGGGAAAAGACTTTTGGGGAATGAAATAATAACCGATTAGACCAATAACAACACCTAAAACAAATCCTAGCAAGAGTTTCTGATATTGCTTCACGAATTTCCCTCCCGAATTCTCAATTAAAGATGTAACTGTTGAGGACTGCACAATCGTTGTAGTACTTAAAGAATCCTTTGATAATCAGCTCCCATCTCTTAATTGTATAACCTATGTTGTCTGTTAATCCCTCCTTAGGAAAGATAAAGTTATAGAGTGATTTATTTAATTATATCATTATAAATAGAATATTAATACTTATCTGACGATTATGTTAGCAAATAATGTATAATTCTTAAGTGAAAATAGAAAAGCCGCGAGCTTTAGTACGCTCGCGGCTAATAACACGTTACTTAATCAATTTTCTTATAGGCGCCAGCTTTAGCGCCACAGATTGGACAGGTATCAGGAGCATCTTTCTCTGCAATGTGGCCGCAAATGGGACACAGATAAACATCATATGCTTCTTTTGTAGTTAAGTTTTCCAGTGCTTTAGCATAGAGGCTAGCATGGACCTTCTCAGCCTCATTAGCTAAATGAAATATACGGGCAGCGGCAGTATTGCCTTCAGTCTGAGCTTCAGCAATAAAAGGTGGGTACATTTCACTGAATTCATAGGTTTCACCGGCAACTGCTTCCTGCAGGTTTTCTGCTGTAGATTTAATACCGCCTTTGGCTTTTAATTCAGCAAAAGCATGAATTGTTTCGGCTTCAGCAGTTGCACGAAAGAGTTTTGCAACTTGCGTATAGCCTTCAATTTCGGCTTGCTTAGCAAACGCAAGATATTTACGATTAGCTTGCGATTCGCCAGCAAATGCGGTGCCCAGGTTTTTGTCAGTAGTGCTCATCAATAATCCCTCCACTATGTGTGCAATATAATTCTCTATGGAATATTATTATTCATGAAGGATGATTTGTCAAGCAAAAATTTTCCAGGAGATAATTAACGTTGTTGCATTCGAGGCTGCAGTAACCAATAAACTAGCCCAAGCACTAATAAACTTGCGAGATACATACTACCATCTTGCAGGGAGATACCTTCTGAACTATGAATCAGTAATTTCCGAACCATAGCAGCAATAGCAACTTCAATAAATAAAGTAACTCTGATCGGCTCGCCTCGCAGGTGACGAATTTCTGAGTTTAATAATTCAGAAAGTGTCCATAAGATGAGTAGTGCACCTAGAGCGTGAATAGTACCAGTACTAACATTACCGGTAGTAAAGATTGAATAAAAGTCGGTAAAAAAAATAACTAGCGTCATCAAGACAGTAATAATTAAAGCCAAACAGAAAAACAAATGTAAAAAGCGCGTAAAACGCTTCATTTGATCAGCAATTTTACATTCAAAACTACTATTTTCTTTGTTGTAATTCATAAGAATCCCCCTATATATATTCAGTGTTACTATATTTTAATTATAACAGATCGGCCTGTAACAAGCTCCTCAGGTGAGGGAAGCAGCGCAAAATAAAAAACAGCTGCTTAATAATAAGCAACTGTTTATCATACTAGTGATTGCGCGATAAGAGTTTCAGGACTTTCGCACCTGTATTTTTTACACGGCGCAAAGGAGCAATGCTTACTTTGACCTTGGGTTTCATATCCTTTTCAGATCCGAAATCTCCACGTTTAATGTTTGTCGTTTTTGTTTTTTCCGGCTGTAAAAAAGTTTTGAGTACCGCAATAGCTTTGTCCGGGCGACTGTGATCAGCACAAGTGAACACATCAATAGCAGCATATCCCAATTCGGGATAGGTATGGATGCTCATATGGCTTTCCTCTAATAGAGCCAGGGCGGCCAGTCCTTGAGGTTCAAACTTGTGGTATGAGAAGTTAAGGAGAATCATGTTTGCTTCGGCTATTGCAGTTAGCATAGCTTCTTTAATCAGCGCGAGATCATCTAAGGTTTTAAAGCTGCAGCCATACATGTCGACAAGAAGATGTTTACCAGTTAGTTTCATCACACAGCGCCCCTTCTCAAAGAATTTTAAACCATTGAGGCGTATGCTTTTCCATAAAAATGAAAGGACTATTATGGAAAAAGCGTGATTTTCACAGCTAAATTAGCAGTATTACGCCGTATATTATATGCATTTTACAATTTTTCATTATATAGTGCACCAAGAAGATTGTAAAGACATATTTGTAAGGCCTGTCCTAATTTGGGATACTAAATTTAATGAACAAAAGCACAATAATACAGAATCAGGAAGGATTATGACGGTAGGTCGTACAATTTTTACATATAAGGAATAGTTTAAATAAATAGTTCTAACGGTTTTAATTTATGACGTCGATTCGGTAGAGTAAGTGCCTATTTGGTAGATATCATAAGAAGGAGAGAGGATAAATGAACAAAGTTGAGTTAGCTAAAGGTGTATATTCTGTTGGAGCTGTGGATTGGAATGTGCGCGATTTTCATGGATATACTACTCCACGAGGTGTTACTTACAATGCTTTTTTGATTGTAGACGAAAAAATTTGTTTAGTTGATACGGTAAAAGCACCTTTTGCAGATGAGCTTATTGAAAGAATTTCACAAATTGTTGATCCTTCCCGCATTGACTATATCATCACCAATCACATAGAACCAGATCACTCTAGTGCTTTGCCCGCTATTTTAGATCGGGCTCCCCAGGCTACCGTTCTTCTTACCGACAAAGGGGCAGAGGGTATCCTCAAATATTATCAACGAGAGGGCAATTATCAGGTAGTCAAAGAGGGAGATGTACTTGATTTAGGCCGCAATAAATTGCATTTCATACCACTACCTATGCTGCACTGGCCAGATTCAATGGCTTGTTACTTGGACGGTGAACAAATACTCTTTTCTAATGATGCATTCGGACAGCACTATAGTAGTACCAACCGGTTTGATGACGGAAATAACCTTGACGAAGTACTATATGAGGCGGCTAAATATTATGCTAATATACTCATGCCTTTTAATAAACTGGTACCGAAGGCGTTAGAAAAAGCCGGCCGGTTTCCTATTAAAATGATTGCTCCTAGCCACGGAGTAGTGTGGCGTAGTCATATTAGTGCCATTCTTGCTAAATACGAACAATGGAGCAGGGGAGCGGCAACGGATAAAGTAATTGTTGCCTATGATAGTATGTGGGGGGCGACAGAAAAAATGGCACGCCGTATATTGGATGGATTGGCTGCCGCCGGTGTTCAGGGGAAATTGTACCGTCTCTCAGGTGCTGATCGCAGTGAAGTAATGTGGGATCTCTTAGAAGCTAAAGGAATACTTGTTGGATCTTCAACATTAAATAATGGCATGATGCCGACGGTAGGAGCTACGTTGCTTTATATGAAGGGATTACGGCCGGCGAATAAAATCGGTGCCGCCTTTGGCGCCTATGGCTGGGCTGGAGGAGCGCAAGCTGCTATGGAAGAATTGCTGGCTTCTGCGGGAGTTGGAGTAGAAAAGGCCGGTTTAACTGTTAAGTGGACAGCTAATACGGAAGAATTGGATAAATGTTTCGCTTTTGGTAAGGAATTTGGACAGAAGGTGTTGGATAAAGTATAATAGCAGAGCAGTTATTGAATGATATAGGATGATAACCTGTTTTTAGTGCATCTGGATGTTCTTTGGGAATCACCTGATTCATGTGGCGCTGCTTATGCTGGAATTTGGCTGTAAGTGAAAAATGGATTGAAATGAGGAACTATAATGGAAGCAAAGGCTACTGTTTATATTCGCAAAGGAGCTCAACATCGCATTGAGAGTGGACATCCCTGGATGTATCAGAGTGAAGTGGACCGCATTGAAGGGGACTTTCAACCGGGTGGCATTGTTGATGTCTGCAACCATCGGGGCCGGTTCATTGGCAGAGGGTATATTAATCCCCGCTCTCAGATCATTGTCCGCATATTGACGCGAGAACAAGAGCCTATTGATCGGGCCTTTTTCCAAAAACGCATTTCCGCGGCATGGAAATACCGCCAGCGCTTTGTCAGTGAACCGGAATATTGCCGGCTTATTTTTGGAGAGGCAGATTTTCTGCCGGCGCTCATTGTCGATAAGTTTGGCGACTATTTCGTTATCCAAACATTGGCACTTGGAATTGATGTTCATAAAGAAACCATTGTGTCTATACTGGATGAAATGTTCCAACCTGCCGGTATTTACGAACGTAATGATGTACCTGTACGAAAGCTGGAAGGAATGGACATGCGCAAAGGTTATCTGAAGGGCAGTTTTCCGACACTTATCGAAGTTAAAGAAAACGGATTCCCTTTTTATGCTGATATCGAGAATGGACAAAAGACAGGCTTTTTCTATGATCAACGGGAAAATCGCCAGTTACTTAAGCATTTTGTAGCTGGTGCCGAAGTATTGGACTGCTTTTGCCATACGGGTTCATTTGCCGTCCATGCTGCAAAATATGGAGCAAAAAGCGTTACTGCACTTGATATTTCTGATCTTGCTATTGAAGTAGCACAAAAAAATGCCGAGCTAAATGGAGTAAGTGACATTTGCAATTTTGCAATTGGTAATGCCTTTGATGTATTGCGGGCACAAACGGAAGAGAAACGTCAATACGATGTTGTAATCCTTGATCCGCCAGCTTTTACCAAAAGCCGGTCTTCATTGGAAGGGGCTGCCAGAGGTTATAAGGAGATCAATCTTCGCGGTTTGAAACTAGTCCGGCCAGGGGGATTTTTGATTACTTGTTCCTGCTCCTTCCATATGGACAGAGAGTTATTCAAAGCTATTGTAGTAGATGCAGCTAAAGATGCCAGGCGGGTCATCCGGGAAGTTGAATACCGCACGCAGGCCAAGGACCATCCGATATTGCCTGCAGCTGCAGAAACTCATTACCTTAAGTACTTAGTAGTAGAAGTTCAGTAAAAAGACAGATCACATAAGCAGAGGAGATTGCCGCTCAGCGGTAACTTCCTCTGCTTTTCTAATATACTTTCCTTTTGTAATTCGTGCAGTATGGCAATAATATAAATATAGCAAAAAAAGGCGGGCAGCTATTGCAATTAGTCAAAAGGTCAAATATAATAAAGAAAAGGTCAAATAAAGTCAAAACAACAAAAGGACAGAGTGTGGTGATAAAATATGAGTAATTTAGCTGATGAAATAGAACGCTTTATTTTACGCAAGCTAGCGGGACAACAAGGCGATATTGTTATATTAAGACGCAATGAACTGGCCGATGAACTGGCCTGTGCGCCGTCTCAGATTAGTTATGTTTTAAATACCCGTTTTTCCATTGCCAGGGGGTTTATAGTTGAATCCCGGCGGGGACTGGGAGGCTTTGTGCGTGTAGCGCGTGTTCCTCTTCATACTATTATCTTCGAAAATGCTGCAGAACAGATTGATGTTGACGTTTCTCTGGATGAACTCCAAGGGATGCTAATGCATCTACGTGACAACGGCTTGTTAACAAGCCGAGAGTCAATTCTATTAATGGAGGCTTTTTCTATACTGCACCATTATTTGAAACCCCACGAGCGAGTGGAAGCAATTCGTCGATTGTTACTGCAAGTGAATTCTACAAATGAATAATAAGGGAGCGGATGTGTATGTTGTGCGATGATTGTCAAAAAAGGCCAGCATCGGTGCATATAACACAAATTACAAACAATCAAAAAATTGATAAGCATTTGTGTAATCAGTGTGCTCAAGCATATGGTGATATTGCCTTTTCGCTTGATTCTAAGTTTTCGGTTCATGATTTTTTGAAAAACATGTTTTATTCGGGTGTAGCTGATAATGCACCGGCCAAGAGTGGGATTGCCTGCCCCAATTGCGGTATGACCTACCATGATTTCAGCCGTATTGGTAAATTTGGCTGCAGTACCTGCTATAGTACTTTTGGAGATCATGTTGAACCTCTCCTGCGCCGTATTCACGGTGTAAGTACTCATACGGGAAAGCTACCCCGGCGAACTGGCGGTACATTGGAATTAAAACAACGCTTAAAAAAGCTGCGGTATGACTTAGAGCGGTATATCGTGCAGGAGGAATATGAAGAAGCTGCTAAAATCCGTGATGAAATACGCAGTTTGGAAAAAGAATTACTTAATTCAGCTAGCGAGGAGGGGAATATATGACAATCGAACAACTCTTGGATGAACCGCTTAATGGCTGGATGAAGGGTGAAGGGCCGGAAAGCGATATTGTATTATCCAGCCGTATTCGATTAGCCCGCAATTTTGACCAGACTCCTTTCCC
>Ga0366775_1018_pt1 | contig 26312 bp, 27 predicted proteins | sample BONcelN113001D10_FD_207075 | JGI IMG/M metagenome (GOLD analysis project Ga0366775, IMG submission 207075) | Enriched cells from coal bed in the Powder River Basin, Montana, United States - BONCAT cells N11 rep2 HSBNCT.N11.300.1.D10 ...
TATCCTGCTTTTGTCGAGCGAAAGCGTCAAGCTCACAAGATAGGAGGAAACCGCCGCGGAACCGTCATTTACCGAATGGTTGCCGAGCGTCACCGTTTTTTCCACATTGGAGAATACAAACGGCGAGTTGGACGTGTCCCCGAAATTCGGCGTAACGGTAATGGTATTGTTGAGCAGTGCCGGACCGGAAATGAGCGGCAGTATGATATATGCCTTCCCGCCGCTTATTTTGGGCATATATCCCTGGTTGTATGTCTTGTCCATTCCCGAATATTTGTTTTTATTGTCTATGGAAAGCGCTTTATCCGCCGCCGTGGCCTCATCGGCTGCAAATGCCGCAGCCGGTATAAAAATCAGTATGACCATAGTCAAAACAGCTATTTGCTTTATAAACCTGTACATGTGTTTCCTCCTGATAAAGACGTATTGGTCCGCCCGTCCGGCGTATCGGCTACTATTGCGCTCGCGGTGTTCGAGATTCTTCCGTCCATAATCTGTATGATACGGTCGGCATATTTGGCCTTCTCCATGTCGTGCGTGACCAAAAGCAGCGTTGTCCGGTTGTATCTTACCACCGTGCGCAAGATATCCATGATCTCGCCCGAGGTCCTGCTGTCCAGGTTTCCTGTGGGCTCGTCCGCGAATACGATCCGGGGCGCAGCGATGATCGCCCGGGCTGTGGATACGCGCTGCTGCTGTCCGCCCGAAAGCTCCATCGGCTTATGCTGAAGATGCTCTTTTAAACCCATCGCGGTTAAAAGCTCCGCAGCCTTTTTATTCCGCACGGAGCGTTTTACCCCCTGGCAGGAAAGGGGGAACGCCGCATTTTCCAGCGCCGTCAAAGTGGGCATCAGGTTGTAAGCCTGGAAAATAAACCCGATATGCTTCAGGCGGAAATCCACCAGCTGCCGTTCATTCATGCGGTGGATCGGGTGCCCCATCACCATGATCTTTCCGGCCGTAGGCGTTTCAAGCCCTGCAAGCAGGGACAAAAGCGTGGACTTTCCGCTGCCCGAAGTGCCAACGATGGCCACGAATTCACCCGGCATCACCGCAACATCCACATTGTTTAAAGCGTTGATCCGGGATGTCCCGGTCTTGTATATCTTTGTAAGGTTTTTAGCAACTATTATCGGCTCCAATCCGTTACCTCGCCGCTGTTAAAGAAAAATCATGAATGCCTGATCCATCGTTATGGTTCATTGTCAAGTCCGTCAGTATCCCCGCGTCCATCTCGCAGACCGTGTCGCAGAGCTCCGCTATATCTTCGGCGTTATGGCTTGCCAAGAGTATCGTCTTGCCCTCCCCGCGCAGGCCCTTTAAAAGATCCCGCATTTCACGGACGCCGTGCTTGTCTAGGCCGTTTAGAGGTTCGTCCAGTATCAAAAGCGAAGGCTCCTCCATAATGGCCTGTGCGATCCCCAGGCGCTGCCGCATGCCGAGCGAGTACTTCCCCACCGGTTTTTTCATATCCGGGTCAAGCCCAACACGCCACAGCGTATTTGCGATCTTCCCCGCATCTATCTTCTTTTTAAGAGACGCGAGTATCTCCAGGTTTTTCTTCCCTGAAAACTGCGGCAGGAAACCCGGCGTCTCTATGATGAGGCCAAGGTCGTCCGGGAAGTCCATATCCTTTCCGACCTGTTCGTAATCCACCAGTATCTTGCCGCTGGTCGGCATCAAAAATCCGCATATGCATTTGAAAAGCACTGTTTTTCCGCTGCCGTTGTTGCCTATGACGCCGTGTATTTTTCCCGCTTCAAAGTCGTGATGCACATCGTTTAAGACCTGCTCGCCTTTGAATTCCTTATAGACATGTTGTACACTGACCGCTATCTGGTCCATAATTGTTCCTTTTCTATTTATCCGGCACGGATATAACCGTGCCCTGCATTAATCATTGTTAACTGTCTTATCTGACGGTATTTCATACCGTTGATTTCCGATTCATAATTCATGGTTCCCAATTGTGCATTCGCCTTCTGTTGACCGTTCATATATTATGAATCAATACTTCGTACTATCAGGCATGTAGGGAACGCATATATGCGTTCCGCAGCACGGATATAACCGTGCCCTGCATTCATCATTGCTAACTGTTTTATCTGACAGTATTTCATACCGTTGATTTCCGATTCATAATTCATAGTTCCCAATTGTGCAATCGCCTTCTGTTTACTGTTCATATATTATGAATCAATACTTCGTACTATCAGGCATGTAGGGAACGCATATATGCGTTCCGCAGCACGGATATATCCCCTGCCCTGCATTCATCTTTCATTACCCTTCGTCCTGTCCCGAAAAGTTGAAGTTGTATCTTCTGATCGCGCGGAGGGACAAAAAAGCGCAAAGTATGATCAGTACGGCAAAAAACGCATACGTCATCCACAGCCTGGGCAGCATATCGTAGCCGAAGTTGTGCATATGGTATGTGGCCTGCTGCAGAGGCGAGATCCAGGCCGCCCACAGGTTCGCGATATACATCTGCTCCGTTTCAAGCTGCATAAACGCATTGAAAGTCTGCGGGTTGATAAGAAAACCGTACAGGCTGAACAGGAATACGCTGGCAATCCCCCAGAATTGTCCCTTTCGGATATTGACCACCAGCATAATGGAGACCATCAGAAGCGTATAGAGCAGCATCAGAAGAAAAATAGTCGCCATGCATTCATACGGCGTGCTCATCTCCAGCGTTTTGACAAGCGCCGGCAGGGCTACCGCCTTGCCCGCACCCGAATAGCCTAAAATCGCTGCCGTTTCGCTCCACATATTGCCTATAAAGCTCTGCCCCATGCAGATCACCGATGTGGAAACGAGTATGAAAAGCATATAGATAAACGCCGCCAGGAAGATATAGAGAAGCTGTCCGAAGAGCCAGGTGGAGCGGCGGATGCGGAAAAGGTAGTAAGTCGCCCCGGCTCCCAGGAACGGCATATCCGCAAATAACAGCACCAAAAGGAGCGAAGCCAAAAGTATCGAGTTGCTGTCCCCGAAAGTCCAGACAAAAGCCTCAACGGCCTGCATCGTGGTTTTGTATTCCTCGGCGAACCGCACCGCCTTGTCGCTTAAAAGGAAGCAGAGTATGAAAGCCAGCGCAAAGGTCATGAAAATGCGCGGATTGTTATGCCAGGTGCGGAAATTGTAAGTCGAAACCGACCAGATCTGTTTTATCCTACGCAAACGCGAGCCTCCTTTTTATACTCATGGAGAAAGCGATGGAAAGAAGGACGATAAGCTCCAAAAGAAGCAATACGATCCCCCACATGCCGCCCGGCCAGAAATCCTGCGCTTTTAACCATTCCTGGGGATTTAGCACATACAAGTCTTTTAAATACCGCTCGCAGATTATGACCAGCACGTAAAATACAATAAAGGGGGAAGCGTACGCCATATAGCGGCTTAACGTAACGGAAGCCAGCAGCGCCCCGGTCAAAGACCACAGGCTGCCGGAGAGGGAAAACACAAAAGCCCTTCCAAGCACATCCATAAAAAACGTTTGCTGCCGCATGTCCATTCCCATATCCGGCATCTTTTCTCCCGTTTCTTCCATTTCCCCGGAGGTGTCTGCAATTTGGTCCGTTTCCTGTCCGGCATTCGGGGAAAGCTCCATGGGCGTAAATACAAGGGCGAATACGATATATATCGCCATGACGCCCGTAAAAAGAACCATCCCGCCTGAAAGCGCGGTTGCCAAAACCTTGCCCTTTATATACCGTTTTTTACCGGAACGCGGCAGGTATTCCTTGATATAGCCGCTCTTGTAGTCCTCTATAAAGGCCGCGGTATAGGGCAGCGCGCACAGTATAGGCACGCACAGAAGCATGATATCGGAACTAAGCGCCGCCAGCAGCGCCTGTGCGTGAAAACCGTATGGAAGCCCGTCTCCCGCGCCTTGCTGTATGACGGGCAGTATGGAACCGGATGCGCCGATGAGTATCGCTGCGATCATCCCGGCCGATCCTGCCCAAAAGCCCCATGATGTCAACGCCCGTTTTATGTCGGACCGCAAAATATCCACCTAAGCCTCCATTTTCGTTTATGCTATACCCGCATCGCCTTTACAAAAAGCATACGTGTTTTCCATTGTTTACCATATGCTTGGGTAATATAAAGGGCGGCACATGACCGCCCTTTAAAATGCGTCTCCATGCGCTTTATTGAGTTAAAACAGCATGCCGGTTATTGATTAGGGAAGCACTGAAAAACTCTCTTTTCGTCATTCTCCAGCGAAGCGAAGAATCTTAAAAATGGCCTTATTACAAAGATTCTTCAGTCGCTGCGCTCCCTTTAGAATGACATCATGGCGTATTCATCAGTGTTTCCTTAGAATATTTTAAGGCCGATCGGCCTGATCCTTACAACGTCAAACGGTATTAACCCAAGCCGCCGCCGACGCGGTTGATTACGCTCCCGTCTATCGCGTTGATGGTTAAGAGGCTCATCACCGAATGATCGATGGTTTGCTCTGTTATCATTTTGCCTTTATCGCCCTTTGTAATGTCCTGTACGGGTTTGTTGTAGGTGATTTTCTCAGAACCGTAGAAATCCCACACCGGTACCAGCATGTATTCGCCCTGCTTGTCCTTTACGGGGATGCGCATCATACCCAGCGTAATACGGTCGATGGTATAGTCTGAGCGTTTGATGTCCTCATCGGTTATCATGCCGTTTTTTACATCTTCCGGGTTGGCCTGGTCCTTTGTTTTCGGAGCGTGTTTTATAAAGAACTGCTGCTCGAACCGTCCCATAGCTTCGTCGGCATTCAGTATCGCGGCATTCTCGGAAACCGTCTCCGTCAGCTTTGAAGGCGAAACCCACTGCAGTTCCACGATGCCCGTGTCGTCTATGATCATATACAATTGTTCGGCGGGATACGGCTCGTAGTATTGGAGGTCCTTTTTATCCTCGGGGGCGTCCAGCATGGAGCCGTCGTTCACATCATAGGTCGTCGGTACGCCGTTTACCTCCCGTGTAAAGAAGAAGGCATAGGCCTGTTTGTTCGGGGCGTTGTCCATTCTGCTATTCTGCGGCGCCAGCCTTACGGTCGAAAGCTTCAAATCGCAGCCCATGTCCGATACCGTTTTCTCGGCCAAAGCCTTGGCGTCATTACGGGAAATCTTCAAGCCGGCGATTGTTCCGTCCGGAAGGGAATTGTATGTCTGATAAAAGTTGAAGGTGTCCTGGTGCGTAAACCAGACGCTGGACATTTTTTTCGATTTCGAGCAGTTGATGAAAAGCTGCGCGCGGTACTCCTGCCCCAATTCGGCGACAGCCTGTATCTCTCTTCCCTCATAGCCTATCTTGCCATCCCACTTCTCGACCCTCTCCTCAAACTTGCCGGTTGCGGGCTTCAAATCCACTTTTTCGGGAGCTTCGGCGATCCTCTTTTCCAGATCCGCTATGGCGTTGTCCATTTTTTTAACGCCGGCAGCGGCAGCGGCGTTTGTAAAGCTCTCTGCCATCGCCTTATAGTAAACAAGCTGCCTTTGGAGTTCTGCTTTCGTCTGCTGCTCAGGCGGATCGTATATGGGTTTGCCCTGCATCAGCACGCTGATGATTTTATCGGCTTGTTCCTGCGTGAACCCTATGGGTTCGGTTTTTACGACCGGGAACTTATCCGCCTTCGGAACATTCACCGTTGCATTGACCTCTATATTTAGTTTGCCTTTGGACATGCTTTTCACAATTTTTTCGGATGTGGTCACAGTCTGTGGACTGTTTGCCGGGGCCTCCGTAATTTTTTCCTCCAGATCCCCTTTGGCAACCACCACCGGTTTTTCCGGCGTAGGCTGGCAGGCCGTCGTAAAGCATGCGAACGCCATTACGAGCACCAATAAAATCACGGGGATTTTGACGGAGGATTTTGTCTTGCTGTGCAGGAACATGCCCGCAATACGCTTCTTCATTCCGGATTTGCCGTCGTTTAAGCTCAAAGCCGCCTGCACGCGGCAGTGGTTGCTCTTGCCTGTGAATTTGACCAGTGTGAAAATGTAATCCTGGCGCCTATGCTCACCCATTGCGGAAAGCACATTGCTGTCGCAGGCCGTCTCCATGTCCTTGCGGACGAACTTTACCAAAAGCCACACGATGGGATTGAACCAGTATACGGCGGACAGCGCGTTTAAAAGCCCGATTACGATGAGGTCCCTGCGTTTATAATGCATAAGCTCGTGAAAAAATATATGGCGCAGCTGTTTTTTGTCGCCTTCCTCCGCAAGGTGCGCAGGCAAGACCAGCTTTGGTTTGAATATGCCCATAATGGCCGGTACGGGCAGCGTTTTTTGCAGCACGATGCCGATAGGGCGGTCTATCCGCAGCACGGCGCGGCAGCCGTCTACCATATTGCTCATCCATGCGGGCGGATTGGCGGTTTTAGTCCGTTCGATCTGCCGCTGGATATGCATTTTTCCTACGATCAGCCATGCGCCTGTAAAGCAGAAGCCTCCCGCCCATAGAATCAGTATCAGCGACGGCCAGTCGATAACGATGGGCACTACGGGGGCTTGCTGGGGTATCGTTTGAGAAGGCGCGGTTTGTTTATTGGTATCTGCAGCGGCTGCGCCGCCGGCCTGATAGGCGCTGTCCGCCGGGACAAACCGCCTGTAATCGTTCCAAACCGTATTTTGCTCCGGTGCGGTAGTACTATCCGTTTCAGCTTCGGCCACTTCGGTTACGGCTGTCTGCGGCGAAGAAAAAAGATTCCAGGGGCTTGCCTCGCTCGCAATACCCACGGGGATCAGCAGTTTTAGAACCACGATTCCCCACAGCGCGTAGTGCATGACGGCGGAAAGCCGGCGGTGGTAGAGCTTTTTTATGAGCATAACGCCGCCGAATAAAATGGCTATGGTCAGTGTGTTTTCCAGGAGGTATGCAAAAATATCGTTCGTCATCGCTTTAATCGCCTCCCTTCTCCATTTTGGAGGCAAAGTCGAGGAGCTCCTGCTGCTCGTTTTCGGATAGTCCTTCGTTTTCGGCCAGCATGGCCACCAGCCGTCCGACGGAATTTAAATTGATGCGTGAGAGCAGGTTTTCGCTTTCGGCTTTTAATGCGTCCTCTTCGGAGACAAGGGGAAAATACAGCTTGTCCTTCCCATTTTTTATCTCGGAACCGATAAGCTCTTTTTCCTGCATGATGCGCAGGTATGTATGATAGGTCTTGTAATTCCAGTTTATATCCGGATGGGACATCTGTATGCTTTGTATGATGCTTTTCAGCGTCTGGGGTTTTCTCCCCCATAATGACTTCAATATCGTCCATTCCGAATCCAGCAGTTTTTTGTTCATTGCGGCACCCCTTTCGGCTCGATAGGCAACTGTCTTATCTTTATAAGATAGTATTGTCTTAATAATATAAGACAGTTTTCCATCTGTCAAGGGTTTTTTATTTTTTTTACTTTTCACCGTTCTGGTAATTTTTCTCCAGTTTTCCGGCCAGCTCCAAAAGCTCTTTCTTATCCTGCTCCGTCAGATTCCCGCTGTCGGCCATAAACATGACAAGCCTTCCAACGGAACCGAAATAGCCCCTTCTAAGAAGCAGGCTTTCGCTTTCAGCGCGGATCGCGTCTTCCTGCGAGACAAGCGCCGAATAGAGCTTGTCCTTTAAATTCCTTTCCTCCGCATGCAGCAGCCCTTTTTTGCACATGTTGCGCAGGTAGGTATGGTATGTCTTATAATCCCAGTCCACATCCGGCTGTTCTTTTTGTATGCAGGAAACGATCTGCTTCATGGACTGCGGAGGCTTTCCCCATAGCGCCTTTAAAATGATCCATTCCGAGTCCGCAAGTCTTTTATTCATTCGCAAGCATCCTTTCATAGCCGCTAGTTGTCCGATCTGTCTTTACTGGTCACGACATATTTTTTCTTTAGCATACACGGCACATTCCCTATTGTCAAGCGTTACCATACGTGAATTATATGTTCTACTTCTCCTTTACGGTATGTTCATCCCGATAACGCCGCCGTCGATCGCATTAAAGAGGTAATCGTCTATATTGCCGGGGAATGCGTCGCCGTCTTTCTGCGTATATGTTTCGGCGCAGTTGAAGACCCACACCGGCACCAGCAGCGCCTGCCGCACATTGTCCTTTACGCCGATATATCCTACGCGCAGCCCGGCTTTCTTTACCGAGACCTTCATCTCCTTTAAATCCGACATATCGAGCCCGAAGGATTGCTTGTAATAGATCTGGTCGGTCAGCGCCTTCTGCATTTTCTCAAACGGCAGCAGCGGCGCGTTCTCCGATACGGTCTCAACCACCCTGGAACATCCCTGCCAGCGGAAGTCCTCCACGCCCTCTTCAGAGACAAAAATCGAGACAAATTCCATGGGAAAAGGCGGCGCATAGGCCGGCGGCTCCTCCCCCCTGCTTCCGCCCCAGCCAGTCAGTTCAAATCCCGCGATGCCGCCGCTCTCCCGCATATACTCGAATATATAGCCGCCCGTATCGGGCCTGTTTGAGGATATACCCCAAAGGTTATCCCATGAATGCAGCACCGCTTTTTCCGCATTTACGAGCTTGATTCCTGATATTTCCAGGTCGCTCAGCACTTTTTCCGCCCTGGCTTGTGCTTCTTTCCCGGCTATCTTAATTTCCGAAAAGAGTTTTTCAAAATTTGTTTTTTCCGCTTCTTCTACGTCCGGCGTGAACATATGCTCTTCGTTCTGCTTGTAAAACGACTCCGTCGTATATCCGTTTCCGCCGCCGTAGGAAAAGCCCGTAGCGTCTCCGAAACCCTCCGTATAATTGCTGACGGTGATCAGCGCATCGTCATGGTCCCCGTTTTCAACGGCCACGTTCAGAAAGTTTTCACCGCCTGCAGTAATCTTTTTTCCGTCCAGGTCCCTTAGATAGGTCAGTTTGGTACCTGAATATTTTCTCTTGTATGTTTTCGGCGCGTTGCGGATCTTTTCCTCCAGTTCCTTTACCACGCGCAAAGAATCCTCCGTCACGACGTATTTCCCGTCGACGTACGCGCCTTTTTTTGCCTCTATCAGGTCTTTTTCATAGTCCGCCTTGGTCATGACGCTTGGCCATTCATACAGCTTTTTCCCGGGCGCGAAATAGTTCACCAGTTCATCGATTCTCTGCTGTGTAAATGCCACCGGCTCCAGTTTGACGACAGGGTACGCTTTGACATTGGGAAGGATTATGTCCGTATCGATCTCTATCGTCAGCTTGCCCTTTTGCACCGTTTCCTTCCAGTGCGCCGGCGCTTCGCAGGAATCGGGCGCCTTCGGCGGTCCGCTTATTTGCGCCTCCAGCCTGCCGTCGTTTTTATTGACGATGACAGGCTCCGCGGGCGTGGGCTGGCAGGCCGTGAGTACAGATACGATCATCAAAGCCGTTATAAAAAACAAGGCAGTCCGCTTGGCTGTATGTTTTTCATTGGACATATGCAACATATTCCTTTCCCCCGTATCGCTTTTTAAGCATATCCGCAAGTTTCTTAAAGGTATTCAATAACCCCAGTCCCTGTTGATAAAGCTCCCGTCGATCGCGTTGATCGTGGCATAGCTTTGGTCTCCGAACGGGAGCGCATGTGTCCGTCCGGTTTCATCCATGTCGGTACGGTTTCCCAGGAAATCCCACACCGGCACATACAGGTACTTACCCGGTTCGTTCTTTTTCATGACGCGCATCATGCCGAGTTTAATGGTATTGATGCCGATTTCGGCCTTAGAACCGTAAGCGGTATAGTTTTTATAGAACATGTTAGCCTTTGCTTTCTTTATGACCTCGTCAAACGGTATCCTTTGGACGTTTTCCGAACGGAGAACGGTATGATCCGGCTCGCTCCATTCAAACCTTACAACGCCCGTATCGTCACATACACCAGCATCTCCTCATTTCCGAGCCTGTTATCGTACTTCGGCTCTTCCATCTTCATTGCATTCGGATCGTCGGAGTCCATAGGCGTAGAAGCAATAACGTAGTCGACCGGGATACTGTTCAGGATTTTCACCAGACGGAACATAAAGCATTGCCTGGCCTGCTCCCGCCATGTTTTATCATTCCGGTCGTTAACATCCCTGTAATAGGTGACGGCCTGCACGCTGGCCACCGTCCTGTCCGCTATGCCCATATCCGAAGGAATTGCATGACCAGCTTATTTGCCTCGTTTTGGGTCATTGTCATACCCTTTGGCGCCCCGGTTTGGGCATCGAAAAGCCCCATCCGGTTATAACCGCCCTTGCCGTCGTTTGAAAAGGAAATATAATTATGCATATTAACAGTGGAACTGACAACATCCAGCCTAGCCTCCGCATCTTTCCCCAAATCCGCCATTACATATAATTCCGAATCACCGTACTTGTTTTCAATCAATTTCGTCGTAGCCGGCGTCCTTTTTCTTTCCTCCGGGGCTTTCGCATATTGTTTTTCCAGATCCTTGATCTGGCCTTTAATGTCCCGAAGGACCGCTTCCTTGGTTTTGAAATCCGCCTTTTTGGTTTCCTCCAGATCCCTTTTTCTCATAATCAATTCCGACTGTATTTCCGCTTTTGTCCGCACATCCTCCTCGGAAAAAAGAGGTGCGCCTTTAAAAAAGTAGGCGGCTATTTTATCCACCTGCTCCTGCGTGAATACACAGGGCGTTACGTCATAAACCGTGAATTTCTCCGCTTCCGGTACTTCCACCTTCGCGTCGATTTTTCACTTCCTTTCGAAAGCTCCTCAAGAAGCTCTTGAAGCTCTTCATGGTCCTCCTTCGAAAGGCCGCTTTCCTGTATCATGCAGACCAGCAGGTCTTTTACACTTTTCTCGCTCACTTTATGGATAAGATCCCGGCTTTCCGCGCGTATGCACTGCTCTTTATCTGCGAGCGGATAATAAAATTTATCCCGGCCCTTCACCTCAAATCCGGCCACGCCCTTTTCGCACAGTTTTCGCAGATACGACGCGTAGGTCCTGTAGCTCCATTTCATTTTACCGCCCATGGTTTCGATCACCTCAGACAGTGTTTGAGGTTTTTTTCCCCAAAGGGCCGACATCACCATCCATTCGGGATATGTCAGCGTATCCTTCATTTCCTCACCTCCGCATGATTACAATTATAGCCCCATGATTATAGTTATAATCATACCGGATGAAAATATCAAGCTTTTACTTAAACGATAATGCCCGGTTTAAAAGAGAACAGAATGCGCTCATCGGTAATATGCCGATAGCACACAGAATAATATCTTCTTTGGCAAATTTGGTGGAAAGAATGGCTGCCAACGATTTGAGTATCGTTTCAAAATCCATATAGTTATGCTCAACCAAATATATTCTTCACATGCCCCGCAAACGCCAAAGCCCGCGGGGTATTGTCCCCTTATATGCAAATATATAGGAGCGTTATTTTTAAAGAACCTTTCCGTACACAATACATAATATGAAATATATAGGTGGAAACGCCCCTTATAAAACCTTAAAAGCGTGATAGGGGGCGCCGGTAAGGCTCTTATGTCCGCCTGATTTATATATGAAAGGTATCAATACAATGAACCCTGAGGAACAAGTGACTATTGCGATCCTTGCAAAAAGCAAAGCCCATGTTTTGCCCTTATATCTGGACCTGATAGAAAAGCAGACATTTCCGGCCTCTAATATCCGGCTCTATATACGTACGAATAACAATCAGGACAATACGGCGGATCTGCTCGAAAAGTGGATAGAAAAAGTAAGGGACAGGTATGCGGAAATCTACTATGATAAAAGCGATGTTCCAGAACCTGTACACGAATACGGCCCGCACGAGTGGAATTGCTTAAGGCTTAAGGTGCTCGGGCGTTTGCGCCAGAAGTCCATAGAATGGGCGCGTTCCAGGAAAACACACTATTTCGTAGTGGACTGCGACAACTTTATTCTGCCGGAAACGCTGGAGACGCTTATGAAAACCGGACTGCCGGTCATCGGTCCGCTCTTAAAGAACGGAGACGATCCTTTAAGCCTTTACTCCAATTTCCACTTCACTACGGAAGAAAACGGCAATTACAAACCGTCAAAACAATACTACGATGTTTTGTTTCAAGCCGTAAAGGGATTGATCGAGGTGGAGGTGATCCACTGTACCTATCTCATACGGAACGAGGTTTTGGATTTCGCAACCTACGACGATGACAGCTACCGTTACGAATACGTTATATTCAGCGATACGCTGAGAAAGTCCGGCATACCGCAGTATATAGACAACCGCCGCATATATGGCAAACTTACTTTTTGCGATACGGAGGAGGCTTTCCGGTCTAAAAATATAACAGAATCAAATCTTTCCAATTAACCAAATCAGTCTTCGGGTACGATATATTTCGCTGTTACCGACTGCTTGCAGCCGCTTAGTTCGCATGGTGTGCCCGCAAATACGACCTGCCCGCCGTTGTTCCCTCCCTCCGGGCCAAGATCTATGACCCAATCGGCGGCCTGGATCACCTGCTGGTTGTGTTCCACCACAATTACAGTGTTTCCGGAATCCACCATGCGGTTTAAAAGCGTAAGAAAGTTTTCTACATCCACCGGATGCAATCCGGTCGTAGGCTCGTCCATCAGATACAAGCTGTGCTTTCCCGTATTGTCGATCAGTTCTTTTGCCAGCTTTAAACGCTGCCCTTCACCGCCGGACAGTGTCGTCAATGTTTGGCCAAGTTCCAAATAGCCGAGTCCCACATCTTGAAGCAGTTTTAAAATGCGCTCGATACCGGGGTGCCTGCCGAAGGTACCGCGCGCGTCTTCAACGCTCATCTGCAGTATATCTTTTATCGAGTACCCGTTGTATTTTACAGATAAGACCTCGCCGCTGAACTGATTTCCCCCGCAGACCGGGCATGTCGCCTCTGTGTTTTTAAAAAAAAGCATGTTGCTGGTGATATACCCCAACCCCTCGCAATTTTCGCAGCGGCCTCCTTTTGTATTAAATGAAAAATGCCTTTCGGATAACCCTTTATACCTGGCTTCTTTCAGTCCCCCGAAGATCTTTCGGATCTTTGCGTATACCCCGGAATAGGTGGCTACATTTGATCGTTTCATTCTGGTAATTGCGGACTGCTCTATGGTGACAATCTGGTCAAACCGTTCCGTCCCGGATACAATATTGGCGGCGGTTTGTTTTTTGCTCCGTGCTCCCGCGAGCACTTCAAATACCAATGTGGATTTTCCGGAGCCAGAAACGCCTGTAACGGCAGTCAGGCATCCTGCAGGAAAACTTACATCAATGTTTTTCAGGTTGTACAAATTCGCGTTTTTAATTTCGATTGCATCTCCGGTTCCCTTTCTGAATTCTTTTCGAACCTGCTTCTTTTTTATTAAATATCCCCCGGTTACAGAGGTGTCCTGTCTTTTGAGCTCTTCCAAAGTTCCCATCCCGATGATTTCTCCGCCATGCTTTCCGGAACCGGGACCGATATCCACGATATAATCGGCTGAACGCATAATATCCGTGTCATGCTCAATGACGATCACGGTATTGCCCGAATCCCGCAGCTTTCTCAATATCGCCGTCATGCCTTCGGTATCTTTGGGATGCAGTCCGATCGTCGGTTCATCCATTATATAAATGATCCCTGTCAAATCGGAATCCAAGGCCGCGGCCAGTTTTACCCTTTGGAGTTCACCGCCGGACAGCGTAATGGTTTGGCGGTCAAGGGAAAGATACCCCAGCCCCACATTCAAAATCCTGCGGATCTTTGTTTTTAAGTCCAGCAGATAGGATTCTGTGAGACTTAAGGCTGCCTCGTTTAAAGAACCTTCCAGATTCCGTATCCACGCATATAAATCCTCTAATGACAGCATGGATATTTCCGGAAGGCGCGTATTCCCAACCGTTGCGCTGCGGCTTAAATCCCCCAGCCGCTCCCCCCCGCAATCCGGGCAAATATCGAAATCAAAATACGCATTCAATTGTTTTGCGTCGCCGCCTTTATCCGACATCCGCCTCCAGAGTGCCGGCAAAACGCCCTCAAACCTTCCGGCCGCAACGGTCTTTGGGGGGCGGATCCCGGGAAACGCTTTCTTCACATCCTCGCTCTCCACTCCGTTGTACAGCATGGATTTTTGAGAATCGCTGAAATCCGCTACGGGAATATTGGCTTTAACCGGAATGCCATAATGCCGGAAAGCATTGTATAAACATGCAATTTGATATTCCTTGTAGTTCTGCTCCCAAAAGCCGACCGCGCCATCCTCCAATGACAAAGCTTCGTGAACAGCATGTCCTTTGTTAATGGTCAGAACCTTTCCAAGTCCCTCGCAGGTCACGCAGGCTCCTTCCCTGGTGTTATAGGAGAAGTGCGTTCTGGTCAGTTTGTCCATCCTGTAATCGCAACGGCTGCAATACATAAATACTTTAAAGTTCCCATCCGACTTTTCCACTTCTTCTTTGCATTCCGCGGCCGATACCGCTTCGCCGCAGTTTGGGCAGACCCGTACCCCCAGCTTTTCATAGATCATCCGCAGGTCCGTATAAATGTCGGTCATCGTTCCGACGGTCGACCGGGGGTTTTTATTCGCATCGGTTTGCGTAATCATGACCGCCGGCGACACGTTTCGCATAAAATCGATTTTTGGTTTATTGATTCCCTGAAGTCCCATGGCCTCCAAATACTGCCTCTGACACTCCTGAAAAATAACGTCGATCGCCAATGTGGTTTTTCCGGAACCCGAAAGCCCCGTAAAAACGATCAGCTTTTCGCGTGGTATCTTAAGTGAAATATCTTTTAGATTGCCTTCTCTCACACCGCTCACGATAATATCGGACATAAAATCCCTCCTTGTCTCCCTCCGGCTGTTATGCAATACTCTTTTAATGCCTGCGGTGAACACAAGCATCCGGCCGGTAATCATGCGAAAATCATTTTAACGCTATATTTATATTATATAACATTCATGCAATAGCCGAACTCCGCTGCATCATTTCTCCCTATAATCGGTCTATTTTGTTTAATTAACTTTAAACCTATAGTATAATGTTTTCATCAGATTTTATGAAGGGAAACATAAAAAATGCGGCCGGTTGATATCGCCCGTAAACTGGGTATCAGCACCACCACGCTTAGAAAATACGAAGCGTTCGGGCTGGCGCCGCCCGTTCCGCGCTCTCGGGCCGGATATAGAGTGTATTCCGATGAACACCTCGCATATTTTTCTTGCATCAGGGAAATGCTGCCGGCCTTCTCCATGACGGAGATCGAAAAAGATCTTTAAAACAGTCATGGCAAAAAAAATCGATGCCGCGCTATGGATAGCCGGCAAAGCGCAGGCCGACCTTCATGGGGAAAAGCTGATAGCGGAAAAAATCGTGCAAAACCTTCTTCATAAAAACGGCCAGCAGAGGGGCACAAGCCGCAAAGACCTCACCATCCACGATGTGAGCCGGGAAACGGGTGTTCCGGCTACTACGATCCGGTACTGGGATAAGGTTGGCCTTATTTCTGCCGGGCGTTCTGCGGAAAATAATTACCGCTTGTTTAGTGCAGAACATGTGAAACGGATTCTGACCATTTACGCATTAAAGTTCTCCGTTTACGCCGGCCATCAAAAACACTCCATTGAACGGATCAGAGAAGACTTGAAAAAATTTGACTATAACGACAGAAACAGAATCGCCGCGATGACAAGCGGCATCGGGCAATACCTGAATCAGGTCAACCGGGCGCTAATCAAGGGCATATCGGCGCTTTACCATTTATGCAGACAAGTAGAGGCGAATCAGTTCGATAAACTAATCTAGCGGTTTTACTTGGGGCTTTTTTCTGTGATGCTGAATGCAAAAACAAGTACCGTCTCTAAAGCGCTGCAATAGAGCCTCCGGCTGGATGGGTTTTATATCCGGTTATTTCAAGGCGTCAGCAAACAAATCAAAGCTGAACTGCAGAAATTCGTTCTCATCAAGCTCAAGTTGGTCCCACATGCTCATTGAGGATACTGTATATAACAGACTGAACGGGGCAAAAAACGCGAAAAATATTGCCTTTCTTATATCCAGATTGGGATTGATACTGCCGTCCGAATGGCCCGAAGCGACAAAGTCCATGAAGTACTGCATCCTTATGCCGTCCAATACCCTTATTTCCCGGTAGTGCGGGCTTTCCTCGCTATTCTGCAGAGTGGCAGGTGTATAGTTCATTAACCGGAACATTCCCAAATAATCCTTATAGAACTGCAAATAGGCTTTGTTGCCGAGACGGATTTTTTCGAGTACATTGTTTCCCCTTTTCATTGCTTCTTCATAAGCGGATAAAAGCAGCCTCGCCCCTTTCGTTGCGACTGCGTAGAAGAGGTCTTCCTTGCTGGTGAAATATTGATATAATGTCCGTTTGGTCAGTCCGGCCTCTTTTGCCACTTCATCTATCGACGTGTTCTCGAAACCTTTTTGCATAAAAAGCCTTTCAGCGGCATCTATAAAGGATGCCTTTTTCTGTACTTTATTCAATTCTCGTTTCGATTGAATTTTTTTCATTTTTTTAAAATCCTCTCTTGACATAAAAGTATAATGGAAGTATACTTATTTTAAAAGTATACCGACGGTGTAGTAATTATATTAACAGGATACTGCATAACGATCCGTCTGTCAATTATTTTAGATAGGAATGGAATTGTATGAAAACAAAGATTTTTTACTTCTCGACAACCGGCAATTCACTGGCCCTGGCCAGGGAGCTGGGCAACGGGCTCGGTGATACCGAACTGATTTCAATACCGAAGGCAATGAACGGGCCTGTCGATGCGAACGCCTCAAGACTGGGATTTATCTTTCCTGTTTATGCCTGGGGTTTGCCGCGCATTATGGCGGAATTCCTCAAAGGATTGAAACTGGAGGGAAAGCCCTATGTGTTCGCCGTGGCCACATGCGGGGGGACGCCGGGAAAGACGCTTCTGCAGTTGCGCGTGCTCTTAAGGAAGGCCGGGGCGGACTTGCATGCGGGATTTGCGTGCAGGGAAGGGGCCAATACGTTGACGGACGACCCCGGAATCGTGCGCTTCGCAAAGCGCTTAAACGGCATTCAGTATTCTTCGGGGAAGGAACGGCTGCAAGAAATGCTCGCAGTCATCCGGGATAAAAGGGAACACGCCCCGGACACCAGCTCCTTTTTATGCAACTGTTTCGGCGGGATGATGCAAGCCCTTATGTCGCTCGCCGCAGACAAGCTCAAGTCTGCGGACAGCAGCTTCCAGGTGGATGACCGCTGCATAGGGTGCCGGACCTGCGAACGGGTCTGCCCGCGTGCGAACGTCAGGCTTGAGGGCAATAAGCCCGTCTGGCACCACAACTGTGAAATGTGCAACGGCTGCATACAGTGGTGCCCGCAGCAGGCGATACACGTTGCGAACGAGACCTGCCGCTACCGCAACCCCTCTGTCAGGGCGGAGGATTTGATACTGCGCTAATCATCGTGGGCGCTCCCCTGCAAAAAGGCCTCCCCGTTGCTTTTGGCGGAACTATGGCCCATTGCGGCGAATGAGCCGCCGTTTTAACCGAACAAAACTGCTTTATAAGAAATATTCAATTAGAAAGGATAGTAATGAAATGAAAAAGAAAATGTCCGTTATGGGAGTCGGCGCAAAGATCGCCATTCCTACCCTGCTGTGGTTGGCCGTAGCGGAAGCGGTCAGTTGGTTCGCCCGCCCGCTCTTCGGCATCACGGCCAACTACACGGCCCTGCTCGCCGTAGGCGCCGCGCTCATCGCCGCGGGCTTCTCGCTGAACCTCGCGGCTGCCTTCGCGATGCTCAAGGCCCACCGGAAGAACGCTCTTGCGACAGGCGGCCTGTACAAAATCTTCCGTGACCCGATGTATGTGCTGCAGATCTTTCTCACGCTGCCGGGGCTGTTCCTGCTGTTCAACTCCTGGCTCGTGCTGGCCGGCATCGTACCGGCATATATCTGCTATAGGGTGTTCGTGCGCGAGGAACACAAATATCTGGAGGAGCTCTTTGGCGAGGAATACAGGCAATATCTGAAGAATGTGCTGGTCAGGATTTAAAGAATCCCCTCCGGCTTCGGCAAAATAAAAGGATAGAACATTAAATTTAAATGAGGAAAGGAGAGATCTTACATGAAAGACATAAGCAAGTCAAAAACAAAAAGGGAGATGAAAAAGAAAATGTCAGGATGGATTATTGCTCTTATTATTGTTGCCGTTGTGTTCGTAGCAGGCGCAATATGCTGTAATACGATAGGCAAAGCGCAGGGCGAAACCAAAAATCCTCCGCCGAGCGCCGTGGATATCGGTAAGGAATGACGGCCTCTTTGGCCGGTACGTTTTTCGAAGTCCTGGCGAAAAACGGAGCAGACTTAGATTTATAACCCAGGTCGCCAAAGTCCGTTCCTAAGCAGACGGATACCCCCGAAGCAGCGCAGCCTCTTCCAGCATATCTCAAAGCGGTGGAAGCTGCGCCGTCCAAGGCGCATAAAAAAACAAGAAATATCTTTTAGAGGAGAATTTGTAAATGAAGAACGTTATCATTATCGGCTCGGGACTCGGCGGACTTTTTGCCGGCAGCCTTCTTGCCAGGAAGGGGTATAAAGTTACGATATTTGAAGCCCATAGCACGCCTGGCGGCTATACCGCCGGCTTTACCAGAAAGGGCTATTATTTTGAGAGCGGCACGATCAGTCTGGAAGCCTCAGCCTCGGTATTTATGGCGATGAAGGATATCGGCGTGCTTGATAAAATAGACTTCGAAAAACTAAAAACACGGTTCCTTTCGGAAAATTTTGACGAGATTCCCGAAGACTACGACGGTTATAAAAGAATGATTTACTCCGGTTTCCCGTCTGAAAAGGAAAAGCTGGATAAGGCTTTTTCCGATTTGGACAAAATTACAGGAGCGATGGGGAACCTGGATGCACCCATGCCTTTTATGTACAGCGGGCTGAGAATGATAAAATCAATGCTTCCTTTCATACCGAGCGGCCTGAATATGATGAAACTGGCTAAGCAGTATGGAGACTTGACGTCATCGGAGTTTGCCCAAAGGTATTTCGAAAAAGGTTCGATGCTATATAGGCTGTTTATGGGATACAGCTACCCGGATATGCCGGCCATGACCTTGGGAGGCGCTTTGTTGTCGTTATTCGAAGACTTGTGGACCGTAAAAGGCGGCATGCAGTCATGGGCTGACGTTCTGGCGGAGAATTTCAGGAATTTGGGCGGAGAGTTGAAGCTGAAATCCTATGTCGACAAGATCATCACAAAAAACGGGGCTGCCATTGGGGTCTCGTGTGCAAATACCATTTATCATGCAGATTATGTTATTTCCGCCGGGGATTATAAGAAAACCATGCTGGAGCTTGTAGACGACAGGAGCCTTGTTCCGCAGGCCCGCCGGGACGATATCGGCAGAGCGGCGGTTTCAGAGGGCTTCTTCACGGTATATCTGGGGCTGAAACTATCCAACGAAGAGCTTTGCAGCCATATGAAAGTTCCGCATATTTTTACTTGTAGTAGAAGTCCCGGTTACGATATCTACAATCCCGAAGACGAAGCGTTTTTTAATAAGGCATCTGCTGCAATTTATTCGCCGTCAATGATAAACCTAAAACATGCTCCCGAAGGGAAATCCTCATTGATGCTCATGACCATGGCCCCTTACCGCTGGATGAATAATTGGGGCGGAGGCGACAAGCAGGTATACAGGCAACTGAAGGAAAAAGCTATGGAGGCATTGATAGGCGGCGCGTCCAGGGTGATTCCCGGATTGAAGGAACGTATCGAATATAAGGATGCCGCAACGCCCCTGACTTATGAAAGATTTACCCATAATACCGACGGAGCGACCTCCGCATGGAGTTTTAATCCCAATAAAAAGTTTCATAAAAGCATTTTCAACGTGAATATAGAAACGCCTGTAAAAAACCTCTACATCGGCTCCAGCTGGGCCATGCAGTACGGCGGTGTGCCCGGCGCCCTTGCGGCTGCTTATCACTGTGCCAATAAAATAAAGTGAACCGGACAATAAGAAATGTACGAATCAAAGCGCCGGCGGCACGCGCTGGCAAGTGGTATTGATTACAGTTGACTAACTCCGACTACACCGGAATGCTTACTAAGAAAAGGGAGCAAGTTCTCCAATGCTTGATTTTCACAGGGAGCACGGTTGACAAGAAAACCCGCTGTTGCTTTTTGAAGCGTTTTACATAGGCTACGGCATTCATGCCGCTGCGTTTTGCGTCGATATGCCCGTAATCGTTTTAAGTGCATGGATTATAAAGAAACTTCATAAACAAAAAGAAAAAAATTAAATTTATTCCTGGCGAAAAAAACGAATTAATTTGAAATCAAATTTTGAATAATATATATTTGTTGGAGGGATATTTAAGAATTCCGAAAGAAAAGAGGTATTTTCAATGTATGATGTGAGCATTATTGGGAGCGGCCCGGCGGGGGTATCTGCCGCGATTTACTCGTCACGTGCCGGCCTTCAAACAATGATTATAAGCGAGAACCGTGGAGCTTTGGCAAAGGCTGAAAAAATTGAAAACTATTACGGTTTTGCAAAGCCGATTTCCGGCGAAAATCTGCTTGCAGATGGGATCTTACAAGCGGAAAGAGTCGGTACTAAGTTAATAAATGATCAAGTACTTAACATAAGTTATGAGGATGGTTTTCTATTAAAAGCAAAAAAGAATGAATACAAGGCAAAGAGTGTGGTTATCGCTACCGGATCAAACCGAACAGCGCCCAAAATCAAAGGATTTAGAAGCTATGAGGGCAAGGGGGTCAGTTATTGTGCGGTTTGCGATGCTTTTTTCTATAAGGGAAAAGATGTTGCCGTTCTTGGATGCTGTGAATATGCGCTCCATGAAGCTATGGAACTGTTGCCGATAGTTAAATCCGTTACGTTAATTACAAATGGAGCTGCGCCTATACCCGCTATACCCGATGACATTAGGGTTATAACACAAGAAATTGTTGCTTTTGAAGGCATTGATTATTTAGAAGGCGTCAGGTTTTATGACGGAACTGTATTATCGGCCGCTGGTGTTTTTGTAGCGATTGGTGTGGCTGGGAGCAGTGACCTTGCCAGAAAACTGGGAGCAGAAACAGAAGGATTAAAAATAATTGTTGATGAGAATATGGCGACCAATATTCCCGGGCTATACGCTGCGGGAGATTGTACCGGCGGCATGATGCAGATAGCTAAAGCGGTCTATGAAGGCGCTAAAGCGGGCGCTGAGGTTGTTAAGTACATAAGGAAAAATAAAATCAATACATAATTAGTTGTATCGTTGCAGATATAAAAACTTCTAAGGGATACGCAAAATCAACTTGCGTACGATGATGTTCGAAGAGTAAAAATTTGGCTTTTCAAAGCTGATAAGAGTAGTTCAATGGTTTATAATGGAAGCATTCTTTTGTGACCTTATCACATTTTAAAGAAAAAAGAAAACGGTATAATATTTTTTAAGGCTATTTATCAGGTTCGAAATAAAAATAATCAAAGGAATAACCAGAGGGATAATGAAGTACAAAAAGTATTTGTTTATATTAACAGCGCTTTATTTTTTATTAGGTTTTATCAATATTCATTCAGCTATACTGGCTTTGGTTTGTTTGATGTTTCCGATTGTATTGTTATTTATAGATAGAAAAAAAACGTGGTGCCAAGAGTACTGCCCCAGAGCTAGCCTGTTCACAGCGTGTGGAAAGCTTAAAACAAAACATCCAGGAAAGACTCCGGATTTTTTTATTAACGGGAATATGAAATGGATCATATTAGCTTATTTTCTAATGAACCTGTTTTTCATTGCAGCAACTACAATACGGGTTTCTTCGGGCGCAGTGCTGCCAATGAATTATTTGCGCTTCTTACTTTTTATTCCGGTTCCTTTTGAACTGCCGCAATTGTTGAATTTCGAGAATATAGTTCCATGGGTTACGCACCTTTCGTTCCGACTATATTCCATGATGATGACGACGACCTTTATTGGATTGATTTTTGGTTTGATTTACAAGCCAAGAACATGGTGCGTCATCTGCCCAATATCTACTGTTTCGGATCTGTATTTAAAAAGCAAATCACAAACTGCGAATTGACAAAAACGAAAATCCAAAATTCATTTATACCATTAGACAATCAGACTGGCCGGCTATATTGCGGTTCCCAAATTGCCGGCTGCTTTTGCTGATAAAGCCGATCCCATCCGGATCCTGTTTCCGCTCTTTATTGCGTCAACCCTGGAGGCGATATACGCCGGTACCTTGTCTTTTGGGATGCCGAGAGCAATCGAAACTCTCCGCACAGTAATTCTTCCGCCTGTTTCATAAATTTCCCGTCTGTTTACCCAATTTTTCGATTTTGTTGTTCGACAATCTGCTTTTTAGCATAGATGGACATGACAAGCACGATTAAATCCCCGCAATTATGATCGTTTAGTACGGATTCATCGTGTTGCGTAAGTCCATATATGCGATTGTTGTAATACGCCTCAGCTTGAATTGCAGGAATCATATCGATAAGGCGTTCGGCTTCCTCCGCCGAATATGACAGGATGTATGGACACGTTTATATTGACCGGTATATAAATTATGTAATCCCATACAACGGTTGTAAAACGTAATAAAGCTGGTCATTACGCTATGTTCCCGCTTTGTTTGGGTCATAATACCACATCCTGTCATCGCGAGGAGCATAGCGACGCGGCGATCTCTTCATGGGTTAATCGTGGCTCATTTCCATATAGCCGATTGCGATGACAAGAGATTGCCGCGTCACCTAAGCCCTTAGGGAATCCTTTTGTGCTGCTGGCCTCCTCGAGAGTGACACGCTCTTGCACTTTTTTGGTTGACCTAAAGGTTTCGCCTTAAGGCGAGGGATTTAACCCCATTACACAGACATTAAAAAGCACTCGGCAGAACATACGGATCTTATTGCCGAGTGAAACATTATACGGGGGTTGTTACGCGAACGTTTCAGCCCTGCTTTACTTGACCGGACAAGCGCCGAAAAAAACATATTGCTTCTTTTCTCGTTCATGGACGCGCTTGCTGGATCTTTTCATAAGTTACTTTTTCTTACTGGAACGACGGTTATCGTCGGTTCTCGTGTCGTCTTTTGCACGCATAAACTGCTGCCTTTTTTTGGAGGTGCTCCTGCTGAACAGGAAAGCGCGTACGGAATCATACGGATTAAAAGGAGCGAACGGCGCCATATATGGTACGCCGAAGCTGTTTATGGATACAAGATTTGTAATGATTAAGGATAATGCTAGAATAAAACCATAGAAGCCGAGTATTCCGGTCATAATGATCACGAGGAATCTCAGTATCCTGATAGGATGCGCGGCGAAATAATCCGGGATAGCAAACGAGGCCAGCAAAGATGCCGAAACAATGATCAGAAGCAAAGGGCTGAATACGCCGGCGGCCGTTGCGGCCTGGCCGATGACGATAGTACCGACGACGCCGATCGCCGTACCGATCTTTGAAGGTACCCTTATCAATGATTCCCGAACCAGTTCCGCTATGAATTCCACGACCAGGACTTCTACCAGCGCCGAAAAAAGCACTTTTTGCCTCATCTGGGAAAGCAGAATGGCATAAGCGCTAGGCAATGCGTCCGTGTGAAAAGAGACCAACGCCACATATATGGAAGATAAGCACAAATGGAGAAAAAGCGCCATATAGCGGATAATGCGTGAAAACAGCCCGAAGAATTTGTTGTCATAACGGTCGTCGCATGCAATCAAAGATTCACCGAATGTATGGGGAGCGATGAGCCCAATTTGTCCTCCGTCTGCGAGAACAAGGGCTTTGCCTTCAATTACGGCTTCGCACGCCCAATCGGAACGCTCCGTAGTGCCCAACTGGGGAAACAGATCGTGCTTGTTATTTTGCAGGAAGGCCTGTAATTCCCCCGTTCCCCAAATGCAGTCAATACTGATCTCACTGATCCTCTTTTCGATTTCCTTAACGGCGGTATCGTTTGCAATATCCCGCATGTAAATGACCGCCACATTTGTTTTTGTCCTCTTCCCGACCTCGAACATATCGATCCTTAAATTCGGGTCCTTCAGCCTGTACCGGATCAGGGAAAGATTCGCATCCAGATTTTCCACAAGGCAGTCCCTGGGCCCGCGCATCGTATAGGTGATTTCAGGTATTGGAATAGATCGCTGCTGTATTTTTTTCAGATTGGCTGTTATGTAGTGTTTGTCATTACTGAACAGTATAACGGCCATGCCGTTTAATATATTGCTTTCAATTTTAGATTCTTCCGACTCTATCCGGCAATCGATGGCATAGATGATATTCTCCACCGTATGCTGCGCTTTCAGATGGGCTTTAGCGGAAGAGCAATATTGCACCAACGGCTTTACGACCTGTTCCGCGAGCGCGTTCGTATCTATCAGCTGCTTGACGTATAAAAGCTTTACCGTACCTCCGCAGTAAGCGACCGTCCGCTCCGTTATAGCGCTGTTTTTTGATTTTAATATGTTTAATATCTTATCGTATTTTGTCCGGAACATGCCCATATGTTCAAACCCTCAATGCTCTATGCGCGGTTCATAGTCGAGCGTGCCTGTTGTCTCCAGATCGACTTTCACCTGAATGGCAAACTCCGCCTTTGTATATTCCTGATTCCATTCCATATTTCTAAATGCTACCGGATACGCGATACGGAATACGTTGAAAAAATCCAAATAATCGCAATTATACTCTTGCTGTGATGCATCGACCGTATCCTTCAATTCCTTGTAAATCATCTTTTGCAGTTCCACTTTGATCTGCCGGTCCATCTCATCCGTGACGGGCTTGCCGTTTTGCGTATAACGCAGCTTTGCGTCGACATAAAAATCCAGATCAAAGCGGATTTTGCCATCCGAATAGGAGGGCTTGATATCTTTTTTCCTGAAGCTGATTCCAACGGTGGCGCTGCCGTTTTCATAGGGTACGACATAATCCCATTTTGGGTATTTGGCTTTTAAGAAAATAGCGCCTTTGCTTTTTTTTACTGGAATGAAGCCGATGCATGTGCCGCAATCGAATACCGAGTAACCGGAGAGTGCGATCTCTTTATCGCTGATCGCCATGCATGGCAGCAAAAAGCACTTGCATGGAGAAGCGAGAGATTCAAGAATGTCGCCCAGGCTGACATGAAAAGACTGGCCGGTATTGACGAGGCTTTTCAATGTATCCTCTATAGCCATACCTACGCCGGTATTGTGCTCCGACTTCACATTCAAAAGATCTTCCGGGCATGCGGTCGTGACGACCACACCGACCATCTTCCTGTATTCGCCGGTCTCCCGCAACCTGTATACGTATTCTTCAATACCGCTGTATGCCAGTTTGTCGGTCAGTATGACTGAATCGACAGCTCCGAGATAAATGGGTTTGTCCGCCTTTCTGTCAAGGTCTTCCCTTGCTTCGACATATGTGGACCCTTCCGATTTAAGAATAGTGTATTCTTCTGAACCTCCGCTTTCACCGCCTGCATTGCCGGACTTCGGCGAAGCTATCTCAAGCGTAAAGCTGTATCCCTGCACTGTCTTGTCTACAACAACGATCGTCGTGATATCCTTGTCCTCAATATCTACCGAGTCCCAGCAGCCAGTGGTTAACAGCAATACCGCTATTGCCAGCGACGCTGTTTTAATTGATTTTCCCAGCACGTTTTTTCACCTTCGCCAATACAAATAATAAAACCGGGATCACTATAGCGGCAGCCGTACCGATGAATATTGCAAATACATTAAAGAATGCGCCGAAGCTGTTGATATCCAAAATAAGCAGATCGAGCAGAAATATTGCGGCGCCTGCGGCTATTACAATGACTGCGCGTTTTACCCGTGGAAAAAGCCTGCATGCAAATTCCACAATGGCCAGATATACGATGGATTTTCCCGCAAAAATGCCCATAAACCCTACAGTAAGATACAGTATGTCCATCCTCTCGAGAAAGTTGATGAAGGGCAAATCGACCTGCCTTATCGCGGCAATAAGCGGGTCGTTATTGTGGACAATCTCGTTCATGCCAAGCATCATGATGCTGCTTTCAACAACCAGCGCATAGAACAGCCCTATGCCCAGAATGGTCAGGAACGCGGTCCTTGGCGCTTTCTTGCCGTTTGCTTTGGTAAAAGGTATGAAAACAAGCACTTCTATTCCAAGAAACGGGATAATTACGTTTTTCATAGCCGAGAAATACTGGCCTGTATCCTCAGGGATATATAGCGGGAGTATGTTTTCTATTCTGCCCTGCAGGAGCATGATGACGTGAATAGTCACAGCGGTGACGATGAAAATGACGCCATATATTTCAAAGATTCGCGCTATATTTGTAACACCCTTGTAGGCGGCGTAACCATAGAATGGCATACCGATGAATA
>Ga0366775_1019_pt1 | contig 26120 bp, 21 predicted proteins | sample BONcelN113001D10_FD_207075 | JGI IMG/M metagenome (GOLD analysis project Ga0366775, IMG submission 207075) | Enriched cells from coal bed in the Powder River Basin, Montana, United States - BONCAT cells N11 rep2 HSBNCT.N11.300.1.D10 ...
ATTTTTATAGAAAAGAGGACAGTCCCTTTTTTCTTACTTCAGCAGGAATTTGGCGGCTATAGCTTGGTAGCCTACAGCAGCTCCTACCAGTTGGTTGATTTCGATGTTTTCATCTACAACATGGGCACCGTCTTCCCGGCCGGGGCCGAAACCGATGGTAGGGATTTGGTTCACACCGGCAGAGGTACTGCCATTGGTGCAGAAGCTGTATTTTGTCAGGGACGGATTGAGACCGGTTTGACGCAAGGCTTGCAGTGCTCCGTCTACTAACGGGTGAGTTTCTTCCAGTACCCAGGCGGGGAAGAAGCGGTTGCCGCTGAGTACTGCTCCGGTGTAGCATTCCTGGCTGGCCGATACAATTGCCACTTCTGCCGCAAAAGAAGGATCCTGAGCCTGCAGTTCGGCAATAGCTTGGCGAATAGGCTCAAGTACGCCATCCTGAGATTCACCTACCAGCGTACGCCGGTCAAAAGTTATGCGGCAGCGGTGTGGAACAACGGAGGCTCCAGGATAGGGAGTGGAAATAATATCAGTTAATTCGAGAATTCCATCGCCCAAAAAGCTGTCCTGTGAGACTGGCAGGCTGCGGATTTTTTCAACTAGCTCCATCATCATGTAGACGGCGTTTTTACCTACTGCAGGATTAGAAGAGTGGGCTGCTTTGCCTAATGTTGTTACTGCGATTTCAGCCCGGCCCCGTTGGCCGCGCTTCAGGCTTAAGCCTGAAGCTTCACCGATAATTACACAATCAGGCTGCACAGCTTCAATTACTTTGCCTAGGGCGATACCTTCAAAGGTTTCTTCACAGACGGTACCGGAAATAAAGACCGAACCGGCCATGGTGTTTTTTACTGCAATCAGGGGTGCCAGGCCTTGTATCATGGCTCCGATAGAGCATTTCATATCGGTGGCGCCCCGTCCATAGAGGTGCCCGTCCCGTATTTCACCGGCAAAAGGCGCTACCGACCATTTGTCCTGATCGCTTACTTCTACCGTATCAATATGACCGTCAAACAAAATACTTGGTCCGGCCATTGCGCCCCGGATCTGTCCGATTACATTGCCCACATCATCAATCCAAACGTGATCAAAACCTAGTGCCAGCATGGTATCTTTCAATAGACTGGCAACGCCTTTTTCCTGGCCCGTATAGCTGGGCGTCTGAATCAGTTGCTGGCACAACTTAATAAGAGCTTGCTCATCGACAGGTGCTATAGGTGCCTGGAGGAAGTTCGTAGTCATTTGCGTGTAGCCTCACTTTACTTGAAATTAGGTAAACTATGCTGTTACTGCCCTTTGCGCAACACCTGGCCCGACAAAATGCCGGTTTCCTGGCCTTTGATCACTGCAGCATTACCGTTAACCCACACATAGGAAAAACCTGTAGGATGTTGGCAAGAGTCAGTATAAGTTGCCACATCCTGTACTCTTTCGGCATCAAATAAAACTAGATCGGCCTTCATTCCCGGGCGAATAATACCGCGGTCATAAATACCCAATTGGGCTGCAGGTCTTGACGTCATGCGGGCAACTGCTTGTTCCAGGCTGAGTGCACCGTCTTCCCGTACATATTTCTGCAGAATCCGTGCTGTTGAGCCGTAGGCCCGGGGGTGTGGCTTTCCTCCCAATAGTCCGTCTGTGCCTAGCATGCCTAGTGGGTGCTGGAGGATGGTAACAACATCATCTTCATATAGGCTAAAGTTCACCATTGAGACTTGTAGTTCCTCTTCCAGAAGCAGGTCAAAGATAACCTCTTGCGGTGAAATATCCTTGTGGCAAGCAATATCAAAAATGCTTTTACCTTCCCATTGCTTATTGGGGCCGTCATTTACTCCGGTAATCAGGATTCTATCCCAACCGGCAGCAGTATTTATGTTCTCCCAGCCGGGAAGGCCGGTAACCATTTGGTCAGCAAGGAGGGCGCGCATATCTTTATCCTTTAGGCGTTCCATAAAACTATCCGGTCCCCCGGCGTGAGCGTGAGCCGGTACTAAGATACTGAGCATGGTGCTGCCTGCCGGATAAGGATATTGGTCAAAGCCGACATCCAACCCATTGTTTCTTGCCTCATCAAATAAAGCCAGTACTTCGGCTGCCGTACCCCAGTTCTCTTTGCCGATTACTTTAAGATGAGAAATATGAGGCTTCACACCGGTGTTATAGCCAATGGCAAAAATCTCTTGTATCGATTGTTTGATCAAACTCCGCTCATTACGGACATGAACAACAAAAAGTCCTCCTGCTGCAGCTGTGACTTCTCCCATTATGTTGAGTTCTTCATCAGAGGCAAAAACGCAGGGTGGATAAATCAGTCCGGTAGAAAAGCCAAAAGCTCCTTCGGCAAAAGACTGTGCTGCCAGCTGGGCCATGTGTACTAATTCCTGCTCGGTTGCGGCCCTTTCTTCCTGACCGACGGCAACAATGCGCAGTGGTCCGTGACTGAGCAGCGATGCAATATTGGTGGCTGTGCCCACTGCTTCTATGCGAGCCAAGTAATCGGCAAAGGAGCGCCAAGTCCATTCAATGGCAGGATCGCCTTGCAGGCCAGAGAGGTATTTCCGGTATTCATCGATATGCTCCGGCACCATGGGAGCTACACCCAGACCATCCTGACTGATTAGCTCCGTCGTAATACCCTGCCTGATTTTGGCCGATGCCGTTGGGTTTACTAACTGAGACAAATCAGAATGAGAGTGCATATCAAAAAAACCAGGTGCTAAGGTCAACCCATCAGCATCAATGATTTCATCGTAGTTGGCGTCTATGCTTAGTCGGCCGATTTCACTAATGGTATCTCCGTTAACGGCTACATCGGCGATATACCAGGGATTGCCTGTTCCATCTACAATGCGGGCATTACGAATCAGAAAATTAGCCATGATGCACCTCTGGCGGCTGCTGAGCATTGGGCATGCGTAACGCGTTGAAACGGCAACGGCTGATACATAAGCTGCAGCCAAAGCATTTGGCCGGATCAATGCGCAGCTGTTCAGACCGCGAAATAGCTCCATATACACAGCTTACTTCACACAAGCCGCACATCTTGCATTTTTGCCGGTCAATTTGCGGTACCGTAGGAGTAAACATTGCTTCCCGTTCTTGCATTTTGCGAATGGTCAGGCCCTTAATATTTTCAATAGAAGCATAGCCGTGAGCATCGAGAAATTGTTCCAGTTCAGTGACAATTTTGCCGTAAACATTAGGTCCCCGTAAAATGCCTTCTGTGCAAACCTGAACAGCTGAAGCGCCGGCCATAAACATCTCAGCTGCATCGCGGCCATTTGTTACGCCGCCAACACCAAGTATGGGGATTTTTACGACACTGGCAACGTCGTATATGCAGCGAATAGCCAAGGGTTTAATGGCAGCTCCAGACAGCCAGCCGTAGCCACTCTTGCTGCCCATTAACGGCAGTCCGCTATTAAGATCAATACTCATGCAGGGGCCAAAGGAATTAATCATAACAAGCCCGTCGGCACCGGCAGCTTCTATGGCCAAGGCGATTTCCTGAATATTGGGGTGGGGGCTCATTTTCATAAAGACCGGTACATCAACCGCCTTCTTTGCTGCTTTTAGCGCATTGATAATCGGGGTGAGATCTTTACCGATATAGTGAGTGGATAATTCCAGTGCATCGGCATAAGGTTTGACCAACGGTGCCAATTCAGCAATTTGTTCGGCTGTATATCCTAAACCGACGATAAGGGGCAATCCCGTATCCTTGGCTAGCTTGTATTCCGTTTTCAGCCATTGTTCCTTTGATAATTCCGACCATAACTCGGTATTTAAAAAACCGCCTTTGAGGTCGGCCATGCAAGGTCTTGGTACATCGGCCGGTTCGACAGAAATGGTTTTGGTAACGATGGCTCCTGCTCCGCCTGCCGCTGCGGCCTGGCACATTGCACCATCCTTAGAGGTAGGACCTGCGGCGGGCATAACCGGATTGGAAAAGGGAATGCCACAAATAGTAGTACTTACATTTGCCATAATAAAATTCTCCTCATAGCTAGACTGTCCGGCAAATAAAATACGCTCTAAAGTGAATATCCAATTCACTTTAGAGCGCCTTTGCTCGGTTAGTTACAGACACCAATGTTGAAATAAACAATAGGAAGATTATAGCCTATTTGACGGTATTTGTCTAGATCTTATCGAAAGATGTCGAATTGGTAGACTGCATTATATATACTTATTTCCAATACCCTTCATGGACGGCAACGATCGCATTCTCTAATTCCGGGAAGGGCCCAATTACGGTAATGTTTTTCTGCCCTTTGCTAAATACTTCCCGGCAGGGAAGATTAAAAGTAGGATTTTGTTCATTATCTCCCGTTAGGGTCAGCAGCCTTTCCTCGCTAATACCATATACCACTTTACCGACATTACCCCAGTATATGGCTCCGGCACACATGGCGCAGGGCTCAGCGGTTGTATATAGCGTGCATTGCCAGAGAAAATCCTTCTTATAGCGCTGAGAGGCCGCTTCCATTAAAGTGGTTTCAGCATGACCGGTACAGTTGGACTGGGTGATTTCAATATTTTCCTGTTCTAAGATAATAGAACCTTGTGGATCGACCAAAAGTGCACCAAAAGGGGTATTACCATGGTCGCGTGATTTTTTTGACACTGCAATTGCCTGCTGCAAATAGTAAGTATCAGAATGGAAAGTCATTTGTATTGCTCCCTTCGGTATCAGCAAAAAAACTTACACTTTTTAGAGCATTCTAACAAGCTGCAAGTAATTCCTGCTCAATTTGGTAGACACTTGCCTAGTAATTACAAAAAACATCTCTACCCCCTAGACAAATGTTTTATAATGAAATACAATGAAATTACGAAATTATGAAATGAGCAATGGCGCTCTGCATTCACTTGGTGAAGCAGGGCGTTTTTATTTTCCCAGTGAAGATGAAAACCGACAGGCTCTGTTAAAGGAGAATGGACATGAACTTAGAAGCACAAAAATCTTGGCTGTTACAGGCGTTTGTATTGGTAGTTGCTCTTTTGGGAGCATTACTGGTTGGAGCTGTCTTTATTTTACTTGCTAATGCCAATCCGCTGGAAGCATATGGTGTTATGCTGAGCGGTCCTTTTTCCAGCAACTTTGGTTTTTCCGAAACATTGGTTCGGACTACTCCTTTGCTGTTGGTTGGTCTTGGTATTATTATTTCTTTCCGCAGTGGCATCTTGAACATCGGTGGTGAAGGACAAATCCTGATGGGGGCTGTTACCGCCGCTGCAATAGCGTTGGCTTGTCCGGAGCTTCCAGCCGTTTTGCTGTTACCGGTCGTTTTACTTGGCGGAGCGGCGGCAGGCGGCTTGTGGGGCGGTTTGGCAGGCTGGCTGAAGGCACGTTTGGCTGTAAACGAAATCTTGAGCACCGTCATGCTTAACCAGATTGCAGCGCAAATGTATTTGTTTTTGATCCGCCTTTTTTTGCTTGATCCCGAGGAAGTTGCTTTTGGTACAGGCGTACCCCAGACAGCTCTGGTTACCAATGCAATTTGGCTGGACCGGTTGATTCCAGGCACTCGTCTGCATACTGGTTTTTTACTGGCAGTTATTCTGGCTATATTGGTATATGTATTTTTATGGCGTACGACGGTAGGGTTCCGCATGCGGGCAGTAGGCCAAGGTCCGGAGGCAGCCCGGTATGCCGGTATAAATGTAGAAAAATATCTGGTTCTGGCCATGACACTGGGCGGTGCTTTTGCCGGCCTGGCGGGAGCGGTGGAAGTGGTAGGCGTTCATCACCGGGCTTTGGAGGATATCTCGGCAGGTTACGGATTTACCGGGATCGTGGCAGCTCTTTTTGGCCGTCTCCATCCACTAGGAATTATTCCTGCGTCAGTGCTTTTCGGCGCACTTATCTTAGGGGCAGACATGATGCAGCGGGCAGTACATGTGCCTTCGTCAATTGTGCTGGTCATTCAAGGGCTGGTTATTTTATTTGTTGTTTCCGCTGATCTAGTTCTCCGTAAACCGGAATTGTTAGGAAAACTGCAATTCTGGTCAACAAAAGTGACAGCAGAGGAGGGAAAATGCCGTGGATAATTTAGTAGGTCAAAGTATTTTCCTAGGTATTATTGCAACCGGCATTCGACTAGCCACCCCCTACCTTTTGGCAGCTTTGGGCGAGATGTTTACGCAGCGTTCGGGTATCTACAATTTGGGCTTAGAAGGCGTCATGCTGATGGGAGCCTTTGCCGGCTTTTTTGTCAGTCTTACTACAGGCAATCCTTATCTTGGTTTATTGGCAGGCATTGTGATCGGTGGCCTAATGGGAGTGATCATGGGCATTGTCAGTATCACCTTAAAAGCCGAACAAGGCATAAGCGGCATCGGACTGTATATGTTTGGCTGGGGCCTGTCAGGACTTTTTTTTCGTTTATATGTAGGTGGAATTACCACAATTGAAGGGTTAAAGCCTGTTAAGATTCCTTTGCTTTCTGAGCTGCCCTTTATTGGGAGTACATTGTTTGAACATAATATCGTTGTTTATTTAGCCTTTTTGCTTGTTCCTGTTTGCTGGCTGGTGTTATACAAAACCGGCTGGGGCTTGAAAGTGCGGGCAGTAGGTACGACACCGCAAGCAGCCGACACACTCGGTGTCAGTGTAGACACAATACGGTACCAGTGCCTGATACTGGGCAGCATGATGGGTGGTCTGGCAGGAGCGGCGCTAACCATTGGCAATACGCATATGTTTGCTGACAATATTATAGCCGGTCGCGGTTTTATCGCTGTTGCCCTTGTGTACTTCGGGCGCTGGAGCCCCTGGGGAATCTTGGCCGGATCGCTGCTCTTTAGTATGGCCGATTCTGTACAGCTATGGGTTCAGGTTATCGGCATTAATTTTCCTTATGAATTAGCAGTTATCTTGCCGTATGTGGTCACCATCATTGCGCTGGCTATGACCTTTGGACGCATCTGGGCTCCTGCTGCACTTGGTAAGCCCTTTGAAAGAGGCGCCCGGGGATAGTATATAGGTTTGAAGAATGAAGAGGGGGAAATGAAATGAAACGTATGGTCAAGTTTACTAAGCTGATGTTGGTTCTTCTTGTCGCTCTGTCCTTGTTCGTAACCGGCTGTGGCTCTAAGCCGAGTGCACCTGCTGCCGAGGCTCCAAAAGCCAAAAAATTAAAAGTGGCACTGGTTATCCCCAGCACGGTTGATGATTTAGCCTGGTCTCAATCGATGTATGAAGTTCTGAAAAAGAATGACAAAATTGAATTAGCTGTAAGTGAGCGTATGGGCAAACCTGTTGATGCCAGCGCTGCTATCCGTCAGTATGCTACTCAAGGCTATGATATTATTTTTGCTCATGGAGCTCAATACTACGGTATTTTAAAAGAAATTGCTCCTGAGTTCCCTAAAATTACTTTCGCCTATGGAACCGGCTCGCAAACCGGCCCCAATATTATTGCCTATGATCCGCAAGCTCAAGAAGGCGCTTATCTGCTAGGCCTGCTTGCCGGTAAAATGACCAAGTCCAAAACAGTCGGTATTGTAGGACCGGTAGAAGCCGGCGATGCTATTAAATACAACAGAGGTTTTCAACAAGGGGTGGCAGCTGCCAGCTCGGACATCAAACTGCGTATTGCCTATACCGGTTCTTTTGGTGATTTGGTTAAAGCCGGTGAAATTGCGAAGACTCATATGGATGCCGGTGCTGATGTATTGACCGGTTCATCCCAGCAAGTACCGGGAGCCATTAAGGCTGCTGCTGATAAACCGGGAACTTACTGGATGTCCACCGATATGGATCAAAGCAGCATTGCTCCTGATACTGTACTTGCTGCACAAGTGTACAACTGGGAAAAAATTATCAGCAAAATGATTGAACTGCGCAACCAAGGCACTGTTGGCGGTCAGCACCTGACCTTATCCTTTGCTGACGGCACATTGGATCTCAAATATAATCCTAAACTTGCTGATAAAATTCCACAGGATGTAAAAGATGCAGTGGAAAAAGCTAAAAAAGACATTGCCAGCGGTGCGCTGAAAATTGATGTATCCAAATAAGTAGAAGTGCTTACCGGGGAGAGGTGAATACAGTGGCTCAACAAATCGAATATTTGGAAATGAGAGGTATCACCAAGCGGTTCCCCGGTGTACTCAGTAATGATAATGTAAGTATTCAAATCAAATCAGGGGAAATACTAGCGCTACTTGGTGAAAATGGTGCAGGAAAAACGACCTTGATGAATACTCTGTATGGATTATACCAGCCAGACGGAGGCGAAATATGCATCAACGGTCAACCGGTACAGATTGAATCACCACGGCAGGCGATCGAAATGGGAATTGGCATGGTTCATCAGCATTTTATGCTGGTGCCCACGCTGACAGTCAGTGAAAATATTGCACTCGGGCTGCCTACCGGTAAAGGACCGTTTCTTGACTTGAAAACAGTAGCTGCTAAAATACGTGACATATCTTCCACTTATGGTCTCAGTGTGAACCCCGATGCCTATGTATGGCAGTTAAGTGTCGGCGAACAGCAGCGGGTGGAAATCGTCAAAGCGCTGTACAGAGGCGCCCGTCTGCTCATACTGGACGAACCTACAGCAGTATTGACACCGCAGGAAGCAGAAGAACTAGTGGCTTTGCTGCGTAATATGGCAAACCAAGGGCGTGCCGTTATTATCATTAGCCACAAACTAAGCGAAGTTATGGCCATTAGCGATCATGTTACCGTCCTGAGAGATGGGAAACTGGTTGCCACAGTGAAGACTAATACAACCAATCCCAAAGATCTTGCCCAAATGATGGTAGGCCGTGAAATGAAGGTTTTACAACGGGAAGTTTTGGCTAACTGTGGTGACACACTGCTTTCAATTAAAGATTTGGAAGTAGCCGGCGATAAAGGAACACTGGCATTAAAGGGGATTTCCTTAACCGTAGGAGCCGGCGAAATTCTGGGGATTGCCGGAGTATCCGGTAATGGACAGAAGGAATTTGCTGAAGCGGTCAGTGGGTTGCGCAGGGTGGTAAAAGGGGACATTTCATTGTGTAACCGGGATATCACCAATTTGGCACCACATAAGATGATTGAGCAAGGCTTAGGATATATTCCTGAAGACCGGCTGCATGTCGGCACAATTGGCGCTTTTTCCATTTGGGAAAATATGATTTTAAAAGATCATCATTGTCCGCCTTTTGCGCGCTTTTGTTTCTTGCAAAATAAGACCATTCAGAAGCGCAGTGCCGAGCTGGTAAAAGCGTACGGTGTGAAAACTCCTCATTTGAATACACCAACAGGACGGTTATCAGGAGGAAATATCCAACGGCTTATTTTAGCCCGGGAAATTACCCGTTCACCAAAAGTACTAATTGCCGCCTATCCAACACGCGGACTGGATATCGGTGCTACCGAATATGTTCACTCGATGCTCTTTAAGGCTCGTGAACAGGGAATGGGTGTGGTGGTTATATCCGAGGATCTTGAAGAAATACAAAAACTTAGTGATCGTGTGGCGGTTTTTTATGATGGACACATCATGGATATTCTGCCTGTCGAAGAGGTCAACGAGCACAAGCTGGGCATGCTGATGGCCGGCATGCGGGAACAGGTTGGTTAATGTAAGCAAATAGTGAAAAAGAGAGCTCCTTAAAAAAGGGGTTCTCTTTTTTTATTTTATGCAGTTTTTCTTATGCCTCAACATTTTTTATGGAATACGGTGTCAGTGAATTCCCTGTAAAACGAGCAAGAAGATTTGTGTCAGTAGAACCGTCCCCGTGGCAGAGAGGGCGGTTTTTATTTTTTGATCAAAAAAAATCTCCCTTGTCTTATTCTTAATTAAAACTAAATAATCTTTTGCGAAACTAAATATGACTATCTAAATAGCTTTTTAGGAGGAAGAAAAAATGAGTATTAATTCAAGCTCTTTATTATCAACAAGCTCAACAAGTTCGAGTTCTACCAGCAGTAGCAGTACAACCGGCACTTCAAGTTTGGATTTCCAGTCTTTTCTGGAACTTTTGGCAACTGAACTTAAATATCAGGACCCTACTGACCCTGTTAGTGCTACCGAGTATGTTACACAAATGAGTCAAATTAGCTCGCTATCTCAATTGTCCAGTATTTACAGTTCCGTAAACAACGCTACGGCCTACAGCATGATTGGTAAAGAAGCAACCTATACAACTACAGACTCATCAGGCAATAGCTATACAGGATCAGGTACTGTTCAGTCCGTAACTGTTTCAGGCAGCAATACCTATGTCAATGTCGGAGGAACAACGGTATTGCTTGGTTCTATTACGCAGGTGAGCAGCGCCAGCAGTACTACTACGGCATAGGCAGCCGATTAGTGTTCTTATTCACTGGCCGGACCCCATAGGGGAGGCCAAGACTATTTCTGAATGAGAGATGAAATAGTAAATCGAAAATTAGGAGGGTGCTTTCTCTATGATGACCGCATTTTTTTCCGGAGTATCCGGTCTTAAGGCCCAGCAAACCAGCTTAGATGTTATCGGTAATAATATTTCCAATGTTAGCACGACAGGCTACAAATCGCAGCGCGTCAGTTTCAGTGATCTTCTGAGTCAGACAATTAGCGGAGCTTCTTCCTCAACCGCCACCAAAGGCGGGACTAATGCCAAGCAAATTGGACTTGGCGTCAGTGTTGGCAGCATTGATACGCTAATGACGGTTGGCAGCAGTCAGTCAACCGGTGTTGCCACCGATGTATCTATCAGTGGAGACGGCTTCTTTATTGTTGAAGGAGGTTCTAGCGGCGAGTATCAGTTTACCAGAGCCGGTAACTTCAGTGTTGACGAGGACGGCAATTTAACTGTCGGCGGCTATAAGGTTTGCGGCTGGGAGAATTACACGGTAGACGCTGATGGCAACTATGTATATAACACCGATAAGGCAGTAGAATCCATCAATATATATTCCGATGCCTATAATGGCAATAAAAAGATTATTGCTGCCGAAGCCAGTACAGCTGCTACCTTTAGCGGCAATCTCGATCCTGCGTCAAGTGTAGCGGAAAATGCCACTGCCTTGAATGCTATTGGTGATACGACGGATCTTACTTTTGATCAGACCTCTACCATTACCGTTTATGATGCCCAAGGCAACAGCTATGACGTGGCTGTTAATTGGAAAAAATGCTATGTCGATGATACTACCAATACAACCAGTTGGTACTGGGAAGCCAGTTCTTCCGATATGACTATTAGCCCTGCCAGTGGGTATGTTGAATTTGGTTCTGACGGTAAGCTGATTACTACTGATGCTACAAATTACAATACCACTCCAACTTTCTCTTTAACTCCTTCCAATGGCAGCGTAGCTACCTTTGACGTCAAAATGGACTTCTCTGATATCTATTCCTATACCAGCAGCAGTACCAGCAAAGTGACAGGTACTGCTGACGGTTATGAATCTGGTGAGTTGCAAGGCATTAGTATTTCCACAGACGGGACCATCACCGGTACATACAGCAATGGTCAGTCCCAAGCACTGGCTAAAATTGCCGTAGCTGTTTTCACTAATCCTGAGGGTCTGGAAAAGGTCGGCAGCAACCTCTATGCGGTGAGCGCTAACTCCGGTAATTATAGTGCAGTGGTTGCCGGCAGTGGAGGATCGGGAGCGCTCAGTTCGGGTACGCTGGAAATGTCCAACGTGGATCTGGCAGAACAGTTTAGTAATATGATGATCAGCCAGCGGGCATACCAGGCGAACAGCAAGGTTATTTCCACTGCCGATGAGATGCTGCAGTCACTTATTAATATGGTAGGTTAATTATGGGATCGACTTTTAGTACTTATAATATAGCTTATTCGGGAATGTATACGAATCAGGCTGCATTAGCAGCGGTCAGCAATAATCTCAGCAATGTCAGCACTACCGGTGCTTCACGCACGCGGGTGGCTGCCGCTGAGCAGAGTATCGTTATAGCTGGACAAACCTCTGTGGGAACAGGCACAAGTGTGCAGTCGATTACGCGGGCACGGGACCAATTGCTTGATAGTACTTACCGGACCCAAAACGCAGATGCTAATTACTGGGCGGTAAAAAGCGGCGATCTTGAATATATGCAGGAAATATTAAATGAATTTGAATCAGACGATGGGACTTCCGGCACTGGTTTACAGGCAACAATTGAAGATTTTTTCAGTGCATGGGAAGAGTTAGCAAAAGATCCGAGTGCCCAGAGCAACCGGCAGGCAGTTACGGAGGCTGCCAGCTCACTCATCAGCGCTCTATCTGAAATTGACAGTCAGCTTCAGCAATTGCAGGTAGATGCTGTTGCCGGAGTCAAAGATGGCGTTGCTAGCCTCAATGATCTTGCCGGCCAGGTGGCCGACCTCAACAAGCAAATAAGCGCGGCCGAAGCCGGTGGCGGTGAAGCAAGTTATCTCCGGGACCAGCGTGATAGCTTACTGGATCAGATGTCTTCCCTTGCCGGTATTAGTACAGTAGAATCCAATGGTGTCCTGCAGGTAACACTGGGTGGTGTCAATCTGGTAAACGGTTCCACTGCTCACACGCTGACCGTTGAAGGCGATGGATCTACAGAACATCCATTGGTTGTAAAATGGGATGATAATTTGGATTGCACTAACTCCATTACCAGCGGGAGTATCAAAGCTTATTTGGAGGATGCTGATCAAACAGGCTACGCTGCTATTGATACTACCGATGATTATAATTTTACCACCACAGCTACCAGTTCGATCAGCACCCTGCGGCAAGGTCTAAACGATTTGATCACTACTCTGGCAGCCCAGATTAATACTTTGCACAGCTCTGGTACTGATCTCGACGGAGAGCAGGGTCTGGACTTTTTTACGGCCATTGATGACAGTCAGCCGCTCAGTATCACCAATATTCAGGTCAATCCTACATTGGTGGATGACCCTGACAAGCTTGTTGCTGCTGCTAGCAGCTCCAGCGGTGATAATACCATTGCTACTGCTATTAGTGATTTGAGCAGTACCAGCTGCTACAAACTCGACGGTCTATCGCTGGATATTAATAACTTTTACGCAGGAGTGATTTCCTGGATAGGAACAGCCGGGGACACTGCTGCCAGCAGCTACGCCACTCAGACTGCTTTAGTAACACAGGTGGAGAATCAGCGGCAATCTATTTCCGGCATTTCTACTGACGAAGAAATGTCCAATATGATTATGTATCAGAATGCATACGCCGCCAGTGCACGCGTTCTCAGTACTGTCGATGGCCTGATTGCCGGCTTGATTGAAGACTTAGGATAATACGAGGAGGGGGTTAGCATGTCCTCGACTTTCATGGGACTTAGCATTGCCAATCGCGGCCTGGCTGCCAGCCAGGCCGGTCTGGCAGTGACCAGTAATAATATGAGTAATGTAAATACCACCGGATATTCGCGGCAGGTAGTAAATCAGACTGCAGTTGGTCCAGCCGCCGTTTATAGCAGCAGCTATGTCGGTTCAGGCGCCTCGGTTGAATCTGTTGACCGGGTGCGAAGCTTTCGCCTTGATCAAAAGTATTGGCAGGAAAATAGCTCACTAGGCGCCTGGGAAGCCAAGTCGACCTACCTCGAGGAAGTAGAGACTATTTTTGGGAGTACAACTGACAATAGTTTTAGTACAACGATGGATGAATTTTATTCGGCACTCGAAGATTTATCGACTGATCCTAGCAGTACTTCAGCCCGGTCGGTCGTGCTGGAGACGGGTAATGCCGTTTGTGCTTATCTGAATGATGCCTCTGAGCGCCTGACGCAACTACGCAATGATATCAATAGTGATGTGAACACAACAGTAACACAAATTAACTCGTATTCACAGCAGATTGCCGCTTTAAACCAGCAGATTACAACTGCCTCCTCTTCCGGCGCTTCCACTAATGAACTGGAAGATGCCCGGGATGCATTGATCGACAAACTCTCGGCTTTAGCGGATATTGATGTTACCCAAAATGATATCGGTACCAGCGCTGACGGGAAAACACTTACCTCATTGACCATTACAATTAACGGAGCAACTCTGGTTAGCGGCAATAATGCCAAGCAGCTGGAATGCTACACCATTACCGATGGCAGTTCGCAAGACGGATTGTACGGCATTCGCTGGGCCGATACGGGCAAAGCTTTTGAACCCGGTGATACGGGTGCATTAAAAGCCTATTTGGATTTACGTGATGGGACCGGCACTGATTCAGAAAGCAAAGGCATTCCCTACTATACCAGTCAGCTGAATGAGTTTGCCCAGACCTTTGCCAAGGCATTTAACGAAGGAATCTATAAAGACGGCACTACTAGTGACTATACCGGACATGCCAGCGGGGTAGGGCTGGACGATTCTACCGGCATCCGTTTCTTTTCATATGATGGCTTGTCGTCGGAAGAATTGATGGCTAGCGGAACGGATACCGATGAAGTGTACAAAAATATCACTGCTGCCAACATTTCGCTATCCAAAGATGTACAAGACGATGTTGATAAAATTGCAGCAGCTTCAAGTAGTGGTGAAGCTGGCAATAATGAAGTCGCTGACGACCTGATCAGCATTTGCAAAGATACTAAGATGTTTAGCAACGGTTCGCCGGAGGATTTTTATAACTCTATTATCTCCACTCTCGGTACGGCCAGCTCTTATGCGCAGCGCCAATATAACCTCCAGACCTCTATTACGGGATATATTGACAATAGCCGTTCTTCCGTATCGGGAGTATCGACCGATGAAGAAACAGTTAATCTGACTAAATACCAGTCGGCTTATGCGGCATCAGCCCAAGTAATCACTGTTTGGGATGAAATCTATAAAACTACTATTAACATGGTATCATCTGATTAGCAAGGAGGCTTTCTGATGCGAATAACCAACAACATGATGGCGGCAAGCACCATCAAGAATATCAACAATGCGGCAACGCGCCTGAATACGGCCCAGGCGCGGATGTCTTCTCAACAAAAAATTCAATTGCCTTCCGATGACCCCGTAGTGGCCACAAGAGCTATTAAATACCGAAACTATGTTGCTTCTGTTGAGCAATACCAGAAAAACGTCGATGATGTTACTTCCTGGCAGGAAGTAACCGAGAGTGCCTTAAGTGATCTTGGGGATGTCATTCAGTCAGTACGGGAATTAACCGTCCAGGCATCCAGCGACACCTTATCGGATACCGAGCGGGCAGCAATCAAAACGGAAGTGGAAGAACTGCAAAAACAAGCTGTGCAGATTATGAACACGTCTTACGCCGGACGGTATGTTTTTGGCGGCTACAGCACCGGCGAAGAGCCGTATAAGCTAGTTACCACCGATCTGGGTACGGCCGTTACCTTCAAGGGCCAATACTTAAGTGTTGGGGCGGTAGCTGCCGATACCGATGATACCGCCATCACCGATTTTTATACGGACAATGCCGCCAATCTCTATGCAAGCACCGGAACTGAGTCTATTCAATATAACATTGGTTTTAATGCCAAAACAACTGTCAACATTGAGGGGCAGGACGTTACCGGACAGGGCACGGGCAGCAATCTCTTCGATACCTTTTCCAAACTGCTGCTGGCGCTGGACGGTGAAACCAGCTATAAAACAGCCGATACCAGTACAAGTCCGGCTACCTTAACCACCAACTCGCTCAGCATAACCGGTATGCTTGATGAGCTGGATACCGACCAGAACCGGCTGCTCACCGCCCAAGCCGTTCTGGGTGCCCGCATGAGTTATGTCAGTAAGGTGGCTGACCGCCTTAGCACGGATTATTCAACCTACAGCACGCTGATGAGCAATAACGAAGACGTGGATGTCAGTGAAGCCAGTATTGACGTAACCAGTGCCGAATATGTCTATCAGGCTTCACTGACGGTTGGGGCAAAAGTAATTACCAAAACACTGGTCGATTATATCGCCTAACGTGTGGAGACGTAAGGAGGGAGAGATATGTCCAGCAGCAGTAGTGTAACGACAAGTACGGTGAATGGAACAACAAGGGTTACCGGTTTATCGTCGGGCATTGATGTTGATTCCATTGTTGAACAATTGATGACTGCAGAAAAATCAAAGCTAAACAAGTTGCAGCAAAAAGAGCAGCTGGCCCAGTGGCGACAGGATGCATACCGAAGTATTACGAGTGACATTAAAACGTTCACCAGTAAATATTTTGATATTACCTCTTCAAGCAGCCTGTTAAAGCAAACCAATTATTTGAAATACGCTGTCACCAGCAGTAGTACTGCCGTTACGGCAGCTTATACCAGTGATGCCACCTCAGGAAATCATACGATACAAGTTAGCCAGCTCGCCACATCGGCCACCTTAAAAAGCAGCGCCAGCATCAGCAAGGACGTGCAAGGCTCGTCTTCAGCCGATTATAGCAGTCTCAGCGGTCAAAGTATTGTCATAACGTTAGATGGCACTGCGCGGACAGTGTCGCTAAGTGATGTAACTGATCTGGATTCACTGCAGACAGCTATTGATGATGCTGTTGGTGAAGGTAAGCTGGCGGTAAGTGAGGATGCAGATACAGGCTATCTGAGCATTACTGCTGCAGATGAAAGCGGGATACAAAAAATTACCATTAGCGCTCCCAGCTCGGGTACCAGTGGCTTGTCAAGCCTTGGTTTCGGCAGTGGGGCAATCCTTTCTAACCGGTTAAGTACTTCCAGCACACTTGCCGATATTGCTGACCAGCTTAACACTTCAGAAGCATTGACCTTTAATGACGACGGCCAAATATCGCTCACCCTTAACGGAACAGCGTTTACCTTTGATCAAGATGACACACTCAGTGAAATGATGACTGAGATCAATGACAGTGATGTTGGCGTAACCATGAAATACGATGAACTTAGCGGTAAATTAACCATGACTGCCGATGAAACGGGTGCTGGTAATACGTTGCTTGTCACAGAGGAAGAGGGCAGTAATTTTCTGAGTACGCTCTTGAGTGAGGCCACTTCAGGCGTAGATGCCAAAGTGACAATTGATGGTCAGTCAATAACTCGCAGCTCTAATAAGATTACCGTTGATGGCGTAACCTACACCGTCAACCAAACAACAAGCGAGGATGTAACGGTAAGTCTGACTCAAGATACTGATGCCGTTTATGATCTCATCAGCAGCTTTGTTGAAGACTACAACAGCTTGATCAGCACAATCAATTCCGCTTTAAGCGAGTCTTACGATTCTGACTATCCGCCGCTTACGGATGACCAAAAAGCAGATATGACCGATGAGGAAATCGAGAACTGGGAAGCCAAAGCCAAAACGGGGATATTAAAAAGTGATACTATGCTGACCAGTTTTCTGCGGGATTTGCGCATGTCCTTAATTGATTCCGTTTCCGGGTCATCAAGCAGTATTTTTGATATTGGCTTTTCTACCGGTACATATGATGAACAAGGCAAACTGTATATTGACGAAGATACGCTGAAAGAAGCCATTGAAAGCGATCCCGAAGGCGTCATGAACCTTTTTAGCCAGCAATCTACCACCTATTCAGGCACTACCAAGGTTAGAACGCTGACGACTAGCCAGCTGGCAACCCGTTATCAGGAAGAGGGTATTGCCTACCGCTTCTACGATACATTGCAAAAAAATATCTCCACCATTCGCGATACCAGCGGTAACAAAGGCTTGCTGCTGGAAAAAGCGGGCATGGAAAATGATGCCTCTGAATCAGATAATTCACTAAGTACGCTGCTTGAGAAGTACGCAGAAGAAATTGATAAAGAGCAAGACCGGTTAGATGCAAAAGAGGAAAGCCTGTATGACAAATATAGTACATTGGAGACGTATATCAGTAAAATGAATACGCAGCTTTCGGCTTTGTCATCTTACCTTTCCGACAGCACCAGTTAAGGCAAGACAAGTAAGAACTTTTTCAGGAGTGTGATAGTATGGGGCAAGAGGAAAAACCGGGTGACTATCTGACTGAAAAGCTAGAAATTCTTGAAAAGCTGATCGCCAATACGGAAACACAAAGCCGGTTTATCCATAAACGGGAAATGCGAGGGCTTCGCCGGATACTTCGGGAGCGGGAAGCACTACTAGGCAAACTCCTGGCGGTCAATAATCAACTGACAATGGATCAAGGCTGGAAAAACAATAAGCAACTAATGTCCTTACAGCAAGCAATAGCCGATAGACAAGCTCAATTGCTAAAGCACAGCAGTCAGGTTATTACGCAGGCTGCGACCGAACGGACACGGATTGCAGCAGAATTAAACAGCAGCAGAATGGCCAAGAACTTGCAAAACCGTTATGCCAATCCTTGGGCGACTGTTTCCCAGGGAAGCCGTTTAAACGCAAAGGGATAAAAAGAAATCTGCTTCTCTGAGAGGAGCAGATTTCTTTTGCAGCTTTATGGAATTAAAAAAGATGGGCAGCTTCTGTCGGGAATAGTCTGACCCCACAAAGTGGGAATCCTTGAAAAAAGCCTTATGCCGTATGTAGCTGCTCCCGATATTTTATCGGGGGCAGCTTATTTAATTTTAATTGGAGCCGTTCATTGTTATAATAATAAATGTATTCTTCCACCATCTCAATGATTTGTTCGTTGGTAGCGGTGAAATCTTGAGAGTAGAAGGCTTCCGTCTTCAAATGTGAGAAGAAGGATTCGATGAGAACATTATCGTAGCAAACTCCCACCTGGGACATGCTTTGGATAATGTTCTTATCTTTTACAAACTCTTGAAACTTTGGAGACGTATACAATCCTCCCTGATCCGAATGCAGGATTACCCCGTCCATATTTCGACCTTGTATAGCTCGGTTTACCGTTTCGAAGGCAAGCTCTAAATTTGGAGAAGAGCTTATCACGCTACTGATTACCTCATTATTGAAACCATCAAGAATGACAGAGAGATAGAGATGAGTTTCGCCGAAAGTAATGGTTGATACGTCGGTATACCACTTCGCGTTAGGTGCAGTCGCTTTAAACTGTCGTTGGATTAAGTCCGCTTTCTTAACGATCTCAGTCGGCTTGAAGTACACAAATTTTTTACGGCGGATGCGAGCTTGCAGATTGTTTTCGGCCATGATGCGGCTCACTCGCTTATGATTGACAATGATCTTATACTCCGCTCTTAACTCCTCAGTAACGCGCCTATATCCATAGTGTCGTCTATGTTTCCTGTAAATGCGCTGAATACATTCAATCAATTCACGCTCCACTACATTATTTGGCCTTAGCTTCCAGCGATAATAGTTGCTTTTAGGGATCTCAAGAAAGGCTAACATTTCTCGAATAGGATACTTACCTTTAAGCGACTCAATAAGCTCTACAAGTTGCCTTTTGGTAATTTTCTTAAGATCCCATCTAACTTTCCCAGCAATTCATTATGCATTTCAAGTTGCCTGACTCTAAGCATAAGCCGTTCCATTTCGGGAAGTTCTCCTATGCCTTTATTGTATTTGTATTGTTTCCCAACAGGCTGATGAAAACGGTGGGTTTCGCCTTTGTGATACCATCTTACCCATGTTTCAATCTGAGTATCATTTTTGATCCCCAAATCCTTCATGATTTCTTGTTTACTATGCCCGGCTAGCCTCATGTTGACTGCGCTTAATTTTACCTCAGGCGGGTAATGCACTCTTGTTCCCACAAAAAATACACCTCTCATGTTGTATAGTTTTCCCATACGACATAAGAGGTGCTTTTTTCTTTTGTCCCATTCTATGGGGTCAGACTAGAAGGCCCATCTTTTTTGTAAATTATTTAAGTAAACTCAATACTTGTTGAGGCTGTTGATTGGCTTGGGCCAACATTGCAGTAGCAGCTTGAGTAAGCACGCTAAGCTTTGTATATTCCGCCATTTCGGAAGCCATATCAACATCGCGGATACGCGATTCGGCAGAAGTTAAGTTCTCACTAGCCGTAGTCAGGTTGTTGATAGTATGATCCAGACGATTTTCGGTAGCACCTAATTTCGACCGCTCAGAAGAAACTGTGCTGATCGCAGCATCAATAGTGTCGATTGCTTTTGTAGCTTTGCTGGCAGTTGAAAGATCCAAGCCTGCTGTACCTGAAGCAGAGGTGGCAACTCCCAGACTATAGGCATCCATATTATTAATGGCCAGGCTCAGTGTCTGGTCAGTATTAGCACCAATTTGGAAAGTCAGCGTATTGTTGGTGCCTACAGTAATCGAAGCAGTATCACCATCAGCCACTGTTCCATCTAATCCGGCAACCGAGAGACCATCAGCAGCATCGCCTGATTTTTTTAACGTAAGGGTATTGCCTTTACCGGTAGCAGCTTGGCCATTAATAGTGCCTACGGCATCGGTACCAGCATCGGAAACGGTGGTCTCAGAGGCTGTTGTAGCAGCAAAGACATCTTGCAGTTGGGCAGTGCTGCCGGTCAAGCTGATGGTAGAGTCAGAACCATAGGCCTCACTACTCAATGAAATAAAATCATTACCACCGTTAGTGACGGTGCTTGCTTTAACACCAGTATCACTAGCAACGTTATTGATTTTTGCTGCAATTGTTTCTAAGGTATCGGTGGCATCAATTGTGATAGAGACACCATTAATTTGGATATCGCCAGCATTGGCAGCAGCTACAGCAGTAGATGCTGCAGTTAATCCAGTAGCATTAGTAGTTGCATCAGCCGCAGTACCCAAAGTAGCTTGTGTTGCCGCTTGTGTAAACTCTACTGAATAGACACCTGAAGCGGTATTAGTGCCGGCAATGGTTTTGTCAGTATTAATGGATGCTGCAGCGGTACCGCCTGCGCTTGTCGTCTTAGCAATATCACCATTGAGCAATTTTTTAGTGTTGAATTCAGTAGTGTCGGCAATACGGTCAATTTCCTGACGCAGTTGGTCTACTTCGTCCTGAACGGCAGTTCTGTCGTCATCTGTTAATGTGTCAGTAGAAGCTTGGACAGACAGTTCCCGCATGCGCTGCAGGATGTCGGTAGTTTCCGAAAGTGCACCTTCTGCTGTTTGTACTAGTGAGATAGCATCTTGCGAATTGGCACTGGCCTGGTCAAGACCGCGGATTTGACCGCGCATTTTTTCCGAAATAGCCAGACCTGCTGCGTCGTCGGCAGCACTGTTGATAGCATATCCAGACGAGAGTTTTGCCAGAGAGTTGTTCATAGCGCCGCTATTGCGGTTTAATTGGTTAAAAGTATTGAGAGAAGCGATGTTACTGTTGATTACCATTGACATTGTAAATTCCTCCTTGATTTTCCCTGCATCTGTACCTTCCGTGTTAGACAGATGCTAAAAATTAATTAATTTGTCCCCGATGACTGTAGTCATCATTAAAACTGACGAACTAGTGAGCAGCTACCCTCCTTTTGTTGTTCTATTACTAATTTCGAATGCTAATATTAAGATTTTATTTAGTAATTGGAAAAACCAAATTGTTTTTTTGATTAGTTAAAATATATCGGTTTTTGAATTTATCACTATTATTACTAAATTATTTTTAGAATCAAATTCAAATTAAATGTAAATCTGCAAGAATAGAGTTATACCATTTGTGCGAGTAAAGAGAATGAGCACGACTGAGAATTAAAGTATAGGAGGTAATCAAAATGCAGCTTATGTTCATTCAAATTAGCTTTTTCTACAAAAACAGCGTAAGTTTTTCCAAAACTAAATAAAATATTAATAATTGTTTGTCAAAATAGAGATAGAAGATCCAAGGATGGGTAAACTTTCACAAGGCTGTGTAGTAATTGAAGGTGTCGAAATGAAATTGCTACTAGTGGATGATGAGAAGAATTTAGTTGACGCATTATCGTACTTGTTAAAAAGAAACGGTTTTGTTGTAGATGTTGCAAGTGATGGTGAAGCAGGAATGGAAATGGCCTGTACTGGAAGTTATGACCTTATTATTTTGGATCGCATGTTGCCCCGGCAGGATGGTCTGTCTTTATTGCGGGAGTTTCGCAGCTTGGGCCATGATACACCCGTTCTTATTTTAACGGCGCGGGATACGCCTGAAGACCGCGCGGAAGGGTTAAATGCCGGCGCTGATGACTATTTGGTTAAACCCTTTTTTACAGTGGAACTGCTGGCAAGACTACATGCTTTAGCCCGGCGCCGCGGGAAGGTTATGGTGGAAAACATTCTAACTGCCGACGATCTTGTATTTGACCCGCAGCGTGGTCAAGTGACGAAAAGCGAGGAAGTCATTCAATTGACCTTGAAAGAATCGCAACTATTGGAACTCTTAATACGTAATCACGGCCTGGTAGTGACCAAAGAGCGGATATTAGAGAAGGTATGGGGCTACAATTCAGAAACAGAAGAAAATACTATTAACATATATATCCATTATTTGCGCAAGAAATTAAATATCTCCAATTTAAAAACCGTGCGGGGAGTAGGTTATTACTTGCAAAAACAAAATATTGCAAGAACCGCTAATTAACTCTAGAGGTAATTAGCCCAATGGAAGCCGGTACTCATAAAAAAATCAGTCTCTGTCATTTAAATGACAGGGACTGATTTTTTTAAAATTATTAAAAGCAAAAAAAATGATTTAGTATTTCATAGAAGACCTGTGTAGAACCATTAGGGTAATTTCTGAATGAGTTTTAAAAAAGTTGTTGCTGCATGATCCAAACTCTGTAAATCACTTGCGTCTAAATTGGCAAGTTTTGAGGTTAGTACATCCAATTTATTTTTTTTGTCTTTTTCCAGCAATTCCAGGCCTAATGTCGTAAGGCGTATCCGGATGATTCTCCTGTCAACGGGATCATATTCCCGTTGGACGAGCTTTTCTGTTACTAATTTATCAATAATTGGTGTAACCTGTTGTTTTGGCATCAGCATTTCGCCGGCAAGAGCTGACATTGTACAGGCGCCATTTTCTTTTAACAGAATCAGGGCATGCATTTGCATGGGGCTGAGGCCTGTTTTGGACAGTTGGGCTACCGTTCTAAAAAAACGTTTTTCCAAAAGCGGGATTAAATGAAATAGTGTTTCCGCAGTTTTTAGGTCATGCAAGACAAAAGCCCCCTAGTTATTTGTATGAAAAAAACAAAATGGATCAATTTCGTAACAAAGCTGTAACAATTCACCCTTATAATAGTAAGCATTATATGGTAATTGAGCAAGAGGGGAAGTGAAAGGAAGAGTGCTGCCTTATAGTCAATAATTATTGATTGTATATAAATATTAATACAAAATAAATATTTATAGTAACAAGATGAGGGAGGAAGACAATTGGTATCGTTGCAATGGAGTAAACGTTATTCTTATAGTCTACTGGTTATATGTGTGACACTGGTGCTTGCCGGCTGCAATAGCAGGCAGGCGGCCCAAGCCCCGCAGGCTGTAGAAGTTAAGGTAATGCAAGTCATTCAGAAGGATACGCCTATCACCTATGAGTATGTGGGACAAGTGAAGGCCAAACAGGAGGTACAGATTCAATCGAAAGTAGCCGGTAATATTATTGCCAAAATGGTAACAGGCGGTGCCGTAGTTACTGCGGGGCAGCCCCTATTTCAAATTGACCGCCGTCAGTATCAGGCGGCCTTGCGAAATGCCCAGGCTCAATTAGCACAGGCTGAAGCGGTACTCGGCAATTCCCATGCGGATACACTTCGTTACCGGCAGCTTGCCGATCAGAATGCCATTGCCCAGCAGACACTAGACACACAAGTGTCGACGGAGCGGCAAAATGCTGCCGCTGTGGAAGCTTACCAGGCGAATGTGCAGCAGGCAATGGCTGATGTGGAAGATACCTTAATTGTAGCTCCCTTTAGCGGACGTATCAATATTAATGACTTGAGCATTGGCGGTTATGTTGCTGCCGGCTCGACAACACTGGCAACCATTTCCTCAGTAGATCCTATTTTTGTCCAATTCAGTATGAGTGAGAACGAGTATTTGCAGATGGCCCAGCTTGGGCGGGGTACTACTCCCTACGAGTGGGGCAGCAGTGTAAAATTATTGCTCAGCAATGGGCAGCAATACCCGCTTACCGGCCATATTGAACAGGTGGATAACAGCCTGACTACCGATACGGGAACACTTACCCTCAAAGCCCTGTTTGACAATCCGCAGAAGCTGCTTATTCCCGGCATGTTTGCCCGGGTAGTGGCAGAAGGGCAACTACACCGGGGTGCCTTATTGATTCCCCAGCGTGCTGTCCAGCAATTACTGGATAAAAACGTTGTGGTGGTCGCCGGCGAAGGTGATAAAGCCGAGCTGCGGTCAGTAAAAATGGGCTCTCAGGTTGGCAATATGTGGATAGTGGAAGAAGGGCTGACTGTAACTGACCGGGTAGTTGTTGAAGGTGGTACTAAGGTCCAGACAGGAACGCTGCTAAAAGTAGTAACAATAAACGCAGATGAGCTTCAAACTGCGGATAAGCAGTAGGAGGTAGTAGTGTGGCTAAATTTTTCATTGAGCGCCCCGTTTTCGCCATTGTACTGTCTATCGTTATTACGATTGCAGGTCTGATCTCGGCCTTTAATCTGCCAATAGCCCAGTATCCTCAAATTTCTCCGCCCACTGTCAGTATTAGTACAACCTATACAGGGGCAAATGCTGATGTAGTGAATCAAACGGTTGCCCAGGTGCTGGAAGAACAAATAAATGGTGTAGAAAACATGGTATCTATGCAATCTACCAGCTCGGACAGCGGTGCTTATTCACTGCGTATCCAGTTCGAAGCAGGCAAAGATGCGGATATTGCGGCGGTACAGGCCCAGAATCGTGTTTCCCAAGCCAGTTCTGCTTTTGTACGTTCTGCCCAAGGTTTTAACTTGGTAAAAATGGCACCGGCACTTGATTTATTACCTCCCCCCAGCAAATCAAAGCCCGTTATCATCATTGCCTCTGCCACTCCCGCTTGCGAGTGTATTGCTTTACCTACCTTGCTCACTACCGCCTGGGTGCGGTTCATACTGGCTGCCTCTGGCAAATTAATAGCTGTAATAAAAAAGCCCTGATCTTCTGTTGGCACAAAAGAGGAAGGTACAGCTTTGTATAAACCGCCTGCCAGTATGGTGAGTACTGCCAAAAGCACCAGGCACAGCCGTGCCCGTCCGATAAGCCAAACCACACGCTGGCCATAGCCCTCAACCGTTTTATCAAACCACCGGTTAAATCTCCCAAACAAACCGCTAAGCACTGTTCCATGTTCTTTCGGGTTATGCGGTTTAAGGAGCAGCGCACAGAGTGCGGGGGTCAGTGATAGCGCCACCAGCGCCGATAAGCCCATAGATACAGCAATGGTCAAGGCAAATTGCTTATACAAGATACCCATGGTGCCACCGAAAAAAGCTACCGGAATAAATACCGAAGCTAATACAAAAGCGATAGCAACAACAGGACCGGAAACCTCCTTCATCGCCCGGACAGTAGCAGCTTGCGGGCTAAGGGAGTTATAGCGTATGTGATGCTCTACCGCTTCAATCACGACAATTGCATCATCCACAACCAGCCCGATAGCCAATACCATGGCAAATAAGGTCAGCGTATTAATAGAGAAATCCAATGCTATAAAAGCAGCAAAGGTTCCGATCAGCGATACCGGAATCGCCAACATGGGAATAAGCGTAGCCCGCCAATTTTGCAGAAAAAGAAAAACCACTAGCAATACTAGCGCCAGAGCTTCTGCGAGAGTCTTGCACACTTCCACCATAGATTCCCGTACAAACTGGGTATTATCAACGACAATTTTATATTCCAGGTCACTGGGGAACTGTTTTGCTGCATTTGCAAGCACTGCCTTTACTTGGCTAATGGTTTCCAATGCGTTGGCGTCACTGCTTAATTGGACGCCGAAGCCGGTTGTGGGATAACCGTTAACCTCGCTGCTGAACGTATAGTCCTTGCTGCCCAGTTCAACCCTGGCGATGTCCTTAAGTCGAACAAAAGAGCCATCAGACTGGGCTTTGATAATAATATTTTCAAATTCCGCCGTTTCTGTCAGCCGGCCTTTTATCCGGACAGTATATTGAAACTCCTGCTCCGGCAAGTTAGGGGCCTGGCCGATTGTACCTGCCGCAGCCTGCACATTCTGACTGGTAACGGCGCTGGTAACATCTGCTGTCGTAATATTATGCCGTGCCATTTTATCCGGCTGCAGCCAAATGCGCATGCCGTAATCTGAGCCGAATTCCATGACATTGCCGACACCTTTGACACGCTTAATATTTTCCAGAAGGTAAATACTACCGTAGTTCTTCAAGAAA
>Ga0366775_1016_pt2 | contig 25349 bp, 22 predicted proteins | sample BONcelN113001D10_FD_207075 | JGI IMG/M metagenome (GOLD analysis project Ga0366775, IMG submission 207075) | Enriched cells from coal bed in the Powder River Basin, Montana, United States - BONCAT cells N11 rep2 HSBNCT.N11.300.1.D10 ...
GGGCTATGCGAATTTCGGCTACGGCCGTGTCGCGCCTGTAAAAAAGCTGGGGGATTCGGAATTTGTACTGGAGCTATGGCACGGGCCTACTTCCGCTTTCAAGGATATGGCGCTCCAGGTATTGCCCGGCCTTTTGCACGCTGCGAAAGCACACTGCCGCGAGGAGAAAAATACGCTCATACTGGTGGCCACCTCCGGAGATACGGGCAAGGCCGCGCTGGAAGGCTTCATGGACAGCCCCGGTGTCTCTATCATGGTATTTTACCCGGACGAGGGCGTATCGAACCTGCAAAAGCTCCAGATGGTGACGCAGGAAGGGTTTAATACGCATGTGGCGGCGGTAAAAGGCAATTTCGACGACGCGCAGACGGGCGTTAAGGAGATATTTGCGGACAGGGATTTTGCGGCGGCGCTTATGGACAAAGGCTATACGCTCTCCTCTGCGAATTCCATCAACTTCGGCCGTTTGGCCCCGCAGATCGCCTATTATGTAAACGCATACGTGCAGCTTATAAAATCGGGAGACATCGTACCCGGAGAGCCGGTCAACTTTGCAGTGCCCACGGGCAACTTCGGGAATATTTTAGCGGGCTATTACGCAAAGCAGATGGGGCTGCCCGTGAATAAACTCATCTGCGCCAGCAACCGCAACAACGTGCTTACGGATTTCTTCGAAAGCGGCGAATACCAGAGCAAACGCCCGTTTTACAAGACGAGCTCGCCCTCCATGGACATACTTATTTCGAGCAACCTCGAAAGGCTGCTCTTCGAGATAACCGGCAGGGACGAGGGAAGAGTATCGGCCTGGATGAAAGCCCTGAAGTCAGAGGGCGCATACACCATAGACCCCGTATCCCATGAAAACCTGAATGCATGCTTTTATGCGGGATGGAGCCCGGAAGAGCGCAGCTTTGCCGCTATCAAAGAGGTCTTTCAAAAGCACCGGTACCTCTTGGACCCGCATACGGCCGTGGCGCAGGTGGTGTACGAGGATTACCTGAAAAACACAGGGGATACCACCAAGACGGTGGTCGTCTCCACGGCCAGCCCCTATAAATTCTGTCCCGGCGTTTTGCATGCGCTGGGTGTGGAAACCGGGGAACTGGACGACTTCGCACTGATGGACCTTCTCGCGCAGCTCTCCGGGTGGCCCGTTCCGCAGAAGCTGAAGGACATAAAGACAAAGCCCCTGCGGCATACGGCTGTTGTGGAGAAATCCGAAATGAAAAATACCGTAGGAAAAATGATAAAATAAAGTATCGTTTGCCTTGCAATGGCGTTAAAATATAAAGCATATGGCTTTACAGGCTTAATTAAATTCAATCAAAAAGGCCTTAACGGCGGCTGTGAGGAGGCAAAAAATGTTTACAGGGTGTTTGGAAGTGAAATGCAAGATCGAGGGCGCCTTGAGCCTGAAGGACAAGCGCATGGTAGTCAAAAGCATCAAGGACAAGATGCGCTCTCATTTCAACGTGTCCGTCGCGGAGACGGGCGAACAGGACAAATGGCAGCTGGGCGTAATCGGCATGGCCTTCGTATCGGATACCGAGGGCGGCGCGAGACGGGAGGCGGAGAAGGCCCTGGAATTCATACAGGATATGTACGATGTAGAGCTTCTCGATTATACACTTACAATCTGCTAACGGAGGAGAAAATGACCGAGACCGATAAAAAGACGATATTTTCCGGCATACAGCCGTCAGGGAGCCTGACGCTCGGCAATTACCTGGGCGCGGTGAAAAACTGGGTGCTGCTGCAGGATGAATACAGGTGCTATTACTGTGTGGTGGACCTGCACGCGATCACCGTGCGGCAGGACCCCGCGGAGCTTAAGGCAAGATGCCTGGAGGTCATGAGCCTGCTGCTGGCGGCCGGGCTGGACCCCGGGAAAAACATCATGTTCTTCCAGTCGCATGTCAGCTCGCATGCGGAGCTGGCCTGGGTCTTGAACTGCTATACGTACATGGGGGAGCTTTCCCGCATGACGCAGTTCAAGGAGAAGAGCGGCAAAAACGAGGAGAATGTGAATTCCGGGCTTTTCACCTATCCGGTGCTGATGGCCGCGGATATACTGCTCTACAATACCGATCTTGTTCCCGTGGGGGCCGATCAGAAACAGCATCTGGAGATCTCGCGGGATATCGCAATACGCTTCAATAACCTGTACGGAGATGTCTTTACGGTGCCCGAGCCGTATATCCCCAAGGTAGGGGCCAAGGTGATGAGCCTGACGGAGCCGGAAAAGAAGATGTCCAAGTCCGACGAGAACAGCTTCGGGTACATCGCGCTTTTGGACGCGCCCGACCTGATCGTGAAGAAGATAAAGCGGGCCGTGACGGACAGCGACAATACCGTGCGCTATGCCGAGGACAAGGCGGGCATTTCCAACCTCATGTCCATATTAAGCGCCATTACCGGAAAAAGCGTGGAGGCGGTAGAGGCTGATTTTGCAGGCAAGGGCTACGGGGATCTCAAATCCGCTGTCGCCGAAGCGGTGGTGGAGGAACTAAAGCCGCTCCAGGAGCGGTACAGGCAGATCCGCGCGGATAAGGCGTATTTAAACGCCATCATGAAGGAAGGCGCGGAAACGGCTTATGCAAACTCACAAAGGCTGCTGCGCAAGGTCTATAAGAAGATCGGCTTCGCGCCGCGGGAGATATAAATAAAGAAATTATGAAAGCCTGTGATTGGATAAATTACAGGCTTTTTTGCAGGGAACGGAAATATCCGTTCCGCCATGGCGGGGAGGCGGTACGCATGTATGCGTACCCTACATAAGCGGGGATGAATCGCAGGGAACGGATATATCGGTTCCGCCATGGACTGGGAGGCGGTACGCATGTATGCGTACCCTACATAAGCGGGGATGAATCGCAGGGAACGGATTTATCCGTTCCGCAATAAAGCAGGCGGCGGCATATAAGAAAGGCGCAATATCCCAACGCAGGATATTACGCCTTTATCGATCCTCTAATTATTCTTTCTTTATTTTTTCGTTTTTACCGCCAGTACGGTGGAGTATCCCTTGCAGCCGGAGCCTGCCTTGGCGGCAAAATCCCTGTCCGGCAGATATACGGTATCCTGTACGTGATGCCGGACACTTGCGGGCATATACCTAAAGGCTTATTCTTGATAATTTGTGATGAATCGCCTACTGCCGGGCGGGCTTTGCCAGCCATTTGCGCAACCGTTGGTAGTAGAATTGCGTGACGAGGGAATACAGGTAGTCGTAAACCACAAACAATACCTGCGCCAGAATGATGAGCACAAAAATCGGCAATGCGAAACCGACATCGACCAGCAGGAGGTTTTGTCCCAGCACGTATTGCGATATAACGTATATCAGCGCCATGGCCGCGTTGAAGTACAGGAGCTTTAATATAAATGCCGTGACCTTGTCCCGTATTTTTTCGATATAGTGCTTTCCGATCCCGTAATGCCCAAAAAAGAGCACATAATAGAGCACGCGCACCCTGTTGGGTATGATGAGAAACGAGAGCAGGGCCACCGCTACGAACATAAGAAAGGCATAACCCGTCTCGTGCTCCACGACAAGCCCCGCAATAAATATGGAGCTTAAAAAGTACATGGCGAGTTTACCGGTCGGCAGAATGGAGGCCAGATATAAAAAGAGCAGCGTAAAAGCCGCAAACATGGCCGCAAGGGTAATCTTTCTCGTACCGGGCATCATCATTCTTTGCATAAGCTCACCTTTATAAAAGTATTCTTTGGTATGTGCAATTATGCTTTAGCAGCATGGGATGCAGTCCCCGCCGAAGCATTCGCAGCAGGAATCGAGCCCGAGTGCGCAGCAGCAGGAAGAGCAGCAGTTGTCGGTGGAGCCCCTTCCGCCGTAATAGTTCTGGTAGCCGCCGGCCTGGGTGTTTAACTGCTGGAAGGCGTTCGCGTATTCCGAATTGCCGGGCTCCATATTGTAGGCCGTCTGGAAATGCTGCCTGGCCCCGTCATACCAGCCGCGCCGGAGGAGTATGATGCCCTTCAGGTAATGCCATTCCGCCGGCCGGGCGCTCATGCCGTCCAGTATGGATTCCGCCTGGTTTATATTTCCCGATTGAATGAGCGACCGCACACGCGCGAAATCCGAACTGCCGCCGGAGTAATTCCCCTCGGATGTGCCGGAATATCCGCCCGAGCCCATGTTGCGCTCTTTCATAATGGTATCGTAAGCCTGGTTTATTTCCTTTAGCTTTTCGCCTGCAAGGTCGCCTAAGGGGTTGTCCCTGTGCTGATCGGGGTGGTACATCTTTACGAGCTTAAGGTACTTCTTCCTGATCTCCTCGTTGGAGGCGCTTCTGTCCACACCCAATACCTTATACGGATCCATCTTTTTTTCTCCCTTCCAGAACATCCGATGTCTTGCTATGCAAGCCGAGATATATAATATTATCCAAAAGATCCCTATTTTTCTCTATTTTTAGGGATTCATAAGCCTTGGCCGCCTGGGACAGCGAATAGAAAAGGTTGAACTCCATATCCTCTTTGATTCCGGCCTTAAACCCGGCAAGGCCGTCCCTGCCGCCCGTATAATCAAAGCGGAACAGCACAGGGTTGTAGTGTCTCTTTTTAATATCCTTTTCCAAATCGTCGTACGCATCCAGTATATAGATAAAACGGCCGAGATTATAGCCGAATTCATATAGAAATTCCCTTTTTTCGATATCCAGCCAATCGTAGGGCGCATATTTTAATATTTCCCCTATAAGGCCTGCAAATTCATGCGCGGTTTTGTCGAGGGAAGGCTCATTTTGCTTTTCCAATGCGTTTAGGGCGTCAAGCCGCATTGTAACCGTATCCAGGCCTTTCTCAAAACGCCTGCCCGATTTTTTGTAAAGTCCTGTAAACAACCCTTTTAATATATAGCAAAAAATGTCCCTATCGTCAACTGCGTCGTCTTTGAGCTTATTGTACCCGAAAAGCAGGTTTAAGGCCGCGGCATAGGAGGCTTCCGGCGCGTATATCACGGGCCTCTTCACAAATGGGCTCGCAATGCAGGCCTCGTTTTTAGTCTGCGGCGTTTCCGGCGAAAGCGAGGAGAAAAGCATATATATAAACGTACATTCGTAGTTTAAAAAAAACCTGGAAAAAAGCGAGTATTCCCGGTGTATCTGCTTGCAAAGCCCGCAGTAATAGCCTTTGTATACTTTGTAGTCCTTCATCTTCAGTTCAGGATTTAATGGGACGACGTAACCGAACATTTTCTCCTAAGCAACCCTTGCTACCAAGGTTCTCCCTTGAATATAAACAATTGATTATATCATAAACGCAATGCAATAACTATTGACAAATTGTAAATTCCGGAATAATATAAATACATAAGCATATGTTTATATATTAGAGGTGTCGGTTATGGATAATTGTGTGGAAAAGTGCGCCGTGGATAAAGTTAAGATCGAAAGGATCGTAAAAGGCCTGGAGGAGGACCGGGATATTATAATGGCTTCGGAGTTTTTAAAGTCGTTTTCCGACAGCTCCAGGCTGAAGATACTGCTGACGCTGCTCACGGGCGGGCTTTGCGTCTGCGAGATATGCGAAGCGGTAGGCCAGAGCCAGCCGGCCGTATCCCACCATCTGCGCCAGCTCCGGTCGCAGCGGATCGTGGATTTCAGAAAAGAAGGGCGCAACACGGTTTATTTCTTGAACGACGCGCATATAGAGGATATTATCCGCATGACATTTGACCATATCAAGGAGTAAAGGAAGGGTTTAATAAATGAGGTCGGAATTCGGCATTAAGGGGCTTAAATGCGCGGGCTGCGCGGCCAAGATACAGGCCGCCGCAAACCGCATAGAGGGGATAAAAAACGCCGAAGTGCACTTTGCGCTCGGGAAAATCACGCTGGAGCTTACCGGCGGGAGCGAGGCCCGGGCGATCCGGGAACTAAAGAAAACCGTCTCTTCCATAGAAGAGGGCGCGTTTCTTGTAACAGGCCATGAGGCGGAAGAAAAAAACAAATACAGCCTGATCGTCCCGGTAATCGGCGCGGTTATATACATCTGCGCGCTGTTGCAGCCGGAAGGGATATTCAAAACGGCGTCTTTTCTGGTATCGTATATTTTGCTGGGGCTGCAGGTATTCGCCGATTCGGCCAGGAATATTGCCAAAGGACAGGTGTTCGACGAGAATTTCCTGATGGCCATAGCCAGCGCAGGCGCGCTTATCATAGGCGAATTTCCGGAGGGCGTAGCGGTCATGCTGTTCTTCCGCATCGGGGAATTCCTGCAGGGGCTGGCTGTGGAGAAGAGCAGGCGGAGCATCAAGAGCCTGGCCGGACTGTACCCGGATGAAGCCTGCATCATTACGCCGGACGGGGAGAAGAGGATACAAGCAGGCGATGTGCAGGTGGGGGATATAGTGGTCATACGTCCCGGGGAGAAGGTAAGCGTAGACGGCGTGGTTACGGACGGCGAGGGCTTTCTCGACACGCAGGCGGTAACGGGCGAACCGGTGCCCAAACACGTTGTGACCGGCGACGAGGTTCTCTCCGGCTGCATCAATACGCAGTCCGTCATAAAGATCCGCGCGCTGCGCCCGCTTTCGGATTCCGCTGCTTCCCGCATCATGCACATGACCGAGGACGCGGTGGAGCGGAAGTCCCGAACGGAGACGGCCATTACGCGGTTTGCGCGCGTATATACGCCCGCCGTCATCGGTTTCTCGCTGCTGCTGATGTTTGTGCCGCCGCTTATAGGCATGGGAAGCTTATCCGTCTGGGTGTACAGGGGTCTTGTGTTCCTCGCGGCGTCCTGCCCGTGCGCGCTCGTACTCTCCGTACCCCTGGCGTATTTCGGGGGCATCGGCCGCGCCTCGCGTCAGGGTGTGCTCGTAAAGGGCGGGAATTACCTCGAAAGCTTTGCAAAGACAAAGGCCTTCGTATTCGACAAGACCGGTACGCTGACGGAAGGCGTGTTTGAAGTGATCGATATTGTTTCGCAAAACGGCTTCGATGAGGCTGCCGTGCTCCGCTATGCGTCCGGGGCCGAGAGCGTATCCGGGCATCCGATCGCCGGGTCCATCATCAAAGCGGCGGGGAACGTACCTGCGGATGATGCAAAGGAGTATTCCGGGCTGGGAGTCTCCGCGACGGTGGAGGGGCATGCGGTGGTTGCGGGAAGCAAGACGCTTCTCGAGCGCAACGGCATAACCGCTGAAAACCCGGACAGGAGCGGCACCGTGGTGCATGTGGCCGTAGACGGCGTATACGCTGGGTATATCGTGATAGCGGATAAGATGCGGGTGAAAGCTGCTGAGACGGTGCGCGCGCTGAAAAACCTGGGCGTGAAAAAAGTGTACCTGTACACGGGAGACAACGAATCCGCAGCGGCGTCCGTCGCAAAGGAAGCAGGACTGGACGGCTACTATTACGCCATGCGCCCGGAAGACAAGGCGGAAAAGCTAAACGAGCTCAAAAAAAGCGCAAAGACTGCGTTTGCGGGCGACGGCATAAACGATGCGCCATCCCTGGCGGCGGCAGATACGGGCATAGCGGTGGGCGGCGCGCGGGAAATTGCGCTGGAAGCTGCGGACATCGCCATCATCGGCTCCGATCTTTCCGTACTGCCGGAAGCCTTAAAGACGGCCAGGATGACAAGCCGTGTGGCGCGGGAGAATATCTACGGGAGCGTGGCCGTGAAGATCGCGGTGCTTGCGTTGGGGGCCGCCGGACTTGCGTCCATCTGGGCGGCGGTGGTGGCGGATACCGCGCTGGCGCTGCTGGCGGTTTTAAATTCGCTTCGGATCGTGCTGAAAAGGCATCGGTAAAGCGGTACGCATATATGCGTACCCTACAGATTTTAAGACTGCATAGGGTTCAGTTCATTTAGGCCTGTGAAATCGTAGGGGCGGCCCTATGTGGCCGACCAATAACTAACAAAATAATCGAAAAATGGTTATATGAAATTGAAAATAGATATTTGGGTGCAAAGATCCATCAATTTGTGATAATGCCGGACCATATTCATTTCATTCTGTCAATAACGGGCGACCACGCAGGGTCGCCCCTACCTCAGATCATTGACTGGTTTAAAACGATGACAACCAACTTCCAGACTGATCCCCCAAAAACGGTAAATTTTCAATCGGCTAATATGGCAGCGCCAATCAATAAGCCCACCCCCATCCCCTTTCCGCCCGGAAAAATGCCCCATAAGGTTGCACCGGGAATCCAAATGCACTAAAATAAAAATATAGCGATGTTGAACAGGTATTGAAAACAGCTACTCCTGTCATTCTGAGCTTTAGCGAAGAATCTTATAGATAAAGATTCTTCAGTTCGTTTCACTCCTTCAGAATGACAAAATGTTATTCTTTGTGGGGTTGCGGTTGACATCATTAAATAAAGAGAAAAGAAAGGTCAAGGCGGTCTAAAAGGTTCCAGATACAAGGAAGTTCGAGCATTATGACGCAAGCGTATTCATTTACGCTGAGGATTAAGCGCATGAAGTGACGAAGCAGATGGTCCTTTTAGACCGCCGTAAAGAAAAATGCAGATTTATGAAGCCGTTGCCTACGCCATGCGGTATTGGTTCGTACTCGTGATACTGGCCATACTGCTCTGCGTCATCGTCGTTTCCATTGTGGAATACAGGGACCGGAAAAAAGTGATGGCCAATGCCGAAAGCCATATCGGCTATATGGACGTGGTCTATACGGCCGCAAACAATCTCGAGGAGGGGGACAGGTTCGCGCTGGCGAAAAGCAATATAATCGGCAGCTCCGCCTCCTGCAATATCGTTATAAACGACCGGGACGTAATGAAAAAGCATGTGAAGATCAATTCGAAGGAAGACGGCGTGTACGTAGAGGTGTATGCGCCGAATAATACGCAGTTGAACGGGCGGGCGGTCAAAAACGAAGAGCCCGTTTTTTCGGGCGATATACTGCTCATGGGGAATACGGCTTTGATGCTGCATATAAAGGAGGAAGAGGCATGATCTATGTGCGCAGAAGCGCAGCCGTTGTGCTGTTTTTCATCCTGCTGCTGGTGCTTTCGGCTTTCGGCCTGCTCGCTTTCCGGGACGGGCAGTTCGACATCATCGCCGCCGCGTTCGGCATAGGCGCCTGCGTTTTGTTCGTCACGCTGTACAACGTGGCCAAGACCGTGTTCCGGCATATCGACCGCTACGTTCTCATCATCTGCATATTTTTGACCGGCATCGGTTTTATCATGCAATACCGCCTGAATCCGGAGTATGCCCTGCGGCAGATCATCATGTTCGCGATCGGCATCGTCGCGCTGTTTATCGCCATTGCGGCCGTGAAGAAGGCCGGGAACTTCGGAAAGTGGAATTACATATTCATGGCGGGCGTTTTGGGGCTCCTGCTGCTCTCGCTCCTTTTTGCGCGGGTCATCGGCGGGGCCAGGAACTGGGTGCAGATACTGGGCATGAGCATGCAGCCGAGCGAGTTTGCCAAGGTGCTGTTCATCGTAACGGCGGCGTATTTCTTTTCCAATAAAAACAGGATCGCCTCCATACTGCCCTTCCTGCTTTTCAGCGCGGCGTGCATACTGGTGCTGGTTCTCTCCAAGGATCTGGGCGCGGCCATACTTTACGCCCTTACGACGCTGGTTATGTTCTTTGCCGGGACAGGCAGGGCGCTTTTAACGCTTGCCGGCATGGGCATTTTATCCGCGGGTGCGTACGCGAGCTACAGGTTATTCCCGCACGTGAAAACGCGCGTGGACATATGGCAAAATCCCTGGGTGGCCGAGAGGACGGAGGGGTATCAGATCGTACAGGCGCTGATGGCCATTGCCAGCGGCTCGCTTTTCGGAATGGGGCTTGGCCTCGGGTCTCCCGCCTCCATACCCGCGAGCTACACCGATTTCATATTCGCGGGGCTTTGCGAGGAATTCGGCATTATCGCGGGCGTGGCGGTGATACTGTTTTATCTTTTGTTCGTGCTCCGGGGGGCGCTCATCGCGCTCAACGCGCGTACGCTTTTCCACCAGCTCCTGGTGTTCGGGTGCACGGCCATGCTGTGCCTGCAGTGCTTCGTCATTATCGCGGGCGTTATCAAGATGATCCCACTAACGGGCATTACGCTGCCGTTTATCAGCTACGGCGGGAGCTCCATGGTATCCTGCATGGCGCTGGTCGGCATCATCGAGGGGGTCGCCGTGAAGAACGGGGAGTATGACGAGAAAAAGATAGAAAGCATAGGCGGTGCTGTGCTATGACGGACGCCAGGAAAAACATACGCTTTTTGATATTCGTATTCGTGCTGCTTTTTGCGGCTATGATATTCTACCTCGTATACGCCATTACCGTATACGGCGAGCGGTGGTTCGCCTCACCCAACAACCCGCGTATCGGGAGCGTAAAGGGTGACGTGCAGGCCGGGACCATAAACGACAGGAACGGGGAGAAGCTCGCGTGGTCGAACGGCGAAGACAGGGAGTATTCCTCCGATTCCAGCCTCCGGGAATCCGTTTCGCATGTGGTGGGAGACCCCTACGGCATGACGCGGGGCGCGGAGAGCTTTTACGCCAAATACCTCTACGGCTTTGCAGAGGACGCCGTGGAGCGCATCTCCGACGTGCTGGTGGGCCAGAAGCGCAGGGGCAGCGACGTTTGGCTGACCGTAGACGCAAAGCTTTCGGATTCCATACTGCGCGCTATGGGCGACAGGAAAGGCGCGGTTGTCATTTTGAACTACAAAACGGGCGAAGTGCTGGCCTCGGTTTCCAACCCGGCCTTTGACCCGTACAAGATAAAAAGCTACAGCGGCAAGACGGGCTCCACAGCGCTTTTCGACCGCGCGACGATGGGACGCTACCCGCCCGGTTCCACTTTCAAGGTCATTACCACCGCGGCCGTACTGGAAAACCCGGAACTGGAGCTTAAATTCCACGACTGTCTCGGCACGGCGGAGATCGGCGGCAAGGATGTCCAGTGCGCGGGCAAGACGGCGCACGGGGAAGAAGACCTTGAAGAGGCGTTCTACAAATCCTGCAATACGTTTTTTGCGACGCAGTCCCTGCAGCTTAAAGGGGAGTTGCTGAAAAAGGAAGCGGAAAAATTCGGCTTCAACGATGACTTTATGTTCGACGATATGGTGGCCTACCAAAGCGTATACAGCAAGCCGGAAAGCGATATCGATACGGCATGGTCGGGCGTTGGGCAGTACAAAGACCTCATGACTCCGCTGCATGCCGCTATGATAGCGGGCAGCATAGCCAACAAAGGCGTGATGATGGAGCCGAAGTTTTTGAAAACCGCGCAGTCCCCGACCGGCACGGTGCTGTATTCCCTGCAGACGGAGGTATACCGTACGCCCGTTTCGGAAAGCGTCGCCGGGGAGCTCAAAAAGCTGATGCTGGGCGTTGTCAGCAAGGGCACGGGCAGCGCGGCCAGGGTCGGCGGGCTAAAAGTAGGCGGCAAGACGGGCACGGCCGAGTATATGGACGATAAGGGAAAGAAGAAGGAACACGCATGGTTCATCGGCTTTATAGACGATACAAAGCACCCGCTGGCGGTTGCGGTGATACTGGAAGGCGCGGGCTCCGGCGGCAAATACGCGGCGCCCGTTGCAAAAAAGGCGTTGGACAAAGCCGTGGATCTGGGGTACTGATAATATGGACAGGGAAGCATTGCTGCAGGAAAAACTGAAAAACCTGCCAGGGCAACCGGGCGTATACCTCATGAAAAACGCGGAAGGAACCATCATTTACGTGGGCAAGGCCGTCGTTTTGAAAAACCGCGTGCGCCAGTATTTCCAGAACGGCAGGAAATGGGACAAGGTGGCCGCCATGGTCGCCGAAGTATGCGACCTCGACTACATCATCACCGATTCGGAAAAAGAGGCGCTGATACTCGAATGCAACCTCATTAAAAAATACCGCCCGCATTACAACATAATGATGAAGGATGACAAGCACTACCCTTACGTACGCGTGGATCTAAACGAGGATTTCCCGCGGGTGGAGGTGGTGCGGAGCGTAAAGGACGACGGCGCGAAATACTTCGGGCCTTATTTGGCTGCGTACCACATACGGGACGTACTGGACGCGCTCGGCAAGGCCTTTCCGCTGCGGCAGTGCAGGAAGGATATCGCGAGGGCCGTAAAGCGGGGGGAGCGTCCCTGCCTCAACCACGACATGAAGCGCTGCCTGGCCCCGTGCGCGGGCAAAGTTACCAGGGACGAATACCGGGCGATACTGGGAGAGGTCATGGACTTCCTCTCCGGACGGTACGAGCAGCTGGTGAGATCGATGGAAGAGGCGATGCAGGCGGCCGCTGAAAACCTGGAATACGAAAAGTGCGCGGTCTTGCGCGACAGGATACGGGCGATCAAAGACGTCTCGCAGCGCCAGAAGGCCTCGTTCCCCGACTTGAATGACAAGGACGTTTTCGCGCTTTCAAAGGACGACGGCGAAGCGGTGGTGCAGGCGCTTTTCATACGCGCGGGCAAGATGGAATACTCCGAGCGGTTTTACCTCGTTTTCGAGGATGAGGCCGACGGGGAGCTGGTCGCGCACGCCATCAAGCAGTACTATATGGAGACGCCGAACGTCCCCAAGCAGATATACGTGCCGGGAGAGCTCCCGGACCGGGAGCTCATAGAGGCATGGCTGACCGAGAAGAGGGGCAACCGGGTCTATATCAGCGCCCCGAAAATCGGGGACAACCGCAAGCTTGTGAAGCTGGCGGAACTAAACGCCGCGGAAGCCTTAAACCGCAAGCTCGTCGTGCGCAAACGCGAATACGAAAAGACCTTCGGGGCCTGCGCAAGGCTGGCGGAGGCGCTGGAAATACCGGCAATCCACAGGATGGAATGCTACGACATATCCAACATACAGGGTACGGACAGCGTGGGCTCCATGGTCGTTTTCCAGGACGGGAAGCCGGAGAACAAGGAGTACAGGCGCTTCAAGATCAAGACGGTGGAGGGTTCCGACGACTTCGCCTCCATGGCGGAGATCGTGGAGCGGCGGTTTAAACGCGCGCTTACCGAAGCCCGTGAATCCGGGGAAAACGGCGAAACAGAGGCCGGTTTTGCGAAAATGCCGCAGCTCATCGTGATAGACGGCGGCAAGGGGCAGCTCCACGCGGCCTACGACGCGCTTGTTTCTTTAGGCATCGAGGATATCCCCATCATCGGCCTCGCGAAGCGCGAGGAGGAGGTGTTCCTGCCCTTCGAAAAGGAGCCGCTGATACTCTCCCGCCAGAGCGACGAATTAAAGCTCCTGCAGCGCATACGGGACGAGGCGCACCGGTTCGCCATCACATTCCACCGGAGCCTTCGCGAAAAGCGCGTGGAGAAATCGGCGCTGGACGCGGTGCCGGGCATCGGGGACAAACGCAAAAAAGCGCTGCTGAAAGCTTTCAAGAGCATGGAGCGCATCAAAAATGCAAGCGAAGAGGAGCTTTCGGCGGTGAAGGGATTGGATAGGAAGTCGGCCAAGGCGGTGTTTGATTATTTCAATACGATAAAATAAAAAATAACATTCCATATAATAAATAGGTCTTTAATTGATTTGAACTGATCAGAAAACCGAAATTATAAATTGTAAACTGAAAATGTAAATAATCGTTTGATTTTATATAAGTATACTTTGAATTATTGTTGACAATAATGAAGATATACGCTATATTTTACGATGAGGTGAGTCAAATGCCGATTACAAGTAAGGAAGGAATATTAAAGGTCCTTGCTGCTTTTAATCCTTGGTGGAAGACGGGATCTATTCATCCAAATTTTACAAAAAAATACAAACGGTTTGCATTTTATGAGGCTATAAAGCGTTTGGATCAAACTGATCTCAGGCGTACTGTAGTTCTTACCGGTGCCCGTCGTGTTGGAAAGACTACGATTCAATATCAAATAATTGAGATGCTTCTTAAACGAGGGATATCTCCTAAGAAAATCGTCTTCTTTTCAATGGACCATCCAATGCTTAAGCTTAGCGGACTTTCAGACGTATTAGACTGTTACCATGAAAATATTTATGCCAATCAAGATGTATTTTATTTTTTTGATGAGATTCAATATGCAGCAGATTGGGACAAGTGGTTAAAAACAATATATGATTTGCAGCCTGAAACGAAAATGGTTGCAACAGGTTCAGCCAGTCCTGCTCTGGTGAAAGGCGGAATAGAAAGTGGTACCGGCAGATGGAGCGTAATTGAAGTTCCGACGCTTTCCTTTTACGAATACTGTTCATTGATCGGTGTTGGTGATATTTATTTCGATGATACATTACGCCCAACAGCTTTTTTATCCCTCACTCAGCAGCAACGAACACAGGTAATGGTAAAATTGTCTGCTGTTCAAAATCATTTTAATCGTTATTTGCAGGTCGGCGGTTTTCCGGAACTGGCTCTGTCAGAAAATGATTTAATGGCTCAGCAAATAATGCGTGAGGATGTTGTAGATAAGGTTCTAAAAAAAGATCTGCCATCCCTGTACAATATAAGGAATGCAACCGAATTGGAGCGAATCTTTCTTTACCTTTGTTATGTATCATCCGAAATTGTTTCTCTTGAGGCGATCTCTAAAGAACTGAATGGTGTTTCACGTCCTACAGTAGAGAATTATATTCAATACCTTGAAAGCGCTAATCTCATTTATTTAAGTTATCCTGTGGAAATGAATGGGAAAAAAATACTTAAATCCCGTCCTAAAATTTATATCGCCGATGCAGCAATACGAAACGCAGTGCTAATGGATGATGATATACTTACAAATGCTGTGGAGATGGGCAAAATGGTTGAGACATCGGTCTATAAGCATGTTGCAGCTTTTTATTATCAAAAGGCAACCCGTGTAGGATATTATCGTGGGGGAAGGAAAAATAAAGAGGTAGATATTGTTGTGGACTACCCAAACATAAATAACATTCTAATAGAAGTCAAATATAGGGAACAGGCGCCGATTGCGGATGACGATGCTATCTGTGAACTCAGTGATGCTGCCAGTGCTTCTATTATTGTAACAAAACGTCCTGATGATTATGGTGTCCATTATACGCCAAGAGGGAAAAAATTGATTCGTATTCCAGCGTTCGCTTTTTTATATCTTTTAGGTCATGCAGAAAAGAACGGTTATAAAGGCGTTTAAATTAAAGAAAATAATTACACATTTAAAAAAATGATTGCGGGGCTAGCGCTTAAGAGGGATAGCCGCCCTATACCGTGTTTTTTGTCTGCTCCAGATGCATCCGTTCCGCTGCCAATCTTTCTATATCGCTGCTGATTTTACTCATGGCATCCGGATTTATGAAGTACTCTTTTTGCTTTGTGTTGAGTTTATCGTAATGATAATGCCGCGCGGCCTTTTTAAATTTGTTTTGTATGTCGGTTATTTTTTCTTTGGCAAAATTTAAATCCCGGTAACAGGCTGCGAGGCCCGGATAAGCCGGAATGCAGTATTCGTCGCACAGCAAGGCGCCGTTTAAATACTGTTCCGCGGAAATCAGGTCATTTGCATCCTGCTTTATATTGAGCCTGTCCATATAGGCCCTTCCGATTTCCAGAAGCGCATGGGATATGAGCGTATGCAGTACAAAATCCCTGTAGTTTTTTTGCTGCCGGATCAAAGCCGAGTACGAAATATTCTGCAAGTTGAATTGATTGGAGATCATCAGGAAAGTCCGGATACATTCTATATCGGAATTGGAATTATTAAAAATCTTCTGGAAAAGCTTATCGGGGATTTTATCCCAAGACTTGTCTTTTTTCTTGCTTTCCAGAAAACCGGTATAATCCGTAAAAGCCATAAACCACGTTGGTGTAACTAAGATTGCGGGTTTCATATCGACTACATCCTTTTAAATCATTCATGTAGTTTTATGTGTACACCTGATGACTTTCGTATATGCCTGTTTTTTATTATATTGTCCTGATATATAAAACGTATTATTCTAAATAAAATTAATAGCCTTTTTAATATTTGTCATATGAAAAGCAGTGCCGGATACATTTTGCTTTTGTGTCTTTAAATTTTCCGTATAGCCGTATCAACATTCAAAATAAACTGTTCCGCGTCACAGCGTCGTGTAAAACAGTTTAACTTGTGATGCTAGATGGTGAAGTTGCAGGCGAACAGTTCTTCAATGGCCAGGGTGGCTTCCTTTTCATCGTCGCCGTCAACGAATATTAGAAGCGTGTCGCCGTATTTTATACCCAGCGACAAAAGACCCATGATGCTCTTTGCGTCGATTTTTTTATTGCCTTTTTCCGCTCGTATCTTGGATGCAAATGAAGCGGAAATTTTTACGAACAGCGCGGCGTTGCTTGCGTTTAAACCCTCCCTGTTGTTCATTGTCAATAGTTTGACCTGCATCAAAATTCCCCCTTTTCTTTTTTCAGATCCCCGGCGATTTCGTTTAGCTTCCGTAAGCGGTGGTTTACGCCGGATTTACCTACCGGCTCCGATAACTGTTCCTTTAATTCCTCCAGTGAAGCTTCCGGATTGTTGATACGAAGCTCCGCGATCTCCCTTAGCTGCGGGTTTAATTTGTCGAAGCCCAGATGGTTTTTGATGTAGACGATGCTTTCTATCTGCCTAAGAGCCGCATTGACGGTCTTGGAGAGGTTGGCCGTTTCGCAGTTTACGGTGCGGTTTACGTTGTTGCGCATTTCCTTCATGACGCGGATGTTCTCGAAATCGAGCATGGATGCATGCGCGCCGATGAGCGACAGGAACTGCGATATTTTGTCCCCCTCCTTCAAGTATACCACATATTGGCTCTTTCTTTGGGTTATTTTCGCGTTTAATTTAAATGCGTTCAGAATCTTTAAGAGTTCTTCCGCGAAATCCTCCGTAGACGAAACAAACTCCAGGTGGTACATCTTCTCCGGGTTTGCAAGAGACCCGCCGCCAAGGAACGCGCCCCGGAGGAAAGCTGTTTTGCAGCAGCGCCTGGAAACGAGGGCGTCCCTGAAACCTGCGCTTTTGAATATATTGTCCTTATTTATAAGCTGTGTCTTTTTTAAGACCGCAAGCGCTTCTTCGTGATCCTGTATCACCAGCGAGTAGATGTGGTTGCGCTTCAGGTGGTTTTGCCGCATCTCTATTTGCGCGTGTATGGAAAAAAGGTTTTTAATGAGCGTAAAGGCGCGCCTGGCGACAGCCGCGCTTTCCGTATCCATGCGCAGCGTATACTTTCCGCCGGAAATCGAAACGGAAAGCGTCATATGCAGGAGCGCGGATAATTCCGCCGTCTGGCAGCAGGGTTTCGCCGGGCCCATCCGGCACAGTTCGTTTTTGGCGGTGGAGGAGAAAGACATGTTAAACTCCCTTTTACAAGGCTTTGGATAAAGCCCAACTCCTGCGTTGTTTTTCAGCTTGCGCGGGTGACTGCTGCTGGTTTGTACGAAGCAACTTTACTTAGGACGTTTGGTAAAGACGCCAGCAAAGAGTATACGAGCATGAAATTATGGCTACGCCTACGTTCACAATGCTCAAAATGCCTTGTATTTAAGGGCACTGAAAAAGTACCCAAACTGTCATTCTGAAGGAGCAAAGCGACTGAAGAATCCCTGTAATCAAGGTGTTTTATAGATTCTTCGCTTCGCTTAAGAATGACAAAACCGCATGTTTTTCAGCGCCTTTGTATTTGGGGCTTTTCAGCGCCTTTTTTACTGTTCCTCTTCCAGCTTATCCATGCGTATATCCCGGTGCTCCAGCGTCACGCGGTGGTTCTGCTCCGCGAATATGCGGTAGAGCTCTTCGGCAACGGCTACGCTTCTGTGCATGCCGCCCGTGCAGCCGATCGCGATGATGAGCTGCTTTTTATCCTGCTCCAGATAGTGCGGCGCGATGATATTCACGATGTCGTTCACCTTGTTGATGAAAAGCTGCGTGCAGGGGAAGGAAAGCACATATTTTTTCACCGCTTCGTCTTTTCCGTTCAGGTCGCGCAGTTCGTCCATGTAATACGGATTCGGTATGAAGCGCATGTCGAAAACCATGTCCGCGTCGAGGGGGATGCCGCGTTTATAGCCGAAGGACGTCACGCTGATGAGTATGCGCTGCTGGTCGTCCTCGGTAAACAGCCTGTCGATGACTTCGCCCAGCTTTTTTATGGAATAGGTGGAGGTGTCGATCACGTTTTGCGCCATATCCTTTAAGCGCTTCAACTTGTCCCTCTCCAGGTGTATGCCCGTCATGACGTTCCCGCCTGCGGATAAGGGGTGCTGCCGCCTTGTCTGCTTGAAACGTTTTACCAAAGTCTCGTCGCTGGCGTCCAGATAGAGTATCTCCAGGCGCAGGCCCCGTATGGCCTGCAAGTCCTTTATGGCTTCATATATGGATTCGAACATGACGCCCATGCGCATATCGACAGCCACGGCCACCTGGTCTATGGGCTTGTCGAGCTTCAGGCAATACCGCGCAAAACTCGGTATCAAAACCGGAGGGAGATTATCCACGCAAAAAAATCCGTTGTCCTCCAGCCTTTTCAAGGCCTGCGACCGGCCTGCGCCGGAAAGGCCTGTTACAATGATAAAATGCATTTTGTTTATCCCCGTCCCGTGTTAAGTTTCGGCCGCATTGGCTATGCTGAGCGTTTCGATCCCCGCCTCCTCCGCATGGAGAAGCGCTTTTTTAATATCTCCGACGCGGGCGGCCGAATGCGCGTCGCTCGAAAGCACGAATTTCACGCCGGCTTTCTTGTATATCAATAGGTCTTCTTTTTTCAGCTCGTGGTGCGAGGCGTTTATCTCCACCTTTACACCGTGCTCCGCGCAGCAGGCCGCGAGGCTTTTATGATCCAGCGGTATGCCGTAGCCCGGGTGCGAGATGATGTCGATGCTGTTCCGCTGGATCGCGCGGATATAGCTCTTTGTATTTTGCGCCATAACGGCTTCAAGGTTTTTCCTTGCGCCCTTCCGCAGGTAAAAATGGGTTGCGCTTCTAAAGCTCCGGTACCATACGGCCTTGTGGTAGCCTAAAAGCGCGATGTCGAGGCGCCCAAGAACGCTTTTGTCCACTTCGAGTTCGCCGTCAAAGGATACGATATTCAGCTCGAGCCCCAGCAATACTTCTATTTTCCCGGCGTATTTGCGCTTTAAATCCTCAACCGTCTGTATATAGGCGCCTGTGTTTTTGACGCCGTAGAAGATATGTCCGGGCGCGTGATCCGTAATGGCTATTTTCTTAAGCCCTTTTTCTATGGCTGAGAGTACGTTTTCCTCAGGCGTATTTTTCCCGTGGCTGAAAACTGTATGCGTGTGGTAGTCTGCGTCGATAAATATCATTCGCCTTAATCCTCGCCTGCGATCTTCACTTCTGTTTCCAGCGCCACGCCGCTGTGCTCAAAAACGCGTTTCTGTACGTGCGATATGAGCTTGAGGATGTCCGAGGAACTCGCTCCGCCGATGTTTATAATAAACCCGGTGTGTTTTTCCGAGACCTGCGCGCCCCCTATGGTGAACCCCTTAAGGCCCGCCTGTTCTATGAGCGTGCCCGCGAAGTGCCCGGCAGGCCGCTTGAATACGCTGCCCGCGCTCGGGTATTGCAGCGGCTGCTTTTCCCTGCGCTGCCGGTTCAGATCGTTTAAGCGTTCCTTCGCCTTTTGCACGTCGCCCTTTTCCAGGCGAAACGATGAGCTGAGCACGATTGCGCCGTTTTTCTGCAGTGCGCTGCTGCGGTAGCTGAAATGAAGCTCCTGCGCCCGCATCTGCAGTATATTAAAATCTTTGTCCAATATATTTACGGTATCCACATGGTCTTTCATCTCGCCGCCATAAGCGCCGGCGTTCATTACCACCGCGCCCCCGACCGATCCCGGTATGCCGCCTGCGTATTCCATGCCGGCGAGCCCGTGGGCGTGCGCCGTATGCACGAGTTCCGCCAATGAGGCGCCTGACTCGGCTGTAATCGTATCGTGAGAGACGCTGATGCGGGCAAAGCTGTCCGAAAGCTTTACGACAGCGCCGCGAAAACCGCCGTCCCGTACGATGAGATTGCTCCCTTTGCCAATTACAAGAAAAGGTATGGCGTGCTGCGTCAATACCTTAAGCGAGGCTGCAACCTCTTCCCCGGTGCCGGGCAGCACCATTATATCCGCGATACCGCCTGTTTTAAATGTTGTATGTTCGCTCATTGGAACGTCAAACAAAATTTGACCGGCCTTTAAAAAGCCGTTTAGCGTATCGATTGTATTTTTAATCTCCATCGTAACGGTTACCTGTTCGTTTCTGATTTTAGTATAAGGTATTTTTGCCATTAATACAACTTGTTTAATAGCATGCGCCGTATATTTTCGAGAGCGTCCTTTTTTCCGGCCGCGGCTTCCGGGCCTAAAGTTTTAAGGCTTTCGCGCATCGCGCCGTAGGTAAAAGCATTGGGGAAGACGCCGTTTTGAAGGAGCGCCGTATAGGCCTCCTTCATAGGCATATCGTCCATGAAAAGCGTATCGTCGTAAACAACCGGCATGGCGCCCGTCTGCGCAAGCCGGATCGTGTTTTTTTCACTGTACAGGGAATAGATGAATTTCCTGCACATTTCGGCCCGGAGGCGGTCCTTCGTTTCCACTGCGCCCATGTACTGTACGATATCGGAATAATGGAAAAGCGGGCGCTTCTCATAGGCGGGGGGCGTCTTTTTGGAGGTTTTGAGCGCGGCGTCCGCACCCGCGGAGGCGATGAGGAACCCGGCTTGTTTGTCTGTGAAAAGCGAAAGTCCGTTTTCCATGGCCGCCCGTATCTTATAGGCGCCCTGCTGCGCGCTTGCTATTGCATCCTCGCCTGCTGCCGTTTCCGCGCTGCCCGCGGTGTTTTCGGGGGCGGGGCTTTGGTTGAAAAATGCGAGCGCGGCAAATGGCGACGCGTTGTATTCGCTTTGAAGGGCTATGCCGTGGATCTGGCGCTGCTTTTTCCCCTCTTTTTTTTCAAAGGAGAGCGTCTCCGCGGTCCTGAATAAAAGTTCGGGGGAGAGCTTGCGTAGGCTTTCCGCCTCCACTTCCTTTTCCATCAGGAGTTCTTCATTGATATAAAGCATATAGGGATCTACGAGAAAGGGCAGGGCATAATACTTCCCTTCAAACAAAGCGGAGGCTTTCAGGGGCGTATTTGGCATGTTTGTTCCGTCCAGAGGCGTGAGAAGCGAAGGGCCGTCAAAAAAACCTGCGGGGAAGGATACAAGATCCGGCTTTTCCCCGGCTGCGATCTTTTCGGCAGCCTTGGCAGGCGTTAAAACGGCCGTCTCGATAAAAACGTATACGTTTTTGTTTTCGAAATCTTTCACGCATTTTTTCAGGCAGGAGGAAATGGACGCGCCTCCGCCCTGCCAGCCGTTTATCTGCCAGAGGGTGAGGATGCCCTTAAAGCTCTCTTTTTTCCTGGCGGCCGCATCTGTGTCCAGGCCGGCTTTGATGATCGCAGGCGAAAAAATTAGAAACGCGACCGTAACGACAAATAAAAAACAAGTAAAAGGTCTGATTTTTTTCATAAAAGACCACCTTTTACTTAAATTTTATTTTTATTGGTTTAAAAGTATACGTTATGTTTAAACAGGCCGCTTTTATAAACAAAGTGATGATCGTAATGCGGGAAAGCAGGGCTTTTTTGACTGCCGCGGTTATGGCGCCAGCATGGCCAGCATATTTTGCTCCAGATCGTTGGCGGTGATATGCCCCATGCTGCGCAGGCGGAAATTCATGGCCGCCACTTCGAGAATAATGGCTAAGTTGCGGCCCGGGCGCACGGGTATCGTGATCTTGGGTACCTGTATCCCGAGGATGGTGATGAATTCCTGCGTGATCCCCAGCCGGTCGATGCCGGAGATATCGCCTATCTCCAGATGCGCGCAGACCTCTATGGATTTTTCCATCATGACTGCGCCGAGGCCGTAGAGCTTGCTTACGTCTATAATGCCCATGCCGCGTATCTCCATCATGTGGCGTATGATATCCGGAGACTTTCCGACAAGTTCGTTGTCCGCCAGCTTGCGTATCTCCACCACGTCGTCCGCGACCAGGCGGTGTCCGCGCTTCACGAGCTCCAGGGCCGTTTCGCTTTTGCCTACGCCTGATTCCCCCGTTATCATCATGCCGACGCCGTAGACGTCCATGAGGCCGCCGTGGCGCGTGATGCAGGGGGCCAGTACATGGTCCAGGTAAAGCATGGTCTTATGGGAGAGCTTGGTGGTCGTAAGGCCGGACATGAGGACGGGGACGTTGTATTTTTTCGCCGCCTCCAAAAGTTCGTCGGGGGGCGTCAGGTTCCGGCCGATGAGAACGAGCGGAATAGGGAAGCTGAAGTAATAGTCAAGGCGCTCGGACCGGACTTCTGAGGAGATGTTTTGCAGGTAGGTCATCTCCACCATACCGAAGAGCTGAACGCGCTCCTGCGCAAAGTATTCGAAGAAGCCCGCCATCTGGAGCCCGGGGCGGTTTAAGTCGCTGGTATCGACTTCGAAATCCTCCCGCGTACCCATATACAGTATCTCCAGTTTCAGATCCTGTGCGAATTCATTGACGCTCAACACTTTTTTCATGGGTTATCCTCCAACATGAACTTCTCCAGTATATGGGCGACGCCTTCTTCTTCATTGGAAAAGGTTATATAATCGGCTGCTTCCTTAACGGCGGGAACGGCGTTTTCCACCGCCACGCCGAGGCCCGCATATTGTATCATGCTAAGGTCGATCCCGCTGTCGCCGATGGCAATGATCTCTTCTCTTTTTATGCCCAGATATTCCCCTAAAAACTCCAGCGCCTTGCCTTTGCTGGCGTTCGGGTTGTAGAATTCCAGATAATACGGTTTGGAAGTCGCGATGGAGAGCTCGGGGAAGAGTGCTTCCGCTTCTTTTTGCACCGCCTGGATTTTTTCAACTGTGTCTATCAGCAAGACTTTGGGTGTTGAAAGGTCGGGAAGGGACAGGAGGTCCGGGTTTATGACCCCCGGAAAGCCGTAAAACCTTTCGTAGAGCCTGGAGAATTCGCTTTCTTTATTAAAAACGAAGTTATCCCCGAAATAGACCTGTGAATGCAAGCCCCTTTCCTCCGCAAACTCGAGCACTTTTTTTGCGGAGGCGTGCGGCACCACCGAGCTGTAGAGCGTGTTGCCGTCCGTGTCGGTTACGATGGTACCGCCGCAGGTGATGAGCGGAGAGTCGAGGGACAGTATGTCGTAATGGGCCTTTAGCCCCCTATAGGAACGCCCTGAAGCTAAAATGATGTAGTTTCCCTTTTCGATCGTTTTTTTAACCACTTCCAAAGTTCTTTGTGAAAAATTATGGCTGTTGTCAATAAATGTGTCGTCGAGATCAATTGCTGCAAGTTTATAATGCATCGTTAAATTCCTTTGTTTTTAATTCTTATTATACAGCGCTTCTGTATATTTTCAAATAATATCGTCGGTTGAAGGCAAAATTAATTTCACGCCGTACAAATTATGTTTAAACGATTAAAAAAGCCGCATCTTTTTTGAAGGAGAAATGGAATTGTCTGTTAATATTACACAGCCGAAATGATATTACAAAAATGAAATGTTTCAATAACGCAATATCATCATTCATAATTGGGGAATATTGGGTCTGATTTTGCTCGGATAAGCAAAATAATGAAAGAAAACCCTGAAATAAAATTCATAAATGAAAGAATACCTATTGATTCCTGCATATTGGTTGTGATAAAATAAATTTGTTTGAAAGTTTTTAAGTTACAAAAACTAATTAACACTTCTATTGAATTTTGAAAGGGGCGTAAAAGACAATGGTGTCTGCTTCGCAGTATGTTGCAAAAGTATTGGAAAAATTAAAGGAAAAAAACGCGTGTGAGTCCGAATTTCATCAGGCGGCAACGGAGATCCTGGAATCCCTCGAGCTGGTGTTCGAAAAACACCCGGAATTCATCGAGTCGAATCTTCTGGAGCGCTTTGTAGAACCGGAACGCGTTATCATGTTCCGCGTGCCCTGGTTCGACGACAAGGGGAACGTTCAGGTGAACAGGGGCTTCCGCGTGCAGTTTAACAGCGCGATAGGGCCTTACAAGGGCGGTCTTCGGTTCCATCCTTCGGTCAACCTCGGGATCATCAAATTCTTAGGGTTTGAGCAGATTTTAAAGAACTCGCTTACGGGGCTGTCCATCGGCGGCGGCAAGGGCGGCAGCGATTTTGACCCGAAAGGCAAATCCGACAATGAAGTCATGCGTTTCTGCCAGAGCTTTATGACGGAACTCCAGAAATACATCGGCGCAGACGTGGACGTTCCAGCCGGTGATATCGGCGTCGGCGGCAGGGAGATCGGCTATCTGTACGGCCAGTACAAGCGCCTCACAAATAACTATTCCGGCGTGCTGACAGGCAAGGGCCTTGCCTACGGCGGAAGCCTTGCGAGAAAAGAAGCGACCGGCTACGGCCTGGTATACTTCGTAGAGGCCATGCTGAAGGCGGAAAAAAAGAGCTTTGCGGGAAAGACGGTGGTTATATCCGGCTCCGGCAACGTCGCCATATACGCACATGAAAAAGCTACGCAGCTCGGCGCGAAGGTCGTCGCGATGAGCGATTCCAACGGCTTTATATACGATCCGCAGGGCATCGACCTCGATACCATCAAGCAGCTTAAGGAAGTGGAGCGCAAGCGCATCAGCGAATACATGCTGACGCACCCGCACGCCACCTATACCGAAGGGTGCTTCGGCATCTGGAATATTAAATGCGATATCGCGCTGCCGAGCGCAACGCAAAACGAAATTGACGAGCAGAGCGCGCAGACGCTGGTACAGAACGGCTGCATCGCGGTGGGCGAAGGGGCCAACATGCCCACAACGCTCGAAGGCACGAACGTATTCCTGAAAAACGGCGTGCTCTTTGCGCCGGGCAAAGCCGCCAATGCCGGCGGCGTGGCGACATCCGCGCTGGAAATGAGCCAGAACAGCCAGAGAATGGCCTGGACGTTCGAAGAAGTGGACGCAAAGCTCAAGAATATCATGGAGAACATCTTTGCCCAGGCTGACAGCGCGGCGAAGGAATACGGGCACGCGAAAAACTACGTGATCGGCGCGAATATCGCGGGCTTCCTGAAGGTAGCGGACGCCATGATGGCGCAGGGCATCGTGTAAGGAATACGGAAAATTCAAAAAGGGTCCTTTAAAGGCGGCTGTCTATAAGAAGGTATTTAAACGATTTATGGATGGCCGGTAAACGGAAATGTAACAAAAAACAAGGGTTACTGTTGATGGTATCCCTTGTTTTTTAAACCTCTAAAACAGACTATAAAAACAGGCTTGTTCAATATCAACCATCCTGTCTACTACACTGCCGTCTATCGCGTTTATAGTAAGAAAGCTGCTTAATGAATCGTTTAATAATACAGCCGCTCTATCTTCTCCGTCCATAGAGTCCGCTTTAGACTTCCATAAAAATCCCATCTTTGCGCA
>Ga0366775_1021_pt1 | contig 25200 bp, 28 predicted proteins | sample BONcelN113001D10_FD_207075 | JGI IMG/M metagenome (GOLD analysis project Ga0366775, IMG submission 207075) | Enriched cells from coal bed in the Powder River Basin, Montana, United States - BONCAT cells N11 rep2 HSBNCT.N11.300.1.D10 ...
GCCACCAGAGATTGAATGGTTTGTTCGTTATCCATGGTTTTAAAACACCTCACTGTAATTTTGTTCTATACCGAATGCTTATAAGAGTGATATTATATAATTGGAACATCTGATACTAGGGAAACACCAACTCTTTTCGTACTTGATTGTTTAAATGTCTACTGGTATTACCAATATGCTATCATACGAGATGTATAATTGCAATAGTTTTGACCAAAAAATCCAAAAGAATTGTCATACCAATAGACAAAATACCGTTCTTATGGTATATTGACCTTATTCATGCAAAAATTATAACCGCAACGGACGTAAAAGAAGGATGGTCATCATGCTGGAGCCACTGAAAAGAACAAGATTATACGAGGAGATCGTGAAGCAGATTTTGGACCTGCTGAAAGAGGGGAAATTAAAGCCGGGAGACAAGCTTCCCCCCGAACGCAAGCTGGCCGAGGACCTGCACGTCAGCCGTACCGCTATCCGCGAGGCGCTCCGTTCCCTGGAGATGATGGGCTATATAGAGTCCAACGTCGGCGGCGGCACCTATATCAAATCGATCTCTCTCGAAAATGTGATGAACCCCTTTTCCGCCATGCTTTCGCAGGACGAAAAACTGCTGCGGGACTTGATAGAGGTCCGGCTTCTGCTGGAAACGGAGATCGCCTTCCTGACAGCCAAGCGGATCACCCCGGAGAAAACGGAGATGATACAGGCTTCGCTCGAGCAAATGGAGCAGGAGATCGCCGCGGGCGAGAGCTGCATCAACGGCGAAAACGCTTTTCACGACGCGCTGGCCGTCGCCTCGGAAAACTCCGCGATGAGCATTATTCTCGATATGTGCAGCGAGCTTTTGATAAGGACCCGGCTTGCTACGCTTAATATCCCCGGGCAGCCGCAAAAATCCCTGGACGACCACAGGGCTATTTTCGAAGCCATCAGACAGGGTGACAGCAAAGGCGCGGCCAAGGCCATGCGGGACCATCTGAACAAAGCCCTGAAAAACCTCGATCATCATCCGTCAACCTGAACGTAAGGATGTGCCTTTAAATGAACGTCGTGTCCATCGTAAGCAGCGCGCGTAGAAACGGCAATACCGGGCGTATTGCCGGCGCTATCGAAAAAGAGCTCCTGTCCCTGGGGCAAAAGCACGGCGAAACCGTTTCATTTGAAAAAGTAAATCTCTATGACCTGAACCTTGGGTATTGCCGCGGCTGCAGGGCATGTTTCGAAAAGGGCGAGGTTTTTTGCCCATGCAAGGACACGCTCCTTACAGTAAGGGATAAGATACTCGGGGCAGACGCCCTGCTCCTCTCAAGCCCCGTCTATGTGGAGGATGTAAGCGGCCTTTTGAAGACATTCATCGACCGGCTCGCTTTTTTAAGCTACAGGCCCGTCTGCGCGGGCAAAACAGCGCTTTGCATTACGTCCTCCGGCGTGGGCTCCTCCGGGCATGCCATAAAGACAATGGCCAGGGCGCTTGGCATCTGGGGATTTCATATTTGCGGGCGGCATAACTTCAGGGCGGGCGGGATGCTGCAGGATGAATACATGCGCTCGCGCTACAGCAAAAAGATAAAAAAAATCGCCGCCGGTTTTTTTAACGCCGTACGGGTTAAAAAAGCCTTAAAGCCATCCATTCTTTCCCTCATTGTATTTACGGTGCAGCAGGCCTCGTGGCGGAAGACAAAAGAGCCCAAAATGGCATACTCCCGCGCCTACTGGAAGGACAAGGGGCTTCTTGGCAAAGGCGTTTCCTTTTATATACCCCACCGGGCGGGTCCCGTCAAAACAGCTGCCGCAAGGGCAATAGGAAAACTGATCGCCCTGTTTTTTGTATAAACTTTCACCAAAGCTTACCAAAACCTTCACTGATATTTCATGCTTTTTTCACAAACAGGCTATATAATTAGATTGCCTTTTGATGAATCGCAAGCGGTTTACAAGAAGCAGTGGGAAATGCCCCGCGGCGAATTTTTTAAGGAAGCACTGAAAAACTCTCTTTTCGTCATTCTCCAGCGAAGCGAAGAATCTTAAAAATGTCCTTATTACAAAGATTCTTCAGTCGCTGCGCTCCCTTAAGAATGACATGATGGCGTATTAATCAGTGCTTCCTTAACTAAAATTACACTATGGGATTTAATATGTCCCATTGACTTGACAAGGATATTTTAAGCAATGCGCTTCAGGAGATAAAATGCTGGATGTATTGGACTACGGTTTTGCGTGGATAGCGGTTTTTTTGGCCGCTGTACTGGCCGTTGTATATATTACAAGTAAAATCGCTCAAGGTGATACAAAAAAAGGGAAAGCCTCCGGGCTCAACAGGGCGCTGCGCAAGCCGCACATCGTACTGGGCATTTTATGCATCTCGACAGGCCTTATACACGGGCTCGCCTCCTCCGATACCGTCTGGAGCCTCAATGTAGGGACGGTCTCCTGGGTATTGTCCATACTGCTGGGCATAAACTTCCTTATCCGGAAACGCCTTAAAGCGGCGGGCGGATGGATGGTATACCACCGCATCATCACCGTATTTTTTCTGGCCTCCATCGTATGGCATATCGTCGATGTGGGGGGCGTGCGCGTATTCGACAAGATTTCCGGCACGCGGCTCGTTTCGCAGGCCGAATATGAGAAAGAAAACACCGGCGATACATCGGGATCCGCTTCACCGTCGGAATCAACCGCCTCAGCTTCAGAACCGGACGAATCCGCATCGGCCCAGGCTTCGCAGTTCCGGTTCGACGGCGTTACGCTAAAAGACGGCGTTTATAACGGCACGGCGGATGCATACGGCCCCGGACTGACCGTGCAGGTAAAGGTAGAGAACGGGCGCGTAACCAATGTGGCCGTCGTTTCCCACAACGAAGATAAGCCCCGGTATTACCAATACCCGATGGAAGTGATCCCCGAAGAGATCGTGGAGGGCCAGACGCTGGACGTGGACCTCGTTTCGGGCGCCACGGCCACCTCCGCCGGCATCGTGAACGCGGTGATAGACGCGCTTACCCCCGCCGTTACAGACGGGCAGCTTCCCGACCCGCTGCCGCTGCCGTACCACAGGAGAAAATAGCGCAGTTCCCGGTATCCGCTACTTTTTCAAAAGGTCCCGGATCTCGGTAAGCAGCTTGACTTCCTCCGAAACGGCCGCTTCCTTTTTCTCCTCTTCCTTCTCTTCCTTTTTACGCCTGAATGCGTTGATCAGCTTCACCACAAAAAACAGCAAAAGCCCGATCAGTAAAAAGTCGATCACAGTCTGTATAAATCCGCCGATGTACATGGCCAGTTCTTTCGTTCCCGCCGCCTCGTTGGCCTCTTTAAATACGATCTTGAGCGCGGAAAGGTTGAAATTGCCCAAAATCAGCCCCAACACCGGCATAAACAAATCGTTGACCAGCGAAGAGATGATCTTTGCAAACGCCCCGCCGATGATCACGCCGATAGCGAGGTCGATCACATTTCCCCGCGTGATGAATTCCCTGAATTCCTTCGTGACTTTCTTCATGGCAAACCTCCTGTGGATATTTAAGAATGAAAAAATATTGTTTAAGCCTGTAAAAGTGTCATGATTACAGGTATATTCTACCACGGTATAGGACTGCTGTTAAGGATGTTCATGATGCATTCATATATAACGCATTCAGCAGCCTTTGAACAAATCCATTATCGATTCCGGACGGCACGGCATTGAAAGCCTCGCCTGGTCCGGCATGGGCCAAATCGAGGAAGTAAGTGAGCACCGACGGCGGGGAAAGCTGGAACAAGGCGGAACTGATGCAGGACCCTATTGGAATAGGAATCCGCCGCCAAGAATATTGACATATGTATAATACTTTGATAATATAACAATGGATTTTATAGAAAATGGAAGGAGGTCCTTTATGTCCGCGCGATTGAACCAAGATGTATATGCAGCACTGTCGGCATACAGCCTCCGGGATAGTATAACCTGATACCCTGATCCTTTTGGTATGGTTCCTAAACCGCTGGCGAAGTATCGTTATGCGGTTTTTTTATTCGCTGCCGGCAGGTTGCTTTTTGGTTTGGCAACGGATAAATATAGGAGGTATCCAAAGTGAACGGGATATCAAACGGAAAAAATGCGTCAAATAGCAAATCAACTTCCTGCCCGGAAGGTTTTATATGCAAACACTGCGGGGAACACGTTTCGCCGGAAGGTGCGGGAACGCAACACCGCAACCATTGTCCAAAATGCTTATGCAGTCTTCATGTGGATAACCACCCGGGAGACAGGGCGGCATTTTGCGGCGGGATCATGGAGCCGATCAGCGTCTGGGTGCGCAAGGGAGGCGAATGGGCTGTCATACACCGGTGCCGTGTCTGCGGCGTCTTAAGCTCCAACCGGATAGCCGCCGACGATAACCCTTTGCTGCTGATGTCCCTGGCGGTCAAGTCCCTCTCTATGCCGCCTTTTCCCCTGAATACTATCCTGTCAGGGGAATAGTAACAATAATTATAAAGCAGGCTTCGGTCAAAAACCGGAAGCCTGTTTTGTTATGTCAATGAGCAAAAAGAAGAAACAAATAGGCCAACGTATGGTCCATGAGCCGCAGCACAGCGCCCGCCGGCCGCACCAAATGCAGGTGGGTCAAGACAACGAAGTCTTCATTCGGTACATAAAGAAACAACCGCTTTGGCGGCTGTTCCTTTGTTACTTTGTTATTTGAAAGGGGGGGACCCTTATCAAACTGTTTTAAATTAAAAAGGCCTAGAGAGAATCTATTTAATCTCCCCGGCCGGTTGCGTTACAAACTCCTTTTCCTTCAAAACGCCCAATTACGAAGGAACGATCATCGTTTCCAGGTTAGGTTTCTATGCATTTGTCTATATATATTAAACTACTAATTGAATATTTTGTCAAGAAAATTATAACATTCACATATCTTTCCGCCGGTATTCCGCGGCGCTTTTTAACTAACGGCAACCCTGCCGTCCGCTATTTTGGAGGAAGTCTTACGTAGCGGCCGGAGAAGTCGAACTTTGCGGTGTTTCCGAGCTTTGAGGCGTTTGCGAACTTTCGGGTACATCCGTGTTTTCAGGGGTATCCGTGCTTTCCGGTTCCTCGCTCTCCTGCGTATCCGAATTGCCTTCGCTGTTTGGAAGCCTCGCGTACTTGCTTCCGGAAGGTATCAGCGAAGAGGCGTTCCCCTCTTCCGCTATACCGATCTCAATGCCGGTATAAGTGGGTATTGCGGCGTTGTTGTCCTTTAAATACTTCTGCACATACAGGGAGGCTTTTTCCGCCAGCTCTTTCGGGCTGACATATACGGCTGTGCTTATTTTTTTATTCTGTATCGCGGAGATGATATCTTCGTCCGCGCCGATGGACACGATCTTTACGGAGGCCTTTGCCTCGTCTATGGCTTTTATGGCGCCTTTGGCCATGCTTTCCGATTGGGCGAATATAAGGGACGGCGCTTTGCCCGAGGCAACAGCCTCTTTTACCGCGTTGTACGCCTTGGTCTCGTCAAAATCGCAGTACTGTCCATCCTGCGTCAAAGTCTCGCTTTCGGGAAGGGCTGCCGTGAAGCCGTCGTGCAGCATCTGCATGAGAAAGCTGTCCAGACTCCCCTGCAGCATGAGCACATGCCCTTCTGCCTTGTCTCCGTTTGTTAAAAGGGCTTTCGCGGCTTTGGCGGCTTCGGCGCCCATTTTTATATAATCCGGGGAGATCAGCATATCCGTGACTTCGTTGATAGGCTCCATAAGGTCTATCACCGGTATGCCCGCCGTGTCGCATTCGCCTATGGCCTGGTCCAGTTCGTCTATGTTGACGGGGTCGATCACCATGATCTTTACCTCCGCTTCGATAAGCGCAAGTATGTCGTTTGTCTGCTGCTTGTGGTCACCGCCCGCCGATTTTGCGACGATATGGAATCCGCTCTCTTCCGAAAGCCTTTTAAATTCCGTGAGAAAGTCGCTGTTAAAAGCGTTATCGGCCGACAGGCTGACGCCGATTTCACCCTTTGTGTTTTCTTCGCCGTTTTCCTGCGTAGTGCCGGGCGAAGAAACCGGCTGGCTCACCGGTGTGGAACATCCGGCAAGGCCTGTTAATAACAAGCCGAGCAATATGATTATAGAAATCGCTTTTTTCATTGAAAGCTCCTTATAATACAGTTCCTTTTTCGCGCAAATGATAAAAACAAATCCTGCGCACTTTTCTTACAGGATGATTATAACGCTTTTTTAAGGTTTTGTAAAAGTAATAAATCGGCAACCCGCGATATCGTTATGATGCATAAATTAAATCCCGCTGCAAAGCCGCTATTCCCCTATGATCTTGATGAGCACCCTTTTTTGCCTTTTTCCGTCGAATTCGCCGTAGAAGATCTGCTCCCACGTTCCGAAGTCGAGCTTGCCTTCCGTAACGGCTACCACGACCTCGCGGCCCATGACGCTCCGCTTCAGGTGTGCGTCCGCGTTGTCTTCAAAGCCGTTGTGCGCATACTGGGAATGCGGTTTTTCCGGGGCCAGTTTCTCAAGCCATTTTTCCATGTCTGCGTGAAGCCCGCTCTCGTCGTCGTTGATGAATACGCTGGCAGTGATGTTCATGGCGTTGCAGAGCAAAAGCCCTTCCTTTATGCCGCTCTCGGCCAGGGCCAGGCGCACATGCGGCGTGATGTTCATAAACTGCCTTCTCTGCGGGATATTAAATTCCAACTCTTTTCTGTAGCTTTTCATATCGTAATCCTCGTTAAATGAATCAATAATACAATTATACCAGACTTGGAGGAATAATCTCCATGCAAACAATCAAAAATTAAGGAAGCACTGAAAAACTCTCTTTTCGTCATTCTGAGAGAAGCGAAGAATCTTAAAAAATAGCCTTATTACAAAGATTCTTCAGTCGCTGCGCTCCCTTAAGAATGACATGATGGCGTATTAATCAGTGTTTCCTTAAGATTTAATGATACGAAAGGTGTTTGTAAATGAAATCACAAAACAGGCATATCCCCTCAAAATGGCAATGGTACAGCGTTAAGCTGCTGTTTGAATCGCTGGTGTCCGGACCGCCGGAGCCCAACACGGCCGATAAAAACTACACGGACCAGTACAAGATGTATGAAGAGTCCATCATACTGGTAAAAGCGCAGTCTTTTAATCACGCCTACAAGATTGCCGAGAAAAAGGCCAGGGAAGCGGAACTCAAATACGAAAACTCTTACGGTGGATCGGCGCATCACCGTTTTGTCGAAGCGATCGATTGCTTTTTGTTGCTGGAAGAGACATTCAGTACGGGAGCCGAATTGTATTGGCGCATTTTAAGGGTCCCAAAAGAAACGAAAGCGCAGGACTTCATAGATGCGTACTACCCGGATACCGTGCATGTAAACGACGGAATCGACTATAATTTCATTCTTCGGAACAGGGAGTCCAACAAAAGGCCGAATGCATAAAAAAACTCCATGCAGCTGCGTTTTGTTTCTAAAACCGGCCGCATGAAGTTCATAGTGCTAAGATGAAAGCTTATTTCACATCACGACAAACGATAATTCGCCTTGTGCGGCGATTTCTCCTCCGACACGGGCAATGCCCGCGCCTTTGCCTATGCCTCTTTTCAGCAGGGTAATTTCGGTATCAATTTCTATCACATCTCCGGGTATGACTTTACGTTTGAATTTCATACTCTCGATACTCCGGAACAAAGCTATTTTTCCCTTGTATTCATCCGCGGTCAAAACCGCTATCGCGCCGGCCTGCGCCAGGCTTTCCACGATGAGTACGCCCGGGAAGACCTTGTACGCGTCAAAATGTCCTTGAAAGAACCATTCGTTCGCGTTTACGGCCCGGATCGCCTTGCAATATTTTCCCGGTTCGTAATCCACTACCCTGTCGATCATTAAGAAGGGTTCCCTGTGCGGCAACACCAGCTTAATCTCCTCCAATGATAACGTCATTCCTTAAAACGTCCTCCTCAAACCTTTTTAATCAGCAGCGTTCCATTGTGTCCGCCGAATCCAAGCGAATTGGAAAGCGCGCATTCCACATTCTTTTCACGGCCTTTGCCCTTGATGTAGTCGAGCGTGCAGACATCATCCTCGTTCTCGAGGCCTATCGTGGGCGGCATAAAGGATTCGCTGACCACTTTAGCCGTTACGACCGCCTCCAAAGCGCCGGCGGCTCCCAGCAAATGTCCGGTCATGGATTTCGTAGAGCCGACCGCTATATTTTTAGCGTGTTCGCCAAATACCTTTATGATCGCCTTGGTCTCCAGCGCGTCGTTTAAAGGCGTGCTGGTGCCGTGTGCGTTGATATAGCCGACGCTCTCCAAAGGTACGCCCGCTTCCTTTACTGCAAACAGCATGGCATTGGCCGCGCCCTCGCCTTCAGGATGCGGCGCCGTGATGTGGTAGGCGTCGCAGGTCTGTCCGTAGCCGGCTAATTCCGCAATGATCTTCGCGCCTCTTTTAACGGCGGAGTCCATATCCTCCAGTACCAGAAACGCGGCGCCTTCGCCCATGACGAAACCGTCGCGGTCGCGGTCAAAAGGACGGCAGGCTTTTTCCGGGTCCTGGTTGGTGGAAAGCGCCTGCATGCGCGCAAATCCCGCAACGGTAAAGTCGAGCACCGTAGCCTCCGAACCGCCGGCAAGGGCCGCCTTGCTGCGTCCGTACTTGATGGCGAGGAATGCCTGGCCGATCGCGTCCGTGCTCGAAGCGCACGCTGTGACGATCCCATAGCAGGGGCCTTTCAAGCCGTATTTGATGGCGACGTTGCCCGCCGCCAGATTGATGATGCTCTTCGGTATAAAGAAGGGCGAAACAGCCCTGTAGCCGTCCCTTAGAAAATCCTTGTAGTCGTCCAGTATCGTGGTGATGCCGCCCATGCCGCTGCCCAAAATACAGGCAACGTCCTCCGGGGCGTATCCCGCGGTTTCAAATCCCGCGTCCTTCACCGCTTCGTCCGCTGCGACAAGCGCAAGCTGGGAGAACCTGTCCAGCCGTTTTGCTTCCCGCTTGCTTACGACCGGTTCGGGATTGAAATCTTTTACTTCGCCTACGGCGTAAACGCCGATTGTCCCCGGTTCAAAAGCTGTCGGCAGCTTTATCCCGTTGACGCCGTTTTTCATATTCGTCCAGGTTTCATTAAGAGTCAGCCCTACGGGCGACACCGCGCCCATTCCGGTTATCACTACTCTTGCCATAATTCCATAATCCTTTCATCTGATAAAATTAATAAATATCTATAAGTCCAAAAATTTATTTAAAATTGTACCGTACTTTTCAGGGAATGGATATATCCCTTTCGCCGTACGCATTTAATACGTACCTTTGCATATCTTTTGTTCAACAACTGTCATTCTCTATTGTCACATGACCATTCCGCCGTCTACCACCAGCACCTGTCCGGTAATGTAGGACGCATCGGCAGAGCATAGGAATGCAATAGCCTTCGCTATATCCTCCGGCTTTCCGAACCGCTGCAGCGGGATGGATGAGAGCATTTTGCCCTTTACTTCTTCGCTTAAGGCCGCCGTCATGTCCGTCTCCGTATATCCCGGAGCCACCGCGTTCACCTGTATGCCGCGCGGCGCAAACTCCCTGGCGCAGGCTTTCGTCATGCCGATGAGCCCCGCTTTTGCGCTCACGTAATTCACCTGCCCCACGTTGCCTGTGATGCCCACTACGGAGGAGACGTTTACGATAGCGCCCCGCCTCGCCTTTAACATGTGCTTTGCGGCATGGGAGATGGTATTGAACGCGCCTTTTAAGTTCACGCCGATCACGCGGTCGAAATCCTCTTCCTTCATACGGAGGATAAGCGTATCCTTCGTGATGCCCGCATTGTTTATGAGCGCGTCTATGCTGCCGAAAGTATCGATCGCGAAGCCGATAAGCGCCGCCGCCTGTGCATAATCGGCGATATCCGCCTTAAATATTTCCGCCTTCGCGCCCGCTTCCACCGCCTGTTTCTGCAGGATCTGCGCCGCCATTTCGTTGCTGTTGAAGTGCAGGACGAGATTATACCCGCGCCGCGCAAATTCCAGCACCGTTGCGCTGCCGATCCCGCCGGACGCCCCGGTTATAATAGCCGTTTTTACTTCTTCCATTTGAAAATACCCCTTTTTTTCCCAGAAGCACCCGTTGTGCAGCGTGCGGATCAACCCTTGCCGCCTTGCTGCCGCGTACCCCTTATGCGGTTTCCAAGCGTCTTTATCAAATGCCTATGCGGCAATCAGCCGTTTACGCACGCGAGCGCTTTTTCAAATTCCGCAGGATTGTTTACGCTCACCACATTTGCACTCTTGTCGAGTTTTTTGAGCATCGCCGCAAGCGTGCTGCCGGGGCCAAGCTCCAAATACAGCTCCACGCCGTCATTAAGCATACCTTTCATGCAATTATACCACATAACCGTGGAATACACCTGCATGGAAAGCGATTTTTTTATATCCGCATCCGGCGCGTACTTTTCGCCCGTTACGTTTGCGTAAACTTCCGCATGAAGCGGTTTGATCTGTACCTTTTCAAGCTCCGATGCAAGCTTATCCCCCGCGCTTTTCAGCATGGGCGTATGGAACGGCGCGCTGACTTCCAGCATTTTCGTAAGCTTTGCGCCTTTTTCCCTGGCCAAATCGCAGGCCTTTTGCAGCAATTCGAGTTCGCCGCCCACGACGATCTGCTGTTCCAGATTATAATTGGAAACCGTTACGCCCGAAGCTTCCGCTACTTCCCTGACCTGAGCTATATTCAGGCCGATGATGGCCGCCAGTCCCCCGACGCCCGCCGGAACAGCTTCTTGCATGTACATGCCCCTTTTTCTTAAAAGCCGCACGCCGTCTTTTGGTTCGAGCGCGCCGGCCGCGCTTAAGGCGCCGTACTCTCCCAGGGAAAGCCCTGCGGCCACGTCAGGCTTGATTCCCTTTTTTTCAAGCATGGCTGTAATCCCCATGCCCATGGCGTAGAGCACGGGCTGCGTGTATTCGGTAAGGGAGATGTTTTCCCCCGTCTCCACGGTATGCTTTAACGGCAGCCCGCAGGCCTCCTCCAGTTCGTCGAATACCGCTTTATACACCGGGTCCGCACTGTAGAATTCCGCGCCCATTCCCGCATGCTGCGCGCCCTGTCCGGGATAGATATAGGCTATCTTCATATTTCAAATCCGCCTTTTACATTCATTAAAGAGTTTTTCATAATTTCGGCGTCGAATATCTCTTTTATGATCTCCTCCGCCGTCTGGTATTTGTTCACCCTGCACGCGCACTGTCCGGACATAAAGGAGCCGTTTTCCCTGTCGCCGTGCACCGCCGCTTTCATAAGAGAACCGGCCGCTTCACGTTCAATGCGGGATACCGCATCCGACGCGTATTCAAGCCGCGCAAGCCTGCGCATAAGCGGGCTTCTCAAAACCCTTACGGGATGCCCTGTGACCCTTCCGGTTACCTTGATGTCCGTATCCTTTGCGCCCTGAACTTTTTGTTTGTAGTTCTCGTGGGCCGTGCACTCCTTTGCGAGTATGAAGCGCGTGCCCACCTGTACGCCCGAAGCGCCCAGGCAAAAAGCCGCCGCGGCCGTCTTCGCGTCGCAGATGCCGCCCGCCGCAATGACCGGCAGCTTTGTGTACTCCGCTATTTCCGGTACCAGCACCATAGTCGTCATCTCGCCGATATGCCCGCCGGATTCGCCGCCCTCCGCGATATAAGCGTCCACGCCCAGCCGCTCCAGCCTTTTCACGAGTATCAGGCTTGGCACGACCGGTATTACCTTGATGCCCGCCGCCTTCCAGCCGGCGACGTACTTCCCCGGGTTTCCCGCGCCCGTGATCACGACGCTCACCTTTTCACGCGCCGCCACTTCCGCGACTTCCGGGAGGTACGGGCTTAAAAGCATGATGTTCACGCCAAAGGGTTTATCCGTGATCTTTTTGCATGTCCTGATCTGCTCCTCGAGCCAGCCGGGGGGCGCGTTGCCCGCAGCGATCACGCCAAGGCCGCCGGCGTTAGATACGGCCGCCGCAAGATGCGCATCGGATATCCAGGCCATGCCGCCCTGTAGGATCGGGTATTTTATATTCAATAATTCGTTAATAAACATTAAAAAGATTCCGTTCTATCGTAACTTTAACTTCATGCAGATACACTGCACCGAAATATTTATAGAAAAAATTGTCTGCTCATGAAGTTTAAGCTGTGTTGCGTGATATGCACCGCGGGCTCCAAGGCATATAAAATTTGCTATTTTTTAAAATAGCTTAGAACATATTGCATATGGCTAAAAAAAGGGATTTTACGAAGGACGACCGTATATTATAACATTTATAATGGCGTTTTGTATCGTAAAACCCGCTTTTTATGCCAGATGCGCTTTTATTTTTTATGCGCTTTTCTTTTCCACGAAATCCAGGAGATCGCCGAAAGTCTTGACGGTGGCGAGTTCCTCGTTTGTAATAAGAACGCCGAAGCTTTGCTCGAGTTCTACGACAAGCTCTACCATTTCCAAAGAATCAACGCCGAAGTCTTCTACGAAGTTGCTTTCGCGCGTAATGTCTTCTACTTTAACATCCATGTTTTCAGCAATGATCTCTTTAAGTTTTTGTTCCATCTTCTTTCACCTCATTAATTTATTTAACGCAAAGCGTTTATGAGCCTGTTGTCCATTCTATCAGGGATGCGCCCCACGTGAAGCCCGCGCCGAAGCCGATGAGCATGACGATATCGCCGCGCTTGATCTTGCCGCTGCGAACAGCTTCGTCCATGGCAATTGGGATGCTGGCCGAGGAGATATTCGCATAGCGGTCTATATTCACGTAGAACTTTTCAAAAGGTATTCTGCTCTTTTTGGCCGCGCTTTTTAGAATACGCAGGTTCGCCTGGTGAGGTATGACCATATCGATCTCCTCGAGAGGCATGATTGCGGATATCTTCTTCATTCCGTCCGCCATTGCGCCCGTCGCGAATTCAAATACGGCGGGACCGTCCATATGCAGCAATCCGGATTGCCTCGTCTTCCGCTTGCTCCAGGGATGCGCGGAGGCTGCATTGGCCAAAAAGAGCTTCATTTCCGTGTCTCCGTCGCTTCTAAGGTAGCTGTATTTTATGCCCTCGACTTCCGAAGCGCGAAGTATCGCCGCGCCTGCGCCGTCTCCGAAGAGTACGCAGGTGTTCCTGTCCTCCCAGTCGATGATATGGGAGACAAGCTCTGCCGCGATCACCATGCAGTTTTTGTACTGGCCGGATTTTATCATGCCTGTTCCCACGGAAAGGGAATAGATAAATCCGGTGCAGCCTGCGGATATGTCCATGGCCGCCGCTTTTTCCATGCCCAGCTCTTTTTGTACGATGCAGGATACCGTCGGGAATATATTATCCCCCGATGTCGTAGCGACTATCACGAGCTCTATGTCACTCGCATCCATTTTCGCCATCTGGAGCGCGTTTCTCGCGGCTTCGCAGGCGAGGCTCGCTGCGGTTTCATCCACGGCCAGCCGCCGCTCGGTTATGCCCGTCATCTTCACGATCCATTCGTCGCTTGTATCCAAAACTTCTTCAAATTTCGTGTTCGGCACGCATAAAGCGGGGAGCGCGCTTCCGGTTCCTATTATTTCGACTCTATCCACTCAAGCCACCCTCTCCCCATATCCAGGTATCTTTCCTGCCTTCTTGCCACCAGCTTCTTATCCGACAGCCGCATGAGCTTTTTCAGCGTACGGTACAGCTTCTCTTTCAAAAGCTCGCAGACCGGATCCATATAGTCGCGGCAGAAGCCCTCCGGCTCCTTTACGACTTCGTCTATGAGCCCGTATTCTTTCAAGTCTCTCGCCGTCATCTTCAAATGCTGCGCTGCTTCCTGTGCGCGGGAGGAATCCTTCCAGAGTATGGAGGCGCATCCTTCCGGCGAAATGACGGAATAGATGCTGTTTTCCAACATGTAGAGCTTGTCGCATACGGAAAGCGCCAGAGCGCCGCCGCTGCCGCCTTCGCCCACTACGACGGTGAGTATGGGCGTCCGGGCCCCGGACAGCTCAAAAAGGTTATCTGCGATGGCTCTCGCCTGGCCGCGCTCTTCCGCGCCCAGACCCGGATATGCTCCCGGCGTATCCACAAAGCAGATCACCGGGCGGTTAAATTTCTCGGCCTCCTGTATGAGCCGCAAAGACTTCCTGTATCCTTCAGGATGCGGCATACCGAAGTTCCGGTGCATTTTCTCTTCTAAAAGCCTTCCTTTTTGCTGCGCCACGACGGTGACGGGGATATCCTTAAGCATACCGATGCCGCCTACAACAGCGGGATCGTCGCTGAAATACCTGTCTCCATGCAGCTCGAAAAACTCCGTTACGATCTTGTTTATATAATCCATGCTGTGCGGTCTTGTAGCCGAGCGCGCGATTTTTACCCGGTCCCAGGCGCTTAGCTCGTCTGCCGCAATGTCTTTTTTCGCTATATTGTAATTATTTAGAATATCCATCTCTTACCCTCTCTTTCAACATATTTAGGCGCATGCACTTTCAAAAACCATGCGAGCCGGTTCTTTAATTCTTTTCTCTCTATAATCGCATCTATAAAACCGTGCTCCAGTAAAAATTCCGCCTTTTGGAAAGTATCCGGCAATTTCTGTTTGATCGTTCCTTCGATGACGCCTCTTCCCGCAAATGCCACGAGCGCGCCGGGCTCCGCTAAGATGATGTCCCCCTGCATGGCAAAGCTCGCGGTGATACCTCCGGTCGTCGGGTTGGTAAGGACCGTAATGTATAAAAGCCCTTCTTCCGAATGCCGCTTTAATGCGACGCTGCAGCGCGTCATCTGCATCAGCGAGAACATGCCTTCCTGCATACGGGCTCCGCCTGAAGCCGTAAAAATAACGACCGGCAGCTTTAAGTCGCGCGCGTATTCCACGATGCTTACGATCTTTTCTCCAACGACCGTGCCCATACTGCCCATCATAAAGCTTGAGTCCATGACCGCGATAGCCGTTTTGTTGCCGCCTATCTCGCAAGTGCCTGTTACAACGGCCTCGTTTAAGCCGCTTACTTTTTTGCTTTTTTCAAGTTTCTCATTGTATTCCGGGAAATCCAGTTTGTTTTCGCTTTTCATATCGCCGAATAGCTCGCGGAAAGAGCCTGCATCCACCGTCAGGCGGATACGGTCGTGCGCGCTAAGGCGCATGGAAATACCGCAGGATGGGCATACGCCTTTGTTGGCGAAGAAGACTTCTTCCGTCATTTCCGTTTTACAGCCTTCGCAGATTTTGGGTTTGTTATAAACCCTTAAACTGCTTTTGGGACTATTTTCATCCACCCGGCCCCAAAAAGCAGTCTCTAATAAAAACAACTTTCTCATGTTAAATCTCCTAAATTTGCTGTGATCGCTTGGGAAAGCTTTAAGCTTTTTGCATACAAAAAACCGAAACGAAACAAGGATTGGTCTCAATCTTTGGTTATTCCGGTTCTGCTAAAAAAGCTATTCGAGTTTTGCGCATGCGTCAAAAAAACGTTTAAGGTCATTAACGCATCTTTATCGATAAGGATTAGCCTAACTTTCATTATAAACTCCTGTATAAAAACTATAAAAATTATGATTCCAGTACTTAGACTGTCTAATTATTAGGCTTGCTAAATATTATAACCGAAGTCATCCGGGCTGTCAATCTATTGGAAAATAAATGATAATAAATAGATCGAATGAAGATGCCGCCGGCTAAAATAAATAGTTCAGATGCTTTCCAAGCGTTTCTCAAAAAACACTTTTAATCTTGTTAATATCTCTTCTAAATAAGGCAATTCTTCACTTTTAAAATTTCCTACGACTGCATCTACCATCTCCTCATGAAATTTTTGGTGCAGTTCAAAGCAGCGTTGCCCCCGCTCTGTCAGCTGCAGGTATACTTTTCGCCTGTCGTTTTCAGGCGTAAAGCGGTCGATAAACCCCTTTTGGGCCAGTTTGTTTACTGTGACCGTAAGGCTCGGGGTCTTGATGCGGAGTTTCCTCGCGATATTTCCCATGGTGCCTTTATCGGTCTCCCCTACGGCTTCTATGATATGCATCTCGGTGATGGTGATATCATCATCGATATGGACGGCTACGGTTTTTTCTTCTATATCCAGAATGGTATAGAAAATCTTTTTCAGGATCGTATCGATAACACGCCTCGCACCATCATCCTGCATCTTTTGTAGCCCCCATTATTTAGCATCTCTAATAATTATATATACTAACGAAATATTTGTCCATATTATTTTTTTTTAAAATTTTCAGCTCAGCCCTCCTGTTTTTTCAAAAAGCCGTAAAGCGCCCGTAGTGCGAGCCTGTATCCGTCCGGTCCAAAGCCGCTGATAAGCCCGGTGCATCCGGCGGCCGTTACGGATTTTGCCCGGAAATCCTCTCTCGCATGAATATTCGAAATATGCACCTCCACAGCCGGAAGGTTCACCGCTTTCAGCGCGTCTAAAATTGCGATGCTGTAGTGGGTATAGGCGGCGGGGTTGATCACGATGCCGTCATAAGCTCCCAGCGCTTTTTGTATATGCCCTGCGATCTCGCCCTCTATATTGCTCTGCACGATATCCGCAGAGATCCCAAGGGATGCGGCTTCTTCCAGAACCGTTTTTTGAAGGGCGTCGTATCCTTTTGATCCGTATATCTCCGGCTCGCGAATGCCCAGCATGTTGATGTTGGGGCCGTTTATCACCAGTATTTTCATTTCATTTCCCCTTTTATCCAACCGGCCAGCGTTGCAACGGCTTCCTCAAGCGAACCTTCGTTATAAACCGTAAAATCCGCGTATTTTTCATACAGCGTTTTCCTTTGCTTATATAATTCGCCAAGCCGATGCGTTTTTCCTTTTAAAAGCGGCCGGGTTTTATCCTCAAGGTCATGTAAAATTTTATCAAGCGGGCGGCAGATGTATGCTATTTTCCCCGCGCGCTTCAGTAGTTCCATGTTTTCCTGCCTGAGAATGCTCCCGCCTCCGGTCGAAATGAGAGTATCCGGCAGTACCGCGGCCTCCGCGATAACGCTTGTTTCTATCTCCCGGAAATGCTCCTCTCCCTTTAAAAAAAGGCCGCTGATCGTTCCGTATCTTTCCTCTATCCACGCGTCGGTGTCGATGAATTTTAAACCGGCCTCATTTGCCGCCGCCCGGCCGATGACCGTCTTCCCGCAGCCCGGCATGCCGATAAGCGCGATATGCTTTACTTTCATAGCTCCTCCGCGATCTTATCGATGATACCGGGATCTATCGGCGTCCCCTGCCAGATCTCCTCGGACTTGACCGCCTGGGCCACCAGCATATGCATGCCGCCGGCGGTTTTCAGCCCCAGTTCCCTAGCAGTCCTTAAAAAAACCGTTTCCCGCGGGTTGTAGACGATGTCCGCGACGGCCGAAAATCTCCCGAACACATCTTTTTCCACGGGGCAGCCCGTTATTTCCGGGTACATGCCTACCGGCGTTGTATTGACCAGCACATCCCCTTTCAGGCCCTTGTAATCCTTTATATCAAACCCGGGAAATATTTCTTTCGCGTTGACGGTATTCCGGCTGATGATGGAAATATTGCCCGCTCCGTTATCTTTTAAGTATAGAACTACAGCCCTTGCGGCGCCTCCCGAACCGAGAATGCAGCAGGTTTTTCCCTTTATGCTTATTCCGGCCTTGGCAAGCATATACCCGAAGCCGAAATAGTCGGTGTTGTACCCGGTCAGCTTTCCACGAAGCACATGCACCGTATTGACAGCGCCGATATCCCCGGCCTCTTCGGAAAGAGCGTCCAGATACCGAATGATCTCCGTCTTGTAGGGGATGGTCACATTGAAGCCCGATAATTCCCCCCTTGCCGCCTGCACGAAATCCGGCAGCCCTTCTTTTTTCACCTCAAATACGCCGTACCCTCCTTTGAATCCCGTATATGCGAATATCCTCGCGTGTATCCGGGGGGAAACCGTGTGGGAGAGCGTCCGCCCGAGAAGCCCCAGTTTCATAGCCGCTTCGCCGCCTTGTAACAGCCTGTGACCTTGAACGCATCGCAAAGCGCCCCGGCTTCCTTAAGCGTATCCATTACGTTTTTATCCTCAAGGCTGCCGCTCACGTCGAAATGAAAGCGGTAATGCCAGGCCGACTCCGGTATGGGCCTTGCCAGGAGCTTTAAGAGGTTTAAACCGTGCCCCGCAAATACCGAGAGCAGTTTATAGAGCGAGCCCGGCTTGTGCGGCAGCACGCAGACGACGCTTATTTTATCGCCGTCTTCACGCAGCGCCGGCTCCACGATAACGAACCGCGTATAGTTGTCCGCGCTGGTCTGTATATTTGCCTTCAATATGTCGAGATGGTAAATGGAAGCGGCGCGTCCGGAAGCGATGGCCGCCACCGTCCTGTCCGCCTCTGCCGCCACATCCCTCGCGGCAAATGCCGTATTGCCTGAAAGCCTGACGGAAAGCCCTCTCTCCGCGATGAACCTTGCACACTGCTCGATGCCCTGCGGATGGGAGCATACCGTCTTGATATCCGCCTCCGAAGCGCCGGGCACGCCCAAAAGATGGTGGCTTACGGGCAATATCCACTCGCCTGTGATAAACACATCGTTTTGATAGAGAAGATCCTCGACCGCAGTTACAGAGCCGGAAGAGGAATTCTCCACGGGCAGCAGCCCGTAGGCCGCCTGTCCGGACAGCACGCTTTTTACTACATCCCCAAATGTGTTTTGCGGGGAAAACGCTGCGCCTTCCCCGAAATACCCGAGGGCCGCTTCCTCCGCGTAGCTTCCCGGTATGCCGCAGTAGGCCGCTATACCGTTGGCGCCGGCACTCTTTCCGGCCTCCCGTGCATGGGCCAGGAGCAGCTTTTCCTGTATGGAGCGGCTCTGCGCCATGACCGCGGACAGTATATCCAGCACATACTGCCTGTATCCTTCGTTCTGCACGGCGGCGGCCGCTTTTTGGAGCACTTCCTGCTCCCTTCCGGCATCCAGCACCGCCTTGCCCGATTTTTGCTTATGCACGGCTACCTTCTCCGCGATCGCTATCCTTTTTTCCAGAAGTTTCGTAAGCTGCGCGTCAATTTCGTCTATTTCCTGCCGTAAATCACTGAGCTTCATTTTCAAGCCTCCGTCATAAGATCGAGTAACGCGATGGCCAGGCAGCTTTGCGCCGCGAATACGCCCCGAAGCGCGATACAGGGGTCGTGCCGGCCTGTGATTTTGATCCTGGCCGGTTTGTTTTCCGTTAAGTCGACCGTATCCTGCTCCAGCGCGATGGACGCCGTCGGCTTGAATGCAGCCCTTGCGACGATAGCATTACCTGCCGTGATGCCGCCCAGAATCCCGCCGCTGTTATTGGTCTTTTGCGCCGCGCAGCCGTCCGGCCCTGCCGTGAATGCGTCGTTCGCCTCACTACCTTTCATGGAGGAGAGCGAAAAACCGCCGCCGAATTCCACGCCCTTTACGCCGGGAATGGAAAAAAGAAGCGATGCGATAATTCCTTCCGCGCCTTCGAAGAGCGGGCCGCCCAGGCCTTTTGGCACGCCGACAGCGAATACCTCCGCGATCCCGCCGATGCTGTCCCCTGCCTCCCTTGCGTCTTCCATCGCTTTTTTCATATTCTCCGCCGAAGTGTTGAACAGCACGGGGAAATCCTTCAGGTTTAATATCTTCGCGGTTTCGGCCGTATGCTCCATTTGCCCGTCGTATACGCCGCCAGCCATATAAAGCCTTCCCGCAACCGTTATTCCCTTTTTCGCCAAAGCCTGCATGGCCACGGCGCCGGCAAAAACCAGCGGAGCCGTAAGCCTGCCGGAAAAATGCCCGCCGCCCCGCATATCCGCAAAGCCGCCGTATTTTACATACGCGCCGAAGTCCGCATGGGAGGGGCGCGGCGTGTTCGCGAGCTTTTCGTAATCCCCGCTTCTTTGATCCGTATTTTCTATAACGGCTGCGATGGGCGTGCCCTGCGTATAGCCCCGGTATACGCCGCTTAAAATCCGCACCGTATCGGCTTCGCTTCTTTTGGTGCCAAGAGCCTTTCCCGGAGCGCGCCTTGCCATCTGACTTTGTATTCCGCCCATATCGAGCTTCAAGCCCGCTTTAACGCCTTCCATCACCACGCCTATCGCCTCTCCGTGGGATTCCCCGAAGACGGACAGCCGTATGTTTTTTCCCCAGCTCATAAAATGTTTCCCCCAAGCTTCTGCAGTTCTTTGTAAAACGAAGGATACGACTTATCCACAGCCTGCGCATCCGCAATCGTAACTTCTCCTTGGCACACAGGCAAAAGGCATGCAAGCGTCATGGCGATGCGGTGGTCGTTGTACGACCGGGACACCCCGCCTTTCAAATGCGGCACGCCTTCGATAACAAACCCGTCCGAGGCCGGCGTAACCTTCGCGCCTATCGCATTTAAGGCCGAAGCGGTGGCCGCTATCCTGTCGGATTCTTTTACCTTCAGCCGGGCCCCGCCGGTAATCACGCTTTTTCCCCGCGCTATGGCCATCGCGCCCGCGAGTACGGGGGCGATATCCGGCGTCTGTGAGACGTCCGCGCTCACCGCATGCAGGGAGCTTTTTGTTACGCGTATCCCGTCGGTGCCGGCTGTGATATCCGCGCCCATCTGTTTCAAAAGCCCGATAAAAGCGCTGTCCTTTTGCAGCGTTTCCGCATTTAAGCCTTTTACCGTGATGTCCCCGCCCGCGGCCCCCGCCAGCAGGAAAAAAGCGGCCTGTGACCAGTCCCCTTCGACGGTGCAATCGCAGGGCTTATAGGTTTGGGAACCTGTCACCGTGTAGCGCCTGTATTTTTCGATTTCTGCTATTTCTATACCGGACATGCGCAGCGTCTGCAGCGTCATGTCCACATAACCGCCCGACTCCAGCGTATCCTCAATAACGATCTCGCTGTCGCCCGTAAGCAGGGGCAGAGCAAAAAGCAGCCCGGAGATATACTGCGAGCTGACTGCCCCGGATAGTGCAAACCTACCGCTTTTCAGGCCGCCTCCCACCGTAAGCGGCAGATTGCTCCCGCCGCGGCGATACGCTATATTCTGTTTATCGAATATTTTTAAGTATTCCTGAACAGGCCGCTCCGGCAGCCGCCCGCGTCCGGTGACCGTACCGCCGCCCGTCGCGGCCAAAACCGGTATCAAAAGCCGCAGCGTCGTACCGGATTCCCCGCAGTCTATGAAGGTATTTTTCGAAAAATACTTAATACCCGTTACAATGAGCGTTCCATCTTTAAATTCGGTATTTGCACCCATCAGCCGGATCGCGCCGGCGGTTGCGCGGATATCCTCCGAAAGCTCTATATTTTTAATGACGCTTTCCCCTTTGGCCAGCGCGGCTGCAAGAATAGCCCTGTGCGCCATGCTTTTGGAGGGCGGCGCGGTAACAGCTCCGCTGAGCGCGGATGGTTTTATCGTAATATCCATTCTTTTCTTTCCTTACAGGAATTTTTCCATCTCCTGAATACCCACAGGATAAATGTAACAGCTTCCGATCTGTTTTAAAAGCACAAGATTGAGCTTGCCCGAAAGTTGTTTTTTGTCCTTCCGTATCGCCTCCATGATCGCCTGCTCCCGGCCTCCCGGTATTTTAAAGGGAAGAGAATATTTTTTTAAGAGCCTGATCAGTTGTGCGGCTGTTCCCTTTTCGGTAAGTCCCAGCCGTTCGCTGCTATTCGTAATATGCGCCATTCCCGCAGCGACAGACCGGCCGTGCGTGCGCCCGTATTTTGCGGAAGCCTCCAGGGCGTGCCCCAGCGTATGCCCGAAATTCAAGACCATGCGGAGCCCCGTATCCCTTTCGTCCTCCTCCACGATACGCCGCTTGATATCGCAGCAATCGGTTATCAGCTTTTCCATTTGCAAATCGCCTTCCATAAGCGCATCAAACATACTTTTGTCCGCAATACAGGCGTATTTCACCATCTCCGCCATGCCGTCCCGGAACTCCCGCCCCCCTAAGGTCTTTAAAACGGACGGGTCGATGAGAACGGCTTTCGGCTGGTGGAAAGCGCCCGCCAGGTTTTTTCCCTCCGGCAGGTCCACGCCCGTCTTGCCGCCTACCGAGGAATCGATCTGGGCCAGCAGCGTGGTCGGTATCTGTATGCAGGCGATGCCCCGCATATAAACGGCGGATGCAAAACCGGCGATATCGCCTGCAACGCCGCCGCCCAATGCAACCACCGCATCGGTTCTGGTGACATCCGCTTTCGCCATGGCGCTTAACAGACGCTCCAGACTGCGCATGGATTTGGAACGCTCCCCGGGCTTCAGCACGTGGAAATTTACGGCAAAGCCCGCGCCGGCAAGCGTCTTTCGCAGTGTTTCGCCGTAAAGCGCATATACGTTTTCGTCCGTAACGACAAAAAGCTTTCCCGCCCCGGATATTTTCTTTATCTCCTGCCCCGCGCGGCTTAAGATGCCCTCTTCGATCTTTATCTCATAGCTTCCGCCGGGAGGATTCACCTTTATACTACTCATTTCTCTTCTCCATCGCCTCCGCCGAGGTGCGCATATAGCCCTCCAGCGCTTTCGCATCCCTGTTTGCAATCTGCTTGCCAAGCGTGAGCAACTCGCCTGCCAGGCGTTCGCACTCGGCGGACAGGTTGTCTGCGTTTTCCGTGAACAGCTCCGACCACATGACGGCGTTGATATCGGCTACGCGGGATACGTCCTTCAGGCTCCCAGCGGCGTGGTCGATCAAAGACCTTCCGCCCATGCACTGCACGTAGGCGCAGGAGATGGCGTGGGGAAGCTGGCTGGTATAGGCGATGTAGGCGTCGTGTTTTTCCGGGTCGGTAAAAACGACGCGCCCGGCGCCGAGGTCCAGCGCGAGTTTTTTTACGGCCTCTACGCCCGGCGCTTTTTCATCCGCGGCAATGAGATAGTTGCAGCCTTTAAAAAGCCCCCCGTCCGACATGGCGAATCCCTTTTTCTCCCGGCCAGCCATGGGATGCGCCGGTACAAACGCCACGTCTTTCCGAAGATGCGGCAGTATCTCATCGCAGACCAGCCGCTTTACGCCGCAGATGTCCGTTACCACCGCACCCGGTTTAAAAGCCTCCATGTTCCAGAGTATGAAGTCCACCGCAGCGCGCGGGTACAGGCAGACCGCGACGATGTCCGCATCCTTTACAGCGCGCAGCGCATCCGGCGTGTATACGTCCGCCAGGCTCTCTTCTTCGGCTTTTTTCAAAACAGCCGCATCCGCGTCGTATGCGGTGACGCTGTATTTCCCGCTGCCCCTTAGCGCCTTGGCGATGGAACCTCCCATAAGCCCGAAGCCTATGATGGACAGTTTCACTATTTCAGCCATGTTACCGTTTCCTTCTTATCGATTATCTTTTTCCCCTGGGTCCGCGCGAGTATCTCGAGCTCCCGCATCAGCGAGGCGAATTTGGCTGGTTTCAGGGATTGCGCGCCGTCCGACATGGCGTTTTCCGGGTCGGGGTGCACCTCCAGCATCACGCCGTCCGCGCCCGCCACGACAGCCGCCTTGGAAAGCGGCTCCACCATCCACCAGATGCCGGTAGCGTGGCTCGGATCCACCAGCACGGGCAGGTGGCTCAGCTTTTTCACGACGGGTACCGCGCCGATATCGAGCGTGTTGCGCGTGTACGTTTCAAATGTCCGTATGCCGCGCTCGCAGAGTATCACGCGCTCGTTGCCGTTTACCATGATGTACTCCGCGGACATCAGCCATTCCTCTATGGTGGCGGAAAGCCCGCGCTTCAGAAGTATCGGCTTATCGACTTTGCCCAGCTCCTTCAGCATGGAGAAATTCTGCATATTGCGCGCGCCCACCTGTATGATATCCACGGTATCGTGGAACAGCTCGACATCGTCCATGGACATGATCTCGCTTACGATGCCGAGGCCCGTTTCCTTTCCCACCGTCTTTAAAATATCCAATCCCTCGCGTCCCAGGCCCTGGAAGCTGTACGGGGATGAACGCGGTTTGAAGGCGCCGCCCCGGAGGAAATGCGCGCCGGATTCCCTGGCCACTTTGGCGACCGTCATCATCTGCTCCTCGCTCTCCACGGAGCAGGGCCCGGCGATCACAGTGAACGTATCCGAACCGATGGTGTTGTCTCCTACCTTTATAACGCTGTCCTCCAGGTGAAAAAGCCTGTTGGCCCGCTTGAAAGGCTCCTGCACCCGGATGACCTTGTGCACGATGTCGCTTTGCTGTATGGGCGCGACGTTGATATCGGCCGTATCGCCTATAAGCGCCAGAACGGTATAGTCCACGCCGTTGTTGCGCTGCACCTTCACGCCGAAGGACAGCAGAAGCTCAACAAGGGACTGGATGCTTTTTTCCGAAGAATGCGGTTTTAATACGATAATCATTTTACTAACTCCTTTTTTTGAGGCTTAAAAACCAAAAAGCGGAACCCGTGTCTTGAGTTCCGCTTACATGCATGTTAAGTTATAGAATTACAAGTTTATTCAAGACCGCGGTATCGCTTATTGTATGCAAAAACTCCGGCGCTATAATAATAGCCCCGGCTGCTAAAGCCGAAAAAGTATTCGCAGTTCGATAAACTGTGCAAGTTATCCAATGGCTTTCGCCTTTCCTTATTTTTAATATATTATATTTTGATATCGTTATTTTGTCAAATAAATTTAGGGTGAGTCTGGAAATTTGTTCTATTTGATCTTATAGTCACCCATAGTAGCTCTAATCCTATCTACTAATCTCAGCTTCAAATCTTCGATGGAATTATAAAATATTGCTTTTCTATGTTCAATATCAAAATGAAGCTTTTCTTTTTTATATCCCTTTTCTCTTATTATTGTTTTATCCCAGATACAAATTAAAGGTAAACCCATACCATCAGCATAACCGGCTTCAAAGTAAACGCCCCCCCTCTGGCCGGTAAAATCTGCAATCACAAATCTACTGGCTTTAATCTCACTTATTATTTTATCTACGATATCTCCATTATACTCTTTTTCGTCAATATCTATGGCATTATACCCACATTCTTCGCAAGCGGGTTTTATTGCATTATCGAAAATATTCTTCATTCTGTTATCTTCATCAAACCATCTTGCAACAAAAACTTGATTTGAATTTGGATGTTCTTTTGTAAGTTTTTCAGCATATTCCAAACCTTCAATAGTTATCGAAATGAATCTGCTATAATTTGATTCTGTGACCTTCTCATCTAATAAAAATTTATTATATTTTACGAGCGCGTCAAAAATACTCAGTAATTCCTTTTTATTCTTTGCATAACCGATAGCCGGATATAGATTATCATT